>Ga0265338_10010129_pt1 | contig 11123 bp, 10 predicted proteins | sample 42126metaG_FD_193579 | JGI IMG/M metagenome (GOLD analysis project Ga0265338, IMG submission 193579) | Rhizosphere microbial communities from Carex aquatilis grown in University of Washington, Seatle, WA, United States - 4-21-26 metaG | ecosystem: Host-associated > Plants > Roots > Rhizosphere... | reverse complement strand
ACAACTTACCGCGCGTGCCCGGCATGTCGCCATCCAGGCTTCCGGCCAGCACATCGCGCCCCAGGTCCGTGATGCGGTAATAGACGGTGCGCTTTACCTCGGCCGTCAGCGGCAGCATGCCGCGCAGCACCTCGCCCAGCGGAGCAAGGTAGTAGCCAGCCATCCACTCGCCAAGCTTCAGCAGACCTTCGCCCAGCAGCGGCTCGCCATCTTCCTCGTCGAGCACCGCTTCCAGGTAGCGCACTTCGTAATCTGGAGACAATGCGTTCGGCGCGGCAGAGTCTGGGAGAGGTTCGCCAGTGCCGGTCTGCGAACCCACGGAAATTACAATGCCGATCAATTTTTCGTTGCGGAACGGCGCAATCACCCGCGATCCGCGCACCGGCCGCTGCCCCTCGCGCAAAGCGTAGGTAAAAGTGCGGTCCAGCGGCACCGGAAGCGCGACTTCGCAGGTCTCAGGCATGAGCGGCAAATATCAGTGTAGGAGATTCGCCCTCCTCGGCAGCAGTTCCAGCTCGGCCAACTCCGCTAGCTCCGCTTCGCCCCTGTTCTTATACAATTCGTCTCGTGAAGCCCAAACTTGCTATTGCCGCACCTCCGTCCCAGAAATCCGCCACCGCGCGCGGCCCCATCACCATGGCAATCGACGTGGGCGGCTCCGGCCTCAAGGCCATGCTCCTCGATCCCAAGGGCAAGCCCGTCAGTGAGCGCGAGCGTATTCCCACGCCGGCCATACCCACGCCGCGCGCCTGCATCGCCCGTCTTGACAAGCTGAAGGCTGCGCTGCCCCGGTTTGATCGCGTCTCCATCGGTTTCCCGGGCGTCATCAAGCGCGGCACCGTCTGGACCGCCGCCAACCTCCATCCCGCGTGGGTCGGCTTCCCGCTCCAGCAGCAGCTTGAGAAGCGCTGGCACAAGCCGGTCCGCGTCGCCAATGACGCTGCCATCCAGGGCTACGGCGCCATCAAGGGCGTGGGCCTGGAGATGGTCATCACCCTCGGCACCGGCATGGGCTCCACGCTCTACACGTCGGGCCGCGCCTTCCCCCTCGAGCTCGGCCACCACCCGTGGAAGAAGTTCACCTACGAGGATTACATCGGCCGCCGCGGCCTGGACAGATTCGGCAAAAAGCGCTGGAACAAGTACCTGCACGAAGCCATCAAGCAGACCGCAGCCACCTTCAACTGGGACCACCTCTACCTGGGCGGCGGCAACACCAAGAAGATCGACTTCGAACTTCCGGAGAACGTGACCATCGTCTCCAATGAAACCGGCCTGCTTGGCGGCGTGGTCCTATGGCGCGACGAAACGCTCAGCGGCAAGCGCAAGTAGGGACAGGCTGGCAAGATATGACCGCCCGCTCAACTGACAACTCAAATTCGCGCCTGCGGTCAGCAGCGCTTTATGCGCGATGGCTCGGGGCCCTCGCCTCGCTCGCCTTCACGCTCTACGCTGGCCGCCATAACCGCTCCGTCCTGCTGGTCGCTCTTTTCGCCGGCTGGGTTCTCCTGCCCTACTTCGGCCTCATCGCTGCCGATCGACTCGCCTCCCGCGTCCGCCGCCATATCGCCCGCGCTATTCAGGCGGCCACGGTAGTGCTCGCGCTCGTTCCACCGGCCATCTATGCGGTCCTCTCTATCCTCGCGCCCGGCCACACCGCCACGTTCGCTTTCCTCGCCGTCCCGGCCGCATCGTGGCTCGCGATCGCCCCGCTGCTTATCGCCGTGCGCTTCCAGTACAAAAAGTAAGGCCGGCGAAGTTCGCCGGCCGCTGAATCTGTCCCCTCGTCCCTAATCCCCACCTTCTGTTCCCTGTTCCCTGTTCCCTGTTCCCTGCTTCTTCAGTCCCAGTTCACGCATCGCAATCTGCAAATCCGCCCACGCCTCTTTCTTCTGCCGCGGATCCCGCAGCAGGAATGCCGGATGGTAAGTCACAATCAGCTTGGTCCCGCGGAACCCATGCACCCGTCCGCGCAGCCCGGCCAGCGGCTGCCGCTGCCCCAGCAGGTACGTTGCCGCTGTGGCGCCCAACGCCACAATCACCTCGGGCCGCACCACCTTAATTTGCTTATTGAGAAACTGTACGCACGTGTTCGCCTCCTCCGGCTCCGGGGTGCGATTCTGCGGCGGACGGCACTTCACAATATTGGCGATGTAAACTTCCTCGCGCTTCAACCCCATCGCCACAATCATGTTGTTCAACAGCTGCCCCGCGCGCCCCACAAACGGCAGTCCCTGCGCGTCCTCATCCGCTCCCGGCCCCTCGCCCACAAACATCAGCCGCGCATCCGGGCTCCCATCCGCAAACACAATCGTGTGCCGCTCCTTGTGCAGCGCGCAACGTGTGCACTCCCCAATCTCCTCCCGAATCACTTTCAGCGCTTCAACCTTATTCTCCGGGTCGGATCCGGGGATCAAAGCCGGCTCAGCCCCCGTGAGGCTCTCACTTATTCTCGACTTACGCGGCGAAATAACTTCCTCCTCTATCTCAACCTTCGAAAGGGTAATATCCAACCCAGACAACTGGGGGCTCCCAACGGGGCGCCGGTACAACTCACCAATCCCCAATTCGCGATAGAATCGCACTCGCGCCGCCAGCGCCTCCCGCATCTCCGCCGTCATTCCCATCTATGTCTCTTCCCTAGTCCCTAGTCCCTAGTCCCTCATCCCTAATCCCTGTCTCTATCACTCCACAACGATTCTCTGTAGCGAGGGCAGGCTCTGCTTCAACACCTCATCCTGTGCCGAATACCCCTCGATCTCCATCATCAGCGACTTCGGCCTCCGCAGCGCCAGCATTTCGTCCAGGATCCGATCCGCCAGCTTGCGCTTGGCCATCTGCGGCATCTCCACCGCCGTCTGCAACGTAAGGAAAGTCGCCGCGTTCTCGTCCGCATCCATCCCCACGCCCTCGCGTGACACGTCATTCACCACAATCGCGTCCGCGCCCTTGCGCAGCAGCTTGGCCCGCCCGCTCTCCATGATGTTTGCCGTCTCCGCGGCGAATCCAACAATCAACTGCCCCGGCCGGCGCCGTCGCACTACCTCCGCCAGGATGTCCTCTGTCGGCTCGAATTCCACCATCATCGGCCCGCTGCGCTTCAGCTTCTCACCGCTGACGTGTACCGGCCGGTAATCCGCCACCGCTGCTGCCTTCACAATCATGGTGGCCTCGTTCATGCGCTCCAGCACAACCTCTCGCATCTCGTCCGCGGTCGTCACCTTCAGCGTCTCAACCCGCGCCGGCGGATAAAGCGCCGTAGGCCCGCTCACCAGGGTCACCCGCGCCCCTCGCGCCCGCGCCGCCTCCGCAATCGCATATCCCATCTTGCCGCTCGACCGGTTCCCCAAAAACCGCACCGGGTCCAGCGGCTCCCGCGTGCCGCCGGCCGTCACCAGCACCACCTCGCCGGCCAGGTCTTGCCGCCGCCCCAGCGCGTCCAGCACCGCGTCGGCAATCACCTCCGGCTCCGCCATCCGCCCCGTGCCTACCATCCCGCATGCCAGGTCGCCCGTCCCCGGCTCAATCACCCGCACACCCCGCCGCCGCAGCATTTCAAGGTTGGCCTGCGTGGCCGCATGCTCCCACATGTTCACGTTCATCGCCGGAGCCACCAGCACACGCGCCGTCGTCGCCAGATACATTGTGGTCAGGAAGTCGTCCGCAATTCCGTGGGAAAACTTCGCCAGCACGTTCGCCGTCGCCGGACAAACCACCAGCGCCTCCGCCCACTGCGCCTCGCCAATATGTTCGATGGAGGAGCCGTAGGCTCCCTGCACGGTCCCCGCATCCTCCCACAAACTCGTCAGTACCCGATGTCCTGTCAGCGCCGCAAACGTCAGTGGTTGCACAAACCGGCTCGCCGCCTGGGTCATCACCACGCGTACTTCCGCGCCAGACCGTTGCAGCGCCCGCACAACTTCCGCAGCCTTGTACGCCGCAATCCCGCCCGAAACACCCACCGTTACCCGCATATCCAGAATTCTAGAACAGTCCAGCTATCTGCTCTGGTTCGTGGTGGCTGCTCGGTCACCTGCTACTGTGCAGATTGAACGTCACCGACACGGTGGTCTTTACCGGGACCGCCTGCCCCTCCAGGATGTAGGGGCGATAGCGCCAGGTTCGCACCGCGTCCATGGCAGCCTGTTGCAGCATGGGTGGGCCGCTCACCGGCTCCACTTTGGACACGTTGCCACTGGGGGAAATCAAAATGCTCAGAACCACAGTCCCGCTCACGCCTCTGGCTTGCGCGGCGGCGGGGTAAGCAGGCATGGTTCGCGAGAGGATCATGCCCTCTGAAGCTGCTCCGGAAATCTCCTGCAATCCCAGATCGGCCGCATCCGCCCTCGGCCGAGCCTTATTCGTGCTCTGCAAAGGTGGTTGCACCGGCGGCTTCACCTGCTGCGGCGGACTCTCTTGCCTGGTGCTTTCCGCGGGCGGAACTTGCGTTGGCTTTTCTGCCGTCGGAGGTACGGCGGCGGTCTGCGACCCCGCATTAAGCGAAGTTCGGGTTGCGGGCTGCGGCACCAGTTGCCCCGGCTGCGCCGGTGAGGATGGCGTTGACTTGGCCGGCAACGATGCCTGCCCGCCCGGCGATATCAGGTAAATCCCCTCCGCTTCCGCGCTGGCGGAGTGGCTATCTGAAACCGCAATCGCCCTCAGGCGTATCTCGCCGGAATTCACTGGAATCGCGCCCCGGTAAGTCTGCGAAGACTCCGACGGTGTGCTTCCGTCCGTGGTGAAGTGCACCACGGCGCCGCGCGTGCCATCCTCAATCGTCACCTGCATTGCATCGGAATACACGCCGGGCGCAGGCGAAAACTCCGGCATCTCGGCGGCTGGCATGGGGCGCAGGCGAAGATAGGCAAACCCTCCGCCGTGACTGCGGTCAAGTCACGGGCCCATCGGGACACTTACGAAATCCATCCTAATTGACACTTGCTTTCCCCGTCTATTGGAGCGATCATTCCTTGTCTCCCCCATTCGGGCCAGATTTCGTTCCAAAACCAGAGGAGAACCATGCGCAAACAGCTGCTCAAGCTTGCTTTTCTCGCTCTCTGCCCCCTTTTGGCGGCGCAGGAGGCCATGAATAACGATTCTGTTATCAAACTCGTCAAGGCCGGCCTCTCCGAGAATCTGATCATCACCACCATCAACTCATCACCCGGCTCGTTCGATACCTCCACCACCGGCCTTATCGCTCTCAAACAGGGCGGCGCCAGCGACAAGGTCATCTCAGCTATTCTGATGAAGGCCGCCGGGGCGGCTCCCGGTCTCACGGTCACTGCAACCGCGCAAGTCTCTGGCTCGGCTCTACCTCCGGGCATCACCGATGTCGGTGTTTACTACAAGGATAAGAATGGCGCATGGCAAGCTATGTTGCCGGAGATCGTGAACTTTAAAACTGGCGGCGTACTCAAGAGCATCGCATCGGCCGGAATTGTTAAGGGCGACCTCAACGGCCACATCAATGGCCCAAAGGGTAAGTATGATGCGACCTTTCCGGTAACATTGGCGGTCTGCGTCCCGGAGGGCACTGACATCACCGAATATCAGCTGCTGCGACTTCGCGTGAACAGCGGTAGCCGTGAATTCCGTTCCGTCACTGGAGGAGTCATGCACGTCTCCGGCGGCGCAGCCCGGGACCTCGTCGAATACCAACCTCAGAAAATTGGCCCCCGCGTTTATCAGATAGTCCTGCTTCCGGGACTTGGTAGAGGTGAATACGGGTTATTGCCGCCCGGCGCCGGCGGCAGCTCGAACTTGGGCAGCAATGGAAAGCTCTACTCCTTGAGCATCCTCGAGTAACCGCAGCGTAGGAGCGGCGCTGAGCCTTGCGCGCTCGGTTCAGCTAGTGACAGAAAATAGCGCGGTTGATTCTCTGCGTGCGAAAAATTCCGGTTCGCAGGCTTCTGCGAAGCAATCCTGCGCCAGAAACGGGGGTCCGATGAAGTTTTGGGCGGCTATGCTCCTCTTTGAATTGTGTACTTCAGCAGCTGCTCAGAGGCTCGAAGTGAGAGTAATCGACCGACAGAACAATGAAACTGACTACTCATATGTGGTTCCCGGCCACTTCACCTCCTTCTCGAATGCTTCTGTGAATTGCAGCGACAACTCGTATAGCGTGAATTGCTCCGGCACGGGTAGTACAAGTGGATTCACCACCCCAGGCGCTCTAGTTCCCTTTCAGGTTCGCGGAGCGACGCTCACCCTGTTGCTGCCGGACGGACGCGGAGCCGTCGTCAACTGTGAAAGCAAGTTCGCAGAGAGAATGGCCGGGCCTCGCGGAAATCACCGCAGCTGCCGGGTGCCGCTCGTCCAAGCAATCGAAGCTGAATTTCGTGGCAACAAAGCAAAACTCGAATGGGTAGTAAGCCTCGACGGCAAAAGAAAGGAGTCCGAGACTTACAAGGTGTTGGCTGTCTTGGGCGAAGCGAATGACGCCGGAACTTCTCAACCCACTACGAACAGTGCCACTGCGAGCGGCGAATTGCATCAGCAAACGGAGAGGGTGGTCGCTAGTCAGGTCGCTCACACGAACCCGCCAGTGCCAACAGCGGCTCCGGCAGCAACAATTCCACTTACCGTCGATTCCGCGCCGTCGGGTGCGGACATCCTCGTCGATGGCGAGTTTGTTGGCAGCACGCCTTCGTCGATTCCAGTCACCATGGGTTCCCACGAGATCAGCGTAAAGAAGAAGGGCTACGCCACCTGGACCCGCAAGATGAACATCCAGGGCGGCAACGTCCACCTCAACGCAGACCTCGACCGGGAAAACTAGGGAGGACCTGTCATCCCAGTCACTCCTGATCCCTGCACCCGACACCTGTGACCCACGGCACATCCGCCTCGGCGCCGCTGGTACATACTTGGAACCGTTAAGGAGCTTCCACGCGAAGCTCCTTTCGGCTTTTGCGGGGAGATGAATACCCCCTCCCCCCAATTTGATATCAATGCTGGCACTGCTATCATTGATATCAGTGGTAGAAGTGCTGGCAGTGGCAAAGGCCTCAGGGTTGGTGGTGTTCCTGGGTGGGATTTCGGGGAGAAAGAAGTACCCCCCTCCCCCCAATTTGATATCAATGCTGGCACTGCTAGCATTGATATCAGTGGTAGAAGTGCTGGCGGCGAAAAAGGCTTCAGGGTTGGCAGAGTTCCTGGGTGGGATTTCGGGGAGAAGGAAGTACCCCCCCACCCCCCAATTTGATATCAATGCTGGCACTGCTAGCATTGATATCAGTGGTAGAAGTGCTGGCGGCGAAAAAGGCTTCAGGGTTGGCAGAGTTCCTGGGTGGGATTTCGGGGAGAAGGAAGTACCCCCCCTCCCCCCAATTTGATATCAATGCTGGCACTGCTAGCATTGATATCAGTGGTAGAAGTGCTGGCAGTGGCAAAGGCCTCAGGGTTGGTAGAGTTCCTGGGTGGGATTTCGGGGTCAAGGAAGTACCCCCCTCCCCCCAATTTGATATCAATGCTGGCACTGCTAGCATTGATATCAGTGGTTGAAGTGCTGGCAGTGGCAAAAGGCCTCAGGGTTGGTAGAGTTCCTGGGTGGGATTTCGGGGGCAAGGAAGTACCCCCCTCCCCCTATTTTGATATCAATGATATCAATGCAAGCAGTGCTAGCAGTGCTTGCACTGGCAAAGGCTTCAGGGTTGTGGTGTTCCTGGGTGGGATCTTGGGGTCAAGGAAGTACCCTCCCCCCCCCAATTTGATATCAATGATATCAATGCAATCAACACCACCAAGGCTAGCTCGAATGAAACGAAGGGGGCGGATGAGGGCTGAAAACTGAATGGCCGGGGGCCGCGGGGGACGAGCTGAAAGCCCCCCCCTCCCCATTTTGATATCAATGATATCATTGATAGCACTTTTATGTTGATACGGCTTGGTCCCTGTCCCCTGTCCCCTGATCCCTGATCCCTGATCCCTGGTCCCTGATCCCCAGTCCCTAGTCCCTGATCCCTGATCCCTGGTCCCTAGTCCCTGGTCCCTGTCCCCTGATCCCTGATCCCTGATCCCTGCTCCTGGTCCCTGTCATTTCCTTGACAATCCAACGACCCACTCCTGACAACCTCCGGCCGCGCGCTTGGATAGCGTGGTTTCGGGGGTCTGACCGTCGATGCGCATTGATGGATCTGGAACCACGCCATCCCCGAGCGATCCCGGGCAGAGCCCGCTCCTGCGCTGGGCTGAACGCCTGGCACTCGCCGCCCTCGTCCTCTACTTCCTGCTTCACCCGTTGCCCCGCGCATGGAAGAGTCTCATTACCGACTTTCCCAATTACTATCTCGCCGCCACCCTGGCGCACCAGGGCTTTGATACATCGCGCATGTATGAGTGGGAATGGATCGAGCGCGAAAAGGATCATCGCGACATTCCCGTCCGAGTGATCGGGCTGGTTCCGCTTACACCCTTCTCCACGTTGTTTGCGTGGCCTCTCACCGGGCTTGACTCCCTCACAGCCAAGCGCGTTTGGATCCTGGCCATGCTCGCCCTGCTTTTCCCGCTCTGTTGGATGCTTCGCCGGATGACGAGTCTCAGTTACCAGCGGATCGCCCTCCTCTTTGCGCTCAGCGTCCCTTTTTATCGCAATATCGAATACGGCCAGTTCTATGTGGTGCTCCTCTTAATGATCGTGGCGGCATGCTGGTCTTACCTCAGGGGCTGGCACACTCTCTCCGGAGCGCTGATTGCCGTCGCCGCTGCCTCCAAGATCTTCCCGGTTCTCCTCTTCGTCTTCTTCATCCGGCGCCGGGCCTGGCGCGCCCTGGCCGCCGGGGCTCTCACCGGCGCCGCCACCATCGCACTCACCGTCGTTGTTTACGGCTGGAACGTGCATCGCACCTACTTCCGCGAGGTCCTTCCGGCGGCGCTGCACGGTGAGGCCATGCCGCCATACGTAACCAGTGCGTCCATTTCCGGGATCCTGCACTTCTTGTTTCTCTCAGAACCCGCGTGGAACCCCAGACCGTGGCACAATTCCGTTGCCGCATTCTCTATCCTTTTCCCTATCGTCTCCATGATTCTGCTGGCGCCCGCCATTCTATTTATCCGCCGCAACGATAACTCGCCACACCGCATACTGCTCGAGTGGTCGGCACTCCTTACCGCAGCCCTGACCGTCTCAACCTTCCCCGCCTCCTATAACTTCGTTCTTATGGCATTTCCGGCGTGCGTGCTCTCAGCTCTCCTGCTGGAGAGAAAGCAATACGCCTGGCTCGCAACGCTCCTCATCGTCTACGTCGGCATCGGCATCGGATGGCCCTTCCCAACCCCTGCCCAAATAGGCGGTCTGGCCATCTTCATCTATACGCCACGCCTGCCGCTCCTCGTTGCGCTTCTAGCGGCAATCTACGCAATGCTGCGAGCAAAAGGCGCCGCCGCGGCTCGCTCCGGCGATTGGACCAGTTTCGCGTGGGCCGCAGTCATGATCGTCATTGTCGCCGCCGGCATTCACTCTGCGTGGGTCCGCGAGAACGGCGTTCGAAAGGAATTTGCTTACCGGCTCCCCATTGACCAAAAGGACTTTCTCAACAGTCATCCGCAATTGGAAGCCAACGAATTGCGCCGTATTTCCTTCCGCTTCGATGGCTACCACTTAGTAACAACCAATGCAATCGGCTATGCAGAAGATCCCCAAGCCGGCTCATCCGCTGACGACCTCACCTACGCCGGCGGCCGCGGCCGTCTGCTGGTTGAGCGCGCCATGACTCCGGAATCAGTCGTTGTAGATCCTGCCAACCCCACCCAACCCGTTGTCCGCAACGCGCAGTCTCCCATGCTCTCCGCAGACGGAGACACTCTCGCTTATCTACGCGGCGATCACGGCCGGATGCGGTTGATGACTCATGAGTTCTCTGACCGCGCCGGCCAGAAGGACCGCCCGCTGACATCCCCGGCATTGAATGTGTACGAGGCGAGTTTTCTATCCAACTCCAAATATGCCTTTGCCGCCTCGGATGGTTCCCGGCCGCCACAGGTCTTTCTCACCGATGCCACGCACAACAACGCGCCCATCGGACTCGGTATCTCCCGGTATCCGGCCCTGTCGCCTGACGGCGTCTGGCTCGCCTTCAGCCACATGGAAGGCGGCGTATGGAATCTTTGGATTCGTAATCAGCGCACGGGAGCGCTTCAGCGCATCGGCGATGTGCCCTGCAACGAGATTCAGCCCTCGTGGCTCAAAGACTCGAAGACCGTTCTTTACAGTACCGATTGTGGACGCAATCTATGGTTCACAGCCATCGCAGAAAGACAAGTCATTCCGTAGCTGCTACGGAATTCTAGCGATTAACTCCGGATGATGCGGTGAAGCCCGCAGCCTGAGCAGCGGGGATAGCCGGGGCGGGCGCCTGGCCGGGACTGCTGTTGTTGGCGGCCACGTCTTTGGCGTTAATGGCTGTGGAATAATCCGGGCCAAGCCCAAGAGCCTTCAGGGCGCGCGAATCCGGAAGCAGCCTGGTCTGCCAGCCATGATCGGCCTGGTATTTCTGTATGGCAGCCTGGGTGGCAGAGTTCCACTCCCCGTTCGCGTCGCCTGTCAGGTAGTGCTCGCGAATCAGGGCCTGCTGAATCTGCGTTACTCGATCCGACGCAATGGCCTGTTGACCTTTCACGCGGTGGCGGCTGCGGCGGGAATTGTTGGAGCTCCGGTGCGCCGCACTGGAATGGCTGGACGCTGCGTGGTGATGCGTCTTGGTGCCGGCATAAGCCGGCACACACGCCATCAGCGCAGCGAGAGAACAATAAAGGCGAAACTTCGAAAATGACACTTGGAGAGCACCTCCAGGCAAATAATATTCGCGGCGCATCTCGTCCGGTCAGTATATAGCGAATGCACGGCGATCTATCGGGAAAAATGGAAGGTCGGGGCGTTCTCCGTTCCCCCGTGAAAGAATCCAAGCGCCCTGGGAAGCCCCAGGGCGCCTGTAACCGTAACTATTGCAACGTTCCGCCCACCACATTGATCCCCTGATCCGGATGGCGCGGATCAATCACTTCAAACACCACGTCGTCGCCGGTCTTCAGCTTGCCCACTACGTCATTGAATGCGGAGCGGTTGGGCGTGGGCTGCTTATTTACCTTGGTAATCACCAGTCCCGGCTCCAGACCCTGAAGAT
>Ga0265338_10010128_pt1 | contig 11123 bp, 7 predicted proteins | sample 42126metaG_FD_193579 | JGI IMG/M metagenome (GOLD analysis project Ga0265338, IMG submission 193579) | Rhizosphere microbial communities from Carex aquatilis grown in University of Washington, Seatle, WA, United States - 4-21-26 metaG | ecosystem: Host-associated > Plants > Roots > Rhizosphere >... | reverse complement strand
GCGCGCCCTGCTGGCCGCCGCCCGTTAGCGCCGGCCGGCCAGCCCCAAGCAGGAAGGTGCCGAACGGGTGCGGCTGCCCCGCCCTCCGCCGCCATTCCCCGCCCGCGCGGCGAGGTTGAATCGAAGGATCTCAATATTGATGAATAACGACCCAAGTGCCGGGCGGTGATCACGGTCAGGTTAATCTTCGAAAAATATTAACCTCATCAGTCACAGCTTTCCCTCGGGACACTATTTGGATCACCGTTACCAACCTATGATTACTGTCCGTTTCCACTGGGATTGACCGCCGGCCGATCTCCGGGTTCACTGATTCTGGGCCGGTTCCCGGGCCTGCGGGGACCGGGCAGTGATGGGGAGTCAACCGATGGTCGATCTGCCGCTCGTCGGCGAGGAATTCGCCGGGTACCGACTGATCTCGGTGCTCGGCAAGGGCGGCATGAGCATGGTTTACCGGGCGGAGAACCCCCGCCTCGGAAACGTCATCGCGCTCAAGGTGCTTGACCCGACGCTGGCCACCGACGATATCTTCCGCACCCGGTTCCTCGAGGAATCCCGGATCGCCGCGTCGATGAACCACCCCAACGTCATCCCCATCCACGACATGGGGGCGAGCGGCGGGCTGCTCTACATCGCGATGCGCTACGTGAACGGGACCGACCTGCGGCAGATGCTGAAGAAGCGCGGCCGGCTCCCCCCGGAGATGGCGGTGTTCCTGCTCAGCCAGGCGGCCCGGGCACTCGACGCCGCGCACCGCCGCGGCCTGGTCCACCGCGACGTCAAGCCGGGGAACCTGCTGGTCGAGCGGGGCAATGACGGGTCCGACCCGGAGCACCTGTACCTGGCCGACTTCGGCATCACCAAGCAGATGGGCGGCGCGCGGACCGGGCTCACCTCCAGCGGGGAGTTCCTCGGCACGATCGACTACGTGGCCCCGGAGCAGATCCGCGGCATCTCGGTGCTCGGCCTGGCCGACCAGTACTCGCTCGGCTGCGTGCTGTACGAGGCCCTGACCGGCCGGGTGCCATTCGAGAAGGACCTGGACGCGGCGATCATCTGGGCGCACGTCGAGGAGGCGCCGACCCAGCCCACCCGGCTCCGGCCGGAGCTGCCGCCCGCCGTCGACGAGGTGTTCGCCCGGGTGCTGGCCAAGAACCCGGGCGACCGCTACGAGACCTGCCGTGACTTCATGACCGCGGCCCGCGAGGCGCTCGGGGCGATGGCAGAGCCGCCGCCGGCCGGCAGCTCGCTGAACGCTGTACTGACCGGATCAGGGCCGATCAGCGGCCTGCGCCCAGCCGGGCCCGCAGGCGGCGAGGACGAAACGGGCAACGTGAGCCAAGCAGGCAACGGCGGGCAGCCGGGCAACGGCGGCCCGGCGGGCGGCGACGACGGCTGGCCAGGGGCACGGGTCTACCCGGGCGACCCGGCCGCGGCCGGGCAGGTCCCGCCGACCGAGACGATCGGGCCCGGCGCGGCCTGGTTCACCCCGGCCGCGTACCCGGTCGAGGCGCCCGGGCCCGCGGGCTACCCGGGTTACCCGGGTTACCCGGGCTATCCGGGCGAGGTCGCCCACGAGTCAGGCGCGGCCTACACCAGCGGCGAGGCACCGACCGCGTCCTGGCCGGTGTCGGTCCCGGCGGCGGTCCCGCTAGGAGGCCCAGGCGGCGGCCCGGGTGGTCCGGGCGGCCGGGGCGGCCCGGGCGGCGGCGGGCCGAGCCGGCGGGAGCGCCGGCGGCGCAGCCGCCGGACGGGGTGGCTGATCGCCGCGCTGGCGCTGCTGCTGATCGCCGGAGGGGCGGCGGCCGTGACGGTGACGCTCACCGGCGGCAAGGGCACGCCGAGCGCGGCCGGCACCCAGTCGCCGATGGCTGGCATGCCCGGCATGACCGGCTCCTCGATGACCGCCGCGCCGGCTGGCAACGGTGCCGCCGCCAGCACCGCGCCCGCGCTGGCGCTGCCCACGGTGGCGGAGAAGTTCCAGGTCGGGCAGAGTCCCAGCTTCATCGCGGTCGCGCCGAACGGCAAGTTCGCCTACATCGCCAGTCCCAGCGGAACGATCACCGTGCTCAACACGGTCACCGACCAGGCGGCCGGGAGCTTCAAGATCCCGCAGGGACCGCCCCAGTTCGTCTCGTTCTCACCGGACAGCAAGACCGCCTACGTCAGCGTCTACACCACCAACGGGCGGGTGCACCTGATCGCGTTCGTCGACACCGCCAGCCGCGCCGTGACGGGCACCGTGAACGTGGACAACTTCACCCCAAGCCCGACCACGCTCAGCCCCGACGGCCGGCTCCTGTACGTGCCGAACCACAACACGGCGATGAGCGGCACCAACCAGAACGTGGTCGACGTGATCGACACGGCTAGCAGGCAGCTCGTCGGCCAGGTCGCGGTCAAGCCGAACCCGCACTGGGTGCAGTTCGACAAGAACGGGCGGTTCTACACCTCGGACCACATGTCCGCCACCGTCACCGTCGTCGACGCCAAGACCCTCAAGGTCATCAAGAACATCAACACCGGCGAGACGCCGCACAGCGAGGCCATGTCGCCGGACGGCAAGACCCTGGCGGTCACCAGCTTCAACGGCAACGCGGTGTTCCTGATCGACACCGCGAGCGAGACACAGGTCGCGACCATCGCGGTCGGCCGGATGCCGCTGAACATCGCCTACTCGCCGGACGGGCGCTACCTGTTCACCACCAACAACGAGGACAACAACGTCTCGGTGATCGAGACCGCGACCAGGCGCGTCATCGGCACCATCCCGACCGGGCAGGCCCCGACCAGCATCGCGGTGCTGCCCAACGGGCAGCAGGCCTACGTCACCGACGACGGCGACGGCAGCATCGAGATCCTGAACATCCCGTAGCAGCGCCCGCCGGCCAGGCGGCCGGACCGGTCAGCCGACCGCCAGCAGGTGGTAGTTGCGCTTGCCCTTGCGCAGCAGCAGCCAGCGGCCGTGCACCAGGTCGGCGCCGGTCAGCGGACGGTCCTCGGGCACCACGGTGCCGTTGACCGAGGCGGCGCCCTCGCGGATGGTGCGGCGGGCGTCCGACAGGGACGAGGCGAGCGGGGTCGCCGCCAGGGCGGCCGCCAGCGTCACCCCGTCGGTGAACGGCGAGGTCGGCACCTCGGTGGCGAGGAACTCCAGGGCCGTCCGGGAGGCGCCCGCGGCTGAGCCGCCGAACAGGATCGCGCTCGCCTCCTCGGCCGCCTCGGCCGCGTCCAGGCCGTGCACCAGCCGGGTGACCTCCCGGGCAAGGCGGCGCTGGCCCGCGCGCCGGCGCGGTGCCTGCGCGTGCTCGGCCGCGACCGCCCGGGCCTCGTCCACCGGCAGCAGCGTGAGCTGCAGCAGGAACCGCTCGACGTCGGCGTCGGCCACGTTCATCCAGTACTGGAAGAACTGGTACGGCGAGGTGCGGTCGGCCGCCAGCCAGACCGCTCCCTCCTCGGACTTGCCGAACTTCTTGCCGTCCGCGCGCAGCAGCAGCGGCCAGGTGAACGCGTGCACGGTCCGGCCGTCGGCCCGCCGGATGAGGTCCACCCCGGCCAGCAGGTTGCCCCACTGGTCGGAGCCGCCGATCTGCAGCTCGACGTCGTTCTTCCTGCTCAGGTGCAGGTAGTCGTTGGCCTGCAGCAGCTGGTAGCTGAACTCGGTGAACGAGATGCCGTTCTCCGACTCCAGCCTGGTCTTCACCGCCTCGCGGGCGACCATCTGGTTCACGCTGGCGTGCTTGCCGATGTCGCGCAGGAAGTCCAGCAGCGTCAGCGACTCGGTCCAGTCCAGGTTGTTGACCAGCGAGACACGGGAGATGCGCTCGAGCTGCCCGGCGATCCGCGCGGTGTTGCGGGCCAGGGTGCCGGCGTCGAGCAGGTTCCGCTCCCTGGACCGGCCGCCCGGGTCGCCGATCATCCCGGTCGCGCCGCCCGCCAGGGCCAGCGCGTCGTGCCCGGCGTCAGCGAAGCGGCGCAGCACCAGCAGGCCGATCAGGTTGCCGACGTGGATCGAGTCGGCCGACGGGTCCACCCCGTAGTACAGGCCGACCGGGCCAGCCGAGATCCGCGCCCGCAGCGCGTCGCGGTCGGTGCTGTCCTGGATAAGGCCCCTGGCCTCGAGGTCGGCGAGCAAGTCCATGCGGCCATGATCCCACATCCGGGGCGGCGGCCCGCTCGCATTACCGGCCGGCCGCTCCCCGCCGCCACCTACGATCAAGAGCATGAAACCGCGCACGCGCCGGGCCTGGCGGGCGGTCACCGTCCTGCTTTCCGTCGCCTGGCTGGTCGCGGCCTGCTCCGCGAACGCCGCCTCCAGCGGCCGCAGCGCGCCCGGCAGTCCCAGCGCCACCGCCAGCCCGGACGGCCGCGCCAGCAGCCCGGCGCTGGCCACGCTGCCCCCCGCCTCCGGCCCGGCCAGCGTGGTGCACGAGTCGACCGCGCCGCCCGGCACCCAGGTGAACGGCACCCTCGAAAACGGGACGACCTGGGTGGCCGAGTACCCGGCGTCCTGGAACGGCACGCTCGTGCTCTACAGCCACGGCTACGGTGCGCTGGCGGCAGCGGACGCGCCCGACCCGGAAACCGGGCAGGCGCTGCTCGGCCAGGGCTACGCGCTGGCGGGCTCCTCCTACGACCCCAACGGCTCCGAGTGGGCGCTCAACACGGCCGTCAGCGACCAGTTCGGCGCGCTCAGCGCGGTCGAGTCGACTGTCCTGCCGCGCACCCCTGACCACGTCATCGCGTTCGGCACCTCGATGGGCGGCCTGGTCAGCGCGCTTGAGGCCGAGCAGGGGGCAGGCCGGGTGGACGGGGCGCTGACCACCTGCGGGGTGGTGGCGGGCGGGGTCAACCTCAACGACTACCAGCTCGACGGCGAGTACGCGATCGCCCAGCTACTGGGCGATCCGGGCACGCCGCTGGTCGCGCTGCAGGGAGACCAGGCGCAGAGCTCGGCGCAGGCGCTGACCGACGCCGCGGGCAATGCCCAGGGCACCGCCGCCGGGCGGGCCCGGCTGGCGCTGGCGATGGCCTTCCTGAACGTGCCGACCTGGGACCCTGGCGCGGCCGAGCCCGCACCGGGCGGCCAGCCCGCGGCGGCCGAGGCCGCCCAGTACCAGGCGCTGACCAGCGGCTCCTACAACACCATCGACTTCATGATGGGCGGCCGGGGCTCGATCGAGCAGTCCGCGGGCGGCCAGCCGGCCGGGAACGCCGGGGTGAACTTCGCCCAGGCGCTGGCCGCCTCCCCGTACCGGAGCGAGGTCACCGCGCTCTACCAGGCGGCCGGGCTCAGCCTCACGGGCGACCTGGCGACGCTCAGCGCGCACGCCAAGACCACGGCCGACCCGGCCGCGCTGGCCTCGCTGCGGGCCAGCTCCGACCCGGCCGGCAAGCTGGCGGTGCCCGAACTCGACCTGCACACCATCGGCGACAACCTGGTCCCGGTGCAGCAGGAGAACTACTACGCGGCCCGTGTCAGCCAGGCGGGCGCGGCCGGCCTGCTCCGGCAGGCGTACACGCAGAGCCCGGGGCACTGCAACTTCAGCGTGTCCGAGCAGGTCGCGGGGATCGAGGCGGTGCTGCAGCGGGTGACCACGGGCCAATGGGGCGACGCCGCCAGCCCGGCCGCCCTGCAGCAGGCGGCGAGCGCGCTGGGGATGGACCCGGCCCACTTCACCAGCTACTCCCCCGGGCCGCTGACCGGTGCCGTCGCGGCCGGCTGACAGCCGCTGCCGCCGCCCGCCGGCCAACGCTTTCGCCGCCCGCCGGCCAACCCGGCGCGCGCCGCCCTCCGCCCGGTCCTGGCGGAAATGGCCGGTCAGGAGTAGTAATCTCGGCACATGCCGAGGAGCGAGTCCGTGCCGCCGCTGCTGATTTACCTGAACAAGCAGGTGGAGCTGGCCGTCCGCGCGCGCCTGGACGAGATGCTCCGGCCCGCGGGACTCACCGTCAGCCAGTACACCGCGCTCACCGTGCTGGAACGGCACGAGGACATGTCCTCGGCCCAGCTCGCCCGGCTGTCGTTCGTCACCGCCCAGTCGATGGCCGACCTGATCACCGCGCTGGAAGGGCGCGGCCTGATCGAGCGGCACCGGGACCGGGCCGACCGGCGGCGGCTGGTGGTCGCGCTCACCGCCGAGGGCCGGGTGCTGCTCGACCGGTACCGGGGCGAGGTCGCCGCCCTGGAGGAGACCATGGTGACCGGGCTGTCCAGCCAGGAGGTGGCCATGCTGCGCTCGGTGCTCAGCCGGTGCTACGGCAACCTGTCCCACCCCCAGCTCCGCCCGCCGCTGCGGGAAGCGGGCCGGGCGGCCGGGTAGGTGCGGTGGCTGTTAAGGGGCGGGCGGGCGGCTAGGTAAAAGCAGCCCCCGTTCGGCATTACCGCCTTTCGGCCCTGTTGGAGACCGCCGTCAGCTGGCAAAATCCGAGACTATGGAAACGCCGCTGTCTCCGCTTGAGTTCGCCCGTCGCACCCGCCGCCTGCACGGCGCGCGCGAGGCCGTCGTCGACGGCCCGCTGCGGCTGACCTACGAGGAGTTCTTCGACCGCTGCGACCGCTGGTCAGCCGCCCTGCAGCGGCTCGGCGTGAAGCAGGGCGACCGGGTGGCCACCATCGCGCCCAACACCCACGCCCAGCTCGAGTCGTTCTATGCGGTGCCGCAGCTCGGCGCGGTGCTGGTGCCGATGAACTACCGGCTCACCGCCGACGATTTCGTCTACCTGGTCAACCACTCCGGCGCCACCGTGCTCTGCGTGCACAGCGACTACCTGGACGCGATCGACGGGGTGCGCGACCAGCTGCCCGGCGTGCGGCACTTCGTCGCGTTCGAGGGCGGTGCCGGGCGGGCGGGCTGGCTCGACTACGAGGCAGCGGTCGCGGCGGCCGAGCCCGTTTTCACCCGGCCCGAGATCGGCGAGCGCGACCTGCTGACCATCAACTACACCAGCGGCACGACGGCCCGCCCCAAGGGCGTGATGATCACCCACCGCAACGCGGCCATGAACACCATCGGCACGCTGCTGCACCTGCCGCTCGGGATCGGCGACCGTTACCTGTGGACGCTGCCGATGTTCCACGCCAACGGGTGGACCTTCACCTGGACCGTGACCGCGGCCGGCGGGACCCACGTGTGCCTCCGCAAGGTCGAGCCTGCCCAGGTCTTCGCGCTGATCTCCGGCCAGCGGGTGGGCTGGCTGTGCGCCGCCCCGACCGTGCTGATCTCGCTCGCCAACGCCCCCGCGTCGGTTCGCGGCGACGTCCCGGCCGGGGTGCGGGTGGTCACCGCGGGCGCGCCGCCCGCCGCCGCCACCATCGAGCGGCTGGAAGACGACTTCGGCTGGGAGGTCACCCACGTCTACGGGCTGACCGAGACCGCGCCGTTCATCACCGTCTGCGCGCCGCTGCCCGAGCACGACGGCCTGTCCGCGGCCGACCGGGCGGTGGTCAAGGCCCGGCAGGGGGTCGAGCTGATCACCTCGGGCGAGCTGCGGGTGGTGGACGAGGCGGGGGCCGAGGTGCCGGCCGACGGCGAGACCCTGGGCGAGATCACCGTGCGCGGCAACGTCGTCATGGACGGGTACTACAACGACCCCGAGGCGACCAAGAAGGCGATGGGCGACGGCTGGTTCCACAGCGGCGACGCGGCGGTGGTGCACCCCGACGGCTACGTGGAGATCCGCGACCGGATCAAGGACGTGATCATCAGCGGCGGCGAGAACATCTCCTCGGTCGAGGTCGAGGGCACCCTGCTGCGGCACCCGGCGGTGGGCGAGGCGGTGGTGGTCGGGCTGCCCAGCGAGCGCTGGGGAGAGACCCCGCACGCCTTCGTCGTCCTGCTGCCGGGGCAGTCGGCGACCGAGGAGGAGCTGATCGGCTTCGTCCGGGAACGGATGGCGCACTTCAAGGCGCCACGCGGGGTCACCTTCGTGGCCGACCTGCCCAAAACCGCCACCGGCAAGATCCAGAAGTACGTGCTGCGCGGCGGCGCCGCCAGCATCTCGCGGCAGTAGCCGGCCGGCGCCGCCGACGACGGCACCACCACGCTGCCCACCACCCCGACCGAGAAGTTCGTCTTCGGCCGCAAGGTCGGCTGAGCTCGTTACGGTGGATGTTTGGGCGCACCCGGGCGCGCCCAAACGTCCACCGTCTCTCGGCTCGGCGCGCGCCGGTGGCGAGAGGGGCTGGAGGGGCGGCGCGGCCGGGACCGGGGCCGGACGGCTGGGGCGGCCAGGAGCGGGGCGCCCGGGACCAGGAAGCTGGGCGGGGCCGGGGGAATGGGCGGCGCCGGGGGAACGGGCGGCGCCGGGGGAAATGGGCCGGACGGAGTAAGCCGCACCCGTTCGGGCTGAGCGGGGTTACAAGCCGAGGCGGCGGGACAGGTCAGACGCCAGCGTGCCGCGCGGGTCGACGGACGCCCGGAACTGGCGGAACTCGGCCAGCCGGGGATACATCTGCTCCAGCGCGGACCGGCTGACCCGGGAGTCCTTGGCCAGGTAGACCCGGCCGCCGTGCTCCGCCACCAGGTTGTCAAGGTCATCGAGGAGCGGGCCGAGGCCGGGGGTGCGGGCCGGGAAGTCGAGCGCCAGCGTCCAGCCCGGGGCCGGGAACGACAGCAGGCCGGGGTCGGCCCGCCCGAAGCGCTTGAGCACGGTGACGAAGCTCGGCGCCCGGTGCGCGCTGACCATCTCGAAGCTGCGGCGGACGGCCGCCTCGGCCCCGAACGGCAGCACGTACTGGTACTGGCGAAAGCCGCCGGGTCCGTACACCCGGTTCCAGTGCCTGATCCCGTCCAGCGGGTGGAAGAACTGGCTGATCGTCTGCAGCTCGCCTTCCCGCCGCCGCGGCGCCTTGGCGTACCAGGCCGCGTTGGCCAGCCGGATCGAGTGCCGGTTCATCAGGCCGGGCGGCAAGGTGGCGGGGACCGACAGCGGGGACCGCGGCGCGAACGCGAGCGGGTCGCGGCGCTGCCGGGGCGACAGGTCGTCCAGCGCCGCGAAGTCGCCGCTGGTGATGATCGACCGGCCCAGGCTGCCCCCGGTGGCCAGGTCATCGGACCAGGCGACGGTGTAGCCGAACTTCTGGTCGTGCTCGGACAGCACCGCCATCGTCTCGTCGATGTCGGCCGTCTTGACCGTGTCCACCGCCAGCAGCGCCGTCTGCACCCGCTTGAGCTGTATCGACGCCCGGGTGATGAAGCCGGTCAGGCCCATGCCGCCGGCCGTCGCCCAGAACAGCTCCGGGTCGCCCTGGGGGGTCACCGTGTGCGGCCCGGCCTGCTGCCCGTACGGGAAGAGGATGTCGAAGCTGGTCACGTGGCTGGCGAAGGACCCGGCGGAATGGTGGTTCTTGCCGTGCACGTCGGCCGCGATGGCGCCGCCCACCGTCACCTGCCGGGTGCCCGGGGAGACCGGCACGAACCAGCCGTGCGGCAGCCCCGCCACCATCAGCTGCTCGAGCGAGACACCCGCCTCCGCCGCCACCACCCCGGTGTCCGGGTCGAGGCTGATGACCCGGTTCAGGCCGCTGGTCGAGATGACCAGGCCGCCGGCCGACTGGGCGGCGTTGTTGTAGCTGCGGCCGAGGCCGCGCGGGATCGCCGCCGCGTCCCCGCTTTCCGCCAGGTAGCGGAGGAGCGCGGCTGCCTCGTCGTCGCTGGCGGGGGCGGCCAGCTCGGCGCCGGTGGGCGCGACCCGCCCCCAGCCGGTTAGGGTGACCCGCTTGGTCGGGAGCGGGCACCGCGGGCGGGACCGTGGCGCTGTTCCGCTATCGGGCGGGGTGCTCGGCATGACAGGCATCCTACGCAGGCCGGCGGGTCAACCCCTGGGTGGAGCCGGGAAATCAACTCGGGGGCTGACGCCGGCGCCTCCCGGGGTTACGTAGGGTGGCAAGTACCAGCAAAAACGAGGGAGCTGCACCATGGAGACCGACAGCAGGAACTTTCCGCGCGGCGGCATCCGGGTGTCGGACGCCGACCGGGACCGGGCGGTCACCGAGCTGAGCGAGCACTTCCAGTCCGGCCGGCTCAGCCAGGACGAGTTCGAGGAGCGGTCGGGGCGCGCGTTCCAGGCCCGCACCGGGGAAGACCTCAGCGGCCTGTTCGGCGACCTGCCGCAGCGGCCCGTCGTCCAGGCCGGGCCAGCCAGCGGCGTGCCCGCAGGCGGCTTCGCGGCCGGCCGCGACCCGTCGGTGCAGCCGCTCCGGCACGCTGGCCTGCCGGTCGCGCGCCTGGTCATCGGGGTGGTCATCGCGCTGGTCATCGTCGCCAACGTGGCGGGCGCCGCCATCGGGCACGGGCACGGGTACGCGCTGGGCGGGCTGATCCCGTTCGTGATCCTCGGGATGGTCTTCCTCAGGCTGGGCCGCCGCCGCTGAACCGGCGCAGCCGCAGGCTGTTGGTCACCACGAAGACCGAGCTGAACCCCATCGCGGCGGCCGCCACCATCGGGTTGAGCAGGCCCGCCGCAGCCAGCGGGACGGCCGCCAGGTTGTAGCAGAACGCCCACGCCAGGTTGCCCTTGATGGTGCTCAGGGTCTTGCGTGACAGCTCGATCGCGCTCGGCACCGCCCCCAGGTCACCGCCGACCAGCGTCAGGTCGCCCGCCTCGATCGCGGCGTCGGTGCCGGTCCCCATGGCCAGGCCGAGGTCGGCCTGCGCCAGCGCGGGCGCGTCGTTCACCCCGTCGCCGGCCATCGCCACCGTGCGGCCGTCCGCCTGCAGCCGCCGGACCACGTCCAGCTTGCCCTCCGGCAGCACCCCGGCGATCACCTGGTCGATGCCGACGCTGGCGGCGACAGCCCGCGCCGCCCGCTCGTTGTCGCCGGTCAGCAGCACCGGGTGCAGGCCCAGGGCGCGCAGCCTGCGCACCGCCGCGGCCGCGCCCGGCTTCACCGTGTCCGACACCGTGAGCAGCCCGGCCGCCGCGCCGTCGCAGGCGACGAGGATGACCGTGTGGCCCTGCCGCTCGGCCGCGTCGGCCGCGTCGGCCAGCGCGGGCGGTACGGCGATGCCCAGCTCGTCCGCCAGCCAGCGGCGACTGCCCGCGAGCACCGCGTGCCCGCCCGCCGGGCCCGCCCCTGGGCCGGCCACCGGGCCGGCCACTGTGCCGGCCACGCCGCGGCC
>Ga0265338_10010127_pt1 | contig 11124 bp, 11 predicted proteins | sample 42126metaG_FD_193579 | JGI IMG/M metagenome (GOLD analysis project Ga0265338, IMG submission 193579) | Rhizosphere microbial communities from Carex aquatilis grown in University of Washington, Seatle, WA, United States - 4-21-26 metaG | ecosystem: Host-associated > Plants > Roots > Rhizosphere... | reverse complement strand
GCCAGGTGGAGCGGCTTGACGATGGAGCCCAGTTCCACCACCAGATTCTCCAGCACGCCGGTTTGAGTTTTCAAATTGGAAATGGGCAATGGTAAATTGAAAGATGGTCGGGGCGGTGAGATTCGAATTTAATAAAAAAATGGTGGGGCGATGCGGCAGAGATGGGGTTCAAGCCCTTTACTATTGGGCGCAATCGCGTTTTTATGATTTTGATAATTTGTCATTGGACCGCACCAAACCACGGTTTTTGTGGTAGGATTTGGTAGGATTTTAGAGGCCCTGAATCTTGCTCGCCACCGCCTTAATTTCAGTCTTGCCCGCATCCACCAACCCACGCATCCGCGCCGGTGTGCCACGAACCATACACCCACCGCCGCACCGACACCACCCAAAATCAAAAGCTCATTCCCGACGATCAGATTTTACAAGGGTTCAAGCGGTTTTTGCCACAATCCGGCACATATCGGTTTTATCCCACCACGCACACGTTCCATACCCGGTTATTGAAGAAATCGTTGAAGGTTTCCTGAAGGCTTTCAAGGCGAACGAAGCCGGTAGAAACGGGCGGGAAAATTCGTCCACCGCTGATCGCTGAAATAAGACGAACCGCCGGCGAGTGTGTTAGTTACCAGCGGTGACCAGACCGATCGCGACAAATTCGTACATACTTCCACGACGACGGGAACATTCGTTGCCCAAGAGATGGTGAAACCGAAACGGTTGGTGTGGATACCGAAATCGGGTTCGAAATCTAGAATCGTCGGGTTCGGAAGAAACCATAACATTTTAGGAACAAAAAGTATCGAGTCCCAACCGGTGGTGCCCGGCAGGTAAAAAAGAATGACATTGTTGGCATTCTTAAAAACATCCGCGCCAAAAGTGGGCGCGTTACCTTGGAAATTAACTTCTGTCAGGGCAGGACAGCGCGCGAACGCACTCTGGCCAATGCCGGTGACACTAGCGGAGATTGTGACCTTGCCCAAGCCGGTGCAGTTAGCGAATGCGAGGTCCGGGATGCTAGTGATGCTGTTGGGGATTGTGACACTGGTTAGGCTGCTACAGTTAAGAAACGAATCGTCACCAATGCCGGTGACACTGTTGGGAATTGTGATGCTGGTCAGGCTGGAGGAGCCGGCAAACGCGCTAAATCCAATGGTGGTGACGCCATTTGGTATCGCAACGTTCGTCATGCGGTTGCAGAGATAGAATGCATAATCCCCGATGGTGGTGATGCCCTTGGGAATGACCACACTTGTGATACTGAAACCTCGATAAAACGCACTACTTCCAATGCTAGTGACCGCATAGCCATTGGTCGTGTCGGGGATGGCTACCACGCCGCCGGAACCGGTATATCCCGTGATGGTAATCGAGCCGTTATTGGTTGTGAAAGTGAACTGGGCTTGCAACACGGTGGGGAGCACGATCGTGCACAGCAGGCAAGCAATCTGCAGAACCTTCATTTCGCTCCCGAGCATCTGCCAAATTTGATTCTAATTCAAGCTAAACTGAACTATTGGCAGCCAAAAACGCACCGTTCTCATGATTTCCCGAGATCACACCATTGCGCCGGGCTTTCTTTCGTTGCCAGTACTGTCATCGCCGTTTGCACCACGTCGTGACTCATAAACCTGCTTGCTTGGTTTCAACCGCGCTTTTTGCCGCATCCACCAGCCCACGCAACTGGCCATGACGATGCGCCAAAAACCACAGGCCGACTGCCGAAGCGACGCCGGCCAAGATCAGAAGTTCATTCCCGACGATCAGCGTCGGCAAAATAATGAGTGCAATACCGCCGGCTGCGATGGCCGCGCTCGTGGTAATGCTGCCAACAACCAGCTTCAGCGGCGGGTAGAACATTGTCGCCAGGCCGAACAGGAACAGCACCACGCCGACCCACACGATTCCCTTGAGGCTTGCCAGCTTGGCGCCCAGCTCGCGCGCCGTGTCCTTCTGTGCGGCGCCCAGCTCAGTCTTGGCCCGCGTCTCCTCGTTTTCAACGACCGGCATCGGCGCGCTCACGATGACTGCCTGTACGTTCGTCACGATCATCCCGCCCTCATTTCGGGTGAACCGCGACTCCTCCAGCCGGGATCCGGCCGGCACGGTGTAACTCCGCGTCTTCAGGGTTTCCTGATCCTGCCGCGTCACCTGGGCGGGATTATCGCCTTGCACGACGGTTTGACCAATGACACCGGACGTGGTGGCGTGGCCACCCTTGAGCGGAGCGATGGAACAGCCAGCCAAAGCCAGCACCGATAACAGCATTATTGTGTTTTTCATAAATGGAATTCAATGGACCGAGCGGCCCGCACTTTCTTGGAATCGGCGAAGTTCGAACGCGCATTCCTGCAGCGCCTCGGAATTGCGGTCAATGCAGACGGCCAGTTTCAGCGCCGTCTCATTTTGTTTTTCGATGATTTGGGTGAGGGCGGAATGGTGCTCATCTCGCAATTGCTTGTGATCGGCAATGACGGACTGGAGCTGGCGAATGAGCCAAAATATCACGAGCCCGCACAACCCCAGCAGCAGGCAGAACGCCGCCAGGAACAGCCAGCGGTCATTCATGCCGGCGGCGTGGTCCACGGCGTTAAGAAATTCGGTTGGATTCATGTTGGTCATGTTTTTATCGGTCCGTGCGGCGCGCTTTCATTGCTGAAACACTCTCCGCGTGATCAAAGTCCACATCGTTCGCGTCATATCCAGATGCGCGGTGAGCACGGTGCGTCGCAATCCGCTCACGGTTTCAACCAGGGAGTCATTGGGCTGCGGATTCACCAGGGCCGCCATATCCGCCGCATCAATGAAAATTTGTTCGTCATTCGGATTCAGATCCGCGCCGACCAGGAGACTGGCCGGAATGGGGACGACTAAAAAAGCCACCACCGCCGAACCCACTTGCCCCCGGTAGTAAGTCCCCTTCACCGTGAAATCCGCGTAATACTCAAAAAGTTTCCCGCAGGTCGCCTGGGCGATGAGTTTAAGTTGTGGGGTATCAGCCATAACTCAAACCCGGGTCAACCGAACCGAACCGCTCTTGGCGAGAATCAAAGCCCCGTATTTCACCAACATCGCCTGTGCGACGTAGGGAATAACCGGACGCCGGTCGGACTTGTCAAAGGAGGTTTGATTCCCGCCCAATCCCGTGAATTTTAATCCCTCACCCAGCGGATTTGCCGTCCGATCCTCAATCAGCAGCGCTCGCGCCGTTTCACACGTCGCCTGGACGACGGCCTTCGGCACCTTGTCATATTCAACGTAGTTGGACGGAATCGGCAGCAGTGCCGAGATGGGGACATTGACGTTGTCCGGATCGGGGCACATCGCCCGCGGCCATTGCAGGCTTTGGCCGGCCGTCGTGCGGGTGCCGTTGAATTGAAATTCCGCGTCAATCAGCCGCGACGCCATCGCCAGCGCCACGGCCTTTTGATCCGCGCTCGCGCCGGTCCACGCCGTGGCATACAAGTGCCCGGCGTGATAGGCATCACCGTCCGCCACATCCGCGTAAGCGTTGGCGTCAGCCTTGCCGGTCCCGTCCTCTTTGATGAGATTAAGCGCCATAAACGAAAAACCTACAGTCCATCCGAATAAACCACGTTCGAGTAAGGCAACACATCCAGACCATCCCAATCCGCCTGGCAGATGCGGAAATAACCGGCGATGCCGCTTTCATCAGCCGCCGTCACACCAATATTTGCCCCGTCATACGAAGGTCCCCAGGTCACCCCATCGTCAGAGCGGTAGATGGCAAATCCGTAAGGCGTCGTGAAATTCATTGTCCACGTCAGCCGCCCGTGCCCGTCCGAGGTCAACACCACCTCCGGCATCAATATTGTCCGGTCAACCACACCGCTCCAGCTTGACCAGGTTGTCCCGACCCGATAACGGGCGGCGCAATAGGCAAACTCCTCGGTAACCGTGGCCCTTGTGCCGTTTACGATGACGAACGCCGTGTCGGGCGAATCCGCCTCGTACACCCATCGATCAAAAGTTTTCACTTCAGGGTGAAAAGCATTGTCACTGGTGCAAAATTGCCAGCCGTCCACGGCTACCGGGGCCACGGCCTGCCAAGTCGTCTCGCTGACGCCTCTAGCCACCGCAACCAGGGAAGGCGCAGAAAACGACGGCGAGAGCGCGTGTTGCCGCGCTCGCCGCCGCTTCTGTAGCCAGATCGCCAGCCAGCCGCGCTGGTTAATTTTTGGGTGCGCTTTCATCCGGTTTTTTCGGTTGCGGTTGGGTGGCGGGTTCCACTTGGGGGCCGTTCGCAAGGGCCGGCACGGTTTCTACTAATGGCGTTGCGGCCACTGGTTGGACCGGCCCAGTTGCAACAGGCGGCTTTGGTGGCCCGTCCGGCACGGACTCAGCTACAATGAGCGGACGCCGCTTGCGCCGAATTATTGGATACAATCCGTTCATGGATTAAATGGCATTCACGCCAATGGCAATTTGCCGCCAGTTCGCGCCATCGCTGACGGCCAGACATGGCACCGAACCCGTGCCGCCGGCAGACAGGTAAATGATGCGGCGCGGAAACTTCGCCGCCGTCACACCGGCAGCAGTCGCCGCCGCGACATTGGCGAACGTCGGAGGCTGGATCTGTTCACCCGAACGAATCCGCTCAAAACTGCGAGGTTGAAGTTTGCCCATAAATTTTCTTTGGTTAAATTGGCGTGCCGGTTGGAACCGGCACGCCATTGGTTCAGATGTTGTGAGTCACCGCCACGACCGGGACGTTCTTGTTTTCCCAGACCCGCACCCAATTTGCGGCCGTTTCCAGTTCGGCATTGGTCGGATTCGAACCAGCCACGTTCGCGCTGGTGAACTTGACACCGCGAGGATGCAGGATGAACCGGCGACGGTTGACCAGGAACGTGTCGCTGTTCAGCGCGTCACGCGCCGTTTCACAACCTTCCGTGCCGTGACCACCTTCCACGGGCGCACCGTTCAGATCGGCGAAGCCCATGCCGAACGCGCCCGGACCGAACAGGTAGGTCGTATAGACCAGGCCATCGGTCGTGCCCGCCCGGGAAGGACAGCCATCGTCCACGATGACGCGCCGGCCTTGGAACGTGCGGATTTGCGCTTCGCCCTGGCTGTCCGGGACGAAGTCAATCAGGTCGAGCTTGCGCAATGCGGCCTCGACCGCCGAGTGCATCGCCACGGCCACGAGCCGGTCGCCGCGGTCGCCGAGGCGCTGCGTCGCGTCCACGAACGTCGGACCGTTCAAGCGTGTGGCGTTCGTCTGGTTGGCGACGATTTCACTGTGAATCGCCAACAGGTTGCCGGCCATCGAAGCCGCCGCGAACACGCCCTTTAGGGAGCTGATGAGCATGTATTGGTTCTGGCGATTCCAATAATCGGCCATGAAGTTCGCCAGTGCCAGCGCCGGATCATCACCCGCGACCACGGCCGCCAGATGATTCCACGACCACGCATTGCCGTCGTTGTGAATGCGGGCGATGTCCTGGTCAGCGACCAGCTTGGCCGGAACCAGCGGGGCCGCATCACTCAACGGCTGGCGGTTGCCCGTCAGGTCATTCCAGTGCGGCATGTTGACTTGCGTGCCGCCGAGGCTGGCGCGCTCGTCATAGTCCGGCGTGCGGATGACGATGCCGGATTGGAACAGGTCGGATTTCTCCGCCGTGCGCTGCAGGACGTAACCCGCGAACTGCGCGGGAACGATGATGTCTGCCAATTGTGTCTTCGCCATGATTCAGATTTGTGTTGGTGACCTTATGCAGCCGCCGTCTTGAGACGTGCAGCGAGTTGCGGGTCGGTTTTGTGCAGTTTCATTTGTTCCGTGAGATTCCAGCTTTCCTTGCGGAAAGGGTTTTTCACGGACCGGTTGCCAGCCCCACCGGAGCCGGAGCCGGCAGCACCGCTGCCAGCATTTGCCTCGAACAAGTGCGGTGCGTCGGACACCAACGCATCCACCCATTCAGCCAAAGTCATCGGGCCATCCTTGCCCATGCGGGCAGTCTGGCCGTCACTGTCAAAAGCCTGCGGCACGCCGTTGACGAGCTTGAACGTCTGGCGGGCGCGGGAAGTGATGTCAGTGATTGCCGTCGGGCGCAGGCCGCGTTTCGTGGCTTCAGTGACCACGGCTTGATCAATCTGGACGGCCGTGAGTCGGGACGTGAGTGTGTCGCGTTCAGCCACGACGACACCATGCGCCTTGTCCCATTCGGCGCGGGCGGCTTTCAGTCGCGCCTCGATGACCTTGTCCACGTCGCCGGCCTTGAGCTGTGCCGCCTCTTCCAGCTTGCGCTTGTCATCGGCGAGCTGACGCACGGCATCAGGGTCAATGCCTTCAAAGAGTTTCAGCTGGTTGGTCAGGGCGATGTTGTTCTGCCGGAATTCATCCAGCTTGGCCTGACTCACGACGCCATCGGCATCCAGCAGCCAGGCACCGTCGCGCTCGACGTAGAGGGATTGATGTTCAGCAGGGACTTCCTGCTTCGTTGCGTATTTGTATTTCAGGGGCATAGGTTTTTAGTGGTGGCCGTCCGCAAGGACTTAAGTGATTGGTTGAGGCGTTTCAGTTTTGCTGGTTGCCACCGGCGGTTTGACCATGACCGGCGACGTCGGCGGCTTCTGTGTGGCCAGCAGTTTGATTTCTTCGTCATTCGTGCGACCAGGTGCAATGACTTCACCGGCGCGGAACAGATCGAGCATGGTTGCCTGACTGATGGCGCCTGCCTGCCAGGCAGCCACAAGCGCCGTGATTTCCAGCGACGACATGCCGGTGATGCTGAAATCGGTGTTCAGACTGGCGAGGACAAGTTCAGGACCAATGGCGTCAGGAATGGATTCCGTGGAATTCCACCAATAAACCCAACGCAGCACCTGTGTCAGCGACGCGCTGACACTCAAAGAAATGGTGTTCAGGATGCTGTTTTCACCACTCTGGCGAAGTTCGATGGCCGCGGCGGTTTCACCGACACGCTTGCGCGATTCGAGCATCCGCGTGCCCAGCACGGCCATGAGCTGCTCGTCACGATCCATCGCCCGCTCAAAGGTTGTCAGGCCTTGCCCGGTAAATTCCAGGAAGCCAGCCGTCGCGCCGGGCGCATCGGCCACCCAGGCCGTGCTGCTGCCGATCCGCAGCATGGCCGCTTTGTCAAAGCCGCTCACCCAGGCCGTGGGCAGTGCGGTGAAGTGCATCCCATGCTTGTAGTCGGCGGTGAGCCGGTAATGGTCGAGATTGATGGCGATGATGTCCGCCAGCGGCACCTTGTCCAAGTCCGGCAGCGAGTGGCGCGGCCCGTGAAATACAAATGGAATCAGCGGCAGAGGTTTGCCAAGACGAAGCGGTGTGACCGTATCCACCAGCGTCCATTCCTTGTTGCCGGGATTGGACTTTTGCCCGTTCCCAAAGATACCGTTCCAAAAAGAACGACTGGTCAATCCGCTGCCAGAACCATGGTTCTTGGAAAGCAATTGCCAGATTTCGACGATGTAAGACCAGTCAACCTTGCCGTTGTCAGTCGAACCTTGCGGCGGCACGAGCTTGAGAACCCGAAGCTGTTGGATCTCCTCCGGTTCAAAGGGATCAGATTCAGTGGCCGGAGTCTGGCAGGTTTCCTGAAGCACAAGCAGCGTGAGCACGTTGCGACCGTTGACGCGTTCGGTGTGCCAGTTGATGATGTCTTCAGCGTTGTAGGCGACGGCGTAGGCGCGTTGCTCCGCTTCCTCGTTCCAATCAATCAGTGTGCCGGCACGGCCGACATTAATGATTTCCGTGACCAGTTTTTTCGAGAAGGCCGACAACGACGTGCCCAGCATGTCCGCATCCTCGACAAATTCCGCCAGTGCGGCAGAAATGCCATTGTTGGCATCAGGAAGTTTGAAAGTCGGATCGCGACGAAAAATCAGGCCAACGAAACCATCGGCGGTACGCGCGGAGGCGTTGAAAAAAGAGGCGCGGTTTTTGTAAGCGCGATATTCCGTGTCGTCTTGGCAATCCAGCCGCGGCAGATACTTTTCACCAGCGGCTTTGACGGCATCCTCACCAGCGAAGACATCGCGCGCTCGCAGCCACGCTGGCAGGTTCGCGTCGTAATCAGGATGTGTGGAGTTCGCCGGCACGAGGCGACTCTAGCACGGGATTTTTTCACATCGCCGTCACGGATTTTCGCCATGCGAACCGCGCCACCATGCGACACCAACCACACCCCAACGCGACCGCATAATCTTTTTTGGAAAACAATTTGACAGATTTCGCGCCCCCCAACCCCAACTTTTTCCTGTACCTCATTTTCCGTAAAATTCGCGCTGCAATATCATGTAGCAAGGGCGCGACTTCAGCGCGAGAATATCATTGTTCAATTGATTTTGACAGAATACCAGCAAATGCCTATAAGCAATCAATGAAACTGCCATTTTTAATATTAAAGAAACATATCTTAATGGCAGGCGTTTTGGCAATAATGCTTTGCGTCACCCATGGATGGGCGGACGTCACCCTGACAACTTTGGTTACTTTCGACTACACTAACGGTTATATGCCGAATGTATTGGTGGTGGGGCGTGACGGCAATTTCTATGGAAACCTATCGTATGGTGGGTGGAATGATCTTGGTACAGTATTTCGGATGGCTCCGGACGGAACATGCGTCATCCTTGTTACTTTTGATGGCGACAACGGAAGACATCCAAGCGACCTTATCCAAGGCAAGGATGGAAATTTCTATGGCACAACCTTGCAGGGTGGGCCATCAGGTAATGGTTCGATATTCAAGATGTCACCTGACGGCACCATTACCACGCTGGCGACATTCGGTGATGATAACGGTTATGGTCCCTGGGGGCTGGTTCAAGGGCGAGATGGCAACCTTTATGGCAAAATGAGCCAATTCAGGGGACAATCTTCATTTGAGGTTACACTCGGCGGCAAGCTGATTATACCCGCAACCAATGATTTGCCGGCTGAAAGTGTTGGACTGTTGAAGGCTATAAACGGCAATACCTATGGCACAACTTTTTCAGGTAGAGGCGACAATGCTAACGGGTTTGGCCATGGAACTGTGTTTAAAATTAGTCCCGCCGGTGCGCGCACTAATCTCATCGCATTCAACGGAACAAATGGGGCTAATCCACTGCCGGTTTTGGTGCAAGACCGCGATGGCAACATTTACGGGATCACGACCAGCGGTGGCGCTTTTAAGCAAGGAACCATCTTCCGTGTTAATTCGGCGAAAACGTCAAGGCCAGAACCAAACAAAATCAATATTCCCACTTTACTCCATCCACCGGCCAAAAAGATCAACTTGCTAGTGTCAGCGCTGGGAAACAATGGCGCGGTCACGACTGAAACAAATGCAATTTTAGACAGCAAAAACGCCAATCCATATTTGGATAAATTTATTTTCCTGCCCGGCGGATTCAGACGAATGGCAGCGACCATTTCTGCAACGAATGAAACCTTTAGGCTCGCATTGAGATATATCGGGGAGGCTAATGGCGGACACAGGCCGCCCAAGTTGCCGAAAGGCGTAACGATAGCAGATGTTTCCAATGTCAGTTATATGCTTTCCGTCTGGTCAATGACAACACCGCCGCGACCGATCAATTTTTACGGGAAAGTGGTGGATGAAAACGACCAGCCAGTGGCCGGAGCAACTGCTCATTTTATCTGGGATGGAGGAGTAACCAACAATAATCCTAGACCGTTTACCGATACGGGGAAAAAAACTATTGATGTAACCACCGATAGCGCCGGATTGTTTTCGCTTACGAATGCTATGGGCACTGAACTGGATGTTTCAGCTGGGAAAACCGGCTATTATGTTTCTCGTCGAAATAGGGGTCAGGAGCATTTCAAGTATTCTAAAATGAATCTGGATTCTTTTTACGGCATTGGTGATTACTTCAAACCAGATTCAAATAATCCAGTCATTTATCATCTCCGGAAAATGGGGATTGGCGCAGATTCCCTTGTCACTTCCCAATTCGGTATGCGCGAAAACTTTTGGGTAACGGTTCCACGAGATGGCACGCCAGTGGAAGTTGATTTGTTGCAACAGAAAATTGGCAATGGTTCGCTGGAAATAAAGCAGACGAAACCTACTTATCCAGCGCATGGCGGGATAGTGCAAAATCTTAGCCCAGCGGATCAGGCAAAATTGGTGAGCGCCACAAATTGGTCATTCACAATGAAGTTTAGCGACGGAGGATTAATTGAAGAGAACGAAGAGTTTCCTTTTAGTCCACCGGAATCCGGCTATCAATCGGTTGTGGAATATAATTTCAATAAAGTTCAGACAAATTGGACGACAGAACTCAAAAAGGATTTCTACATCAAATTTGGCAATCCGCCATTGTATGGGCAGTTGCAGGTGGAAACTAGCAGTCATCAGCAAACTGTAATTCTTACCTATGTAATCAACCCAGACGGTTCAAGAAACCTAGAACCAAAACAGAATTATTTTCCGTCAAGCTCAGTTTGGAGACATTAGGAGACCACTAGTGAAAGTCCCAAAACGGTTCGTTCGCAGACCGGAATAGATCGTCCTGCAAATCGTCTGCCGTATCTTCCAAGTGGGTGTCATCCGTCCCATCCGCAAAGTTGGTTCGCTAACGCTCAACGAAACTTCAGTTCGCGCTGCACTCCATTCGCGTGCTCAATAACCTACGCTGCGCCAATACGTCGGACGTCACCCCATTTCCCGCCAGCGTGTCCGCACGCGATATGCCTGTTCGCTCATGCCCTCGCAGCCCGCTAACGCGGCCTGCTGGCGGGCACCGGGCCGCCCGCACTGATAGGAACGTCACGCTCGGCGGCCCTTTCGCTTCCCCGCGCACGCGTTCTGCGTCGCAGGTAATCGAACGTTTTTCGTGCATTCCAACCATTCAGGTTGTCCAACGATTTTCGGCGCGGGGACAGGCATTGAATGCTCGTCGCTGTGCTCCTCGCGAGGGCGAACCGTCGTTGCACTTCCGGGTCGCCTTTTTGGTTCCGGAGGTCGCGAGGCTCCGCCTACGACCCGGCAGCAATAGCCCCGGCTTCACCGAGCCGACGCTTGTGCTCGTGCCTCACACCAAGTGTCGGCACGGTTCCGCCCGCGCACGACGACTGACTCGCCGGTTTGCAACCGCTCCACTCCAGTCGCTCCAGCCCTGCAT
>Ga0265338_10010126_pt1 | contig 11127 bp, 14 predicted proteins | sample 42126metaG_FD_193579 | JGI IMG/M metagenome (GOLD analysis project Ga0265338, IMG submission 193579) | Rhizosphere microbial communities from Carex aquatilis grown in University of Washington, Seatle, WA, United States - 4-21-26 metaG | ecosystem: Host-associated > Plants > Roots > Rhizosphere... | reverse complement strand
CCGGACTCTTTTCTAGGAACGTTGCCGCCGCGCGAGTTCGTAGAGCGCGACCGTTCCAGCCATCGCGACATTGAGCGACTCGCCGCCCGCCTGCGGGATCGTCGCGCGCCCGTCGCACGAGGCCAGGACGTCCTCGGGCAGGCCTTCGCGCTCGGCCCCGAGCACGAGCACGAGCTCGCCGCCGAGCTCCAGCTCCGGCAGCGGCGTGCCGCCGCGCGCGACGAGCGCGACGCGCCGCCCGCGAGGCTCGTCGAACTCCGCCAGCGGCACGCGGAAGACGGCGCCCATCGACGCGCGCAGCGCCTTCGCGCTCGTCGGGTCGGCGCAGCCCGGCGAGAGCGCGACGCCCGCGCCGAACGCGTCCGCCGAACGGACCAGCGTGCCGACGTTGCCGGGATCCGACACGCGCCAGAGCGCGAGCGTGACCGGCCGGGACCCGCGCGGCAGGTCGTCGCGGCGGAAGACGGCGACGACGCGCGGCGGGTGCGCGAGCAGCGACGCCTCCGCGAGCAGCCGTGGCTCGACGTCCTCACCAGCGACGAGCACGTCCACAGGCTCGACGGCGGCGCCGCGCGCCGCCTCGACGAGATCCTCTCCCTCGACAACGAACAGCCCGAGCTTGTCGCGCCAGCGCCGGTCGCGGAGCTTGCGGACGAGCTTGAGCCGCTCGTTGTCGTGGGAGGTGATCAGTTGACGAGCGCGGCTTTCGCCTGCTCGGCGATCGCGCCGAACGCGTCCGGATCGCTGACGGCGAGATCCGCCAGCACCTTCCGGTCGAGCTCGATGCCCGCCTTCGAGCAGCCGTGCACGAACTGGTTGTACGAGAGCCCGTGCGCGCGGGCGGCAGCGTTGATGCGCGTGATCCAGAGCCGGCGGAACTCGCGCTTGCGCACCTTGCGGTCGCGATAGGCGTAGACGAGCGAATGCTCGACCTGCTCCTTCGCGTAGCGGTAGTGCGAGTTCTTGAGGCCCCAATAGCCCTTGGCCTGCTCGAGGACCTTGCGGCGTTTCTTCTGCCCGTGGACGGCTCGCTTGACCCTCGGCATCAGCGGATCCCCAGCATCTTCTTGAGGGCGCTCCGGTCGGCGCCGGTGACCTCGATGTCCTTGCGGAACGCGCGCTTACGCTTCGACGACTTCTTCTCCAACTTGTGGGCGCGCATCGTCGGCCGGCGCAGGATCTTCCCGCTGCCCGTCACCTTGAACCGCTTCGTCGCCGCTCTCCGTGTCTTCGTCTTCGGCATCTCTCTTCACTCCTGCGTTCTTCGTGGGGCCAAGCAGCATCACCATGTTGCGTCCGTCGAGCAGCGGCTGGGACTCGATCTGCGCGATCTCCTTCAGCTCGTCCGCGAGGCGGATCAGCAGGTCACGGCCCCGCTCCGGGTGAGTCGTCTCCCGGCCGCGGAACATGATCGTCACCTTGACCTTTACGCGCTGGTTGAGGAATCGCTCGACGTGTCCCTTCTTGGTGTTGTAGTCGTGGATGCCGATCTTCGGCCGGAGCTTGATCTCCTTGACCTGGATCTGGCTCTGGTGCTTCCGCGCCTGCTTCGCCTTCTGCTCCTGCTCGTACTTGTACTTGCCGTAGTCCATGACCTTGGCGACGGGCGGGTCGGCCTGGGCCGCCACCTCGACGAGGTCGAGGTTCTTGGCGTAGGCGTACTCGCGCGCCTCGTCCGTGGTCTTGATCCCGAGCTGAGCGCCGTCGTCGTCGATCAACCTGACGCGCGGGACGCGGATCGCGTCGTTGATGCGCGTCGTGTCGCGGTTGACCGGCCTGACCTGCTCCATCGGCCGCCGTCTGGGCCTCAAAGGCGAATCACCAAGTTGGGCTTACTCCTCCTCGTTTCGTTGACGCAAACAAAAAGCCGCTGTCCATGCAGCGGCCCGTTTCCTCGTCGTGCTCCGACTCGGTTGAACCCGCCAGCGCCGTGTGGGCCGGGAGGTGAGGAACGGGTCCGCTCCTGCTTTTCAGAAGCTAGAGGGTAGCAAGCTTCACGAACAAGTCTGCAAGCGAGAGCGTGGACTGCTCGCCGCCGCGCAGCCGCACGGCGAGACTCTCGTCGCTCTCGCGGTCGCCATACACGATCGTGACCGGGATCTTCTCCAGCTCGGCGGCGCGGATCCGCTTGCCGATCGTGTCGGTCGGCTCCCCCACCTCGGCCCGCAGGCCCGCCTCGACGAGCCGCAGCGCGAGCGTGGTCGCAGGGTCGTTGTGCGCCTCGCCGACCGGCAGGACTCGGATCTGTACCGGCGCGATCCAGAAGGGGAAGGCGCCCGCGTAGTGCTCGACGAGGATGCCGATGAAGCGCTCGAGCGAGCCGAGCAGCGCGCGATGGACGACGTACGGCGTGTGCTCGCGGTTGTCGGCGCCCATGTACGTGAGGCCGAAGTTCTGCGGCATCTGCGCGTCGAGCTGGATCGTCCCCATCTGCCAGGAGCGGCCGAGCGCGTCGGTCATGTGCAGATCGATCTTCGGGCCGTAGAAGGCGCCGTCGCCCTCGTTGACGACGTGGTCGATGCCGCGCTTCTCGAGCGCCGCCTTCAGCGCTGCCTCGGTGAAGTCCCACTCCTCGTCGGTGCCGAGCTTCTTCGCCGGCCGGGTCGAGAGCTCGAAGCGCGCCTCCATGCCGAACAGGTCGTAGAGGAACGAGGCGTAGTCGAGGCAGCCGAAGATCTCGTCCTCGATCTGGTCGGCCGAGCAGAAGATGTGCGCGTCGTCCTGGGTGACGTGCTTGACGCGCAGGAGCCCGTGCAGCGTGCCGCCGAGCTCATCGCGGTGCAGCGTCGACGACTCCGCGTAACGGAAGGGCAGGTCGCGGTAGGAGCGGAGCGCGGATCCGAACAGGAGCATGTGCCCCGGGCAGTTCATCGGCTTGAGCGCGAACTCGCCCTCGCTCCCGTGCGAGTGGGTGAAGAACATGTTGTCGCGGTAGTTGTCGTAGTGGCCCGAGGTGATGTACGTGTCGATGTCGTAGAGGATCGGCGTCTTCACCTCGACGTAGCCGCGCAGGCGGTTCTCGCGCCGGCGCAGATCCTCGAGCGTGTTCCAGATCACCATCCCCTTCGGGTGCCAGAACGGCGAGCCCGGCGAGTTGTCCGCGAGGTGGAAGAGGTCGAGCTGGACGCCGAGCCGGCGATGGTCGCGGCGCTTCGCCTCCTCGATCCGCACGAGGTATGCGTCCAGATCCTCCTTCGTGTAGAAGGCAGTGCCGTAGATCCGGGTCAGCTGCGGCTTCGTCGAGTCGCCGCGCCAGTACGCGCCGGCAAGGCCGGTCAGCTTCAGCGCCTTGATCGGTTTCGAGTTCTGCAGGTGCGGGCCGCGGCAGAGGTCGGTGAAGTTCCCCTGCGTGTAGAGGGAGATGTCGCCTTCGGCCGTGTCGACGAGCTCGACCTTGTACGGCTCGCCCTCCGCCGCGAAGCGGGTCTTCGCCTCGTCGCGGGAGATCTCCTCGCGCGACCACTCGCGACCCTCCTTCAGCTCCTTCGCGATCTCGGCCTCGATCCGCTCGAGATCCGCCTCCGAGATGGGCTCCGGAAAGTCGAAGTCGTAGTAGAAGCCGTTCTCGATCGGCGGCCCGATCGCGACCTTCACGCCCGGGTAGAGCCGGCGCACCGCCTCGGCGAGGAGGTGCGCGGACGAGTGGCGAAGCACGTAGAGCGCGTCCGGATCGTCCGTGTCCCGCGTGGTCAGGAACTGGACCGGCTGGCCCTCCTCGAGCGGGAGGCGCAGGTCCTGGACGCGGCCGTTCGTGCGGACGAGCACCGCCTGCTCGGCGAGCTTCGGCCCGATCGCGCGCGCGGCGTCCAGCCCGTTGGCGCCGTCCGGGAGCTCGAGCTCCGAGTTGTCCGGGAGAACGATCCTCATGCCAGCAAGGATATGGGCCGACCGGCTTGGCCGTTTCCTTGCCGAACCCTGGCCATGGCTTCAGCCCCGGCGTCGTAGAACTGCGGCATGCACCGCACGCTCTCATTCGATCCGACGCCGAAGGAACTCGTCTCGCGCCGCTCGGGCTCGGCCGAGGTCGTCCTCTTCTGGAGCGAGCGAACCCGCCGGGTCGCCGTCAAGCTCGAGGACGAAGCAACGGGCGAGACGGTCGAGCTCGACGTCCTGCCGGACGACGATCCCCTCGACGTCTTCAACCACCCGTACGCGTACGCGGCGAAGCGTGGTCTGCTCGCCGCGTAGCGCGACGAGCTAGCCGACGATCTGGACGTTGCGAGCCTCGGGGCCCTTCTGCCCCTCGGACTCCTCGAACTCCACCTTCGCGCCTTCCGGGAGGGACTTGAAGCCCTCGGCGTTGATCGCGCTGAAGTGGACGAAGACATCCTTGCCGCCCGCATCCGGGGTGATGAAGCCGTACCCCTTCGCGTCGTTGAACCACTTGACGGTTCCGCTTGCCATGAATTTCACCTCCCTCCGAGAGCTCTAGAACGGGCAGGGAGGCGCCGGCAATGCTTGCTGTGCGGGACGCAACCGATACTCGCTCGTGCTGTCGTGCCTTCTTGCGCGGCAAACGGTAGCACCGTCCGGCGCGGCGAAAGACGTGCAACGTAAAAACGCCGCAAGGGCGGGTTTCGTCAGCCCGGGGAACCGGGAAAAGATGCCGCTACGTGACGGCGGTCTCGCCTTCTCCGTCTGCGAACGGAACCGGACAGGCTCTCGATGCTGCCGGTCTGTTCGCGCGCTACGGCCAGGAGCTGTACCGCTTCTGCCTCGGCCGCCTCCGCAACCCCGAGGATGCCGCCGACGCGCTCCAGAACACGTTCCTGCGCGTCCACGTCGCGCTCGAGAAGGGAACGGTGCCGCAATTCGAGGCGGCGTGGCTCTACAAGATCGCGCACAACGTCTGCGTCTCGCGCCGCGAGCAGGCGGGACGGCGCTCCGCCCACGAGACGCCGAGCGACCTCGACGAGCTCAAGTGGGCGATGGCGGCACCGGAGCACGACCACGACCGCCTCGAAGGGCTGGCCGACGCACTCGCCGACCTGCCGCACAACCTCCGCCAGTCGCTGCTGCTGCGCGAGTGGCAGGGGCTGAGCTACACGGAGATCGCGGACGCGCTGGACACGACAGTGCCTGCCGTCGAGACGCTCCTCTACCGCGCGCGCAAGCAGCTCGCGACCGCACTCGAGCAGGGCGGCCGCAAGGCCCGCGCCGCGCTCGGCGGCCTGCTCGACCTGCTCGGCATCCGCGCGCTCGTCGGCCGGCTGTCCACGGTGCTCTCGAGCGCAGGCGCGGCGAAGCTCGCGATCGGCGCGGCGCTCGTCGCCGCGGGCGGGTCGGCGCTCGGGGCGGCCGAGGCGGTCAGCACACACGCGGCCGGAGCGCCCGCGCACAGGGCGTCGCGGGCCTCAGCCGTCCACCGGTCGACGCCGAACGTGCTCGCAAGCTCGCTGACGCGTTCGCGGTACTCGACCGCCAAGGCGCTCGCGCCCGAAGCGGGCGACTCGGCCGGAACGCCCGCCGCGCCGTCCTCGCCGCCGCACGCGACGCCGCCGGCTCCGGCAACTCCGGCCGGGGCCACGGCAACGCAGACGCCCGCGACGGCGACGATCCCGACCGCGCCGGCATCGGTGCCGGCCCTCGTCCAGCCGCCGGCGGCGGACACGCCAAGCGCGCCTGCGACGTCCACGCTGCCCTCCACGCCTACGACCCCGGCGGCTCCGGCGGCGCCGCAGGTTCCCTCGACGCCCTCGCTATCGACGCCGTCGCTGACGACGCCATCCGCCCAGGCACCGACTGCCCCGGCGCTCCCGCAGCTCCCGGCCACGCCGACGGTGCCGCAGACGCCGACGGTGCCGAGCACCCCGTCGCTGTCCGGACTTGGCGGCTAGCTAGTCGGCGAAGTCCCCGTCGTGGCCCGGCGAGAGCGCGAGGCCTGGCGGGTCGAGCGGGAGCTCCTCGTACTCGACTGCCGTCATCGGCACGCACTTCTCGCAGCCGACGTCGCCGCATTCGCAGAGGAACGGAACCTCCTGCTCTTCCCGGTCCCTGTCCTCGCGCGCGGCCACTCATGATCAAAGACCGCGTGCAAGCGATAAACCTGCATCACGCGAGCGGGAGTGAGATCTCGAAGGTCGCGCCCTCGCCCGGGGCCGAGCGGGCGCTCGCCTCGCCGCCGTGCGCCTGCGCGACCGCGGCGACGATCGAGAGGCCGAGCCCGACGCCGCCGCTGGAGCGGGCGCGGGACGTGTCGGCCCGGTAGAAGCGCTCGAACACCTGGGCCGCCTGCTCCTCGTTCAGCCCCGGCCCGCTGTCGGCGACGCTGATCACGGCGCGGCCGTCCCGTCGCTCGAGCGAGACCCGCACCGGGCTGTTCGCCGGCGTGTGCGAGCGGACGTTCGCGAACAGGTTGTCGACGATCTGGCGCAGGCGGTCGCGGTCGCCGACGACCGTCGCCTGCTCGAGCGAGACCTCGACCGGGCGATCGGGGTCGAGCACATGCGCGGCGTCGACCGCCTGCACCACGACCTCGTCGAGCGCCACCGGCGTCTGCTCGAGCGGCCGTCCCTCGTCGAGCCGGGCGAGCAGAAGCAGATCCTCGACGAGCACGCTCATCCGCTCCGCCTCGCGCGTGATCCCGGACATCGACCGCTCGAGGTCGTCGGGATGCGTCGCGGCGCCGCGCCCGAACAGCTCCGCGTACGCGCGCACCGCGGCGAGCGGCGTGCGCAGCTCATGCGAGGCGTCGGCGACGAAACGGCGCAGCCTCCGCTCGGACTGTTCGCGCGCCCGGAACGCAGCCTCGATCTGCACGAGCATCGCGTTCAGCGAGCGGCCGAGCCGGCCGACCTCCGTCCGCTCCTCGGCCCGCTGGACGCGGCGCGAGAGGTCGCCGGCGGCGATCGCAGCGGCGGTCGTCTCGATCTCGCGCAGCGGCCGCAGGCCGATCCGCACCGCCCACAGCCCCACGCCTCCGATCGCCCCGAGCACGGCAAGCGTCGCCAGGAGCTCGATCAGGAACAGCCGGTGCAGCGTCCCGCCGACCTCGTGCAACGAGGCAGCGACGAGCAGGACGCGCTGCGGGTGCCGCGGGTCGATCGAGGCCCTGACCCGGAAGCTCGAGTCGCCCTTCCGCGCGGGGACGGTGAAATAGGAGACGCGCTCGCCGTCGCGGTTGACGCGTCTCGCCGAGGGCGCGACCTGCCCCGGCACCTCGGGCGGCGACCCCCCGCCGACGAGGAAGCCGCTGCGCAGGACGTGCCCGCCGAGCGTCCGTACCTCGAACCAGTCGATCCCCTGCGCCGGCGGCCCGTGGTCGGGGTCGGGGCCGGGTATCCGCGCGTCCCGCTCCTCGTCGGCCTCGACCTGGGGGTGGCCGGCCTGGAGCGTCTGGTCGACGCGATCGAGCAGGAAGGTGCGCAACGACTGGTACGTCGCGACGTCCGCGGCGGCAAGTCCCGCGGCCGCGAGCACGAACACGCTCAGCAGCAGGCGGGCGCGGAGCGAGAGGCGGCCGAGCACTACTCCCCTCGCGCGTCGAGCATGTAGCCCGCCTGCCGCACAGTGCGGATCAACGGCGGCCCCGCGGCGTGGAGCTTCTTGCGCAGGTAGCTGACGTAGGTCTCGACGATGTTCGAGTTTCCGCCGAAGTCGTAGCGCCAGACGTTCTGCAGGATCTGCCCCTTCGAGAGGACGCGGCGCGGGTTGAGCAGGAAGAAGCGGAGGAGCGAGAACTCGGTTGCGGTCAGCTCGATCTGCGTGCCGCCGCGATGGACCTCGTGGCGCGTCTCGTCGAGCGTCAGGTCGCCGAAGCGCAGAACGTCGCCTGGCAGGTCGCTCGCCGTCCGGCGGAGGATCGCCTGCACGCGCGCGACCACTTCGGCGAGGCTGAACGGCTTCGTCACGTAGTCGTCGCCGCCGGCGCGGAGCGCGTCGACCTTGTTCTCGACCGCGTCCTTCGCGGTGAGGAAGAGGATCGCCGTCTTGTAGCCGCGCTCCCGCAGCCGCCGGCCGACCTCGATCCCCTCGATGTCGGGGAGCATCCAGTCGAGGACGACGAGCTCGGGGTCGAACTCGGCGACCGCCTGGATCGCGTCCCGTCCGGTCAGCGCCTCGCGCACGTCGAAGCCCTCGTAGCGGAGTGCGGTCGCGACCGCATCGACGATCGACGCCTCGTCGTCGACGACGAGGATCCGTCCGCCCCGCTCCTCCGGTGCGCTCATGCCTCTACCGTCCCTCCCGAAGCTGTGAAACGACTGAGAATCGCGTTTTACCATCGCCTGACACAGGGCTTACCGCCGCCCAAGCATCGCGGACGAGGATCCAAGAAGAGAAGAACCACGACCCCTTTCCTTGGAGGAACAGATGCGGAAGACAAGCAAGCGGCTCGCGTTCTCGACCCTGGCGGCGCTCGCTGCGCTGCTCGTGGTCGGGGTCGCCTCCGCCTCGGCGAACGGTGGCCGCGGCGCGGTTGGCGCCGGCGTCACCACGAGCAAGCTCGTCACGGCGGCTGCCACCCAGCTGAACGTGTCGCGCTCGACGCTCACCACTGCGATTCACAACTCGGCCGACACGCACATCGCGAACGCGAAGAGCGACGGCGACATCACGTCGTCGAAGGCGGACGATCTGACCGCCTCGGCGGATGACAACCTCGACGTCGCCTACGGGATCAGCGAGACGAAGACGGTCGCTTCGAACCTGAGCATCACGACCGATGCGCTCAACGCCGGCTTCGCCGCCGCGCGCAAGGCGCTCGCGCTCGCCCAGGTCGCCGCGGCACAGACCGCCGGCAATATCACTTCCGACCAGGCGACCGCGCTGACCACCAAGATCAACGCCAAGACGTTCCCGGGCTACAAGAACGGCCTCGGCGGCGGTCTCGGCGGCGGCGGCGTCCTCGGCGGCAAGCTCCGCATTGGCATGGGCCAGGGCGGCGGCAACGGTGACAGCGGCAGCCAGAACGGGCTCCGCCTCGGCCACCGCAACCTCCGCATCGCGATCGGCCTCAACAACGGCTTCCGCCACGGGGGGCGGCGCTAGCAGTTCGATCGCCCAGATCTGTGGGGGACGGATGGCAGAAGGGCCCGCTTCGGCGGGCCTTTCTCCTGTTCAGGCTTCGAGCGCGGCGAGCAGATCCCAGCGCTCGTCGACGTGCGCCTGGATCCTGTGGATGTCGTCGTCGGTCAGGTGGGCGAAGCGTCCCTGGGTGCGAAGGAACTCGCTCACGGGAATCGGCCGCTTAGGGCGGTGCGTGATGCGCCAGGTGCCGTAGTCGAACTCGACGAGCGGGAAGTAGTGCGACTCGACGGCGAGCCGCGCGAGCTCCACCGAGTCTGCAGTCGGGTAGCGCCAGCCCGGCGGGCAACCGCCGAGCACGTGCAGGAAGCGGAAGCCCTCGACCTCCGCGGCCCGCGCGACCTTCGCGCGGAAGTCGCGGAGTAGCGGTACGGAGCCCGCCGCCAGCGTCGCCGCGTACGGAATCCCGTGCGCGGCCATGATCCGCACCATGTCCTTCTTCCGGCCCGTGCGCGGCGCCGCGACCGGCGTCGTCGTCGTCCAGGCGCCCTCCGGCGTGGCGCCCGACTTCTGCACGCCGGTGTTCATGTACGCCTCGTTGTCGTTGAGGACGTAGATCAGGTCCTCGTTCCGCTCGGCGGCGGCCGAGAGCGACGCAAAGCCGATGTCGCAGGTGCCGCCGTCGCCGCCCCAGACGACGACGTTCGTGTCGCCCTCGCCGCGGAGACGCAGCGCCGCCTTGATCCCCGACGCCTCTGCCGGCGCGGAGGCGAATGGTGTCAGGTGCACGGCGACGCCGAACGCGCTCACCGGCCAGACGCCGGCGATGATCGTCCAGCACGAGGCCGGGATGACGAGAATCGTCCGCCGTTCGGGCGCGGCCTCGGCGAGCGCGCCCAGCACGTGCCGCACGTTCACGGCCGGCCCACAGCCCGCACAGGCCGAGTGGCCGGGACGGAGCCAGCGCTCCTCCTGCACGACCGAGTCGAGCCAGGCGACCTGCGGCATCAGAGCCACACCGCTTCGGGGCCGGGAACCAGCTCGAGCGCGTGCCGCAGCGTGTCCGGCGTCACCTCGGTGCCGCCGAGCCCGCAGACCGCGGCGACGGCGTCGATGCCGAGCGAGCGCACGTCCTGCGCGAGCGGCGCGAGCGAGCCGAACGCGGGCGCGCGGTCGACGACCACGACCTGCGAGGCGCTCGAGAGGACGGAGAGCAGCTCCTCGCCGGGGAAGGGGCGGAACTGGTGGACGCGCACGACGAGCAGGTCGCCGTCCTCGTCCAGCAGCTCGAGCGCGGTCTCGCCGATCGTCCCGATCGTGACCACGGCGCGCTCGGCTGCGAGGTTGCCGGAGAGCTCGAGCGCAGCCGTCTTCAGGCGGCCGAAGTGCCGCGTGAAGTCCGCGGCGACGGCGTCGATGGTGTCGCGCGCCTCGTCGAGCGCGTCCGCGACGTTGCGCTGGAAGGCGGCGTAGTCGCGCGTGTCCGGCAGCCCGGAGAAGACGTGCGGATCGTGTGCGTCGAGCCGCCATCCGTCCGGCGGTTCCCAGGGAGCCAGGAACGCGTCGACGTCCTCTTGCGACGGCACGTCGACCACCTCGGACGTGTGCGAGAGGAGGAACCCCTCGCCGCAGACCAGGACCGGCAGCAGCGCCGTCTCGGCGATCCGATATGCGCAGAGGACGGTGTCGAGCACCTCCTGGGCGGTCGCGCAGTAGAGCTGGATCCAGCCGGTGTCGCGCTGCGCCATCGCGTCGGAGAGGTCCGGCTCGATGCTCCAGGGCGCGAAGACGGCGCGGTTGACGTCCATGACCACGAGCGGAACGCGCTCGCGCGAGGCGCGGTGCAGCTGCTCGTGCGCATAGAGCAGTCCCTGCGACGACGTCGCGGTGAAGGTGCGCACGCCGGCGCGCGCGGCCGCGATCACGTAGCCGAACATCGAGTGCTCGCTCTCGAGATTCGCGTACTCGACGTCGGGACGGTCGGAGACGAGGTCGGCGATCCGCTCCACGATCTGGGTCTGCGGCGTGATCGGGTAGCAGCCGTACGCCTGCACACGCGCGAGCACCGCGGCGTACGCGGTCGCCTCGTTGCCGGTGATCACGACGGGGCCGCGCGGAACCTCCATCAGGCTGCCGCCTCCTCCATCGCGACCGCGTTCTTCA
>Ga0265338_10010123_pt1 | contig 11129 bp, 9 predicted proteins | sample 42126metaG_FD_193579 | JGI IMG/M metagenome (GOLD analysis project Ga0265338, IMG submission 193579) | Rhizosphere microbial communities from Carex aquatilis grown in University of Washington, Seatle, WA, United States - 4-21-26 metaG | ecosystem: Host-associated > Plants > Roots > Rhizosphere >... | reverse complement strand
CTGCTCACGCTCGAGCGCCGCACCGCACGTCTCGACACGCTGCACGCGCGCCTCGGCGCGCTCAGCCCGGTCGCGGTGCTCGAACGGGGCTACGCGATCGTGCGTCGCGGCAACGACGTCGTCCGCTCCGCGCAGCAGGTGTCGCCGGGCGAGCAGATCGACGTGCGCGTCGCCGAGGGAAGCTTCGGAGCGACTGTTGGCTGAGCCGACCTTCGAAGAGGCACAGAAGGAACTGGAGTCGATCGTTGAGCGGCTCGAGCGTGGCGACGCGGGCGTCGACGAGCTGACGAAGCTGTGGGAGCGCGGCGAAGAGCTCTACAAAATCTGTGCCGCAAAGCTCGAGAGCGTCCGCGGCAAGATCGAAGAGCTAGCCAAAGTCGACCAGAGCGCGGGCTAGCTCCTCGCCGAGCTGCACGAGGTCCTCGCCGGCGAGCGCGCGGCGACCGGAGAGCGCATGCGCGTGCACGCCGTCGCGGACGATGCCGCCGAAGAGCTCGCACTGAACGCCGAGCCGCTCGCACCGGCGGAGGACCGCCCCCGGCGCCTTGCCTTCCAGCGTCGTCGCATCGACCGTCCCCTCGCCGGTGACGACGAGGTCGGCGCCGCGGGCGCGGTCGTCGAAGCCGATCGTGTCGAGGACGAGCTCCGCGCCTTCGACGAGCTCGCCGCCGAGCGCCGCGAACGCGGCACCGAGCCCGCCGCCGGCGCCCGCGCCGGGCAGGTCGCGGTAGGGCGCAAGCTCGTCGAGCGCCGCGAGGCGCGCCTCCAGCTCCTCGACGACCTCGGGCGTCGCGCCCTTCTGCGGCCCGAAGACACGCGCCGCGCCTCGCTGACCGAGCAGCGGGTTGCGCACGTCGCAGAGCACCCGGATCGGGATGTCGCGCAGCCACGTGCCAACCACGGCCCGCATCGCGGTTCCACCGTCGACCGTCGCGGTTCCTCCGACGCCGATGAGAAACGCGGTCGGGTGCGTCGCGAGAGTCGCAAGCAGCAGCTCACCGAGACCGAGGCTCGACGTCTGCAACGGGTCGCGCTCGTCGAGGCGCAGCCGTGGCAGGCCGATCGCCTGCGCCGATTCGACGACAGCGGTTCCGTCGCCGAGCAGCAACCACTCGGCCGCGACGGTTCGGCCGAGCGCATCGGTCACGATCGCGGTGTGCCACGTGCCGCCGAGCGCGGAGTGGATCACCGCCGCGGTGCCCTCCCCACCGTCTGCGACAGGCGCTTCGTCCACGTCGACGCCGGGCACGCGGCGCAGGCCGGCTGCCAGCAGCGACGCCGCCTCGAGCGGCGCCAGGACGCCTTTGAGGCTAGCCGGAGCTGCGAGAGCCAACACGCTCGGGCTCCTCCGCGAGCACGTTCTCGGCCGACTCGGCAGGCGCGTCGTCGATCGCCTTCAGCATCGCGTAGGAGAGCCCTTCGCGCGCGAGGAAGATCAAGCCGATGCCGACACCGACGGACGCTTCGATCGCCTGCAACCCGATCCCGAATGCGAACCCGCGCGCGTACGGCACGCCGTAGTTGACGAGCGGGAAGGCGATCGCGATCTGCACGAGCCCGAAGTTGCCGGGCCAGAGCGGGAAGATCGTCGCCACGTTGATCAGCACGAGCACGAGCCCCGCGGTGGAGAGATGCGCATGGATGTGGAACGCCTCCATCGCCGACCAGACCGCGAGCAGCTGGCAGAACCAGCCCGCGAACTGGAACGACGCCGCGGTCGCTGCGGGAACGGGTGCGCGCATCACCGCGAGCCCGAGCCGCGCGCGGGCGATCAGCTGGCGCACCGGCCCGAGGCCCTCGAGCGCGTCGCGGTGCGCGCGCCGTGCGAGCACCATCGCGACGATGAAGAGCGCCGCTCCGAGCGCGAGCACGAGCGCGATCGAGGTCAGTGCCCAGCCGGGGATCTTCGCGGTCAGCAGCACCCAGATCACCAGCGCGGCGGCCGGGAACAGGTCGAACATGCGATGTGCGAAGACTGAGCCGATCAGCGTCGCGGTCGAGCCGCGGCGTCCCGGCAGCCGGCGGCGCAGCACCGCGACGCGCGCGAGCTCGCCGACGCGGCCCGGCAGCACGGCGTTCGCGAACAGCCCGACCGAGAACGCGGAGAAGACGAGCGGGAACGCCGGCCGTGGCGGTTCGAGCGACTGCTTGATCGTCGTGTCCCAGGCGAACGCACGTGCCAGCACGGACAGCAGGTTGAGCCCGATCGCGGCGATCACCCAGCGCCACCGCACGACGGTGAACGCGTCGTGCACGAGGTGCCAATCGGGCCCGTGGAAGACGAAGAGCGCCACGGCGGCCGCGATCACCGGGATGACGAGCAACGCGCGCCAGCGGCCTTTGCGCAGCATCAGCCGACGACCTGCTCGTACGTCAGCTCGAGGCGCCGCGCGATGTCGTCCCAGGCGTAGTTCGCGATCGCGTGCGCGCGCGCCGCGCGGCCCATCTCGACGCGCCGCGGCTCGTCGGAGAGCACGTCGATCACGGCGGCGGCGAGCGCGTCGGGATCGTTCGGCGTCACGAGGCGCGCGGCTTCCGGCGTCGCGACGGCGGCGTAGCCGGGAATGTCGGACGCGACGGAAGGCGTCGCACACGCAAATGCTTCCGCGAGCACGAGCCCGAAGCTCTCGCCGCCAAGCGCAGGCGTGACCGACACCTTCGCGCGCTCGAGCTCGTGCGTCCGCACCTCGTTCGGGACGATCCCGAGCACGTCGATGCCCGTTTCGTCGACGCGCAGGCGCGAATTCAGCAGCCGGTACTGCAACGGATCGGTGCCGATCACGCGCAGGCGCGCACCGGTCGCGGCATGAATCGACGGCCACGCGCGCAGGAGCGTCGGCAGGCCCTTGCGATGGTCGTGACGACCAATGAACACGACGGTGTTGTCGCGGTCCGCCGGATCGGCGTCATCGGGGATCAGCACGCCGTTGGGAATCACCTGGTAGTCGCCGGGCAGCCAGCGCGCTGCCGACTCGGCCGCCATCGGCGAGACGGCGATGCGCGCGTCCACGCGGTCCATCAGGAAGCCCCAGAAGTGCAGGGCAGGCCCCATCCAGCCGAGATCCCCGTGCGCATGGTGGGTGACGACGATCGGGCATTTCGCAAGCGCGATCGCGCAGACGCAGATCGCGGGCGTCATCGGCTCGTGGCAATGGATGAGGTCGAATTGCTCCTCGGCGAGGGCACGGCGGATGCGCCCGACGGCGCGTGGCGAGAGCACGATGTTCGGCAACGAGCCGTTCGCCGGCACCACCACCGAGCGGCCCACCGGGATGATCCCGTCGGGCAGCACGCCGTGCCGCCCGGTGCGCGGGTGCAGCAGGCGCGTGAAGACACCCGCCGGGTCGTTGCCCATCAGGATCTTCACGTCGTGCCCCCGCCGGCGCAGCGCTGCGGCCTGGTGCTCGGAGTGCTCGACGACCCCGCCCCAGTACGACCACGAGAACGGAACGACGATCCCGATCTTCATACGGTCACACTTGCAAAGGCGTGCTGCAGGCGCTCGGCCCCGAGCTCGATCGTCTCGTCGTCGACAGCCAGCGAGAGCCGCGCCCAGCCGGCGCCGCTCGGGCCGAAGCCCTCGCCGGGAGCAACCGCGATGCGGTGCTCCTCGAGCAGCCGCTCGGCGGTCAGCCCTTCCGGCAGACGGAGCCAGACGAAGAACGTTCCCTCGCACACCGGCGACGCGGGCAGCGCGGCGGCGATCAGATCGCGGCGGCGCTCGTAGTCGGCGACCCGCGTGTCGACCGAGTCCTGCGGTCCCGTCAGCGCGGCGATCGCCGCCCGCTGGAGCGGCTCGAAGATGCCGACGCGGTTGTGGTCGTTCAGCAGGTTGATGCGCTCGACGATCTCGGCGTTGCCGACGACGAACCCGATCCGCCAGCCGGCCATTCCGTACGTCTTCGACATCGACCACATCTCGACTCCGACCTCTTTCGCGCCCGGCGTTGCGAGGAAGCTCTCCGGGCGGCGGCCGTCGAAAACGATGTCGACGTACGCCGCGTCGTGCACAACCGCGCCGCCCGTCCGCTCGGCCCAGCGAACGGCGCCCTCGAACGTTCCGGGAGGCGCGCAGACCGCGCATGGGTTCGACGGGTAGTTGAGGTAGAGCGCCGCAGCGTCGGGCGCAGCGTCCAGGTCGGGCGACCAGCCTTCGTCGGCGCGCAACGGCACCGTCTCCAGGCGCGCGCCCGCGAGCGCCGGCCCTGACGGGTAGTCGGGATAGAACGGGTCGGGCAGCAGGATCCGGTCGCCTTCGTCGGCGAGCGAGAGCGCGAGCTCGGTGATCGCGGTCTTCGTGCCGGGAACGACCGCGACCTCTCGCTCCGGGTCGAGCTCGACGCCGTAGACGTCGCGATAGCGGGCGGCGAGCGCCTCTTTCGTGGCGGCGAGCCCGCGAATCGGCGGGTAGCCGTGCACGTCGCCGCGAACCGCGCTGGAGGACAGCGCCTCGACGACATGCGACGGCGGCCCGATTTCGGGATTGCCTCGACCGAGGTCGACGAGCGGCGGCCCTCCCGCCGCGGCCGCGGCAGCGACACGGCCGAGAAGCGCGACGAAGTACTGCTGGGGCAGCCGATCCAAGCGTTTGGGTCTGGCGCGCACCTTGCTGGACTCTAACGAGAGGCTCGATCTGGAAGAGCGTGCGAGCGTTCCAGATTGAGTCTCTAAGCTGATCGGCGTGAACCTCGTCGAGGCACTGGCAGGCGAGATCGGGCCGCGGACGGCGGGCAGCCCGGAGGCGGCACGCGCCGCGGACACCGTCGCCGAGGCCTTCCGGGAGCTCGGTCTGGACGTGCGGTTCCAGGAGTTCCACCTGCTCGGCTACGAGGCGGACGAGCCGCAGCTCGAGGTCGAGGGCGAGACGTGGCCTGCCGGGCCGTGCATGTACGCGCACGACTTCGACGGCGAGGGCACGGTGCACCGGATCGGCTCGAGCAAGGCGCCGGTCGGTGAGGGGCTGCTGCCGAACTTCGCGGTCGTCGACGCCGGCGGCAACGAGGTCGCGCGCCTGCTGACGAGCCCGTTCTCACTGGGCGCCATCCCGTTCATGTCGGCGCACACGCACATCACGACGCCGCCGACCGCCTTCGTCTCGCGTGCCGATGCGGAACGGCTCGAGGACGGCATGCACGTGCGCCTGAAGGTCAGCGGCCGCTTCCTGCCGGGCCGGATCGAGCGGAACGTGATCGCGGACCTCCCGGGCGGCGGCGACCAGCAGGTCGTCGTCGGGGCGCACTACGACTCGGTGTGGCATGGGCCCGGCGCGATCGACAACGCGTCGGGGATCGAAGGAGTGCGTCGCATCGGCGAAGCGCTCGTCGGTCGCGACCTCGAGCGCGGCGTGCGCCTGATCGCGTTCGCAGCGGAAGAGATCAAGCTGACGGGGTCGCGGTACTACGTCGACGAAGCGAAGCTGCGCGGCGAGCTCGACCGGATCGTCGGGATGGTGAACCTCGACTGCATCGCGTTCGGCGAGAAGCTGAACGTGCTCGCGTCGCCGAACGCACTGCTCGAGCGCTCGACGGACGTTGCGCGTTCGCTCGGGCTGCTCGACCGCTACGAGCTCGTCACCGGCCCGGCGACGGGCGGCGTCGACTCGCACTGGTTCGCCGAGAGCAAGGTGCCGGCGGTGACGGTGCTGCACTTCCCCTACGACGAGTACCACCTGACGAGCGACCTCCCCGCGCTCGTCGACGAGCAGCAGTTCACCGACGCGGTGGCTCTGGGGCTCGCGCTCGTCGAGTTGCAGCTCAGCGACCCTGTGGCTCGCTAGAGTCGGTGCATGTTCGAAGAAGGCCTCGCCGAGCTGCACACGCATCTCGGCGGCTCGGTCGCCTCGGACATCATGTGGAGCCTCGCGCACGAGCAGGGCATCGCGTTGCCGACGCGCGACTACTGGGAGTTCGACCGGCTCGTGACGGTGTCGGACCCGCGCGGCGTACCGGACCTCGACTCGCTCGACCAGATCTACCACCTGACCGAGCTGATCCAGTCGTCGCCGCTCGCGGTCGAGCGCAGCGTGCACGCGGCGATCGGCGGTGCGTATCGCTCGCAGCGCATCACGACGCTCGAGCTGCGGTTCAATCCGATGAAGCGGAACCGCGGCGGCGAGCGCGACCTCGATCACATCATCCTCGCGGCGATCCGCGGGCTCGACCTCGCGTCGCTCGAGTATCCGCAGGTGCGCGCCGGGCTGATCCTGATGATGGACAGGACGTTCACCGCCGAGCAGAACATGGTGATCGTCGAGAAGGCGATCAAGTACATGCCGCGCGGGGTCGTCGGGATCGACATTGCAGGCCCACGGCCGAACGGCGCGCGCTACGACTACACGCAGATCCGGGAGCAGGTCGAGCTCGCGCGCGACGCCGGCCTCGGCGTGACGATCCACGTCGGCGAGGAGGGCGGCGACTTCGGCGTGCAGGAGACCGCCGAGGTGGTCGAGTCGCTGCGGCCCGACCGGCTCGGCCACGGGATCCTCGCCCGCCGCGACCCGGCCTTGATGGAGACGATCCGCGCGGCCGGCATCACGCTCGAGATCTGCCCTACGTCGAACCTGCTGACGAAGGCGCTCGCGAACGAGGACGAGGTGCGCGAGACGTTCCGGACGTTCGTCGAGCACGGCGTGCCGTTCACGATCGCGACGGACGGCCCGGAGATGATGCGCACGCACCTGCGGGACGAGTTCGAGCTGCTCGTGCGGATCGGCGCGCTCGACGAGAGCGAGATCCGGCAGGCGAACGAGCGGGGGCATGACGCCTCGTTCGTGGCGCGGCGCGCGCGACTGCACGCATAGCTGACATCGGATACACCCTTCGGCCGATACTTCGGTCAGCCCCCGCAGCCTAGCCTCGCTGCATGCAGGCACTCCGAAACCCTTCCGGGATCACCGACCGACAGCGGCAGGTGGTCGAACTGATCGCGCAGGGTTTGTCGAACGACGAGGTCGGGCTCGAGCTCGGCATCTCTTCCCGGACCGCGAAAGCGCACTGCGACGTGCTCCGGCAGAAGCTCGGCGTTCCGAAGCGGCGGCAGATCCCTGTCGCGTTCCGATTGCTGACGGGCGAGGACCCGTTGGCGAACCGCCTGGAGTCGGCGCGAGCCGACAACGGGGGCTGACGGCGAAGCGGCGTCCGCGGCGAAACCCTCCGCCGCGGACGCCCCGGCCCTTGAATCCCGACACGAGAGGCGTAGCGTTGGAGGGGGCGAGCGGCACGCCTCCGGACGAGGGCGGGAAGGCATGACCGCAGGCACGGAACAACCGAATCGCATCCGCCGCGAACGCCGCATCATCGAGCGGCCGCGCCTGATCAAGATGCTCGACGAGTGCGAGGCGCGCGTGATCATGCTCCTCGCGCCGGCCGGCTACGGGAAGACAACGCTCGCCCGCCAGTGGGTGAAGACCTTGAACGGTGCGATCTGGGTGACGCTGACGCCGGCCCACCGCGACGTCGCTCGGTTCGCCGAAGACGTGGCCGCCGGGATCGACGAGCTCGGAGGCAATGCCTCTCGCTTCATCGGCGAGTACCTGCGCGCCCGGAGCAACCCGCAACGCGCGGCGCGGGAAGTGGGACTTGCGCTTGCCGAACGGCTCGAAGACGCGCGCGTCCAGTGGCTCGTCTTCGACGACTACCACGAGGTCAACGAGTCGCCCGAGGTGGACGAGTTGATCTCGGCGATTCAGGAACGCTCCCGCGCTCGCCTGCTCGTCGCCTCGCGCGTGCGGCCCGGTTGGGCGACAGGGCGCCGCGTTCTGTATCGAGAGGTCGATCAGCTCGAGCGAGATGACCTGGCGATGGACGAGGACGAGTCGAAGCTCGTGCTGGGCAACCGACCGGACCTCGGCGCGCTCGTCAATCAGGCGGAGGGCTGGCCCGCCGTGCTCTCGCTCGCCGTCGGCACCGGTGGCCTGCGTCTGCCAGGCGGAGTGATGCCGGCCGAGCTCTACGCGTTCATCGCCGAAGAGCTCTACCAGTCGGTGCCGGAAGCGCTGCGGCAACAGCTGCTTCGCCTGGCGCTCGCTCCGGAGCTCACGCAAGACGCGACGTCCGAGCTGCTCGGCGACGAGCGCGACAAGGTGATCGAGGAAGCGCGGGAAGTCGGCTTCCTGTCCGCGGACCAGGTCACGGACCTTCACCCACTCGTTCGGGACTTCCTGCTGCAGAAGCTCTCGGAAGATCCGCAGGCACCCGACCTCGTTCGCAGCGCGGTGCGGATGTGCGTCGAGCGAGAGCGCTGGGACCGAGCGTTCGAGCTCGTCCTGCGCTTCGAGCTCGAGGACCTGGTCGAGCCCGTGCTCGAAGCGGCTTACAAGCCCCTCGTTAGATCAGGGCATCTCGGGACGCTGTCGGCATTCTCTCGCAGCGTGCGCGAGCTCGCAGCCGTCCATCCGGCGTTGATCGACCTGGTCGACGCAGAGGTGGCCATGAGAGATGGTTCCTATCCCCTTGCGATCGCTCTCGCGACACGGGTGACATCTCAGATCGATCGCGGGCATGGCCTCGCATCGCGAGCGCACGCGATTCTCGCTCAAAGTGCATTCTCCGAAGCCGACCTCGCGACAGCCGGGTCGGCCTATAGAGCCGCGCATGAAACCGCCATGGACGACCACGACGCGGCGGAGGCCCTGTTCGGTTGGGCGCTTGCCTCTGTTCAAGGAGAAGTTGGAGACTCAGCGTCTGTTCTGAAAGAGCTCGACCGGCGGCGCCATTCGTCGCCTCGCGATCTTGTTCGGTACGGGACAGTCGAGATCAACCGCCGGCGTTTCGGCGAAGGGCTAGCTTCGCCACTAAGGATCGAGGAGGCGGTCCACGTGCTCCCGAGTGTCCAGGACCCGCGCGCACGAAGTTCCCTCTTGTACACGCTCACATATGCATTAGCCCTGATGAGCGAATACAGGGAAGCCCTCGAGCTCTGTTACCAAGCGCAGGAGGATCTTGACGCATTCGACCTGGAATTCGCCAGGCCCCACCACAACTGGAACCTCGCGTTTACCAACATGGGACTTCGGCGCTTCGGAGCAGCTGAGCAGCACCTGCAACTTGTCGAAGACGCGAGCCGCCAACGGCCTCTTGGATACCACGTCCTCAACGCGAGGATCCTGCGAACTCGAATGTCTCTTCAGACGGGGGAACTCGATCGCGCTTGCGAGCTGATCCAGGTCCCCGCAACCGAAGTGACAATCCCCTCGCTTCACGGGGAGTATCTCGCGATCCGCGCACTGGTCTACGCCGCGATGGGCGCCGTGGCTGACGTCGCGTCGTTGGCAGCTGCGGCTGTCGCGCGGAGCACCGCAGTTGAGGTGAGAGTCATCGCCGCCGCGGCGCGGGCTGTTGGCGCCCAGGACACAGCCCAGGAGGAGGCGGAGTGCCTTGCACTCTTCGACTGCGCAAGTCGCTTAGGAACGTGGGATCCAGTCGTGACAGCACTCCGCTGCTCGCCGCGTTTCAACGAGCTAGCGGCCAGCCTGCCAACTGTTCGACCTGTTTTGCCACAGCTGTACGAAAGGTCGAATGACTTCGCGCTTGCACGCCGAGCGGGTATCCGCACCCGCTCGCCACGATCACCCGACGAACTGTTGTCGCCCCGCGAACGCGAGGTTCTAGGACTGATGGCTCGCGGATTCCGGAACCGGGAGATCGCCAATGCCCTCGTGATCTCCGAGTCGACGACCAAAGTTCACGTTCGACATGTGTTGGAAAAGCTCGGCGTCCGCACACGCGCCGAAGCCATCACGCGCTTCAACTTGTTCTCAGCTTAGGCCGAGATGGCGTCAGCCTCTGCCGCGTCGCTGAGACTCGCCGGCAGGAGGTGGAATTCCTCTCCATGCCCGCTGCGGTAGTCCTCGTGCGCGCCGGCGAGGATCGCCTCAAACGCAGCCACCACCGCTGTGTCGAATTGCGACTCGACGGCTTGCGCAAGACGAAGGCGCGCGACGCGGCTTGGCATCGCGTCACGATACGGCCGATCGGAGGTCATGGCGTTGTAGGCGTCGGCCACAGCGATGATTCGGGAGAGGAGCGGGATCTCGTCCTCGGGCAAACCATCTGGGTATCCCTGCCCGTCGACGCGCTCGTGGTGGTGACGCACGATGGATGCGATCTCCGCGTAACTATCGACGTTCGCCAGGATGCGAGCGCCGATTTCCGGATGACGTTGCATCTCGCGCCGCTCGTCGAGGGTGAGAGCACCGGGCTTCTCGAGCAGCCCCGCCGCGAGCCCGATCTTGCCGAGATCGTGGACCAGTCCGCAAAGGTGCGCGAGCTGGGCCTGATCATTGCCGAGCTGCATCCGCTCGGCGATGTCGCGTGCATAGACGGCGACAGCAGCGGAATGGCCGGCGGTGTACTGATCTCTCGCGTCAAGCGTGGCGATCAGCCCCTTCGCAAACGAAAGGTTCGCAGCGCGGAGCTGAGCGTTTGCCTCTCCCAGGTCTGCGGCCAAACGACTCTGCTCCTGGTACATCAGGAACCAACGCTGCGCCGCCAGTGCCGGAACGAAAAAGAGCGGCAGCGTCCACGGAGAGATGTCGCGGTAGGCGAGCGCTAGGACCGCAACGACCGGCCCGTAGAACGGAATCGAGGCCACGACGACGGGGAAGAAATTGCGCACAGCCTCCGACCAGCGCCCGTGAGAACGAAGAGAGAAGACGATCGCAGTGAGAGTGGCATCGGCGGCTTCTGCGACGGTCGCGGCCAAGGTCGCCGCGACGAGTACCCGCCCCGGGCCGGAGGGGAGCACAGCAACGACGCCGACAACAACCCCACCCGCCGCCGCACCAAGTAAGGCGCGGTTGAAAACGTAGGTGATTCGACCGGCCACCGGCATTCTGCAACCGAGCGCCGAGGCCGCATAGACGGCCATCCCCGCGAGTGGCCCGAAAAGCACCGCCGCAAACAGAGCCGGGAACAGCGAGATCGACACCCAGAGATCGGTGCGATGGCCCCGAAGGTCGATTCGACCACGCCATTCGGTGACGGCCGCGACGAGGGCTAGAGGAACGACTGCGGCAACCGGGCCGGCGCTGACCCCGACGAGCGCAAGCGTGGCCGCCAGCCCTACTGACAAGACCCCGACCACAGCCATGTATATGGCAAGAGGACGGCTCACATCCGCAAAGTTAAGCC
>Ga0265338_10010122_pt1 | contig 11130 bp, 6 predicted proteins | sample 42126metaG_FD_193579 | JGI IMG/M metagenome (GOLD analysis project Ga0265338, IMG submission 193579) | Rhizosphere microbial communities from Carex aquatilis grown in University of Washington, Seatle, WA, United States - 4-21-26 metaG | ecosystem: Host-associated > Plants > Roots > Rhizosphere >... | reverse complement strand
TCGATCGACCCGATCGCCGAGTACCACCACGGCAGCGCGACCAACCAGGGCAACGCCGTCATCGGTGGCGTGGTTTATCGTGGCAGCAGAATCTCGCAGCTTGCCGGGGCGTACGTCTTTGCCGACAACGTTTCGGGCAACATTTGGATGCTGAGGTACGACGGAATCAACACGACGCCGTTCACGCGGATTGCCGGGAATGCCGGCATCTCGGCGTTTGGCGTCGATCCCTCCAACGGCGACGTCCTGATTGCGGATCAGAGCGCGGACACGATCAAGCGGCTGGTCTATAACGCTGCCGTGGGGTCCGGCACGCCGCTCCCGCCGACGCTCGCCGAGACCGGAGCGTTCCAAGATTTGCCGTCGCTGACCGTGAATCCCGGGATCGTCGCGTATGAAATCAACGCGCCTTTTTGGTCCGACAACGCGCAAAAGTCCCGCTGGCTCTCCGTGCCCGACGCGAGCCAAACGGTCGCGTTCAACCCGACCGGGAGTTGGTCGTTTCCGGCCGGTTCGGTTTGGATCAAACACTTTGAACTGGAGTTGACCAACGGCGTGCCCGAGTCGCGGCGGCGGTTGGAGACGCGCTTTCTCGTTCGCAACGCGGCTGGCGTTTATGGGGTTACTTATCGTTGGGGCAATTCGTTGACGAACGCCACGCTCGTCCCCGAGGCAGGCCTCGACGAATCGTTCGTCGTTCACGATGGTGGAAACACGCGCACGCAAGTCTGGCATTACCCAGGGCGAACGGAATGTCTCAGTTGCCACACGACAGTCGGTGGCCTGGCGCTGGGGATGAATACCGCGCAGATGAATCGTGAACACGACTACGGCGCCGGCCCCGAGAGCCAGATCGCGGCGTTGTCACGGGTAGGCTACTTTGCTTCGCCAGTTGCAAACGTGAGCGAATTGCCGGCCTTGGCGAGCGTGACGAATACCGCGTACAGCCGCGAGTATCGGGTCCATTCCTATCTCGCGGCGAATTGCGCTCAGTGTCACCAACCGGGCGGCTCGGCCATCGCCAACTGGGACGCGCGCCTCTCGACGCCCCTTTCGGGCGCCAACGTCATCGATGGACTGCTCTACAACGATTTGGGGGACCCAAACCATCGGGTGATCGCGCCCGGTTCGCTCGTGAATTCAACTCTTTTGACGCGCATTTCGACGCGGGGCCAGAACCAGATGCCGCCACTTGCGACGACGTTGCTCGACACCAACGCGATGAATCTCTTGAGCGCGTGGATTACCAACGATTTGCCCGCTTATCAAAGTTTTGCGCAGTGGCAATTGGCCAATTTCGGCACGACCAACGCCCCGAATGCGGCGCCCACTGCGGACCCGGATCAGGACGGCGCGAACAACTACCTGGAGTACCTGACCGGCAGCAATCCGCAGAGCGGCGGCGACGCCTGGAAAGTCGCCGTGCGGCAGAACGGGAACGCGGTGGAGATCAGCTTTCCGCAGGTGGCGAATCGTGGTTTCGTCGTGGAATGGACCGCCAGTTTGTCGGCGCCGATCGTTTGGCAGCCGGTGGCGCTCCCAACGAGTCAGACCTTTTTCGCGCCCACCAATTCCACGGCCGTTGTCGCGGATACGATTTCCGACGCGCCTTTCAAGTTCTACCGCGTGCGGGTGGTGGAGCCTTAGTTTGCTGGTGATCTGATCGGGTGCGCCTTCGGTAGGTTGGAAAGCCCGGCTGAAGGGAATTCTGGCGACCGGTTCAGTGGGGCGAAACATTCGGCCACCAACTTGCACCCTCGCCCGGACGAGTATCCAACCCATAGTTGCCCTTCGACTGCGGATCGGGCAGGCTCGCAAAAGATGAAGAGGACATGCAGGTGTGGTTACACTTTCTCGCTCAATGCGCCCGCGGCCCAGCGAGAGTTTGAATCGTATGCGTTGGTCCGCGACAAAGACTACGGGAAATTCCTCGAATCGGAGAGGAAAGCGCGTCAGTCGGGCTGCGAATCGGAACGACTGCGGGCAATCGCGCGCTCATCGAGGCATGTAGGGTCCGTGCTCGAGTGTCCAAAATGCTCAAGGTTGTTGTTGGTCAAGCCGAACGCACGCGGAGCAACGAAGGTGGCGACGTTTTATTTGAAAGACGACCACACGTTGGACTAAGTGGTTTCGGAGTTCGATCAGCTGATGAGTCGCCGTCCGACATCGAAGCGGCCCGGCGTTCGCGCGAAGGTAGGATCGCGGAGTAAGAAAGATTGCTTGCTGCGCGTGGCCGGCGCCGACCATATTGACCGACGAAATAGCCGCGACGTTACTAAAGTGAGCCAAATTGTTTTCGGCTTTGACGCCCGTCGGTTTTTCGCTGAGTTGATTGATCGCGATGAAGCCGTTGTTCTTAATCAGCCGCGGACGCCGTGCGTGGCTCGCCGCGCTGGTGTGTTGTCACGTCGCGAGCGCGGTGATCGCCTCGGCGGCGGAGGCCAACAATCCGGTCGCGGGTGGCCCTTTTCCCGTGACGCTGCGGGTCGATGCGTCCCAGGCCAAAGGTGAGTTGCGTCCCATCTGGCGCTTCTTCGGGGCCGACGAACCGAACTACGCCTACATGCGGAATGGGCGGAAGCTGATCGGTGAGTTGGGCCAGCTTCGTCCTCATGACGTCTATTTTCGCGCGCATAATTTGTTGACCTCCGGCGACGGCACGCCCGCTTTGAAATGGGGTTCGACGGGAGCGTACCAGGAGGACGCCGCCGGCGCCGCGCGGTACGATTGGACCATCGTGGACCGCATCTTCGACGTTTATCACGAACGCGGGGTCAAGCCGTACGTCGAAATTGGGTTCATGCCAAAGGAACTATCGGTAAAGCCCGAGCCGTACCAACATCACTGGACGCCTACCGCGCGCTACGAGGAGATTTACACCGGGTGGGCGTATCCGCCGAAAGATTACGCCCGCTGGGCGGAACTGGTTTATCAATGGACCCGCCACGCGGTGGAACGTTATGGTCGCGCCGAGGTCGAGTCGTGGTATTGGGAAGCGTGGAACGAACCAAACATCGGCTACTGGCGCGGCACGCCGGAGGAATTTCGCAAGCTCCACGATTTCGCCATCGACGCCGTCCGGCGCGGGTTGCCGACCGCGCGCGTCGGTGGGCCGGACACCGCCGGGAGTGGCGGCCAGTTCATGCGGGACTTTCTGGAGCATTGCCTGCGCGGGACGAACTACGCCACGGGGCGGGTCGGGACGCCGATTGACTTTGTCTCGTTCCATGCGAAAGGCGCGCCGCGGTTCATCGATGGGCATGTGCGCATGGGGATCGCCGAGCAGTTGCGGACGATCGACGATGGCTTTCGGATCATCGCGTCGTATCCCGAGTTGAAACAGAAGCCGATCGTGATCGGCGAATCGGACCCGGAAGGCTGCGCGGCGTGCCAAGGTCCGCAATTGGCGTACCGCAATGGGACGATGTATTCGAGCTACACGGCGGCGAGTTTCGCGCGCGAACACGAGTTGGCCGATCGCCGCGGCGTCAATTTCGACGGCGCTTTGACCTGGGCGTTTGAATTCGAGAATCAGCCTTATTTCGCGGGTTTTCGGTCACTGGCCAGCAATGGCATCGACAAGCCGGTGCTCAACGTATTCCGCATGTTTAGCCGCATGACGGGACGGCGCGTGCCGGTCACGAGCAGTCATGCCGTCGAACTGGACACGATGCTTCGCGATGGCGTGCGGGGGGAACCGGACGTCGCCGGCCTAGCCAGCCTGGACCAGCGCCGGCTTTGCTTGCTCGCGTGGCATTATCACGACGACGATCTGCCGGGGCCGGAGGCGGCCATCGAAGCGACGTTCGACCATTTGCCGCTGGCCAACGGCAAGGCGCGGCTTGAGCAGTTCCGCATCGATGAAGAGAACAGCAACGGCTTCGCCGCCTGGAAAGAAATGGGTTCCCCGCCACAACCGACGCCGGAGCAATACGCCGAATTGGAGAAGGCCGGCGCCTTGGCGGAATTGCACCCGGCCGAAACGGTGACGGTCAAAGATTCGCGGACGGTGATCCATCTCTGGTTGCCGCGACAGGCTGTTTCCTTGTTGACGCTAAGCTGGTAGCGTTGGCGCGAATCGCCCGTGAAATGATTTTATTACGAAACGTTTGCCCATAACCAAAACCTCATTCCCGAATTCTATGCGCTCCATGTTCTCGTCTTCGACGGTTATTCCGCGGTCAACGCGCCGGGCTTTACGGCGGCAATCGCCCCCCCGCGTCGCTCCCTTGGCCGCCGCGCTGGCGCTGTTCATCACCGGCGGATGCGCTTCGTTCCACGCGGAGTCCCATCACACGACGATCACGTGGGAGGCATTTGGAAAACTGCCCGAAGGTGGTGAGGCGAACCTTTACACCCTAAAAAACTCGCACGGCATGACCGCCAAGGTGACAAGTCTGGGGGCGGCTCTCACGGAGTTGGACGTGCCGGATCGGAACGGCGCGATCACAAACGTCGTCGTCGGTTTCGATACCCTCGATCAATACTTAAGCAATAACGGCGTTGGCGCCACGACCGGGCGGGTGGCGAACCGCATCGGCCAGGCGCGTTTCGTCTTGGACGGAAAGGAGATTCATGTCACGGCGAACTCCGGTCGGCATCAGATTCACGGCGGACGAATCGGCTTTAGCCGGGTGCTTTGGGAGGGGAGCGTGGGGACGGACAATGATCGGTCGAGCGTGACGTTTACCTATCACAGTCGCGACGGGGAAGAGGGTTTCCCGGGCAATTTGCTCGTCACGGTTAAGTACTCATTGACCGACGCCAACGAATTGATTCTCGAATACACCGCGACGACGGACAAGCCGACCGTGGTCAACCTGACGAATCACAGCTACTTCAATCTCGGCGGGTCCGGGGACGTGCTCGGGGAACAACTGCAGATTTTTGCGGACCAATACACGATCGCGGATCGGGATTTGATTCCGACGGGCGAGATCGCGCCGGTGAAAGGAACCGGTCTCGACTTCACTAAACCAGTCAAGGTCGGCGCGCATATCGGCGAGTACGTGAACGGCACGGGCGGATACGATCATAACTTCATCGTGAGAGGCGAGGCAGGGAAATTGCGGCCCGCGGCGCGCGTGTTTGACCCGAAGTCCGGGCGCGTGATGGAATGCTTGACCACCGAGCCCGCGGTGCAGCTCTACACCGCAAATCACTTCAACGGCAGCCTGAAGGGCATCGGCGGCGTACATTACCCACCCCACGGCGCGCTGTGTCTGGAAACGCAGCATTATCCTGATTCGATCAATCATCCGAATTTCCCTTCGACCGTGCTACGTCCCGGCGAGACGTTTCACTCGGTGACCGAGTATAAGTTCTCGACCGCCAATCAATGAGACGCCGGTCGTTCTTGAAACGCTGCGCCGGGCTCGCGGCCGGGACCGCGTTGACGGCCTTGCGCGCGCGCGCGGAAGCGCAGGTGGCGGCGGCGAAAAGCTCCGGCGGCGCGATCCTGGTGGACCCCAAACCGGTCGGCGACATTTCGCCTTATCTCTACATGCAATTCATGGAGCCGCTGGGCACCGCGGACTCCTCGGTCGAGGCGTCGTGGTCGTATGACGCCGACGATTGGCGCAAGGACTTCGTCGAAACGACCAAAGACCTCGCGCCGGGCGTGGTTCGTTTCGGCGGACTCTTCTGCCGTTACTACAAATGGCGGGAAGGGGTCGGGCCGGTCGAACGGCGACCGTCGATGCGGAACTACGTTTGGGGCGGGAAGGAAACGAATCGAGTCGGAACGCATGAATTCGTGGATTTCTGTCGGCGGGTTGGCGCCGAGCCGCTCTATTGCGTCAATTTCCAGAGTGATGGCCGCGTCCAGTACGCGACCACCCGCGAGGGTAACCGCTCCGCCGACGCGCGCGAGGCGGCCGATTGGGTGGGCTACGCCAACGACCCGGACGATCCCACGCGGAAAGCGCACGGGCATCCGGAGCCGTACGGAATCAAACTTTGGCAGCTTGGCAACGAAACGAGCTACGGCCGCGGTGGGTTCACCAAGGACGAATCCATCGCCGCAACGCTCGATTTCGCGCGGGAGATGCGGCGGCGCGATCCAGGCGTGCAACTGGTTGGATGGGGTGACAGCGGTTGGGCGGGCGACCTTTGCCGCCGCGCGGGCGACGCGATCAATTACGTCGCGATCCACATGATGGGCCAAACGCCGTTGCGCGCGGACACCGTATTGAACGGCCTCGAATATCAGGCCACGCCCGAGCGGGCGTGGGACGAGTTGATGGCGCTGACCGCGGAACGCGTCGAAAAGAAGCTGCTGGCGCTCGAAGCGGAGTTGGACGCAGCCGGTTCGAAGGCGCGGATCGCCATCACGGAGGGCCACCTCAGCCTGGCGCCGTCGAACACGAATCCGATTTTAACCGAATGGCTGACCGGCGTCTATCACGCCCGCGCGCTCAATCTCTACCAGCGCCACTGCGAGCGCGTAAAAATCTGCACCGCGGCGGACTTCAACGGCGCCCGCTGGACGACCAACGCCTTGATGCTGGCCGTTCCTTCTGGTCCGAGTTTTTTGTTGCCCGCGGGCGCGGTCATGCGCTTGTTCAAACGACACAATGGTCCGAGCGGCGCGTCCGTCAAGTCGGCGCCCTCGTCGCTGGATGTCGCGGCCAGTCGAAATGGAAGTCGGGTCTTTCTGCACGTCGCGAATATGGATTACCGCGCCGACGTGGACGCGACGTTCGCGGTCGAGGGCTGGAACGTGACGGGCGGCCGCGTCTTCGCCATAGCGCCGGAGAATCCCCGTCAGGCGATTGCCTCAAACCACGTTGACGTTTTCAAACCGCGCGAACACGCGTTGACAAAGGCTGACGTTTTGCGGTGGCGTTTCCCGGCCCGGTCCGTTTCCGCGGTCGAATTGGAGTGTGAACCAGGCTGAAGAATACGAGGCGCCCGGATTGTGCGGAGGCGGTCCCTCCAGGCGAATTCGGTTGAGTCAAACCAAATGAAGATCGAGACTAAAATGAAACACCCCCTGAATTTCGCCACTTGGGCCGCGCTGGCATTGGTGGCCTTATTTCCTCGTCCGATAAACGCCGCCGCCGAAGCGAGCCTGCGTCCGCCCGCCGTGCCGCTGGTGGCGTGCGACCCATATTTTAGTATTTGGTCGGCCGCTGACCGGTTGACCGACGCGCCGACGACTCACTGGACCAAGCGTCCGCATCGCCTCACCAGTATAATCCGCGTTGATGGCAAACCATTCCGTCTGATGGGTTCTGAACCGGCCAATATACCGCCGTTGCGCCAAGCCTCGCTGGAAGTATTGCCGACGCGCACGATCTATCAATTCGAGGGCGAGGGGGTACAGGTCTCGCTTACGTTTATGACGCCGGCGCTACCGGATGATCTGGACGTTTTGTCTCGGCCGGTCACCTATTTGACCTGGGAGGTCCGGTCCGCGGACGCCCGACCGCACGCGGTTTCCATCTACTACGACAACACGGCCGAGCCGGTGGTGGATCAGCCCTCGCAGCCGGTGGTTTGGGCCGAAGAAAAGTTTAGCGGCTTGGTGGCGCTCAGGTTTGGCGCGCGCGATCAGGCGGTGCTCCAAAAGAAAGGTGACGATCGGCGAATCGATTGGGGATACCTGTACGCCGCCGCCTCTCGCTCGTCGGTCTCGGCCCACGAAATCGCGCCGCCAACCTGCCGGCAGACTTTCGCGAATAGCGGGATGCTCCCTGGTCAAATGGACCAGCGGATGCCACGTGCCGTGAACGACGATGGTCCGGTCGCCGCCTTCGTGTTCGACCTCGGCGCGGTGAACTCGAAGCCGGTGTCACGCTGGCTGATTCTGGCGTATGACGACGTCTATGCCATCCAGTATTTCCGCCGGAATCTGCGTCCCTATTGGCGGCGCCACGGCGGCGGCGCCGAGCAGCTACTGCAGACTTCCGCGCGGGAATACGCCGCGTTGCAACGGCGCTGCGCGGCGTTCGACGCGGAGTTGATGGCCGACCTGCGCAAAGAAGGCGGCGAAAAGTACGCCCAAATGTGCGCGCTGGCGTACCGGCAATGTTTCGCGGGCAATAAGATCGCCGCCGACGCCCATGGCCAGCCGCTCATCTTTCCCAAGGAAAACACCAGCAATGGCTGCATTGGCACGGTCGATGTCATTTATCCGATGGCGCCGCAATTCCTGTTCTTCGGACCGTCGCTGGCCAAAGCGATCCTGGTGTCGAACCTGGACTACGCCAGTTCAACGCGCTGGAAATTTCCGTTCGCGCCGCATGATTTGGGCACTTACCCGCAAGCGAACGCGCAGGTCTATGGCGGTGGCGAGCGGACCGAGGAAGACCAGATGCCGGTCGAGGAAACCGGTAACATGATCATCCTGGTCGCGGCCGTCGCGCAAATGGAAGGCAACGCGAAATTCGCCAGCCACTATTGGCCGGTCCTGCAAAAATGGGCCGACTACCTGAAGGCGAAGGGCTTTGATCCCGAGAACCAATTATGCACGGACGATTTCGCCGGGCACCTGGCGCACAACGTGAATCTTTCTGGCAAGGCGATCGTCGCGCTCGGTGCCTTCGGCAAGCTGTGCGCGATGCGCGGCGACCGCGCGTTGGCCGAGCAATACCACGAATTGGCCAAAACGTCGGCGGCGCGCTGGGTCAAGGAAGCGGATGATGGTGATCATTTCCGCCTCGCGTTTGACCGGCCCGGGACCTGGAGCCAGAAATACAACCTTGTCTGGGATCGCATCCTCGGCCTCGACCTTTTTCCGGCGGGCGCGCTCCGCAAGGAAATGGACTTCTACAAACGCAGCCTGAATCAATACGGGCTGTCGCTCGATAACCGTCAGCCGTACGCCAAGATCGACTGGACGCTCTGGACCGCGACGTTGACCGGCTCGGCGGAGGACTTCGACGCGCTGGTTGAGCCGGCGTGGCGTTATTTGAATGAGACGCGGGATCGGGTGCCGGTCAACGACCTCTATTGGACCAAGACCGGACGCGAAACCTCGATGCACGCGCGCCCGGTGGTGGGGGGGTTCTTCATCAAGATGCTTTATGATCAACCGGTGTGGCGGAAATGGGCGACGCGTGACCGCACGCGGGCCGGCGGATGGGCCGCATTGCCGAAACCACCCGCCGTCACGGTGGTCGTCCCAACCTCCGAATCCGAACCGCTCAACTGGCGATATACGATTAAGGCGCCGCCGAAGGAATGGTTCACGCCCGATTTCGACGCGTCGGCGTGGATGGAAGGGCCAGGCGGATTTGGCACCAAAGGCACGCCGGGCGCAATCGTGCGCACGGAATGGAAAACGGACGACATCTGGTTGCGGCGGGAGTTCACGTTGCCGTCGGGCGCATGGCCCGGTCTCGCGTTGCGCATGCATCACGATGAAGACGCGGACGTTTACCTCAACGGAATATTGGTGACCTCGGTCCCGGGTTGGACCAGCAGCTACGAAGAGTTTCCGTTGACGCAGTCCGCCCGCGCCGCGCTGAAGCCGGGCAAGAACGTGATCGCGATCCATTGCAAGCAAACCACCGGCGGCCAGTATATCGACGCGGGCTTCGTGAGCGTGAGCGAGCGGTGATCGGGATGAAACGCCGCGCTGAGGGCTTGTCGGTCTGGCCAACGGACGTTATTTTATCACCTTGAGCACGGTTGCGGAAATTGAGGCGGCGATTGAGCGTTTGTCTGCGTTGGAGCAAGCGCAGTCGAGGACTCGACTGATCGAAGGCTCACGCAACAAGGCCAAGACGGGGGCGGAACTTGCGTTGGCATGGCCGACGCGTTTCCATTTGACTCCCAAAGAGGCAGATGACTTGGCGCGTGATCTGGAAGGGCCAACAACCTCGCGGTGGCGACATTGAATCTCGGTGAATTTGAGCGGGTATCAGGCCTAAGCCTCTGGGAAACGATGCCGTTTGTTTACGGCCCCAGTCGGGTTGATTGATGTTCGGCAGGCTTCTCTCTCACAAGCGACCAATCAAGCATCGACGCCATGAACCCCAAGGCAAAACTCGATCTCTACAAATTCCACAAATCAGACTACGCGACTCCGCGGAAGCCTGTCCTCGTGCAACTGAAATCGGCGACTTATCTTACGGTAACTGGTCAGGGAGAGCCGGGCGGACCGGAATTCACCGAGAAAATTGGCGCGCTTTACGGCGCCGCCTTCACGGTCAAGATGACGCGAAAGTTCGCCGGCGAACAAGACTACGCCGTATGCAAATTGGAGGGCCAATGGTGGGGACCGGAGGGAGAAGGCGATTTCGCGCGATTGCCCAAGGCGCAATGGCGCTGGCGCCTGCTGATCCGCTCACCTGATTTTCTAGGCGCCGCTGATCTTGCGAACGCGGTCGAAACGCTGCTGAAGCGAGGCAAGAGCGCGATGGTCCGTGAGGTCAAGCTGGTGTCTTTTAGCGAGGGCGACTGCGTGCAGATGCTGCACGTGGGGCCGTACGACCGCGAATGCGAGAGCATCGCGTTAATGCGCGCGTTCGCGGACGCGGCGGGCTGGAAGTTCGAGGGCCGACACCACGAGATCTATCTTTCCGATCCTCGCCGCGTCGCGCCGGAAAGGCTGAGAACAATCCTGCGACAGCCGGTGGTCAAGGCGTAAACGCCCGATCGGCCACCAAAGCGCTGAAGAGTACGCAAATAGCGTTTTCACCCACGTTTCGTTTCGCGCAGACTTGACATCCGACGAGCGCGAGTCAATTGTAAGTCGCTTTGCAACCGGTCAAAAAGCCATTTGGAAAGTTCGCGGCATCGGTCGTCGCGATCTTGATGATTGGTTTTATGTTGTTCGCCGCAGCCGCGGCGCACAGCGCGCCCCTTCACGAACTCATCCATCCGGACGCCGCGAACCTCGATCATAATTGCGTGATCACGATGCTGGCCCAGGGGCAATTCTACGCCCCGGCGGGCGTGTTCGTCGTCGTCGGTTGCGCGGTGTTTGTCGGTGGGCTGCTCCGCCTGCCGGAAATCCTCGTCACGCGTCCGGCGGAGCACGGATTGCCGTCTGGCCGCGCCCCTCCTTTCTTCTCCGTCCTTCCCTAGTTCGTTAGTTCGTCCGTTCTAGACCCAATTAGACTGCGCTTTGGCGTGCCCGCTTGGGCGGGCCTTGCCGGCGCTCGGAGAAGAAAAACATGA
>Ga0265338_10010121_pt1 | contig 11133 bp, 9 predicted proteins | sample 42126metaG_FD_193579 | JGI IMG/M metagenome (GOLD analysis project Ga0265338, IMG submission 193579) | Rhizosphere microbial communities from Carex aquatilis grown in University of Washington, Seatle, WA, United States - 4-21-26 metaG | ecosystem: Host-associated > Plants > Roots > Rhizosphere >... | reverse complement strand
TCAGTCCGACGTCATAGCCGGCGTCGACCTCGGCGGCGGCAATGCGACCGTGGCGCCCATCCTGATCGATCTGGCCCAGCGCGATACCATGAACCGCTCGTCGCGCTTCGCGACCGGGGCGGTCACTATGCTGACCTCGGCGACGGACATTTTGCCGCGTCAGCCCCATCGCGCCGCGGCCTTCGTGGTGCTCAAGGCACCCGATGTTCCCGCCGTGCTGATCGAGCTCGGTTATCTTTCAAACCAGTCCGATGCCGGCCAGATGAACACGGTGCGCTGGCGCAATGGCGTCGCCAAGGCCATTGCCCAGGCGGTAGACGGCTACTTCGCACCCGCGGTAGGTGTGACAAATCCTTGAGGAAACCGGGCCGGCGGCACCTTCCCACCGCCATAATCCGCCGATAAGAAAGCGGCCGCAAAGAGGGCTATAATAGCGCCATGTTCCGGCGAATTCTTGCTTACACGGGCTTGGGCCTGGGCGTGCTCGCCGCGGCGGGCGTGCTTGCCATCGTCGTTGCCGTCTTTCTCGTCACCCGCGACATGCCGAGTGTGGAGACGCTGCGCGACTACCAGCCGCCGGTCACCACCCGCGTCTATGCCGGCGACGGCACGCTGCTCGGCGAATATGCCCGCGAGCGCCGCATCTTCGTGCCGATCTCCTTCGTGCCGAAGCTGATCACCGAGGCCTTCACCTCCGCCGAGGACAAGAATTTCTACAACCATCCGGGCATCGATCCGTCCGGCATCGCCCGCGCCGCGGTGAAGGACGTGTTCAACGTCTTCCAGCACAAGCGCCTCGAAGGCTCCTCGACCATCACCCAGCAGGTCGCCAAGAACTTCCTGCTCAATTCTGACGTGAAGTTCAGCCGCAAGATCCGCGAGGCGATCCTGGCGATCCGCATCGACGCGACCTATTCGAAGGACAAGATTCTCGAGCTCTATCTCAACGAAATCTATCTCGGCGAGAACTCCTATGGCGTCGCCGCCGCGGCGCTGAACTATTTCGGCAAGTCGCTCGACCAGCTCGACGTCGCCGAGGTCGCATTCCTCGCTTCGCTGCCCAAGGCGCCGTCGGAGTTCGATCCGGTGCGCAACCACAAGGCCGCCTTCGACCGCCGCAACTGGGTCATCGGCCAGATGGAGGAGAACGGCTACATCACCGCCGAACAGGCGCGCGATGCCAGGGCCGAGCCGCTCGTCACCCAGACCCGCGCCGCCGGTTCGCAGACCGAGGACGCCGACTATTTCGTGGAGGAAGTCCGCCGCGAGCTCTATGCCCGCTATGGCGAGCAGGCGTTGTATGATGGCGGCCTCCAGGTCCGCTCGACGCTCGATACGGCGATGCAGAACTATGCAGTGAACGCGCTGCGCGCCGGCCTGGTGCGCTATGATCGCCGTCACGGCTGGCGCGGCACGACGAGCAACATCGCCGTCACCGGAAATTGGCAGGACACGCTAAAGGCGGTTGCGAACCAGTCGGGCATCGAGACCTGGCGCGTCGCCGTGGTCCTCTCGTTTGACGGCAATGACGCCAGGATCGGTCTCAACGACGGTTCGACCGGCACGATCCCGTGGAGCGAACTCACCTGGGCGCGGCGCGAGCCGAAGAATTCACCCTATCCTGGCCCCGCACCGTCCCATCCGTCCGACGTCTTCAAGATCGGTGACGTGGTCTATGTCGAGCCGCTCGACGGCAAGGCCGGTGAGTTCGGTCTGCGCCAGGTGCCCGAGATCAACGGCGGTATCGTCGCGATGGACCCGCACACCGGCCGCGTGCTCGCGCTGTCGGGCGGCTTCTCCTATGCGTCGAGCCAGTTCGACCGCGCCTTCCAGGCGATGCGCCAGACCGGCTCGTCCTTCAAGCCCTATGTCTACGCCGCCGCGCTAGATAACGGCTACACGCCGGTCAGTAAGGTGCTCGATGCGCCGTTCGAGATGAATGACGGCTCGGGCAAGATCTGGCGGCCGAAGAATTTCGAGAAGCACTTCCTTGGGTTGACGACGCTTCGGCGCGGCATCGAGTTGTCGCGCAACCTGATGACCATCCGCCTGGCGCAGGCCGTTGGCATGGACAAGGTCGTGCAATATCCGCTGCGCTTCGGCGCCTATGACCATCTCCAGCCCTTCCTCGCCAACGCCATCGGCGCGTCCGAAACGACGCTGCTCAAGCAGGTCACCGGCTATTCGGTGTTCGTGAACGGCGGCAAGCGCATCATCCCCTCGCTGATCGACCGCATCCAGGACCGCAACGGCAAGACCATCTGGCGGCATGACAGCCGCAATTGCGACGCCTGCGATCAGACCGACTGGAACGGCCAGCAGGAACCGCTGCTTCCCGACACGCGCGATCAGGTGCTCGATCCGCAGACCGCCTATCAGATCGTCTCGATGCTGGAAGGCGTCGTGTTGCGCGGCACCGGCCGCTCTGTCCTCGCCGTCGGAAAGCCGCTCGCCGGCAAGACTGGCACCTCGAACGACTCGAAGGATGTGTGGTTCGTCGGCTTCTCGCCCGATCTGGTCTGCGGCGTCTATGCCGGCTTCGACAATCCGCGCACCCTGGGCGGGGTGGAGCAGGGCGCCACGGTTGCCGCGCCGATCTTCCGCGACTTCATGAAGGGCGCGCTTTCGAACACGCCAGGCATTCCGTTCCGCGTCGCGCCGGGCGTCGAAATCGTCAAGGTCGACTATCACAGCGGCGAGCCGTCGCCCGGCGGCATCCCCGAGGTCTTCAAGCCCAACACGGCCCCCGGCGAACCCGACGCCCCCGGTGCCGAGATCGGCAGCTCCCCCTTCGCCGGCACGGTCCCGCCCATCGCGCCCGGCGAAACCGGTGCTCCGACCGTCGATCCGGGCAATGGCGGGTTGTACTAGTCCGCCGCGCCCCCTATATCCGCACGCCGGAGAATTCTTATGCGCCCCGAAATCACCCGCACAGTCGAAGACATCCAGCAGGCCATCGCCCTGCTGAGGAGGCATCTTTGACTGGGATAATGCGCTACGCCGCCTCGACGAACTGAACGCCAAGGCCGAAGACTCTTCGATCTGGAACAATCCGCAGGCCGCGCAGAAAATGATGCGCGAGCGTCAGAAGCTCGACGCGTCGATCGCCGCCGTGAAGGCGCTCGACAACGAGCTCGCCGACACGCTCGGACTGATGGAGATGGCCGAGTCCGAGAATGACGCCGCCATGGTTGCCGATGCCGAGAAGTCCATCCAGGCGCTGCACGCGCGCGCCGAACAGCAGCGGCTCCAGTCGATGCTCTCCGGCGAGGCGGATGGCAACGACACCTATCTCGAAATCCATGCCGGCGCCGGTGGTACCGAAAGCCAGGACTGGGCCCAGATGCTCGAGCGCATGTACACGCGCTGGGCGGAGAAGCACGGCTACAAGGTCGAATATCTGGAAGAGAGCGAAGGCGAGGGCGCCGGGATCAAATCGGTGACGCTGATGATCAAGGGCGAGAATGCCTATGGCTGGCTGAAGAGTGAGGCCGGCGTCCACCGCCTGGTGCGCATCTCGCCTTTCGATTCCAACGCGCGGCGCCATACCAGTTTCTCCTCCGTCACCGTCTATCCGGTGATCGATCAGTCGATCGAGATCGACATCCCGGAGAAGGATGTGCGCATCGACGTTTATCGCGCGTCGGGCGCCGGCGGCCAGCACGTCAACAAGACCGAATCCGCGGTGCGCATCACGCATATCCCGACCGGCATCGCGGTGGCCTGCCAGACCGAACGCTCGCAGCACCAGAACCGCGCGAACTGCTGGGACATGCTGCGTGCGCGGCTCTACGAAATCGAGCTGAAGAAGAAGCAGGACGAGACCGGCGCCTTTATCGGCGAGAAGTCCGAGATCGGCTGGGGTCACCAGATCCGGTCCTATGTGCTGCAGCCGTATCAGCTCGTGAAGGATCTGCGCACCGGCGTCGAGAGCCGCACCCCGTCCGACGTGCTCGATGGCGACATCGATCCCTTCATGGCTGCTGCGCTGGCGCAGGCCGTCGGCGGCAAGAAAATCGAGAAGATCGAGGATCTGGAATAGGTGCTGAAAGACGCGTCTACGGTGCCAGCACCCGCGCGATTGCCTGATCGAGCGCCGCATCGTCCAGCGCATCCGCGGCGCTTTCCATGCCCATTAGCGCGCGCAGGCGCATCGTGTCGATCGCAAGCACGATAAGCGTGCGTGCCGCGAGCGCGGTGCTCTGCGGCGCCAACGTCCCCTCCGCCATGCAGGTGTCGAGATAATCGGTCAGCGCTCGCTCGACGCCCGCGATGGAGGTCTCGTGCAGCGCATGGCCCAGGGCCGGATGGCGCTCGGCTTCCGCGATCACCAGGCGTTGGAAGCGCACAACGTCGGGCGAGACCACCAGCGCGCGGAGCCGCGCGAGGAAGGTGCGAAGGCCGTCCTCCGGCTCACGCGGCAGATCGGCGGCCGACGGCAGCAGGCCCACGAACTGGTCCGCCGCGAATGCAATCACCTCGGCGAACAGCGCCTCTTTCGAGCCGAAATGGTCGTAGACGGTGCGTTTGGTGGTGCCCGCCGCGGCCGCGATCTGGTCGATGCTCGCGAGCTGATAGCCCTGTGCGAAGAATAATTTCTTGCCCGCCAGCAGGATGTCGCGGCGCCGCTGCTGCGAGGCCGGGCTGCGGCCCCAGAGCGGCCCGCGCACCTCGTCTTTCGAACCCGTCTCGCCCATCCGACGCCCTTGACTCGTTGAACTATACTATACAGTATAGTTTAAACCTTACTTCACAGTGAGTGTAGCATGTCCGATGACGAAATCCGCGCCGAGACCCTCAAAATCGCGACGGCCTATCAGACGCTGATCGGGCAGGGGAAATGGGACGAGTGGATCGCGCTTTGGGCCGAGGACGGGGTGCTCGAATTCCCTTATGCGCCGCCCGGCTGCCAGAGCGTCTATCGCGGCAGGGACGAGATCCTCGCCTATATGAAGGCCGCGTCGGGCAAGATGAAGATCGACGGCATCGCGTCGATGCGCGTGCAGCCGCTGCTCGATCCGCATGGCGTGACGGTGGAAGCCGCGGTGAAGGGCACGATGCTGAAGACCGGCAAGCCCTACGACCAGAAATTCGTCTTCTTCTTCGAGGTGAAGGACGGCAAGATCGCCTACTACCGCGAGTATTGGAATCCGCTGATCTCCATCGACGCCAACAATGGTGACCGCGCCGCCTGGACGGCGGCCTTCGGCAAGCCGCTCGCATGACCATTCTCGTCACCGGCGCCACTGGCAAGACAGGCCGCCGCCTGCTTGCGCAGCTGCGCGCGGCGGGCCGCGACGCGCGCGCGGCGTCGCGCCGAGGCGAGGTGCCGTTCGACTGGACCGCGCGCGAGACATGGGACAGGGCGCTCGACGGCGTCACGGCGGTTTATCTCGTCGCGCCACCGGCCGGCGACACGGCGGCTCTGCTTGCCGGCTTTGTGCAGGCCGCGATGGCGCGGGGAGTCGTGCGCTTCGTGCTGCTCAGCGCCTCGGTGTTCGAGGTCGGCGGCTTCGGCGCGGGGCAGGTGCATGCCTATCTGCGCGACCATGCGAAGGGGTGGGCGGTGCTACGGCCGACCTGGTTCATGCAGAATTTCTCCGAAGGCACGCACCTCAAAGCCATCGTGGAGGAAGGCGCGATCTACTCCGTCACCGGCGACGGCCGCGTGCCCTTCATCGACGCGGGCGACATCGCCGCCTGCGCCGCCGCGTGCTTGACGCGAGCGGAGGCGCCGAACAAGGATTTCGTGCTGACCTCGGACCGCGCGATCACCTATGACGAGGTCGCCGCGAAGATCGCCGCGGCGGCCGGCCGGCCCGTCCTGCACAAGCGCATCCCGGCCGAGGAATTGGCGAAGCGTCTCGAGGCGGCAGGCGTCCAGCCCTTCACCGCACGAGGCCTCGCGATAATGGACGGCGCCATCGCGAACGGCATCGAGGATCGCACGACGGACGCCGTCGCCACGCTCACCGGCAAGCCGCCCACGACCTTCGATGCCTTTGTGCGCGCCAACGCCCGTGTGTGGGCCGCGAACTAGGTGTACCGCGTCTCGCTCACCCGCGTCCCCGGCACCAGGCCGGATTCGCGATCGTCTTCCCAGCGCGCCGACACCGCTGCGAACACCGCGACCACCGCACCGAACAACAGCGCGAACGCCGTCCACAGGCTCGCAGTAGCCGCGGCCTTGCGCGCTGCCTCCGCGGCAGCGACTTCGTCGTCGTGAATCCGCTGCGCGACGTCGTCGACGCGGCGTCCGGCAGCCGCCAGTGACAGCCCGGTATCGTTCGAGATGAGCGTTGCAAGCTGCGACCGGTCTTCCCCGGAGAGGCGCTCGCCATTCGCCATGCCGACCGTGAGAATGCGCCCGGCTTCCGCCTTATCGGCGCCTAGCGGCCGCGTTGCGGCGGGCAGCGGCGTAGAGGTGACCGGCGTCACCGGCGCCGTCGCCGGTCCGCCGCCAAGAAATACGGGATTGCGATCCGTCGCCGGCGGTGTTGGCGTCGTCTGCGTATCGCTCGGCGTCATCGTGCTGGAATCGCCGGCCGGCGGCATGTCCGTCGCGGTGCCGGTATCGTTCTGCGCATACTGCCGCCACGACAGCGCGGCGGATTGCGTCGTCGCGGGACGGAACAGCTTGTCGACCCAATAGGAGGTCGCAACCGGTTGCGCGCTGTCGCTGCGCGCGCTCGCCGGCACGGTCGATGCCAGCGCACCGTTCACCGCGCTGCTGCCAGCTTCCGATCCTGCGACAACAACCGAAAGCGCCACGACCGCGGCGGTCGCTACGACCGCGATCGCCCATGAGACGAGACCATGCGCGCCGGCGCGGAATTCTTCTTCACGGCGCGTTTCGGTCGCCGGCCCGATCAGCCGCCCGACGATATGCCCGCCGACCGCGAAGCCGAAGGCCTGCGCCGCCAGGAAATAGATTGCGCCCAGCGTCAAGAAAGTCGCCGTCCCGCCTTGCGTTGCGTGTCGCACGCTGACGAGCGACAGCCCGACGCCCGAGCCCAGAGTGATGAGCAGGAATGTCACGCCCGCCGCGACGAAGGCGCCGGCGAAGGCGGCACTCCAGGAGAATCGGCGCGGCTCATCGGCCTCGCTGACGATGGTGGCACCGCTGTCTTCTACGACTGTCGTCATAGGCATGATGGATCTGTCCCGCTCGTGGCACGGCACCAACGATTGGGGACGGACCTCGTTCCGTTCCGCCGAAAGAATAGGCAACGGAACTCCCAGGATGCTCGCGAATTAACTCGCGGACCTCATCGGGGACCGCGCATGCGCTCAATGCTTCTCTGGCTGATCGGCATTCCAATCCCGATCATCATTATCCTGTGGCTCGTCACCGGCCACGCCTGATCAGACCAAACGAAAACCCCGCCTCGATCGCTCGAAGCGGGGTATCTTCGATACAAACCCTTTGGCTTTACGGCTTGGCCGTCGCCAGACCGGCGCCAGCCGGCGCATTGGTCATCGGGCGCGAAACCATCGAGGAGATCGCGGACGGCGCGCTCGAGGGTGCCGCTGCCGGCGTCGGCGCGGCCCGGAATTCTGTCGGCTTCTTGGCGCCGGCATCCTCAGCCAGCGGGTTGTCGGCGTGACGGCAATTGCCTTCGAAGAAGGCGCCGGTCTCGACGGCGAAGGCCTCGTGAAGGATGTTGCCTTCGACATGGCTGGTGGCGCAGAGCAGAACCTTGCGCGCGCGGATCGAACCCTGGACGCGACCGCGGATGGTCAGCTCTTCGGCGAGGATCTCGCCATGGATGAATGCCTTGTCGCCGATGACGAGGCCCGCGGAGCGCACATCGCCCTCGACGCGGCCGTCGATCTGGATGTCGCCCGTCGAGATCAGCGTGCCGTTCACCACCAGGTCGGCGCTGATGATCGACGGCGCCGAGGAACGGGCCGCGCGCTTTGCGGGCGGAACGTTCGCGGGCGGGGGCGGGGGAGCGGTGTCCTTCTTACTCGAAAACATGTCGGCCTGCCTCGATAAAGGTGCTCGGGTTTCTCATCACGTTGTCGTACCAGACCTCATAGTGAACATGCGGTCCGGTACTGCGGCCCGTCGATCCGAGTCGTCCGATGGGCGAGCCTTTGGCGACCTTAGACCCAACATGGACGAGAATCGATGACATATGGCCGTAGCGCGTATGGATTCCGAAACCATGGTCAATTTCAACCATGTTTCCATATCCGCCGCGATCGCCGGCGAACACGACGGTGCCCGGCGCCGTCGATTCGATGATCGAACCCCAGGGACCGGCGAAATCGACACCGGGATGGAAGGAATAGCGACCGGTAAACGGATCGATGCGGGCGCCGAAGCCGCTCGTCCGCTCGAATTGCGGGCCGGCGACCGGGGTCGTCAGCGGGATGTGGCGCATCGCATTCAACAGCGAATTCATCTGGTCGAGCACGGCGGAGGCGCGCAGATAGGCATTGGAAAACGCCTGATCCGCGATGCCGTCGATGCGTACATCGTTGAGCGGCATTTCCGGTCCGCCGACGCCTTCCACGGCTGCGAGACGGCGGGTGTAGTCATCCGGATTGATGCCGGTATGACGGATCACGGTCTGGATGCTGGCGACGCCCTCGGCGACTTCGTTCTGTGTCCGCGCCATCAATTGGGTCTCGATGAGCCCGATCTGCGCCACCCGCGTCGTCTGCTCGGCCAGCACGCGCAGCGCCGGATGCTGGGCAAAGGTCGCGGCGGAAGGACCGGTCGGCGCCGACGGTCTGGAACCGAACAGAAGGCCGGTGATGTGATCGACCGCGCCGCCGAAATCCAGGAAGCTCGCCTTGGTCGGCTTGGCGGTGCGCGGCTGCGGCGCCGGCGGCTGCGGCATGACGGAGAGTTCGGACGAGCCGCTGGCATCGATCGGCGCCACGCCGGCTGGCGGCGGCGAACTGTCGATGCTGTCGCTCGGTGCGCCGCCAGTATCGCCGGCATCGGCGGGGGCTGTGGCGGAGCCCGCGCGGATGCCGGTGTTGGCGAGACCGGCGATGGTGGAGTCGACCTGCCGGCGCCGGTCGAGGAATTTCTGAATCGTGTTCTGCTTGATCTGCAGTTCGTCGGCCGTGGCCTTGAAGCGGTCTTCGGCGCTGACAAGCGCGCCGTTCAGCTCGTCATAGGAAAGCTGAAGGTCGGCGACCCGGTTCTCATAGGCTGAAGTGAGCTGCTGCGTGCGGCGATCCTTGGCCGCGATGATCCGGTCCTTGAAGATGACGTTGACGGTGGCGAACGCCACCCAGCCGAGGAAGATCAGAGACAGTCCGGCGAGCGTCGCCTGGAGCGTCGGGCCGAACGTGAAGAATTGAACCCGCCCGTCGCTGCGGATGTAGACTTGGCGCTCCGGAAACGTCTCATGGAGCCAAGCCCAGACGCGCTCGACGAGCGTCCCTGCCATGCCAACATTTCCCTTGTTTGCGTCTTGTGCGCCAAACCCAACCGGGCGCATTTCACTTAAACCACGGCGTCGAATCAAGCTCTTACCCCAGAAAAACGACCTTGAGGTTAACCTTGGGCCGATCCCCCGATGCGGCTCATGGGGCTTCATGCGATTTTCTTCGCCTGCGCCAGCACGTCCGCGACGTGCCCGTTGACCTTCACTTTACGCCATACGTGACGGATGACGCCTTTGGCGTCGACCAGGAAGGTCGCCCGCTCCATGCCCATATATTTGCGGCCATACATGCTTTTCTCCACCCAAACCCCGTAATCCGCCGCCGTTTGGGTCTCCGGATCGGAGGCCAGGGCGATCTTGAGCTTGTATTTGGCCTTGAACCGGTCGTGACTGGCCGTCGTATCCTTGGACACGCCGATCACGGCGACGCCCAGCGCCTCGAACTTCTTGAGGCTCTCGGAGAACCCGATCGCCTCCTTGGTGCAGCCCGACGTGTCATCCTTGGGATAGAAGTACAGGACGAAGGGCTTTCCTTTGAGCGCCGTGGTCGATACTTCACCCCCGGCGTCGGTCGCAAGACGGAACTTCGGTGCCTTGTCGCCGGGCTTGAGGTCCATGGTATCTCTTGGCTGCGATGAGGCGTTTACCCGGCCCTTAACTATGGGCCATAAGCTGATACCTGAATCGAAAGCGCGGGCCAAGCCGAGACCCGCATTATCCGTATTTTACCGGGGGGTTAGAGGAAGGTTCCGTTGACCCAACCCATCAGCACTGAGCGCGGTGCCGCGGTCCGGGTGACGTTGGCGCAGGCCTGGAACGCCTCGTTCGTGGGCCGCTACGTGAAGTCGCACCACATCAGCCGCACGGCGCTGGTGCTCTCCGCGTTGGGTGTTGCCGTTCTGTTCTTTGCGGTGGGCGCGGCCCTGCGGCTTTTGGTCGGGCCGATCTCGCTGGGACCGCTGTCGGGGCAGATTTCCGACGCCCTGGCCCAGGCGCTGCCCGGCATCACCGTCAAATACGATCAGGCGGCCGTCGAATGGTCGCGCGATCAGGGCCGGGTCAATCTCGTGGTGCTGGGCGCCCGGGTCTTCGACTCCCGCGGCCGCATCATCGCCCAGGCGCCGCAGGCCGACATCGACCTGGCCGCGAAGCCGTTCCTGCAAGGGAATGTGGTCGTCACCCGCATCACGCTGGTCGGCGTGCAGCTCACCATGGTCCGCGACGTCGACGGCACCCTCAGGCTCGGCGTCGAGCACGATGAAAGCCAGAAGGACATCATCAGCCGCATCACGGACGCCATCAACAAGAACAGCACCAGCGCCTCCTCGCTCGAATCCTTCGCGGTGCGTGATGCGCGCGTCGCCTTCCTCGACGAGTCGACGGGTCTCTTCCTCGTCGCGCCGAAAGCCGATGTCCGCATCGCCAATTCCGGCCCCGATCTCGTCGCAACGCTCGAAGCCGATATCGAGGTCACCGGCCGGGCCGCCCATATCGCGGGCGAGCTGCGGCTGCCGCCGGCCGCGGGGCCGGTGAAGGGCCATATCGAGGTGCATCATCTCGACGTCGCCGCCCTCGGGCGCAACGCCAAGATGTTCCGCTTCCTGTCCAGCGTCGCAATGACGGCGGACTTCTCGTCCAATTTCGCAATCTCGGGCACGCACCTTTTGGGCGCGGACTTCCTGCTCGATGGCTCGGGCGCAGCCTCGATCGTCGGCGTACGCGG
>Ga0265338_10010120_pt1 | contig 11134 bp, 9 predicted proteins | sample 42126metaG_FD_193579 | JGI IMG/M metagenome (GOLD analysis project Ga0265338, IMG submission 193579) | Rhizosphere microbial communities from Carex aquatilis grown in University of Washington, Seatle, WA, United States - 4-21-26 metaG | ecosystem: Host-associated > Plants > Roots > Rhizosphere >... | reverse complement strand
TGCCCATAGGAATTTTTCTAACCTACAAAGCAGCCATGGATTCACCAATCTTTAATTCTGAAACATACAGGACAATGTTCGGTAAGATTATAGGAACCAATAGTATGAGCGATGAAAGGCTGAAAACTTTAGATGAAAAGCAACTTATTGACATTGTAAAGAATTATCGTCAATATGGTTATGATGAAAAATTCAGAGAAAGTGCCGTATTATTACTTGAAGAACGCGGAATAACGAAAAAACAATTGGAGATATCAGGTAATTTGGAGAATAAAACATTTGACAATGCATATAGTCTTTATAATACTTACAACAAGAACGCAAAAAAAGCGTTTATTTATTTTATAATAACACTTGTAACTGCATTAATAAGTTCATTTTTTAGCGCAAATGCAAACTATGTAATTGGACTAATTTTTCTAATTACAAAAATTCTCTTTGTTATTCTTTATTTTATTTCCGTCATTAAATCAGACATTAATAGATACCATTTTTTCAAAGAAATTAAAGAAGAGAGAAATTCATATGACATACTGTTGTTTTATTGTATTGGAATAGAATTTTACATCTTAATGTATTTCTACTTGCGAAATGAGATGAAGGAAAAAATGAAAAATATTAAATAAAAACAATATAAAAAGTATGAGTGAAAATTTCAAACTAAATACGATAGAAGAATCAATTCAAGATTTTAGCGAAGGGAAATTTCTAATCGTTGTGGATGATGAAGACCGCGAAAACGAAGGCGACTTTATCATTGCTGCAGAAAAAGTTACACCGGACAAAATCAACTTTATGATGACTCACGGTCGGGGATTGCTTTGTGCTCCGATTACAGAAGAGCGTTGTGCTGAATTGGAATTAGAAATGCAAACCATAGCAAACACCTCTGTACACGAAACACCGTTTACCGTAACCATCGACTTATTAGATTTTGGTTGTAGCACAGGTGTTTCTATGCATGACCGTGCGATGACTATCAAAGCCTTGTCCGACCCGACTATGATACCAAGTAATTTTGCTCGTCCGGGACATGTGAGTCCGTTGAAAGCAAAAAACCGTGGTGTTCTTCGCCGAGCAGGACATACAGAAGCAACAGTAGATTTGGCTCGTTTGGCTGGTTTACAACCGGCAGGTGCTTTAATCGAAATTATAAACGAAGACGGTACCATGGCTCGTATGCCGGAATTGATGAAAGTGGCTAAGAAATTTGACATCAAAATAATTTCCATCAAGGATTTAATTGCTTTCCGACTTAAAAACGAATCGTTAATAGAAAAAGGAGAAGAAGTAAATATGCCTACAAAATATGGTATGTTTCATCTAATTCCTTTCAAACAAGTATCTAACGGATTGGAACATATTGCCTTGATAAAAGGTACTTGGGAAAAAGGTGAACCCATATTAGTGCGTGTACACTCATCTTGTATGACGGGCGATATATTTGGATCCATGCGCTGTGAGTGTGGCGATCAACTTCACCTTGCCATGCAAACTATTGAAAAAGAAGGAAAGGGTGTGTTGGTATATATGAATCAAGAAGGTAGAGGTATAGGACTGATGAATAAAATTGCCGCCTACAAACTGCAGGAAAATGGAATGGATACTGTTGATGCCAATATTCACCTTGGTTTCAGTGCCGATGAACGCGATTATGGCGTAGGTGCCAGTATACTCCGGGAATTAGGTGTATGCAAAATGCGCCTAATGACCAATAATCCTGTAAAAAGAATTGGACTGGAATCTTATGGGCTGGAAGTGGTAGAAAATGTGCCACTCGAAGTTGAACCAAATAAGTATAACCTGTTTTACATGAAAACAAAAAAAGATAAAATGGGACATAATTTGAAACATACAAAATAAAAAAGAGTCTTCATTGATAATAGATAAAGAGGGTTTTCTGTAATGGGGAACTCTCTTTTTATTTGAATAAACATCCAGTGAAGGAAAAATAAGACTCCTTATCTAGAAAAAACGACCAAACTTCTATAATTATTTCTAATAGAATAATATGAAGTATATTTGTATGTAAAACAATAAACATAGATGAAAATTCTTTCAAAAAACACAAAGAGATTAGAAATAGGTATTCACCTACTGGTGTGGATCATTCTTTTTAGCATGCCTTATTTTCTTTCTTCGGGCACATTTGAAAACAAGGAACACTTGTTGGAACATACCTGGATTCCATTGGTATATTATGCCATTATATTTTACATCAATTATTTCTATTTAGGAGATATTCTTTTTAATAAGAAAAAACGTCTGCCTTTTTTTCTTATTAATACAAGTATTATTTTATTTTTCCTTTTTATAAACGGGTTGTTGCGTTTCACATTCTTTCATAATGAGATACCGCCAATAATGCTTCCTCGAGGATTTTCGCCTCCACCCATATCTTTTTTTGTGTATAAAGATGTGATTTCATATCTGATTCCTGTTATATTTTGTATTGCTGTGAAAGCTACCGAACGTTGGGCCAAAGTTGATGCATTGCAAAAAGATGCAGAGCGAGAACGATTAAGTTCGGAGTTGCAGCATCTAAGATATCAACTACAACCGCATTTCTTTTTTAACTCGTTAAACAATATTTATGCATTAGTAGATTTAAATCCTGAACAGGCAAAAGAAAGCATACACACGCTAAGTAAATTGATGCGTTACATGCTATACGAATCAGATACAGATAAGGTGAGCCTTGCAAAGGAAATTAGTTTTATGAAACGCTATATCGATTTAATGCAGATGAGGATTTCGGACAAGACAAGTGTATCATATCATTTTCCAAAGGTAAATGTTGATGTACAAATTGCTCCTTTATTATTTATATCTTTGATAGAAAATGCTTTCAAACATGGAGTTTCTGCAAGTAAAAAGACAGAAATTCAGTTTAATATGATCCTTACGGATACACAACTTTCTTTTGTGTCGGAGAATGTAAATTTACCGAAGCAGGATAATGACAAAAGTGGTTCGGGAATTGGATTGGACAATCTAAGAAGGCGCTTGCGGTTGCTTTATCCACATAAACACATCTTGACACAAAAAGTATTGAATGAAAACTATTGGTGTGAACTGACAATTGATATAAGCAAATAAAAAGATAGAACCAGCTATGAAGAAAATATCTTGCCTGATAATAGATGACGAACCATTGGCTTTGAATTTATTGGAATCATATGTCAAGAAAACACCTTTTTTGGAATTGCGTGGAAAATATGCCAGTGCTATCGAAGCCATTGAAAGGGTGCATAGCGAAACCATCGATTTATTATTTCTGGATATTCAAATGCCTGAACTTTCGGGTCTAGAGTTTTCGCGTACTTTAAGTAAAGATACTAAAGTAATTTTCACAACAGCCTTTAGCGAATACGCTGTGGATAGTTTCAAGGTAAACGCGGTTGATTATTTGCTCAAACCATTTAACTACGAAGAGTTTCTGAAAGCCACAAATAAAGCACGTGAGTGGTTTGACTTAGTTGAGTTAAAACAATACAAAGCAAGTGAAAACAAAGATTTCATCTTTGTTAAGTCGGAGTATAAACAACTTAAAATTAAGTTGGAAGATATACTTTATATTGAAGGATTAAAGGATTATGTAAAAATATGGTTGGTAAATCAGCCTCAACCCGTTCTTACCTTAATGAGCCTAAAAAAGCTTGAAGAAGAACTCCCCGCTGACTTATTTATGCGAGTACACCGCTCGTTTATAGTAGCATTGGATAAAATACAAGCTGTAGAACGGGGACAAATTCTTATTAATAAAGAAAGAATTACCGTAGCTGACCAATACAAAGAGGCATTCGCCGCATTTATGCTTGGAAAATCTATCTGAAATTAGCCATCGTAATTATAAAGAGACGCAAATAATGCGTCTCTTCTCATGTAAAGAAACTGCGCTTAAGACCATTCATCGATATAATCCGCCTCTTTGTCTATTTCATTTTATAAACCAATATTCTGTGCGTAGTTTTGATATAACCAAATTGGAGAATTGAAAAATTTCATTGAACGATTTTACCTTCATTTTTATTTGGTGACAATTTATTCTCCCTAATAAAACTAAAAACTATGAATCAACAAATTAAAGTTCTTCTATGTGAAGATGACAAAAATTTGGGCATGTTATTAAGAGAGTATTTACATGCAAAAGGATACGACATTGACTTAATGTGTGATGGAGAGGCTGGTTTAAAAGCCTTCTCAAAAGAAAAATACGACTTGTGTGTGTTGGATGTAATGATGCCGAAAAAAGATGGTTTTGAATTAGCTCAGGATATTAGAAACATAAACAGGGAGGTACCGATTATCTTTTTAACGGCTAAATCAATAAGAGAAGATATCTTGAAAGGGTTTAAGCTGGGAGCTGATGATTATTTAGCAAAGCCATTCAGCATGGAAGAATTGTTGTTTCGTATGGAAGCAGTTTTGCGTAGAGTAAAAGGTAAAAAGGCTAAGGATGTGAGTGTATACAATATTGGTGGATATATTTTCGACATAAAAAGACAGTTATTGAGTTTCGGTGATCGTGGTGTTACGCTGACTAACAAAGAGTCGGGTCTATTAACTCTTCTAGCTGCCAATGCAAATGATATTTTGGAACGCAATTATGCTCTTAAAAAGATTTGGATTGACGATAACTATTTCAATGCAAGAAGCATGGATGTCTATATTACCAGGCTCCGTAAACGTCTCATAGAAGACAACTCTATTCAAATAATGAATATTCACAGTAAAGGTTATAAGCTTATTACTCCTAAAGAATAAATATATATACCGCTCTCTTTATTATTCTCATATTATTATTCCCGAAAAGAAATTATGAAGCATACTGTCAACATCCTATTGATATTGTTAGGAATGAACCTTCTTTTAAATTCCTGTTCATCCAAAATATACAATAACATGGAATTGCAATCCACACCAATATCAGTGGATGGAAAAGCCGATGAGTGGAATGTTCCTCTGCGCTATTACGACAAAAACAGCCATTTACTTTACGAAGTAAAAAATGATAAAGAAAATCTATATGTCGCGTTTAGTGCCAATGAATCATCTACCATAATGCGCGTTTTGCGAAATGGCATTTGCTTAAAAATTGATACTGATATGGGTAAAAACGATTATCCACTTTCTGTCACTTTTCCATTTCACAATGACAAACAAAATATGAAGAGAGGTAGAGATGGGCGACTAGAGTCCGATCAAGACTCCCTTCCCAGAGAAAGATCATGGAGGAAAACCAACATCAAACTCACCGGATTTAATAACAAGGCTGCTGATACTATCTCTGCAAAAGAGAATAGCCTGGGTATAGAAGCTGCCATGCAAGTTGATAAGAATAGCGTTTTTTGTGAACTAAAGATTCCTTTTGCTTCATTCTACAAAGCACACTTAACAGCAAAAGATAGCATTAAAGCATTGTTTTTCGAAATAGACTTGGCGGCCTTAGAAAGAAGTGATATGCACATGTTACCTAAAGGAACACCCGATGATGAAGGAGTGACAAATCATCCACAAAGAATGGCAAGAGGAGAAGGTGCGTCTCCATCAGGTGGTGGCAGAATGGGTGGTGGAATGAAAGGAATGGGTGGCATGGGTGGTGGAGGTCATCACGGAGGTGGCCAAAGGCCGGCATCAAATGGTGAAGAAGCAACCCCTTCTCACAATGAGAAACAAATGACTCCTAGTATCTTTCGTTTCGAAATGCGACCAAGAGTAAATTAACAAGAACTTTTTTTTCATAGATTATATTTTAGTTAGTATGCGTTTTCCACCAATTTTGTTCTGTATGCAATGTTTTTTGTTAAGAGTTTTCATTGTTAAGAATAAAATTGAATTGAGAAGAGGGAGTTTCCTGTATAGGAGACTCCCTCTTTCTTTTGTGAATGAAAAAAAATGAAATTGATCTTACGTCACTACTACAGAAATCCCTTTGCTCCAATTACCAGGTTTATTGCAGATTAACAGTGCCTATAATGTTCATTGTTACAGACAAATGCTAAATTGTTATATGCTAATCCTTCATTATTCCTCTAAGGTTGAATAGATAATACAACAAGTCTTAGACTATTGAACGATATTTAGTAAGAAAATTAACCGTCTTAATGAATCGCTTAAGCTTCTTGATGAATTGCTTAACCGTCTTATCAAGACGCTTAACCTTCTTGATGATTTGCTTAACCGTCTTATCAAGACGCTTAACCTTCTTGATGATTTGCTTAACCGTCTTATCGAATCGCTTAACCTTCTTGATGATTTACTTAACCATCTTATCAAGACGCTTAACCTTCTTGATGATTTACTTAACCGTCTTATCGAGACGCTTAACCTTGTTGATGATTTGCTTAACCGTCTTATCGAGACGCTTAACCATTTTGATGAATCACGTAAGCTTCTCACTAAGGACATTAAGCGTTTTATCAATTAACTTAACTTTCTTAGTAATTAGCGTCCCTTTCTTAGTAATTAGCGTCCCTTTCTTAGAAAGGAACATTAAGTTGGGTTATTTTACTCTTACCTTTTTACTCTGACACCATTCTGTTTTTTCATCGTTGGTAAGCATGCGGCAGTTTTGTAAATAATAAATGGCACCAGGCGTAAGATTGTTTACAGATGTTTTGGATGTTCTGCTGCAAGACATAAGCATCCAAGTTGAATATAAAACACAACATGTTGAATACTCGACACAACAAGTTAATATCAGACAATTATTAGTAAGATCTGCACAACTAAGATGTGACAGGCTAGTACTAGCGAGGCTTAAGCAACTAATCAAATAGCTTGTTCATATTTTACCTAACAAATAGTTTGCTCACTTGCAAGGTTTTCTTACTTTTGGATCATAGTAAAAAAGAATACCACATATGGCACTTTTCCAAAAAGCAGTAATAGAAAAATATCTCCAATCAGTAGATAAACAAACCATAACTACGGCTTACACCAAATTTAAAGCGCATTTTCATAATCCCGAGATTCAAGAAAACATTCGCAACAGCAAGGAAGTGCAGTATCAAGAAGGTTTCTTGCGCGATTTGTTTGTAACTGTTTTGGGCTACACACTCAATCCGAGCAACAACTATAATCTAAAAACTGAGCAAAACAATGTAAAAAATAGTAAGGCTGCCGATGGAGCTATTATTATCAATGGTAAAGTAATTGGTGTAATAGAACTAAAGGGTACTGACACCATCGACCTTGGCAAGGTAGAAGTGCAAGCTTTTGGCTACAAAAACAACCAAGCAGAATGTGTATATGTCATCACATCAAATTTTGAGAAACTTCGTTTCTACATTGACAATGCTATCGAACACTTGGAGTTTAATCTCTTTACCCTTAGCCTGCCTGAATTTGAGTTGCTCTATACCTGCCTAGCTTATACAAACATTGAAAAAGGCATACCCAAGAAAATAAAGGACGAGTCACTAACGGAGGAAGACTCTATTACCAAGAAATTATATAAGGACTACTCCTTGTTTAAGCGAGAACTGCATCAAAACTTGGTACTGCTTAATCCCGAAATAGATGAACTCAGTTTATTTAAAAAATCTCAAAAACTGCTCGACCGCTTCCTTTTTCTATTCTTTGCCGAAGACAGACAACTCCTTCCACCCAACTCGGTGCGCCTCATTCTAAACCAGTGGAAAGACCTATGTGATTTGGACGAATACACGCCCCTATACAGTCGCTTCAAAAAATATTTTGGTTATCTCAACACGGGTTTCAAAGGCAAGCAGTTTGATGTGTTTGCCTACAACGGCGGCTTATTTAAGCCCGACGAAATACTGGATGTGGTAAAAATAGACGACGAATTGCTGTATAAACACACTGCCACGCTGTCCGACTACGATTTTGCCAGCGAAGTAGATGTAAATATCCTAGGGCATATCTTTGAAAACTCACTCAACGAGCTGGACGAAATTAAAGCCCAACTTGAAGGGCTAGCAGTGGACAAGACCAAAACAAAGCGCAAAAAGGACGGCGTGTTTTACACCCCAAAATATATTACCAAATATATTGTTGATAATACGGTAGGGAAACTTTGCGAAGAAAAGAAAGCCGAACTCGAAATAAAGGAGGAAGACTACTCTACAGATAAAAAACGCCAACTAAAAACCAAGCAAGCCCTACTCGACAAGCTAACAAACTATCGCGATTGGCTTTTGCAACTCACCATTTGCGACCCTGCCTGTGGCTCAGGCGCATTCCTCAATCAAGCTTTGGATTTCTTGATTGGCGAACACCGCTATATAGACGAACTGCAAGCCAAACTTACGGGCGCAAGCCTCATCTTGAGCGATATTGAAAATAGCATCCTAGAGAATAATCTCTTTGGCGTGGATCTCAACGAAGAAAGCGTGGAAATAGCTAAGCTTTCGCTCTGGCTGCGCACCGCACAGCCCAACCGTAAGCTCAACAACCTCAACAACAATATCAAATGCGGCAACTCCCTGATAGACGACCCTGCTGTGGCAGGCGAGAAAGCCTTCGATTGGGAAAAAGAATTCCCGCAAGTGTTTGGAGCTAAAGAACAGAAAGATGAAGCAACACCAAGCCAGCAAGAAATAAGCCCCGACTACTTGGCACTGATTAAAGAAAAATCTATAGCCGCACAAGCAAAGGCAGAACAAGCTATTGCCTTATCTAAAGAAGCCGCCGAACTTTCTAAAAAAGTATATGAATATGCCGAACTGATGGAGGCTGTATCTGAACCATCAAGTATTTATGGTGTAAGAAAAGGCGGCTTTGATGTGGTGATTGGGAATCCGCCGTATGTTTTTGCAAGAGATAACTTTCAACAAGTAGAAAAGGATTATTTTGTGAAAAAATATTGTTCGGCAAAATATCAAATTAATACCTACTTGTTATTCATTGAGAAAACAGTTCAATTAATTAAACATAAAGGCATTTATGGGTTAATTATTCCGAATTCGTGGTTAATGACTTATTCAGGTGAAGGATTAAGAAAGTATTTATTAGAAAACTGCAAGTTGAATCAAATAATAAATCTAGAAGGTTATTCATTTGAAAGTGCAAATGTTGAAACTGTAATTTTATTAGCACAAAAAGAGAATGTAAAGGATGTTGCATTAGTAGACATATTATTAAATAATGGAACAGAGTTTTTTATATCACATTCTAAAAATCAACTAGATTTTAAGAAAAATGAAGGGTTTGAATTCAAAGTATTTCTAAATGATAGTAATGAAGGATTAAATTCACGAATTAATACAAATACAGAAATTCTTGACAATCTGACAGAAATTAAAGCGGGATTGCAAGCCTATGAAAAAGATAAAGGAGAACCCAAACAAACAACAGAAGATGTAATCAATAGACCGTATGATTATAATTATAAATTTGATGATGAAACATTTAAATATTTAGAAGGTAAAGATGTTGGAAGATATTTTACAAATTGGTCTGGTCTATATTTAAAATGGGGGAAACATCTTGCGGCTCCTCGAACATTTAATCTTTTTAATGGTAAAAAAATAATTGTAAGAGAGATTACAGGCAACTTTCCTAAATGCATAATATCAACATATTCAGAAGATTTATATTTATATAATCGTAGTAATATAGCAATTGTTGAAAAGGAAAATAGCACAATCTCTCTTAAATATATAGTTACCATATTAAACAGCTCTCTACTATCTTATTATTTTGTTAAAAACACTGCAAAATCAGTAAGGAAATTATTCCCCAAGATAATTTTAAATGATTTAAGGAAATTTCCAATAAAGAAAGTTTCTATTGAGGAACAACAACCCTTTATCGAAAAAGCCGACTTGATGCTTTCCTTAAATAAGGAATTGCAGGAAGTGGTAAAGAAGTTCCAACATATGCTAGAGCGCAAGTTTGAGCTAGTAGAGATGTCTAGTAAGTTGCAAAATTGGTATAGCCTAAGCTATAAAGAGTTTATAGCCGAACTAGGCAAGAAGAAAATAACACTCCCTCTAGCCCAAGAAGCCGAATGGGAAGATTATTTCACTACAGAGCAACAAAAAGCCCTTGCCATCAAAACCCAAATAGACACCACCGACAAGGAAATAGACAGCATGGTGTATGCGCTGTATGAATTGACGGAAGAAGAGATTGGAATCGTGGAAGGAAAGTAAAGTTAACAATAAAGGCACATGAAAAGAATTTATAAATTACTAACAGTATTAAGTGTTATTGTCTGTCTAATTTTGGCAGGTTTTTTTGTTTATGATAGGTGGATTAAACCTGAAAGATTAGAGTTAGAGATAAAAAAAATTGATACTACGCAATTAACTACATTGCCTAAAATACATGGTTTGTCTGCAAGTTTTTATTTTAACGATAGTTTGGTAACAAACCTGTGGAGAGTGAAATATGTCCTTACTAACATAGGCTCAAAAACAATTGTTGGGGAAGGAAGTTTAAAAACTGTTATTGGGGATAACTTAAGACTTAAATTTAAAAATCCTGTTTCTATTTATAATATACAGATTTCTAATGAGAATTTTCCAATCTCATTAAAAGGAGATAAGTTCCTTTTTAAACAATGGAGAGCAACGGAATATGTTGAGATTATTGCGTTTGTTGAATCCAAAGGGAAATCGGCTCCCGAAATTCAATTAGATGAACGAGATTTAATTGATGGTAGAATAACATATACAACATTTGTTACCAATGATAATCTCAATGAAACAAAATTAATTGACTACATGCCAGATTGGTTGAAAAGTGCATTAAAGTGGATAATAACATTTGTAATAGTTTTTAGCTTCTTTGGCCTTTTTTGGACAGTTAGGGAGCAACAAAAAAAAGATGGCACAGGAAAAGATTCTTCAACTAAGATTATAACTGTAATAATAGTTGTTGTTTTTTGGTTGATTTTTGCAACTCCTTTGCTATGGATCTTTTAGTAAAAATGAGATAGCAATGAGTCTAGCTACTCTCCCAAATTAGAGTAGCTTGGAAAAGATAAATCGTATGCGAGCTTGTCGAGATACTAAAGTGTAGAGAAATATAAGAGATAAAATAATGCTGTAAATCAGTAAAACAGAGGATGAATTCCATGATGGGATTCATCCTTTTTTATTTAAAATCGCTTACCTTTGTTTTTTACCGATTGCAGAAACAATATAGTCCAATATCGACAAGG
>Ga0265338_10010119_pt1 | contig 11135 bp, 11 predicted proteins | sample 42126metaG_FD_193579 | JGI IMG/M metagenome (GOLD analysis project Ga0265338, IMG submission 193579) | Rhizosphere microbial communities from Carex aquatilis grown in University of Washington, Seatle, WA, United States - 4-21-26 metaG | ecosystem: Host-associated > Plants > Roots > Rhizosphere... | reverse complement strand
CCGACTCGCCGGTGGGCGCAGACGTGATTGCTGTCGCGTCGGGCAACGCATAGAACTGCCAGTGCGTGGTGTGGGCGACCAGTGTCAGACCAGACCTGCCGGAGCGGAGCAGACGTGCCTCGTTGCGCGAGCTGAAGTCGAGCTTCGTGTCGGGCAGCAGTACGTACCGCACGCCCAGCGATCGCAGCCAGTGCTGGTAGGCGAGGGCCGTCAGATGATCGTTGTAGAGCACGGCGTTGTCGGGGAAGTCGTCCTGCCGGTACCAGCCCCGGGCCAGCGGCACACCCTTGTCGGCGAGGTAGTACGCATCCCAGTGGCCCGACGTCGCGACCGCCTCGACCCGATACTGCAGCGACGGGTGCTGGCGGAGGAAGTTGACGGCGGGCCGCCAGTACGACGAGCGCGCCGCGGGGTTACCCCACGAGGAGTAGGCGTCCTTCACCCACGGCCCGATCTGCACCGCTGCGGCCAGTGCCAGCAGCGGCACGACGACCATCCGCGACCGCTCCTTGCTGATGTTGGCCGCCAGCCACAGCAGCGGGGCGCCGGCGATCGCCCACAGCCGCGTCCCGTTCGATCCGATCGGGCTCTTCAGCAGGAACGCGACCAGGTTCAGCGCCAGGTACACCGCAAACAGCATCCGCAGCGACCGCGCCCGGGGGCTCTTCCCGGTGATCCAGAGGCCGGCCAGCGAGAAACCGAGCACGATCGAGCCGTCGCTGAAGTCGTAGGGGTACCAGCCCTGGCTGGGGAAGGCCCGTTGCAGGAAGACGCCGGTGATGAACACCCCCACCACCGCCGCAAAGGCGAACCGATGGGTGGCGATCGCCCGCAGCGGGTCGACCTGGCCCAGGGCGATGGCCGCCAGCAGCCCCACCAGGAGCGCGAATGCAAGCGGCGAGAACCCCAGCGTCGCCAGCACGGCCAGGGCAAACGGGACGCGGCGTTGGCGCTGAAGAAAGAACACCGCCAGCCCCGCCGTCGCCGTGGCGACCATGAACGGATAGACGCCGGCCACGATCATGACGAACGGAGCGGTCACCGACAGGGCGATGCTGGGCCCGGTCACGGTACTCCCCCACTCGCGCCGGCAGATCGCCGCGAACGAGCCCCCCAGCACCGCCGCGGCGGGGACGAGCAGGCCCAGCTGGCCGATGTGCGCCGCAAGCGGGTAGTAGAAGACGCTGTAGGTGACGAACTCGTAGCGTCCCGCATACCAGTCGTTGTTCCAGACCGAGAAGCCGTGGTGCTGGTAGAGCCAGGTCTGGAACAGGTGCGACGGCGCGTCGCCGCTCGGGCCGAGCAGCGCGGCGAGCAGCGTGACGCCGGCGGCGATCCCCGCGCAAAGGAGCGGGAGCCGCGGCCGGGGCAGCAGACGGGAGATCATGGTGGTCACGGCCACCGCATACCCTACCCGGGGCCACCGCAAGCGCGACCACGCGCGCGAGGGAGTCAGCTGCCGAAGAACCGGTTTCGGAATGCCCTCCTGTTGCGGCTGGCTCGCGACGGCGGCGGCGGCGTCCCACGCCGCGTGCGGTGCTCAACGTGCCTTCCAGCAGGGGTGGTCGTGCTTGGATAGCACGTCCGCCCTGACCGGTGCAACCCGTCGGGTTGCACCTTCCTGCGCTCCGCCCGCGGCTCGATCCTTGCCGCCACCGCCGCGCCCTGCGCCTCACGACGCCGCTCATTCTGAAACCAGTTCTAAGGAGCTACAGGCTGGAGCCGCAGCCGTCGGCCTTGGGGCTGAAGGGCCCCTCGATGTCGTCCTTCGCCTGGAAGGACGAGTTGCAGCCGCAGGTGCCGGCCACGTTGGGGTTCTCGAACCGGAAGCCGGCGCCCATCAGGCCGTCGACGTAGTCCACCTCGGAGCCCTGCAGGTACGGCAGGCTGACCGGGTCGACGACGACGCGGACGCCGCGCGACTCGACCTCGAGGTCGTCGGACTCAGGGGCGCTGTCGAAGCCGATCGCGTACTGGAAGCCCGAGCAGCCGCCGCCCTCGACCGCCACCCGCAGCACGACGGCTTCGGGATCCTCGGCGGCCAGCGCAAGCACCTTGCGGGCGGCGTTCTCGGTCAGCGTGACCATGTTCGTATCGTAGCAACGGGGCTGGCCAGCGCATCGCCCCGTCCGGTTACACTGCGAGTTCCCGGGGCGTTAGCTCAGCTGGGAGAGCACCAGCTTTGCAAGCTGGGGGTCACCGGTTCGATCCCGGTACGCTCCATCACCCGGCGTTGTGAATCCCGGAGAAGCTTCACGGCTTCAAGATTCGGTGGCGGATGAGGCCGACTGAGCCGCCATCCGGAGAGTTGGGAATATCCCACGAGTCGGCGCCGCTGCCGCCCGTGCACACGATCCCGTCACGCGTCTCGTTGACTGCGCACGAGGCATCCGCCACTCCAGCCGCCCGTAGTGACCGCTCGACGCGGAGGACGAGCGCTGATCCACGAGCCGCCGGGAGCCGCGCTGCGGACGGCCGCGTGGACGCGGCTACGACGCCAGCGAGGACGGGGATGCCGACTAGGCAGAGGGCAACGAACAGTCGGACGCGGAACACGTGCCGATGCTAACGCACCGACCTTGACGTCAGGTCGCTCCCTGGCTCAGTTTGGGTTTACCGTTTGTCCTATGCAGGCCGGCGACCCCATGGCCCACCTCCGCGCCGACTGCGCCAACTGCGCAGCCATCTGCTGCGTCGCCCCGGCCATGTCCCGGTCGGCGGACTTCGCGATCGACAAGCCGGTCGGCCGGCCGTGCCCGAACCTCACCCCCGAGCTCCGCTGCGCGATCCACGCCGACCTCCGCTTCCGCGGCTTCGCGGGATGTGCGGCGTACGACTGCTTCGGCGCCGGCCAGCGGGTGACCGCGGCGTTCGGCGGCGTGGACTGGCGGGCGGGCGAACAGGTCGGCGCGCGGATGTTCTCGGCCTTTGCCGTGCTCCGGCGCCTCCACGAGCTGCTCTGGTATCTGGGGGAAGCGCTGGAGCTGTCGTCGAGCGAGCCGCTGGCCGCCGAGCTCCGGGCCGGGCAGGCCGACGTCGAGGGGCAGGCGGCCTCCGCGCCCGAGGCGCTCGAGTCGCTGGACATCGCCCCGCTGCAGATCCGAGTGGACTCGCTGCTCGACCAGGCAAGCGTCCGCGCCCGGGCGGCGGTGCCGCCGCCGCGGACAGACGCTGCGGGCGCGGACCTGATCGGCCAGGACCTGCGGCAGAGGCCGCTGCGTGGGGCGGCCCTTCGCGGCGCGTACCTGATCGGCGCTGACCTCCGCGGAGCCGACCTGGGGCTGGCCGACATGATGGGCGCCGACCTACGTGGAGCGCGGCTGCATGGCGCCGATCTCGGCGAGGCCCTGTTCCTCACGCAGTCCCAGATCGGAAGCGCAACGGGCGGCCCAGACACCCTGCTACCAGAGCGCCTGGACCGCCCGCCTCACTTCGTCTAGGCGGTCGTCACCTCAACAGACTCCCGCTCCACGGAGACCCGCGGCAGCCAGTGTAGGAACGACGGCAGGTACCAGTTCCAGCGGCCCAGCAGCTTCATCGTCGCGGGCACCAGCACGGTGCGCACAAGGGTGGCGTCGATCAGGATGGCGACCGCGACACCGAAGCCCATCTGCTGAAACATCGCCAGCTGCCCGGAGGCGAAGCCGGCGAATACCGCAACCATGATCAGTGCTGCGCCGGTGATCAGGCGGGCCCTCGATGAGATGCCCTCGGTGACCGCCCTGGTCGTGTCCCCGGCGGCGTCGTAGCGCTCTGGTCGGTCTGTCAGGTGTGAGGTGCGACTGACGCCCTGCGGCGGGCGCCAGTCGCGGGTTCCTCAGACGGTGGCGGCGGCCGGCCCGACGTAGCGAGCGCTGCCGAAGCCCAGAATCGGCACGAAGATGAAACCAAGGAAGATCAGACCGATGGCGAATCCGGTGCTCTTGGCGAAGCTCTTGGCCAGATCGAGCGCAACGATGATCCAGATCACGAAGTTCAGGATCGGGATCAGGAACAGGATGATCCACCACCCCGGCCTGCCCACGATCTTGAGCAGCACCCAGATGTTGTAGATGGGGATGATCACCGCCCAGCCAGGCTGCCCTGCCTTGCCATACATGATCCAGGCAGCCGCATACTCGAACACGATGACGACGAGGTAGATGAGCAGGAACAGGGAACTGCCAGACGAGAGCGCAATCAAAGCGCCGTCTCCTTTGCTTGGGAACGGTCATCGAACAACAGACGACGCTCCAACGTTCGATCTTCCTAGACCCGTCCCTGCCGCCGCATCTCGCGAAACAACTGCACCGTGGCGGCGGTCAGATCCGCCGGCGCGACGTCCAGCGCCTCCACTCCCCGCGCTCGAAGCACGCGGACGGCACGCCGGCGGCGTGCCAGCAGGGCTGTGGCCGTGCCGCGCCGGTAGAGCGAGTCCTCGTCGGTGACCGGCAGCGCGGCCTCGGCGGCCAGCTCGTGGTCGACCGTGGATGCGAACACGACCACGTGCCTGCGGGCGAGGCGCCCCAGGCGGACCGCGAGCGACTCGTCGGTCTCGACGTAGTGGACGTCGGAGAACACCATCACCAGTGACCGGCGGGCGGTAAGCCTGCCGAGCGCGACCAGCGCCCGGTCCCAGTCCGGCTCGTAGGTGGTCGCCTCGACCGGAGCCAGCGTCTCGACGACGCGCCGTACCTGCCCCGGCCGGGCAGCCGCGCCCAGCGCCTGATGGGGCTGGTGGTCGAAGGCGAACGCGCCCACGGCGTCGTCGAACTCGCGGGCGGCGGCAGCCAGCATCACGCAGGCGTTGATCGCCCGGTCGAGCTTGCCCAGGCCATCGCCGCCGCCGCCGGCCATCAGCCGGCCCGCCTCCACCCCGAGCACCAGCGACTGCCGTCGCTCGGGCTGCAGGTTGACGACGACCGGCTGGCCCCTGCGGGCCATCGCCTTCCAGGCGATCCGCCGGTACTCGTCCCCCGGGACGTACGCCCGTAGCGACTCGAACTCGCGGCCGCGGTCTCCGGCGCGGGCGACTCGCGCTCCGCCCGGCCGCCGTCCGGCAGGAAGCAGCCGCTCGTCGCGCAGCTGAAGGACGTCGGGCCAGGTGACTCCGTCCACCTCGGTCGCAACGACCGTCCGCTGGCTGAAGGCGAGACCGCGCGGTCCCATCACCCGGCAGCCGCAGGCGGGGAATCGGGTCGGGCCACGATGGCGCGGAACCAGGCGCTGTGCGATCCGCTCCTCCCCGTGAGCGGGGAGCTCGGCCACGGCGTCGAGCGGCGCCAGCGAGGCATTCTCCGGCTCACCGTCGGCCACCGTCACGACCAGCGGCCAGTCGGACTGCGAGCGCGTCACGAGGGTGACGGGGTTGGCCCGGCCGACCGAGAACGGCGGCTCGATCTCGCGCACCACCGTCAATCCCTGGACGGCCTGTCGAGCCGCGCGCCAGTCGGCGGCCAGCACCGCCGCCGCGACCAGGTTGGCAGCGATGAACACCGGCCAGCCGAGGCCGACTGCCGACGCGAGCACCGCGGCTGCGACCGCGCCACCGAGCACCGCCAGCCCGCGCCGGGTGATCACCGGGGCACGGGCACCGCGGCGATGGCGCCGGCGATCACGTCGTCCGCGGTGCGTCCGGAGAGCTCGGCATCCGCCGACAGCACGATCCGGTGGCGCAGAGTCGCCGGTGCCAGCTCCTGGACGTCGTCGGGCGTGACGAACGCCGCTCCACGCGCGGCGGCGGTCACCCGGGCGGCCAGGACAAGACCGACCGACCCCCGTGGGCTGGGGCCGAAGCTGACCTCGTCGTGCTCGCGCAGCCGCTGGACAAGGGCCACTGCGTAGGCGAGCACGTCCTTGGACACCTCGACCGCACCCGCTTCCCGGCGCAGCTCCTCGAGCGCTCCCGGCAGCAGGATGGTGGGGATCTCGATCGCCTCCAGGTCACGCGTGCGGAAGCCGCCCTGGTGCCTACGCACGATCTCCCGCTCCGCCTCGGCGCCCGGATAGGCGACCAGCACCTTGAACAGGAAGCGGTCGAGCTGCGCCTCGGGCAACGGGTAGGTGCCCTCGAACTCGATCGGATTCTCGGTGGCACAGACGACGAACGGCCGTGGCAGCGGCAGCGTCTGGCCCTCGATGGTCACGCTCCCCTCCTCCATCGCCTCCAGCAGGGCGGCCTGCGTCTTGGGCGGGGTGCGATTGATCTCGTCGGCGATCACGACCGATGCGAAGACCGGCCCTCGCTGCAGCTCGAAGGTGCCGGTGGCCGGCCGGAAGACCATCGTCCCGGTCAGGTCGGCGGGCATCAGGTCGGGGGTGAACTGAATCCGGGTGACGTCGAGGCCGGCCGCCCGCGCAAGCGACCGGGCAAGCAGCGTCTTGGCGGTGCCGGGCGGCCCCTCGATCAGGACGTGGGCCTCGAGCACGAGGGCCGCAAGCAACGCGTCGACCGCCTCCTCGTTGCCGACCACCACCCGGCTGAGGCTGTCGCGTCCGTCCTGGAAGAACTGCTCGATGGTCACTGCGGTGCACCCCCTTCCGTCGTCAGCTGATCCCATGCTTTCACAGCAGTGGGGACGTCACCGGCAGCGCGGAGCCGCGCAACGGCGGCGGGATTGCGGACTCCGCGGTGGGTGCGGGCGGCGGCGTCCGCCAGCGGTCCGGTGACGGCGCCGAGATGCGCCCCCTGCTCGTAGAGCGACGCCAGGCTGGGTGCCAGGGCGCCCAGGTATCCCGGGTCCTCCGGCGGTGCGGGCCGCACTGGCCCGAGGCGGCGCCACAGCGCCCAGCAGATCAGCACCACCGCGATCGCTGCCTCGAGCACGACCAGCGTGACCCAGTCCGGCAGGTAGGGGAGAACGTTCAGCTGACCCGAGCCGGTCTGGTGGTACGTGTCGAAGGCCGCGGTGCGGCCGCCGGCCAGGGCGATCGGAAGCACCAGCGGCAGCGCGACCGAGCTCACCCGCTGGTTGGTCAGCCAGGCCGGCTCGGACACGAACCACACGGCGCCCTTGCCCACCGGGATCACGCCCATCGCCGACTCCGATCCCTGGCGCCCGACGTCGTAGACGCTGAGCGATCCGGGTGGCAGCTGCACCGCCTGATCCACAGTCGCAGGCACGCGCACCGGCGGGAACGCCGCCTTTGCGTTGTCGGGCGAGACAGGACCCCCGGCTGCGTAGCTGACGCCAAGCGCTCGGGTGAACGTGTCGGGATATGCGGCGGCGTAGATCAGGGTGGCGCCGGCCCTCAGCGACCGCATCCACGACGCGGCGTCGTCGTGAGAGACGTCGTGAGGGTTGACGACCAGCGTCAGGCCGGGCCCCAACGTCGGCCGGTCACGGTCGCTGGTGGCGACGCCTGCCGATCGAAGCCCGGCGGCCAGCCCGGACAGCCCGAGCGGCCCGCGGCCGGCGGTCTGGAACGGCGGGCCGAGGTCAGCCGACCCGGGCGCCAGCACCACGATCCCGGCCACCAGCGCCACCAGCAGAGCGACCACGACGACCCCATCACGCCCGGAGCTCATGCCAGCACCACGTCCGCGAGCTCGTCGACCCGGTGGACGTCCGTCTCGCCGGCCGGCTGCGTGCCGTAGACCCGGCTCTCGAACAGCCGGGTGCACTCGGCCAGCGCTCCACCCTCGCTGGTGGCCGGCCCCAGCCGGCGGACGAACGTCCAGTTGCTCCGGCCGGGGATGGCCCGCCACCCGCGGCGCCGGCCAATCTCGGCGAGCAGCCCCGTGTAGAGCACCCGCAGAGCTTCGCGGGGCTCGGACGCCGCCAGCCGGCGCGCCTCGCTACGGGCCTGGTCGAACCCCGGGGAGGTCACCACGACGGTTCCAGCAGAAGGGCGGCCGCCCTTCGAGCCTCTGCGGATGACCCGCACCGCCAGCCATACGACCAGCGCTGCGACGGCCGCCAGAATCCCGTACCCGAGCACGATGGAGCCCCCTCCTGCGGCGGAGAAGACGTAGCTCAGCTCGCGACCGAGGAAGGCGAAGAACCGCTCGAGCAGGGTTTGCGACGCCGGGTGGCCACCGACGGCGTCCCGGGCGGCCTGGCGGGCAGCGGGCAGGCTGTGAACCGCCTCGCCTCTGGCTGCCGCAACCGCTCGGACGTGGTCGGCGGCGGTCACGCCGGAGCCGGACTGCTACTCATTCTCGAGCTGGGCAACAGCCGACGCGATGTCCGTCCCCTCCTTGCGGAGCCGCAGGTCGAAGTACAGGAAGGCGATCACGAGCGCCTGGACGGGGACGACCACCAGCTGGCTGACCGCGCTGGCGATCGCGAACGGCGCCAGGTCGGGCTGACCTCCGTTGGTGGTCGCCGAGAACAGCCCGCCGCCGTGTCCCCAGCCGACGATGCCGAAGATGGCGATGACGGCCAGCTGCACGATGGAGCTCGCGAAGCCGGCTGCGATGGCGATCACCAGCAGGATGCCGAACACCCGCCACCAGGAGCCGAGGACGAGCTGCCGGCTGCGCCTCATGGCGCGGAAGTAGCGCACGTTCTCGATCACGATCGCCTGCGACGACAGAGCAAACCAGACGTAGAACAGGATGCCCGGGATGATCAGCAGGACGGTGCCCACCACCACCGCGACAGCGACCAGGAGCGTGGTGATCAGCAGGGGCACGATGATCCGGCCGACCCGCCGCCAGATGCTGCCGATCGTGGGCGTCTCGCCGAGCGCGACCTGCGCCGCGAGCACGACGCCGACCGCCGGCGCGATCAGCCCCGCGAGCGACGAGCCGAGGAACGCGAACGGCCCCAGGGCCACCTCGAGCAGCGCCACCGGCACGACGATGACCCCGACCGCCCCGATCAGCGTCACGAAGTAGCGCCGGTACAGGCTGAAGGACGCGTCGAACATCCCGGCCAGATCCATCGGCCGGTCGAATGCCGGATCGGTCACGGGGTCTCCCTCTGGTGAATGGCCAGCCGAGCGTGTTCGATAAACCGTTCGTCGTCCAGCCCCGGCGGCCTCTCGACGACGCGCTCGGCCTGCGCAGCGATCCGCGCCGCCAGGTCGCGCCGGGCGGCCTCCAGCAGCTTCGGCTTCCGTGCCTGAAACTCGTCGATCAGAGCGGACAGCTCCCCCACCGCGCCGCCGGCCAACGCCGTGTGCCGGTACGAGGTCAGCTGGACGAAGGTCGCGCCCTGGGGCACAGCCTGCGTCCTGCCCCGCTTGGGCGGGCGCACGACCAGCGTTCCGGCGGCGCGGTCGCCGAGCCGCTGGCTGCGCGGCGAGGTGATGGCGACGATCCCGCCGAGCAGGTACACGAACGGCAGGAAGTCGACGATCCGCAGCAGGTTCCGGGTGACGGAGTCGGCAAAGCCGATCGGCGCTCCGTATTCGGTGACCACCCGCGCGCGCAGCGCGCGCTTGCCGGCGGTCGCGCCCCAGCGCCACTCACAGACGAGGAAGTAGCCGATCCACGACGCGCCGAGCAGGACGGTCAGCCCGGCCACGCCCACGGAGCCCTCCAGGCCGCCGCCGGAGAACGCGATCCCGGCCACCAGCAGCAGCACGATGGCGGCGCCGATCAGTATCAGCCAGTCGAGAACCTGCGCCAGCGCGCGCGTCCCGACGCCCGCCACCTCGTAGGAGACGGCGACTCGTTCCGGCGTTGTGACCGAGATGCGGTCAACGAACACGTCTGACGCTCCGATACGGTTGGCACATGGTGGAAGGAAGGCCCGCAAACACTACGTGGTCGAGCAGACGGGCGCCGCTCTGGGACGAGCTGGCCGCCCTGCTCCAGGAATCGGCCCGCAACCGCCGGAAGATGAGCAGTGACCGGCTCGACCTGCTGGTGCTGCGTTATCAGCAGACGGCGGCCGACCTCTCGTACCTGCGCACCAGCGAGCCGTCCTCGATTCTCGTCCCGCGGCTCAACGAGCTGGTCGCACGCGGTCACGCGGTCGTCTACCAGAGACGGAGTCGTGCGTCGCTGCGCGCGGCGGGACGTTTCCTGTGGGATGGGTATCCGCGGATGGTCTGGGAGATCCGGCGCTATATCTACGCGGCGGCGGCCATCCAGATCGCGCTCGGCCTGTTCGGCCTGGCATGGGGACTACGTGACCCGGTCGACGCTGCCAGCTTCCTGCCGGCGCAGCTTCGCGACGTCGCGTACTTCCACCACCGCCCGATCCCCGCGGCGCTGATGGCCCCGACAGCCACCGGCATCTTCGTCCACAACATCTACGTCGCGCTGTTCGACATCGGCGGCGGGTTGACACTCGGCCTGACAACGCTCTACGGCCTGTACCTCAACTCGATGCTGCTCGGCATCTTCAGCGCCCTGGCGAACCAGCGGCAGGTGAGCGGCACCTACTGGTCGCTGATCCTCCCCCACGCCGTCATCGAGCTGACAGCCTTCACCATCTGCGCGGGCGCCGGGCTGTCACTGGCCGCCGCCGTGATCCGGGCCGGCTCGGTGTCTCGCGGCAGCGCCATCAGGTTGGCAGGCAGGCGGGCGGCGATGGTCGGGCTGGGGACGATGCCGCTGCTGGTGATCGCCGGAACGATCGAGGGGTTCGTCACCCCGTCTGCGCTGCCGATCCCGGTCAAGCTCGCCGTTGCACCGGCGACGGCCGTCCTGCTGGCCGCCTACCTCCGGCGAGGGCGAGAGGCTAGACCTAGCCGCCGCTGGTCTTGTTGATGACGCAGTTGTTGGCGTGCGCCCACTGATCGAGGTGGGCAGTCGCCTGCTTGACCTGCGCCGAGTTGAACGAGGACGCGAGTCCCGCGAGCTTCGGCTCGGCCTTCTGGAAGTTGAAGTCGCTCTGCTGGAGCACCACGTAGAACTTGTTGAAGACCCCGATCAGGACGTTCAGGTCGGGCTTGATCTCCGACGGGGCGGCCTGGATGACCTGCTGGTATTCCTTCGCCAGCGTCGTGTAGAACGTCTTCAAGTTGCTCGGATTGGTCAGGGCGGTGACCTGCTTGGCCTCGCTGGCGCTCCACTTCTTGGCGAGGCTGCAGAACTGCGAGTCGGACAGGCCGCCGCCGCTCGACGTGGAGATCGGCCCGCTGGTGCTGGTCGTACCGCCGCCGCCACCCCCGCTGGAGGTGCTGTTCGTCGTGTTGTTGTTGCTCGACGAGCTGCTTCCGCACGCCGCGCCCAACCCCGCAAGGGCGAGCACACAGAT
>Ga0265338_10010118_pt1 | contig 11135 bp, 9 predicted proteins | sample 42126metaG_FD_193579 | JGI IMG/M metagenome (GOLD analysis project Ga0265338, IMG submission 193579) | Rhizosphere microbial communities from Carex aquatilis grown in University of Washington, Seatle, WA, United States - 4-21-26 metaG | ecosystem: Host-associated > Plants > Roots > Rhizosphere >... | reverse complement strand
TGTCTCGAGGATGATGAGGTCGGCCCCCGCGTCCGCCAGGATCGAGGCGTGCCGCATGAAAAGCCCCTCCGCCTCCACGGCGCTCATGGCGCCCAGCGGCTCGATCTTGACGCCCAGTGGGCCGATGGAGCCGGCAACATACACGGAACCTTCGAGTCCCGCCTCCGCGATGGCCTTGCGGGCAAGAGCCACCGCGCTGCGGTTGATGCTTTCGAACTTCTCCGCCAGGCCTGCGCTGCGCAGCTTGGGCAGACCTGCGCCCCAGCTGTTCGTGGTCAGGACGTCGGCGCCCGCATCAAGATATTCACGATGGATGGCCAGGAGGAGCTGAGGGTCGGAGAGACACACCTCCTCGAAGGAACGGTTGAGAAACACGCCGCGCTCGTAGAGCATTGTTCCCATTGCTCCGTCGAAGAGAATCGGGGTCTTCTGCTCAAGTCGGGTGCGGAAATCTGGTCTCGTAGCCTTACTTCTTTTGACGGAGCCGCCGTGCCGCCTCGACCATTGCGGTCAGCGCCGGCTTCACTTCACTCCATTGCCGTGTCTTCAGGCCGCAGTCCGGATTGACCCAGAGCTGCTCCGGTTTCAGCACTTCCAGGGCTTTCTCCAGCAGGGCGGTGATCTCATCCGCGGAGGGCACGCGGGGCGAATGGATGTCATACACGCCGGGGCCGATTTCATTCGGGTAGCGGTAATCATGGAACGCGCCCAGCAGCTCCATGCGGGACCGCGCGGATTCTATGGAGATCACGTCTGCGTCCATTGCCCCGATGGAGGGCACGATGTCGTTGAACTCGGAATAGCACATGTGGGTGTGAATCTGGGTCTCATCCTTTACCCCGCTCGAGGCGAGGCGGAAAGCCTCCACCGCCCAGGTCAGGTACGCTTTCCAGTCGGATCGGCGCAAGGGCAGCCCCTCGCGAAGCGCAGGTTCGTCAATCTGGACCAGCTTGATGCCGGAGGCCTCCAGGTCGCACACCTCGTCGCGAATGGCGAGGGCAATCTGACGGCAGGTGATCTCCCGCGGCTGGTCGTCACGCACGAATGACCATTGGAGGATGGTCACCGGCCCGGTGAGCATGCCTTTCATCAGCCGGTCGGTGAGGGACTGGGCATGGGATGACCAGCGGACCGTCATCGGCTTCGGGCGTTCCACGTCTCCGTAGATGAGGGGAGGCTTCACGCAGCGGGACCCGTAGCTCTGCACCCAGCCGTTGCGGGTGAATGCGAAGCCCGACAGCATCTCGCCGAAATACTCCACCATGTCGTTCCGCTCGAACTCCCCATGGACGAGCACGTCCAGGCCCAGCTCTTCCTGCAGCCTGATGGTGCGCTCCATCTCCTCCTTGAGGAACTGCTCGTACTGCGCCGTGGTGAGCGCTCCTTTGCGGAATTCGGCGCGGGCGGCACGCACTTTCTGCGTCTGCGGAAACGACCCGATGGTGGTAGTGGGAAACAGGGGGATGCGCAGGGACGCGGCCTGGGTCCTGCGGCGCTCGGCGTAGGGGCTCTTCCTCCGCGCCATTGCGGGGGTAAGCCCGGCCAGCCGCTCCCGTACTTTCCTGTTCATCGTGCGCGGCGAGTCCTGGCGGGTCTTTTGCGCGAGCCGGCTTTCCTCCAGCTCCGCGCTGACGCTCTGCCGTCCTTTGTTCAGGGCACCCGCAACGACGGCCAGCTCGGCTGCTTTCTGCCGGGCGAATGCCATCCAGCTCAAGAGCTCGGAGTCGAGCTCCGTTTCCAGGGACAGGTCCTCCGGACAGTGAAGCAGAGAACAGGAAGGGGCCACGATCACCCGCTCTGTGCCGAATGCATCCACGAAGCGTTCGGCAAGACTGACTGCCTGCTCCAGATCCGCTTTCCAGATGTTGCGTCCGTCCACCAGGCCCAGGGAGAGCACGAGCTCCTTCGGCTTCTTCGACAGTATCTTTTCCCCCTGGGCCGGTCCGCGCACAAGATCGACATGCAATCCGGCAAGGGACGACTCCAGCACGAGGTCGAGATTCTCGCGTAGATCGCCGAAATACGTGGCGAGCATGATCTTGAGCCCGGCGACTTTCCGGAGACGCGCATACGCGCGCGGGAATGCCTTACGGGCCGGCTCATCCAGATCAGTGACGAGGATCGGCTCATCCATCTGCACCCAGCCTGCGCCGAGGCCGGACAGGCGCGCCAGTGTCTGCTCGTAGACCGGGAGCACGCCGTCCAGCAGTGACAGTGGATCTGTCTTCCCATCTGCCGGCTTGGCGAGGGACAGAAATGTGACGGGGCCGAGAAGCACGGGCCTGGTTTTCACGCCCAGTGCTCTTGCTTCCTCGAAATGGTCGATTGCTTTTGTGAAGGACAGGCGGAAGCGCTGCTGCGCGTCGACCTGGGGGACTATATAATGGTAGTTTGTGTCGAACCATTTCGTCATTTCCAGCGCCGGAAGGTCCATGCCTGCAGCCTGGCTCCCGCGGGCCATGGCGAAATAGGAGGAGAGTGACACTGTCTCCCCTGCAGGACCGTACCGCTCGGGAAAGGCGCCGAGCATGGCTGCCGTATCCAGCACGTGGTCGTAGAGGGAGAAATCTCCGGATGGGATGAGGTCGATGCCGGCAGCGGCCTGGTCTTTCCAGTGCAGCGCGCGAACGCGTGCCGCTTCATTCAGAAGCGCGCCCTCGTCGCCCTGTGACCAGTACTTCTCAAGGGCCTTTTTCAGTTCGCGGGCCGGCCCCATGCGCGGATAGCCCAGAGTCGATGATTGTACCATAGCGTGGTGCCTTGAAGGTACGTCCCGACGGCCCGCCGGTCAAGATGAATTGACCTGCCGGCAAAAATCCGATATACCCCTGTGAACGCTCCAGAGATGCCACCATGAAAACCCGCCTGATCCCCCTGACCATCCTCGGCATTCTCATCACTGCAATGCTTCCGGCTGCGACGCGCCCGCTGACGCGCTATCCGCTCACCCTCGTGGATGACGGGGGAAATGCCGTTGTGCTCGCCGCCGCGCCGGTCCGGATCGTTTCCCAGACATTGGCGACCGACGAGATCCTGCTCTCGCTCGTCGACACCTCACGCATTATCGCCGTCACGACATTTGCCGTGGACAACCAGATCTCGAACGTTGCGGACCTCGCGGCCGCTGTCCCCCACAAGCTCACCCAGAACGTGGAGACCATCATTTCCCTCAGGCCCGACCTCGTCGTCGTGGCAAACTGGAGCGACCCGGCTCCCGTGAGGCAGATGAGGGATGCCGGCCTGGCTGTCTACCTGATGGCGAGCGGTGTCTCGGTTACTTCCATCGAGGAGAAGATCCAGAAACTGGCGATGATGACAGACGAGCAGGAAAAGGGGCGGCAGATCCTCGGCGGGATGGAGAAGCGGCTTGGGGCCGTGGCGGAGAAGGTTTCACGGCTCGCACCGGAACAGCGGGCGCGGGTGATGGACTACGCCACATGGGGCTCGGCGCAGGGCAAGGGAAGCTCGTGGGACGAAATTGTCCGCCGCGCCGGGCTCGTGGACGCGGTGGCAGGGCTCGCTCCGGACGAATGGGGACAGGTTCCTCTCTCAAAGGAAAAGGTCCTCCAGATCGACCCTGACCTTCTCGTACTCCCCGGATGGGTGTACGGCGATCCGGGAGGTGCGTCTGCCTTCCTTTCACGATTCACACGGGATCCAGCGTTTCGCGGACTGGCCGCGGTGAAGAATGACAAAGTGCTCATGATGCCGGAGAAGCTCAAGAGCACCACTTCGCAGTACATTGCCTCGGCAGTCGAATGGCTTGCAGAGAAGGCATATCCCGAGCTCTTTCGCTGAGCAGGGCTGAAAGGAAAACGCCGGTGCTGATCCTTGTCACGGGCGGAAGCAGGAGCGGAAAGTCGGGATTCGCCCTGGAGCTGGCCCGGGCATACGAGGGGCCGAGGATCTTCCTGGCAACCGCACAGCCGTTCGACGATGAAATGGCGCGGCGCATCGCTCGGCACCAGCGGGACCGACCGGCAGGGTGGGAATTGCGGGAAGAGCCCCTCCACGTGCCGGAGGCGCTGGCCGTCGCGCTGAAAAGCGCGCACACGGTCATCCTGGACTGCGTGACGGTCTGGGTGGCCAACCTCCTCCTCGGGGATGACAGCTTCGACGAGGGGTCGGCTGCGGCCCAGGCCATTTCACTGGTCTCCCGGGCCCGCGCCGCGGAGGCATCAGCAGGGAGTGCAGTCATTGTCGTGACGAACGAGGTGGGCTCGGGAATTGTGCCGGACAATGCGGTCTCGCGCCGCTTCCGTGACTGCGCGGGCAGGGCCAACCAGGTGATCGCCCGTGAAGCGGATGAAGTCTATTCCATGATCTCCGGCATACCGATCCGCATCAAGCCGCAGGAAAGGCGGGCATAAGTGGCTGACATTGCAGGCATTCGCATCGCTGATATCGACGCGCAGGGCAGGGCCAGGGCGGCTGCGCGCGCGGACAGTCTCCTCATGCCGCGGCGTGCGCTGGGAAGACTCCTCACGCTGGGAGAAAAGGTGGCCGGCATCACTGGTTTTGATGGCATGGATCTCTCCCGCAAGGTGATCGTTGTCATGGCAGGAGATCACGGGGTCACCGCGGAAGGGGTGAGCGCCTACCCGTCTGAGGTCACAGGACAGATGGTGCGCGGGTTCGCTGCAGGTGTGGCCGGTATCAACGTGCTCGGCCGGCATGCGGGCATCGAAGTGCGCGTGGTAGACATGGGGTGCCGCGCCGATCTGTCCGACCTCGTTGCTGCGGGCGCGCTGATCGACGCAAAGGTCGGCCCGGGAACGGCCAACATGCGCAGGGGACCGGCAATGACGAGGGAGCAGGCCGTTCAGTGCATCGAACGCGGGGCTGCCATCGCCCGCACCCTCGCCATGGAGGGAGTCCGCATGCTGGGTACCGGCGACATGGGTATCGGCAACACCACTCCCTCCACGGCGATTGCAGCGCTGGCCACCGGTCTGCCCGTGGCCGGGCTCACCGGGCGCGGCACGGGAATCGACGACGCGGGGCTCGCACACAAGATCCAGGTCATCGTGGAGAGCATCGCGGCCAGCAGTCCCGATCCGAACGATCCGATTGACATTCTTTCCAAGGTCGGCGGTTTCGAGATCGGGGGCATCGCCGGCCTTGTGCTGGGCGCTGCGCAGAGCCGGATCCCCGTTGTCATCGACGGGGTGATATCCACTGCAGGGGCTATGATCGCCTGGCTGATCGAGCCAAGGCTCACGGAGTACATTTTCGCTGCTCACAGGTCGGTGGAGCAGGCACAAGCTGCAATGCTTGCGCGCATGGGTCTCGACCCGATCCTGGACCTCGGCATGCGGCTGGGAGAAGGGACGGGGTGCGCCCTGGCCATGCCCATCATCGAGGCGGGGGCAAAAGTAATAAAGGAAATGGCCACGTTCGCTGAAGCGGGCGTGAGCGCACAGTGATGATGAGACCACATGCCCGGCGAAGCATGCGCGGAGCCGCCCCGCGGATTGTGCGTCGCGGTACCCCGCAGGTTTTGGGCAGCTTGTTTTCAGCTCTCGCGTTCCTCACGATTATCCCGATGCCGGAATCCCTGAAAAGCAAAGAGAAAGGGGTAATGTTCGCCGCATACCCCGCTGCGGGCTTCCTGATCGGTGCACTTCTCTCGCTGGTGTATTTTGCAGCAACGCTGGTCTTTCCCCCCACGGTCGCAGCGGTGGTGCTTATTGCGGCCTCACTGCTCCTTACCGGAGCGCTCCACCTCGACGGGCTGGCCGATTGTGCCGATGCCTTCTATGGAAAGCGGACGAGGTCAGCGACCCTGCGCATACTCAAGGACCCTCGCATCGGCACGATGGGAGGAGCGGCCATCGGCCTCTCTCTTCTGGCGCGTTTTACTGCACTCAGCTCCCTGCCCTCTCTCTTCATCGTTGCCGGGCTCCCCGTGATTACAATGTTCTCCCGCACAGTCGTGGTGCCTGCAATGAGAGTGCTCCCCTATGTCAGAACGGGGCCGGGCATCCTTCCGGCACGAATGTCGCTGCCGCCCGGACTGATCCTGCGTGCCATGATCGTGACCGGCGCATCGATCATTCTGCTTCCCATCCCGCTCCTTGCCGCGTCTCTGGTGCTGGCTGTTTTCTGGAGGATTTCCTGGAACAGGATCGGGGGATGTACCGGGGACGCTCTGGGCGCGTCCATCGAGATTGCAGAGATCGCCGCCCTGCTCACTTTGACTGCCGTGTCGCAAGGGGGGTCGAAGTGGGACAACTTGTTTCCGATCCTGGGCTTCCTCCGGTAATCCCCGCAGCGCGCGCCGGATCGCGCCCTATTCTTCCTCGTAGCCGCTTTTCGTGGTCTTGCCCCGGAAGACCCAGTACTGGAGAAAATTGTAGGCAAGAAGGATGGGCAGCGCGATGCCCACCGCAATGAGCATGGCGCGCAAAGTCAAAGGCTGCGCAGCCGCGTCGTAGACAGTCAGAGACGGCGGCACGATGATCGGGAAGTAGTTGACGGACAGCGCGAGGTAGCCGAAAAAGGCAAAGGCAAGCGCGAGAAAAAAGGGACGCCGCTCGCGTCCTTTCAGTATGGCGCGGAGCATTGCGATAAATGCTGCTACCCCGAGAACAAAAGGCACCACGGTCAGCAGGAATCCGGGGAACACAAGCCACTTGTTTTTGAGCGAAGGGTATTTCGAAACGGCAAGCATCGTGACGGCAACAGCACAGGCGGCGGCCACTGCCGCGCCGGCAATGGCGCTGCGGCGCGCGAAAGCGGCGATGGTGCCGCCCGTCTTCATGATGAGGTACGTGGAGCCGAGCATGACGTAGCCGCCCAGCACCGCTGTCGCCGTAAGGCAGGAGAAGGGCGAAAGCCAATCCATCACCCCGCCGAGGTATCTGCCGCCCCTGATGTCGAGGCCCCAGAGAAGACCGCCGAACGCAAGGCCCTGGCTTGCGGAGGCGGCCAGGCTCCCCCAGCCGAATGCAAGGCTCCACGGCCTTTTGCGGGTGGCCAGAGCGCGGAACTCGAAAGACACCGCCCGGAATATCAGTCCCAGGAGCATGAGCACGAGCGGCAGGTAGAGCGCCGACATTACCAGGCCGTAGACCGTGGGAAATGCGCCGAATATGATCCCGCCGAAAAGGACAAGCCATGTCTCATTGGCGTCCCAGATGCTGCCGAGGCTGCCCATGAGGATGCCGCGGCTGTCTTCATCCCTGATAAAGAGAGAGACGACGCCCACGCCGAGGTCGAAGCCGTCCAGCATCGTGTACAGGACCAGGATGAATCCGAGAATCGCGAACCAGACTGCGGGAAGCAGGGAGTGCTCCACCTCATGCCCCCTTCGTGGAACGGGCCTTGCCCTGCGGGGGCTGGAGGGAAAGGTCAGGTCCTTTCCGAAGCATCCGTCCCGCGTAGATCAGGAAGAAAACGCTCAACAGGGCGTACGCGGCAAGCAGGCCGAAAAATGAAACGATCACCGCCCAGGATGGAAGACTGCTCGCCGCATCTTCGGTGCGCAACACGTGGTAAATGATCCACGGCTGCCTTCCCTCCTCCCGGGTCAGCCACCCCGTTTCAACGGCGACATAACCCAGGGGCAGGCACCAGGTCCACGCCCTCAGGAGCCATGGATGCAACTGAACACTCCCGGCCTTGAGCCCGCCGCGCAGCCAGACCACGAGGCTCCAGACCATTACCGCAAAAAGGATGAACCCGATCAGCACCATGATTCGAAATGAATAGAAGGGGACCACAATGGGCGGGCGATTTTCCGGGGGAAACTCCTTCAAGCCTTTCACCTGTCCGGCAAGGGACCGCGTCTCGAGCAGGCTGAGGAGATACGGCACCTTTATCTCGACGATGTTGCGCTCCCCGCTGCGGTCCGGCCAGGCCAGGATGTTGAAAGGGGCCGAGGCGCCCGGAGGATTGGTCTCCCAATGGGACTCGACCGCGGCGAGTTTTTCAGGCTGGGTGTGGTAGATGTGAATGCCCTGCGCGTCCCCCAGGAAGATCTGCAGCGGTGTCATCACGATGGCCAGCACGAGGGCGAGCTTCAGGGTCTTGATGAAAAAACCCGTTTCCCGTTTTCTCAAGATGTAGGCTGCGCTGATGCCGCCCACGACAAAGGCGGTGGTCTCGATGCAGGCCACCCACATGTGCATGGTCGACGTGACCATGTCGGAGTTGAAAAGAGCGCCGGCAAAGTCATCCACGACAAAGCGCCCGTTTTCGAAATGGCCTCCGGCCGGCGTCTGCATCCACGAGTTGGCCACGAGGATCCAGAAAGCGGACAGCGACGCGCCGAATGCCACCAGGATCGTGGAGAGCAGGTGCAGGCCGCGCGGCACCTTTTCCCAGCCGAACATCATGATACCCAGGAATCCTGCCTCGAGCATGAAGGCCAGCGTGCCCTCCAGCCCCAGGATGTTTCCGAAGAACCCCCCCGTGGCCGCGCTGAAACGCTCCCAGTTCGTCCCGAATTGGAACTCCATGACGAGCCCCGTGGCAACCCCGATTGCAAAGTTGAGCAGGAAAAGCCGGCTCCAGAATCGAAGATGCCGGTAGTAGGCGGCGTCCCTGGTCCGCAGCCACAGGATCTCCAGCAGCACGAGCACGAGGCTCAAGCCCACCGACAAGGTCGGCCAGATCATGTGATAGAGGGTCGTCATCCCGAACTGCAGCCGGGAGAGAAGCACCGTGTGGTGGCCCATGGCGTGGTACGCCACTAATCTACTGACCCGGGAAGGGATCGAGTAGTGGCCTCTCGACGTCAGTCGGGCTTCGCGTGCTCCTCTCCATCACGCGTATGCAGCGGGAATGTCAGGATTGCCCCGTAGGAGGCGACAACGACAATCATCGGCAGCAGAAGGAGAACGAGGAGCAGGTACAGGAGGTTCAGCCCGGTGAGGTGGGCCACCACGGTCGGGTCGACGAACCGCCAGATCAGCGCCGCCAGGCCATCGACGAACATTATGAGGGAGACCACGATCTTGATGGTCACGGGCAGGAGGGGACGCGCCATGTAGTTAACCCACCATGTAAAGAAGCCCGTCGGGATGACAATGAGGCAGAAAAGAAGACCCGCCGCCAGGCAGCTCACGGCGGTGAACTCGAACCCCGGCAGGCTCGTGGCCAGGTACAGCAGCGTGAAGATCGGGGCGAACATCATGAAGACGATCGGAAAATGGACGGTCATCGGATGGGGGTGGCGCTGGAAAAATGGATAGCGCGCCAGGAACCTTTCCAGCGCGGCCGGCAGCGCCTCCTCTTCCCTGTTCGGCTGCTCCTGCAGATCGCGTATGAGGATCCCGACCTGCGGAAACCGATCCAGCACGTCGATGCCGTGCGGCGCCTGTGCGATGTCCGAGGTCAGGTCAGCGCCGGCGGTGTGCCGCTTCATGTGCTGGCCGCCCCGCCACATCTTGCTTCCCGTTACGTCGATCACCCGCTCTTTGTACGCGATGTAGATCGGCTTCCCATTCCCGCCGTCGAACCCTTTCAGCTCCTCCACGGTGAACTTCTTCAGCTCTTCCGCCACGACGACCCTCCCTGACCTGTGCGCGCCACCATCGCAAGGGGATGGATAGTATCACTTCGAACGGCGGCGTGCCAACTCAGGGGCGGCGGCCCTGTGTGCCTGTTGTGAAAACGGCGAACAGGACTGCGGAAAGGAAGCAGACGATACCCGCGGCGAGGAAGCCGCCCGCCATGGTCGTCGCGGTAATGACCATGCCGGCGATGAACGGTCCCGAAGAATGGCCTATGTCCATGATGGAGCTGAGCGCGCCAAGGGATGCGCCGAGATTCTCCTGCCTGGCCACGTCTGCGACATAGGTGCTGGTTGCAACCGTGCTCACCGACATGGCCAGACCGAAGAGGACGCCGATCACCGCGATCGAGATTGTTCCCCCGAACACCGGGATCGCGGCGATGAAGACAGCCAGGAGAACGATGCCGAACAGGATCTGGATCCTGCGGTCCACCGTGTCCGCGAGCTTTCCGAACAGGGGCTTTGTGAGCGCAATGGCGAGAATCTGCAGGGAGAAAATCAGCCCGATCTGGTAGGCAGGGACGCCCTTGCTGAACAAGAGGACGGGGAGATAGGTCTCCAGACAGCCGAACGCAAAATAGGTTGCCGCCTCCACGAGGGATGTGCTGAACAGGCGCCTGTTCCGCGTGAACTCCGCCAGGCTCTTTCCAAAATCAGCGAGCGTGGGCCGCTTGACCGCTGCGGTGCCCGCCGCCTGGTCGCCGCTCTTCAAGGTGAGTGTGAGCACGAGAACCGGGATGCCGAGCAGGAATGCCGCCGCATACACAGCGCGATAGCTCAGGCTGCCGCCCATGAACATGAAGGCGGTGATGAGTGCTCCGCCCAGGAGAGGGGCGAGGGTGCGACCGATAAGCGTGGCAGAAGAATAAAGCCCGAGCTTTTCGCCCTTGCTCTCGGGGTACACACTCACGATGAAGGCTGAGGCAACAGGACCGAGAATGGCCGTGGCTATCCCATGAAAGAACCGGATGGGGATGAGCCAGTACGCATTGGAGACGAGCAGGTACAGAAGCGGCGCAATGAGGAGCACGAGAGCTGCGGTCAGCAGCAGCCGCTTCTTCCCCCAGCGGTCGGCAAGCATGCCCACGGGAAAGCTGAAAAAGATGCCCGCCATGGGCGAAATGGCGGCAATGAGCCCTATGACTGCGTCGCTTCCTGAAAGTGATTTCACGAACAGGGGCAGTACAGGGTTTTTCGACATCGTCGTGGAGAAGATGCCCAGGAACCCGATGAAGGAAATCGCCGCGATGCCGGAAGGTCCCGGCCGGACGGGCGGCACTTTGTCGGCCACTCCCCTCACTCCTTGGGAAAGACGACGGTAAAGGTGGAGCCGGCGTCCGGCTTCGTCTGAACTAGAATTGTGCCATTATATTCTCCCAGGACGCGCTTTACCGTAGCCAGACCGAGACCCGTTCCCGCGATACCTGATGTCTTGTGGCTTTTTACCCGGTAGAACTCCTGGAAGATGTTTCCCTTTTCCACATCGCTCATCCCGATGCCCGTGTCGCTCACGGCAACCTCCCACGCGGCACCGCCATCCCTGATGCAGACGGTAAGGCGTCCCTGCTCCCTGTTGTACTTGATTGCATTGGAGATGAGGTTCATGAAGATCCGG
>Ga0265338_10010117_pt1 | contig 11138 bp, 8 predicted proteins | sample 42126metaG_FD_193579 | JGI IMG/M metagenome (GOLD analysis project Ga0265338, IMG submission 193579) | Rhizosphere microbial communities from Carex aquatilis grown in University of Washington, Seatle, WA, United States - 4-21-26 metaG | ecosystem: Host-associated > Plants > Roots > Rhizosphere >... | reverse complement strand
GCAGCAACGACGGGTTCGACGCTCAGATCTTTGGCGATACCGATGGCTCCGTCTATATGACGTTCGGTGGAGGAGGTCTATGCGGTATTGCCAGACTCGCCTTCGACGCCAGCAACCTGGTCACCATCGACAACACCGACTCCCGAATGACCAACGGCACAATCCACAAGTTCAAGCAATTGACCGGGCTAACCAACTACCTTGAAGGCTCGGTCATGTTCAAGAACGGCACCAGATATTTCCTCTCTTACTCCAACAGCGCTTGCCAGAACTACAACGTGCAGTACGCGGTCGCCTCGTCGCCGGTGGGGCCATTCACCCACGTCAACGGCAACATCGTAGCCAGGGACAATACCAAGAACATCCTGGGGCCCGGACACAACTCGGTTCTGCAATACGGGAACAATTGGTACATCTTCTATCATCGGCAGCATTACCAATACGTGGATGTGAAGCGGCAGGTATGCGTCGATCAGATCACCTTCAACGGCGACAACATCAGCCTGGGTGTCCAGAGCCCGGCAGGGGTTTGGGCCGGAGCCGGTTCGCTGGAATCGCTGGTCAAGGCCGGGCGCGCCACTGCTGAACCCGACCTTGCCTTTGGCAAACCTGTATTGGCGTCGAGCGAAAGCGACTACCAGGGCGGAACCTCCGGCACCATCACTGAAACCTTCGCTGCGCTGAAGGGCTTTTACGCCGGCCAATACGCCGTCGACCAAAACAACGGCACACGCTGGGCACCGAGTACCTTGCCGGGGAATCTGATCGTCGATCTCGGGGCGGACACGGCGGTCGGTCGCACCGAGACGACATTCGAGTATGTCCTGCGCGCCTACAAATATCGGATTGACTACCTTGCGTCGACAGAGGCCGCGACGTTGGCGGCTGCGCAGGCATCGACAGCGTGGCACATCTTCGCGGATCGCTCCACCAATACCCAGGGCACGTCACCCGTGGTCGACACCGGCGCAATCACCGCTCGGTACTTGAGGATCACGGTTCTCTCCGCGCCGCTACCCGTGGCGGCTGCGGAGATCAGAACAATCATTCAGACCGACTATGCGGACCGTGTAAGCATCGTCGAGTTCAAGGCGTTCGCCTCGAGTGCTTCACCGTAGAGCCCCAAATACCGCCAATACGTCTCAGGGCGCGGCCGGCGCGTCTTCGAACGCATGGGCCGCCCGTTTCGAGGCCAAGTAGCGCCAGAGGCCGTACCCCAGCAGCGCCACGCCCGGAGTTCCCAACGCCAGCGTCACCGGGCGCGCGCCGTTGCTGGTATCACCCGAGGATCCGTCGACAAGCTCTCTGCGAAAGGAGCTCGAGGACACCGCCACCGCGAGCGCGCCGAGGAACACACCTCCCGCAACCATGGCGATCTTACCAGGGTGGTCGATGTCCCGCACACTGGCCCGTTCGACGCGAGCCACGTCGCCGGCGCCAGCCGATGGATCGAATTGCAGGTAGAGGGCGCCAGCATCGGAGCGCACGATGCGCGCCTCATAGTGGAGCCCGTCGACGCGATTGATCGTCGCCGTCGCTCCACAACCGGCGGCGCAGGTCATTGCCAGCGCCGTCACCAGCGCCGTACTTCTGACGCCGTTCCTCGCCGTCGTCGGGACCCTCTTGCCCAGCGACGTCGCCGCCACCGGTCCGACCTGAGAACCCCACTCCGCGCGCATGCACCAATAGAAGATCACACCCGAGACCGGCTGTCGATCCCTTTCGGATGGCTCGGCGGCGAGGACGCGTGTGCGAAGCGGCATTGTGGAATTCAAGGCGTTCGAGAGCGCCAGCCTTCCGTAGCGAGGCCCGCTCAGAAGGCATCCTCGCCGATGAAAGCGGTAACCATCCTTCTATCAGGGCCTCGTGCAGGGCCTCGTGCAGGGCCTCGTGCAGGGCCTCGTGGCGCAGGCCCACGCGCTTCCGGGTGGTCGCGTCGAGGCGCCTCGTGCCGAGGGCGGGCAGGATGTGGCGACGCAGCGATGACTCCTTGCTGGCGCGTTCGCTCGCCTTATTGCGGGTCGCCGCGTACGTGCGCAGGAACGTCGCGGACCGTCCGCGAGCGTCGGACACTCGGGCGGTGGTGAATTCTCCTGGCTCACGCCAGTGCGTTTGCCTCGTCGACCGCGAGCGAAGAGGACAGGTCGCGGAATGCGTCGATCTGTTGCTTGAGCGTGGCGACCACTTGCTCTGCGGTAGCGATCGCGTCCGCGCCAGCGATGAAGCGCAGCGGGGGTCGCGCCTGGTCGGTGATGGTCAGCAGCGCCTGGGCGAGCTTGGCCGGGTCGCCGCTCTGCTTGCCGTTCTGGCCCTTCCAGAACGCAATCTGTTTCGCTCTGCCCTCGTCGTAGTCCTGGATGGACGGTTTAGCGTAGTTCGTCGATTGTTCGGTGAGGAGCTCCGTGCGGAAGAACCCCGGGTTCACGATGGTGGTGTTGATTCCGAACGGCGCGACCTCGGCCGCCAGCGACTCCATCCAGCCCTCGAGCCCGAACTTCGACGCGGCGTAGGCGGTGCCGAACGCGAAGCCGATCAGGCCCGCGGTCGAGGAGATCGAGACGATGTGGCCCGAGCGCTGCTCTCGCATCACTGGCAGGACGGCGCGGGTGACGTTCATGGGACCCGTGAGGCTCGCCGCCAGTTGCTGCTCGAACTGCTCCGGTGTCAGCTCCTCGAAGTAGCCGGCGTGGAAGCTGGCCGCGTTGTTTACGAGCACGTCGATGCGGCCAAAGCGGTCGAGGGCGGCGCGCACTGCCGCCTGAGCGTCGGCCAGTCGCGTGACGTCCAGCTCGACCGTCACGAGCTCGCCGGACTTTCCCAGGGCCCTGGACAGACGAGCGGTGTCCCGGCCGGTGGCCACGACCGCATGCCCGGCCGCCAGGGCGGCCCTGGCGATGTTGGCGCCCATGCCGCGGCCGGCGCCCGTGATGAACCAGACCTTCTTGTTCTCCATGGTTCACAGTGTGGGGTCATCGCGACACCGGGACCATCCTTCACTTTCTTCAAGGACTCGGTAGTCTGGCTACATAATGCGCCGACGCACCTTCGAGTCTCTCGGCGCCTTTGCGACCATCGTCGAGCGCGGGAGCTTCGTGCGTGCGGCGGCCCATCTCGGCGTCACCCCCTCGGCGCTGAGCCAGACGATTCGCGGCCTCGAAGAGGAGCTCGGAGTTCCGCTCCTTCATCGCACGACCCGGAGACTCGCCCCCACCGCGGCAGGTGAGAAGTTGCTCGCGCGTCTCGCGCCGACGCTGCGGGAGCTCGACGCGGCCGTGGCCGAGACCACCGCCAACCGGGCCGACGGTAAGCCCGCAGGACGCGTTCGCATCAGCACGTCGCAGTCGGCCTCCGACATCGTCATCGCGCCGCGACTGGGGCGCTTCCTGTCTACCTACCCCGACGTGGTGCTCGAGGTGGTGACCGACGAACGACTTGTCGACATCGTCGCGGAGCGCTTCGACGCGGGCATTCGCCTCGGTGAGCAGGTCGTGCGCGACATGGTCGCGGTCCAGGTAGGCGGACGCCAGCGGTTGGTCGTCGTCGGGACACCCAGGTACTTCGCCCGCCACGGACGACCGCGGCAGCCGAAGGACCTGCTCGCGCACCGGTGCGTCGTGCACTTCAGGTCCGGGGGCGAAGCGTATCGGTGGGAGCTGGAGAAAGCGGGCCGCGAGCGTCAGGTTGCGGTGACGGGCGCGCTGTTCGAAAACGACCCCCACTTCGCCCTGCTCGCGGTGTTGACCGGCGAAGTGATCGGCTTCGCCTTCGAGGCGCAGGTGACGCCCCATCTCGCCAACGGCACGCTCGAGATCGTGCTCGATGACTGGTGCCCGAGCTTCCCCGGCTTTCACCTTTACTATCCGAGTCGCCGCGAGGTCACGCCGGCGCTGCGAGCTTTCATCGAGACCATGAAGGGCGACGGCTAGCACGCAACCAGAGGGCACGCCGGTTGTCGCCCACCTGTCGCCCAGACGAACGGGAATTACCGGCTCTCACCGCCGACGCCTCCACATTTCCAAATCACCTTCGCGGCTTCCAAAGTTGTGAGTGGGACGCCGAAGCCGACGCGGTACCCGCGCATGTATCCGCCGGCCTCAGTCAGGGCACGAGATCGAGCAACCGCGCGGGATGGTAGATGTCGCGAAGGGCGCTCGGAGCCGCGTCTTCGAGCGCGTGCAGCACCAGCCGGCGCCACCGCGCGGGAATCGCTCGCTCGCCGCGGACGGCGCCGAGGAGCGCACCGGCGATGGCGCCATTGGTGTCGGCGTCGCCGCCGCGATTGACCACGTCGATCAACGCGGCCTCTATGCTGGGCGCGTGCAGCAACTCCCAGAACGCGAGGCGAAACGCCACGCGCACGAAGCCCTGGTGCTCGTGCAGATGAAGGTCGTCGCCCAGCAGATCCGGATCATCTCGGCGCGCGTGCTCGAGGTCGTCTACCAGATCGGGACGAGACACCTCGTCCCGCGCCGAGCGCCAGATCCGTTCTGGATCGACGTCGCCGCTCGTCGAGATCGCGGTGGCGATCGCCGCGTTGAAAGCGACGCACGCCTGTTGGCAGCGCTCGTCGAAATGAGTGACCGCGGAGTCCTCGCGCGAGGCCTGACGCAGCCGTTCGAGATCGCTCGCAAAGAACACGCCGATCGGCGCCGTCCGCATCAGTGAGCCGTTGCCGGCGGCGTTGCGTCCCCCGGCCTCCCACACGTCGCGGCCTGCCTCTCGCGGCGACGTGCCGCGTTCGATCGCGTCGAGCGCGGAACTCGTCTGGCCACCGATGTCGAATGCGTGCCTCTGCCAAGCCACATATCGAGCGGCGACGTCGATGACGTCAAATCCGCGGCGCTGCCGGAGGCTGGCCGCCAGGCACGTCGCCATCTGCGTATCGTCGGTGACCTGCCCGGGCTCGAGATCGAACGGTCCGCCACCAACGATGTCGCGCTGGGGTCCGCGCGCCAGCGCGGGGAACGCGGGCGCGTCCGGACGCGAGAACTCCTGCGTCGTTCCCATAGCGTCGCCGACCGCGAGCCCGAGCAACGCACCCCGTGCACGCCCGCGATTGAACATGGGAGACGGTAGCATGACGAATCTGGTCCTCCGTTCCTGTGATCCGCCTTGTCGTTCGATTTCCACAGAGACGTCGGCGTTTCGACGCGAAATAAGTCGCGGGTCTCGCGTTCTGAGCTTGTTATGCCCTTGCCTCGAAATCCGGAGCCGTCTCTTCCCTCCTTGCAATTTGGTGTGGGTGTGTTGCGGAACCTGGTGACCTCGCTCCACCCCGTGGCGTGGCCAATCTTGCTGTCAGTCGCGGTAGCGGCCTGTGGATCCTCGAACGGAACCCAGGACACGGACGCCGCGATGGGCGAAGACAGTCGCGGCGGCACGGGGGGCGCGTCGATGATGGGTACCGGTGGCGAAAGGATTGGCGGCGCCGGTGGAACCGCCGGCGCCGCGCTCGACGCCGGCGCTGGGGGCGCCGGCGGCGCAGACTCTGGCGGAACCGGCGGCGCTGCATCGGGTGGAAGCGGCGCTGGCGGCGCGATGTCTGGCGGAACCGGCGGCTCGGCCTTGGGCGGAACCGGCGCCGGCGGCGCGATGTCCGGCGGAATCGGCGGCTCGGCGTCCGGAGGACACGGCGCCGGCGGCGCCGGAACCGCGGGAGCGGCCGGGACGGGCACCGGCGGCGTCGCCCCCACCGGCTGCGGCTCGCGAATCCTGGCCGACAGTCCCAACCGATTGATCGATCTGTTCGTGTCGAACGCGGGCATCATCGTCGTCGATGCTTCGGGCGTGACGCTGCTGGGACGCGATGGCAGTGTTCTGAAGAACGTCCCCTTCTCACGCCAGATCACGGCGGCGGCCTTCGATGGGAGCACGCTGGTCGTGGCGGACGCGGCCGAGCTGACGCTCATGTCGCCGACGCTCGACGTAGGTCAGACCGGGTTCCTGACCGTGACCTGCACCGCGGCGGTGCTGGTCGGGGGAGACCACTTCGTCTGCGGTTCGTCACTTGGCGCCGAGCAAGTCTTCTACACGTACGGCATCGGTGTGAATCCGCCGGTTCTGATCGCCACTTCGGCGACCTACGGCTACACGGGTACCCCGATGGCGCGCGTGCCGGGAACCAGCTCGTACGTCACGGTCGATCCAAACATCTCGCCGCCGAGCTTCTATCTCTTCGAGGTTGCAGACGACACGGGACAGGTGACGGGCGAGGGCGCCTCGCCCTTCGACGCCTATGCCGCGAATCAGATCTTCGCGTTCGACGGCACACCGGCGACGCACCTCATTCAAACGCAGGGAGACATTCTGAATTTGACGGGCCCGGGTTGCATCGGCTCGCAGACCAGCACCTATTCCTGCTTCATGCAAAGCGGGGTGTTGGGAACGCTCCGTAGCGGGGAAGGGTACATTGGGCTCGGCGACGACGGGGCCGGTCACCTGGCAGCGCTGGTGAACCCATCGATCCTCAGCTTCAATCCGTCCGCTTCCCCCTGCGCCAACGGTTGTCCCGTGCAAATCGTCGACCTTGCGTCGCGGACGATTTCGCAACAGACCAGCACCACGATCTCGGATTTCGCGAGCGCGGTTCGGACGACGCTCGACGCCGCTTGCGGAGACGTCATCATCGGTTACACGAAACTGGGCATGAACGGCGTCGGTACCAGTGGATATCGCGTGCAGTCCATCGGGTTCGGTCAGAGCGTGCCGGACGCGGGAACGAGCGCGAACCCCGACGGCGGCATCGACAGCGGGGTGGGCGGCATGGTTTCGGGCGGGTCGGGCGGGAGCGACAGCGGCACGGGAACCGGCGATGCGGCGGCAGACGCCACCGTGGGAATGGGAGACGCGGCGGGAGGCGGCGGCGTGGGAGGTGGCGGCGACGCGGGGACAGCGGGAGCATCCGGCTCCGGCGGCTCCGGCGGCTCCGGCGGCTCCGGTGGCGTTGCTGCGTGCGGGACACGAACGCTCATCGACAGCTCCGACACATTGATCAACATGTTCATCGTCGACGACGGTGTCATCGTGGTCAACACATCGAGCGTGACGCTGTTCGGGCGCGACGCCAGCATCGTGAAGACCGTGCCGTTCCTGCGTCAGATCACCGCGGCCGCTTTCGATGGCAGTACGTTGGTGGTGGCCGACGAAGCCGAGCTCACAGTGATGTCGCCGGCGCTCGACGTCGACTCGAGCGCCTTCCTCACTGAGAGTTGCGGCTCGGCGGTCCTGCTCGGCGAGAAGCGCTTCGTCTGCGGCGCAGCGACGGATCAGCAGCGCCACTACTACGTCTACGATGTCGGCGTGGACCCGCCCAATCCGATCGCAGTATCGATGCTGTCGTACACCTACGACGGTATTCCGATGACGCGCGTGCCGGGGACCGATTCGTTCGTCACCTTCGCATCGGTGGGCGACGGGTACGAGCTGTTCCAGGTCGACGACACCGGACAAACGTCCCACGTGGGCGAGACCGGGTTCGGTACAGACGCGAGTCAAACCTTCGCGTTCGATGGAACTCCAGCCACCCGGCTCATTGACACGAGCGGCAACATGCTCGCGGTGACGGGGCCGGGCTGCGCGATTGCAAACAGCGCGTCTTGCTTTACGCAGGACGGCGTGCTGGGAACGGTTCATGCCGGACAGTTCTATATCGGGCTTGGCGACAACGGCGCCGGGGAGGTCGCCGCGGTCGTGAACCAGCCCGGCGGCAGCAACACCAACTCCAACCCGTTCGGCTCGCCCTGCAGCAACGGCTGCCTGGTTCAGATCATCGACATCGCGTCACGGACCGTGAAGCAGCAGGCGACCTATCCCGCCACCGATCTCTCGGCCGTCGTTCGGATGACCGTCGACTCGGCGTGCGGAGACGTCATCGTCGGATACTCGAAGTTGGCCGGAAACGGATTCGGCCCGCCGTTCAGCAGCGGCTATCGCGTGGACGCGGTCGGATTCTGACCACGCGATGACTCGGCGACGTATTTCCCGGTTCTGTCCGCCGCCCACCAGGGTTGGGTTGGGCCGCCGCTGAATGCCGTTATCGTGGGCCGGGCCCGTGGCACGGTCACTCGCATATCTCTCCCTGATGGCCATCGCCGAGCTGACTGCGGCCGGCGCGGCCACTCCAGCGTCACCGCCTCCTTGTCGCGTCGATGGGGGGCTCGTCACGGTAACCACCTCCGCGTCCACCGCCGAGCCGCTCATCGTGCTATTCGAGCGGAATCCTTGGCTGATGTCGGTCGGGTCAGATTTCCCAGCCGTCGTGGTCTACGAAGATGGGCGCGCACGCCGATCAAGGCTTCATGGAGGTCGCGGACGCGACGTCTCACTTCGGGGCAGGCAACCCGGTCGCGAAATCGTTGGGAATCGCGTTGCACCAGACTGCCTTGACTGGTGATGTAGATATCTATATCACTAGGGGTGCGTGTTCCTCTCGATCGACCCCAGCTCCGGCCTCCCGGTTTACCGCCAGATCATGGACCAGGTGCGCCGCATGATCGTTGCGGGGCGGCTGGCGCCCGGCGATCGATTGCCTTCGATCAGAGAGCTCGCCGCCACCTTGCAGATCAACGCCCTGACGGTCGGCAAGGCGTACGGTGAGCTGGAGCACGACGGCGCCATTGAGATGCGCCGCGGTCTGGGCATGTTCGTCCGCGCGGCGCGAGCGCGACCGAAGAAGGATCAGGAGACCGTGCCACCGAGCGTCGCCGAGGGTGCCCGGCGTTTCGTGCTGGAGGCGGCGCAAGCCGGTCTGAGTCGCGCCGAGACCTTGAAGGAAGCCGAGGACGCCTGGCGCGATCTGGTCGAAGTCGACCGCGTCAAGAGCCTGAGGAGGGTACGATGACCGCCGTCAGCATCCGCTTCTCGAACGTCAGCAAGAGCTTTGGGGACGTGCACGCGCTCCGCGGCCTGACCTTGGCGATTCCTCGAGGAAGCGTCCTGGGGTTGCTGGGACGCAACGGCGCCGGTAAATCGACCGCGCTGCGCAGCCTGGTTGGTCTCGAACGGCCCGACGGCGGAAGCGTAACGATCTTCGATCGCGATCCGGCGACGCTGGACGTGGTGATGCGCCAGCGCATCGGTTACCTCTCCGAGGAGGGGATCCCGTTCCCGGCCGCCACCGCCGAAAAGATGATCCGGCTCTGCGCGCCGCTCTATCCCAGCTGGAGCCGTGCGCTGGAGGATCAGGTTCTGGCGCGCTTCCATATCGATCCGCGGCGCCGGCTGCGGGACCTGTCGCTGGGCCAGCGTCGCGCGGTGGCCTTGCTGCTGGCCGTCTGCCCACAGCCCGAGGTGTTGATCCTCGACGAGCCGGCCGCCAACCTGGACGCGGTGGTGCGCCGCGAGTTCCTGGAGACGGTTCTCGGACTGGTCGACGCCGAGGACGCGCATCGGACCGTGATCTTCTCGAGTCACATCCTGAGCGACGTGGAACGCGTCGCCGATCGGGTGGCCATCCTCGATCACGGCCGCCTGCTCATCGAGCGTCCGCTCGACGAGCTCAAGGACCAGGTGCGCCGCGTGCGCCTGATGTTCACGAGCGCCGCGCCCGAAGACCTCGATCTGCCGGGGTTGATGTCGGTGCGGCGCTCCGGCCGCGAGATGCTGGCGACGGTGATCGGCTACGACGACGAGGACGTCGCGCATCTGGCCGCGCAGCTCGACGCTCGGTTCGAGCTCCAGCGACTCGGTCTCGAAGACCTGTTCATCGATCTGGTCGGCGACGGCGTCGAGGCGCAGCCGGCGACCACCTCCTGAGGCGGATCACGATGGAATCCCGTAGACGCGATCGACTGACAATCTGGGAAGCGTCCTTCCTGTTGTTGAGAGCCGGGAAGAGCACTCCCGGAAGGGCCAGCGGACCCTTGGTGTTTGTGGCGATGTGGTCGTCGGTCGTCGTCGCCGTTGGTGCCTGGCTGGCGATTGCGGGACGGCGGTCGCCAGTCCCCGCTTCAGCGCGGGCCTTCGTCGCGCTGGCGCTCTGTTCGACCTACGCGACGGGCACCATGTCTGCCTTCGCGAACGGCAGGGGAGAGGCCTTGCGTTTCCTGCGCGTCACGCCCCTGCCCGTCGCCCCCAAATGGTTGCTCTTTCTTCCCTTCGCCGGCGCCGGCGTCCTGATCGCGCTGGCATCGCTCATGGTGCTGCCACCGTTGGTGGCGGTCACGTTGTTCGGGTGCTGGTGCTGGGCGACGGCCGTGGGCCATTGGTTCGCGGGAACCAACCTCCGGCTCTGGATGGTCGGCTGGCTCTTGTCCTTCGCTCCGCTGGGCGTGGCGGCGGCTTCCCATCATTCGGGCAGCTGGGCCACCAGTGCCGCCGTGACGCTCGCGCTCGGATCGGTCGGGTGGCTGGCCTCGCCGCGCGAGCGCATCGCCGCTCTCCCTGCTCCGGGCGACGCACTGGGCCCTCGGGCGCGGGTTCGCCCCGCACGCCACTCTGCGCGTCGTTGGACAGCGCTTCGGCTGTTTCTCCTGGCCGAGATCTTGACGCGCCGGGGGTTGTTCGCGCTGTTCGCGATCTCCCTGGTCATCCTTGCGCTGCTCGTTTTCCATGGTCCCCTGTCGAGCACCAATGGGCTTGTCCTCATGGGAGCCTGCTCCGGTTTTCTCGCCGGCGCGAACGCGCCGGCCATCCGCGATTTTCTGGCGACCCAGCCGATCACGCGAGGCCAAATACTTCGCGGACTGATTCTTCCCTGGTGCCTGTTGGCAGCCATCGTTCCCGCCGCCGGGCTGCTGAGCGCGAGCACGGTCACCACTATCGATGGAGATCAGATCGGGCAGCTGGCCTATCCCCGTGACGTGGTCCGCGCCGCCTGGTCGCCGGCTCCCGTTGGGCAAGACGCTCGGATGCCGACGGAGATCGCCGTTTCGCCTGCGCTCCGCCGCCTGCTGCTGGGTCACGTGACTCGGGCGGTCCTCCTGCAGATGGCGTTGTTCGCGAGCGCCACCACGTGGATCCTCGCCAACGGGCGAGTCCGGCGCCGGCGGAGACAACGCTCGATGAGCGTCGTCGTCTTCGCGGTTTCCTTCGCGTTGATGATTCCGCTCTCGGCTCGCTTCTGGGTTCGCTGGACACCGCCCTTCTGGCTGGTGGTTCCGGTCGCGGCGCTCGGCGTCTGGCTGCTGGTGGTCGAGCTG
>Ga0265338_10010116_pt1 | contig 11139 bp, 11 predicted proteins | sample 42126metaG_FD_193579 | JGI IMG/M metagenome (GOLD analysis project Ga0265338, IMG submission 193579) | Rhizosphere microbial communities from Carex aquatilis grown in University of Washington, Seatle, WA, United States - 4-21-26 metaG | ecosystem: Host-associated > Plants > Roots > Rhizosphere... | reverse complement strand
GGCCGGCCCGGTCCGGCCGGCTGAAGCCGGCTAGCGACCCGGGTCGCGCAGCAGGATGAAGTTGTTCGCGGTCACCTTCATCACCAGCTCGCCACCGGCGTTGAGCAGCTCGGCCAGCGTGGTCACGATGCCGCGGTCCGGCTTGCTGGCCGAGCGGCGGGCCTGCTGGACGGTCGCCCGGACGCGCAGCGTGTCGCCCGGGCGGACCGGCCGCGGCCAGCGGATCTCGTCTACCCCCGGGGAGCCGATGCTGCTCTCCGGGCTGACGTAGTAGTCGACCAGGTGGCGCATCATCATGCTGGTGGTGTGCCAGCCGCTGGCGATCAGGCCTCGATAAGGTCCGTCCTTGGCCGCTACCGGGTCGACGTGGAAGGGCTGCGGGTCGAACTCGCGCGCGAAGGCGATGATCCCCGGCTCGGTCATCGTGAACGCGCCGCAGTCGATTACCGTCCCCGGCACGTAGTCCTCGAAGTACCGGATCACCCGCTCAGGTTGCTCAGTCACGTCCGCCAGTATCCCAATGGCCAGTTCAGGCGTCACCAGGCGGCCGATTTCTGTCCCTCCGGCTGCACGTCTGTCCGTATTCGATCACGACATGGTCACGGAAAAAACTCGGTTTGCCTGCGGAGCGCAATCGGCCCCTGCCATAGTTCCAGTCAGCGGTTCGACAGGGATGAATGACCAGAAAAGGCATCAGATCCCCGCAAACCGCCATCCTACGGGCGAGCCTCTCTGGCTCGCCCGCGCGTAGGCCCGCCGAGAGGCAAGACAGCCGCGTAGGCCGGGCGAGGCACCAATCTCGGGGAGATAATGACTGCTCGGCGCACCGCCCGCGGGCCGGTGGGGATTCGGCGCAGGGGACGGCACAGCACCCCCTCGCAGGTGGAGAAGGTGGCACTGCAGGCGGGCAAGGCCGCCCCGGCGGTCGCCATCGCGGGCGCGGTGGCGATCTCCCCGCAGGCGCTGCACGCGCTCGCGGCACAGCCGGCCGCCGCCACGGCGACAACCCATCAGGCGACCGCGGGCCACCAGGCGGCCGGCCCCGGCGCGACCGCGGCCAGGCTCGACTCGTTCCAGACGCGCACCGTCGCCGTCACCGCGGCCAGCACCGCCCGGCACGCCGCGGCGGCCAGGAGCACCGTCTACCGGGTCCGCAGCGGCGACTCGCTGTCCCAGATCGCCAGCCGCCACTACCACAACGCGGCCGCGTGGCAGTACCTGTACCACGAGAACGCGAAGAAGATCTCCGACCCGGACCTGATCTACCCGGGCGAGACCCTCGTCCTGCCCGCCAGCGTGCCCGCCCACTTCACGCTGACCGACTACGTGCCGCGGCATGCCAAGCCGGTCACGGCCGCCCCGGTCGCCGCCCAGCCGACCAGCCACAGCACCAGCACCAGCACCAGCACCAGCACCAGCACCAGCGGGCACAGCACCAGCGGGCACAGCCGAGGCGGGTCAGCCGCCATCGCCGGGCCCGCAAGGGGTTCCACCATCGGCAGGGGCTCTTCCATCGGCGTCGGAGCAGTCGGCGGCTCGGTTGTCGTGCAAGCGGCCGCGCAGGGCCAGTACAGCTGCTCGGGCCTTGAGCGGATCTGGGAGCAGGCGGGCGGCAGCCCGTCCCACGCGTTCATGGCGGCCGAGATCGCGATGGCCGAGTCCGGCGGCAACCCGAACGCGATCAGCCCGACCGATGACTTCGGCCTGTGGCAGATCAACGGCTCCAACGGCGCCCTCGCCACCCTTAACCCGTACCAGAACGCGCGCTCGGCGGTCGTCATGTCGGACGACGGCACCAACTGGGGCCCGTGGACCACCTACACCAGCGGCGCCTACTCCGGCCGCTGCTGACCCGCTAGCCAGCCGGGCGCGGCTGCACTCCCCCCGCGCCCGGCTCCCCCCTCCAGCTAAGCCGCCAGCGTCTCCTCGATGCCGAGCCGGGCCAGCTCGTCGGCCCGCTCATTGCCCGGGTCGCCGTTGTGCCCCTTGACCCAGTGCCAGCTCACCTGGTGCGGCTCCATCGCCGCCACCAGCCGCTGCCACAGGTCGACGTTCTTCACCGGCTTCTTCCCCGCGGTCTGCCAGCCCTTGCGCTCCCAGCCGGGCAGCCACTTGGTGATCCCGTCGAGCACGTACCGGCTGTCGGTGTACAGCCGGACCGGTGTCGGCCTGGTCAGCGCCTCGAGGGCAGAGATGGCACCAAGCAGCTCCATCCGGTTGTTGGTCGTTGACCGCTCACCGCCGTGCAGCTCCCGGATCGTGCCGCCGTACTCGAGCACCGCGCCCCAGCCCCCCGGGCCGGGGTTTCCGCTGCATGCACCGTCGGTGTGGATGGTCACCGGGAGGTCGCTCGCCCGGGAGACCGCTGCCTCAGTCATGAGCGAAGGCTACCGCCGCGCCGCCGGCCTGCCAGTAACATCCGGTTTCATGAGCATCGCGGAGCTTGTCCTCGTTAACGGGAAGATCCGGACGCCTGCCCACCCGTCCGGTTTCACCCAGGCCGCCGCCGTCAGCGGCGGGCAGCTCGCCCGGCTCGGCCGCGACGACGAGATCCGCGATCACATCGGCCCGTTCACCCGCGTCATCGACCTGCGCGGCCGGCTGGCCATCCCCGCCTTCGGCGACGCCCACGTGCACCCGGTCCAGGGCGGCCTCGAGTCGCTGCGCTGCGACCTGACCGGCTACCGGACCCGGGCCGGGTACCTCGCGGCGGTCGCCGCGTACAGCGAGCAGCTCCCGCCCGCGGCCTGGGTGCTCGGCGGCGGCTGGTCGATGCCCGCCTTCCCCGGCGGCACCCCGTCCGCGGCCGACCTGGACGCGGTCACCGGCGGGCGGCCCGCCTTCCTGCCCAACCGCGACCACCACACCGCCTGGGTGAACAGCGCCGCGCTGGAGCTCGCGGGCATTGATGCGCGCAGCCCGGACCCCGCCGACGGGCGGATCGAGCGCGACCACGCTGGCAACCCGTCCGGCGCGCTGCACGAGGGCGCCATGCGGCTGGTCGCCAGCCAGGTGCCGCCCCCGAGCGAGCAGGAGCTCATCGCCGGGCTGCTGGCCGCGCAGCGGCACCTGCACTCGCTCGGGATCACCAGCATCCAGGACGCCTGCGTCGGCAACGCGGGCGAGATCAGCATCCCCGACACGCACGCGACCTACCTCCGGGCCGCCGCCGACCGGCTGCTCACCTGCCGGGTCACCGGCGCCCTGTGGTGGGACCGCCACCGGGGCCTGAGCCAGCTCAGCACGCTGCAAGAACGCCGGGAGCAGGCCGACGGCAGCGGCTACTTCCGCGCCACCTCGGTCAAGCTGATGCTCGACGGGGTGTGCGAGACGTTCACCGCCGCGATGGGCTCCCCCTACCTGGACGGCCACGGTCACGACACCGACCAGGCCGGCTCGCTGTTCATCGAGCCGGACGCGCTCACCGAGATCGCGGCCCAGCTCGCCGACCTCGGCTTCCAGATGCACTTCCACGCGATCGGCGACCGCGCGGTGATGACCGCGCTCGACGCCCTGGCCGCGCTGCCCGCGGCGCAACGGGTCAGCGGGCGGCATCACATCGCCCACCTGCAGTTCATCCACCCGGCCGACCTCGAGCGGTTCGCCCAGCTCGGCGTGACCGGCAACTTCCAGCCGCTGTGGGCCTGCCGGGACGAGCAGAACGACCGGCTCACGGTGCCGTTCGTCGGGCTCAAGCGGGCCAACTGGCAGTACCGGATCGGCACGCTGCTGCGGATGGGCACCCGCCTGGCGTTCGGCAGCGACTGGCCGGTTTCGAGCGCCGACCCGGTCCAGGAACTGCACGTGGCCGTCAACCGGATGCTGTCGGCGCGGCTCGGCGAACCAGGCACCAGCGAGACCAGCTCGCCGCTGCTGCCGGGCGAGAAGATCGACCTGGACGCCGCGATCAGCGCCTTCACCCAGGGTGTCGCCTACGTGAACCACGAGGAGCAGGTCGCGGGCACGCTGGAGCCCGGCAAGGTAGCCGACTTCGCGGTCCTCGACCAGGACCTCTACACCGTCGGGGCGGGCGAGATCGGGGATACCTCGGTCACGCTGACGATCGCGGCCGGCCAGGTCGTCCACGGAGACGAGTGAGGCGGGCGGGCCACGGGAGCAACCCGCACCCGTTCGGGATGACCGGTCGGAAGCCGGGCGGCGACGCGCGGGTGAACACCCGTGCCCCGCCTGTGACCACCGCTGTTCCATGTGCTGTATTTAGAGGGTGTTCAACGTGCTGCCATCGCCTGGGTCGCAAGACCCCGCAGACCTCGATCTCCTCGCCGGGCTCCGGGTAGTAGACAACGATGACGACGATCCGGTCCTGCTATGGCCGGACGGGACACCGGTAGACACCTGGCGGGAGGACTACCCGTACGACGAGCGGATGACCCGCGAATACTACGACCGGCACAAGCGCCTGCTCCAGATCGAGCTGGTCAAGCTGCAGAACTGGGTGAAAGACACCGGGCAGCGGATCGTCATCGTCTTCGAGGGACGGGACGCGGCCGGCAAGGGCGGCACCATCAAGCGGTTCACCGAGCACCTGAACCCGCGCGGCTGCCGCGTGGTGGCGCTGGAGAAGCCAACCGAGCGCGAGCGCACCCAGTGGTACTTCCAGCGGTACGTGACGCACCTGCCGTCGGCCGGCGAGATCGTCATGTTCGACCGTTCCTGGTACAACCGGGCCGGGGTCGAGCGGGTGATGGGCTTCTGCTCCCCGGAGGAGTACCTGGAGTTCATGCGGGAGGCACCGGAGTTCGAGCGCATGCTGGTGCACTCCGGGCTGAACCTGACCAAGTTCTGGTTCTCCGTGACCCAGTCCGAGCAGCGCACCCGGTTCGTGATCCGCCAGGTCGACCCGGTGCGCCAGTGGAAGCTGTCGCCGATGGACATCCAGTCACTGGACAAATGGGACGACTACACGGAGGCTAAAGAGGCCATGTTCTTCTACACCGACACGGCCGACGCGCCGTGGACGGTGGTGAAGTCCAACGACAAGAAGCGTGCCCGGCTCGAGGCCATCAGGCACATCCTTGAGCGGTTCGACTACGACGGCAAGGACGAGGAGATCGTCGGCAAGCCGGACCGGAGGATCATCGGACCGTCGGCGCTGCTATCGGAGAAGACGACGGACCAGTCATTCACGAGACTGTGAGGCGTATGCCAGCCACCGACACCCCCGTCACCGAGATCACCAGCGAAGCACAACTGCGCGAGGCGCTCGGCGGCCACGCCTCCGGGCGGGCGGTCACCAAGGAGCGGACCGCACTGCACCCGCTGCAGGCGCAGTGGCTGCAGTCGTCGCCGTTCTGCGTCCTCGCGACCGCCGACGCGGACGGCCGCTGCGACGCCTCGCCCAAGGGCGACCCGGCCGGGCAACTCATTCACGTGCTCGACCCGACCACGATCGTGATCGCCGAGCGGCCGGGCAACAAGCGGGCCGACGGCTACCTGAACGTGCTGTCCAACCCGCAGGTCGGGCTCATCGCGCTCATCCCCGGGCGAGACGACACGCTGCGGGTCAACGGGCGGGCGCGGCTGGTGCGGGACGCGCCCTGGTTCGACCAGCTGCTGGTGCAGGGCAAGCGGCCGGTGCTGGCCCTGCTCATCGAGATCGAGCAGGTCTTCTCGCACTGCCCCAAGGCGTTCCTGCGGTCCGGCCTGTGGCAGCCCGCGTCCTGGCCGCCGGCCGAGGCGATGCCGTCGGTGGCGGCGCTGTGCAAGGTGGTGCAGAACCCGCCGGAGAGCCTGCGGGAACTCGAGGAGCACTACGCCGAGGCGCACTACACCAGCCTGCTCTACTGAGCACCGGTTCTAGCGGGCACTGCTCAGCGGGACTGCGCCCACAGCCCGGGGACGGTAACCCCGAGGTCGAGGAAAAGACGGCGCAGCAGCGGCACGGAGATGCCGATCACGTTGTTGTGGTCGCCGTCGATCGAGTCGACCCACCAGCCGCCGAGCCCCTCGATGGTGAACGCGCCCGCCATGCCGAGCGGCTCGCCGGTGCCGACGTAGGCCAAGATCTCTTCCTCGGCCGGCCTGCCGAACCGCACCGTGGTCGCGCCCACCGCTGTCACCTGGCGGCCGGCCGCCACGTCGATCACGCAGTGCCCGGTGAACAGCGTGCCGGACTGGCCGGACATCTGCCGCCAGCGGTCGGCCGCCTCGGCCGCCGACGCGGGCTTGCCGTACGCCCGGCCGTGCAGGTCGAGCATGGAGTCGCAGCCGATCACCAGGCCGTCGGCGAGGCCCGCGGCCACCGCCGACGCCTTGGCCGTCGCCAGCAGCTGGGTCAGCTCCCCGGTGCTCGGCGCCGAGTAAGCCTCCTCGTCCACCCCGCTGACGATGACCTCGGGGCTGAGGCCTGCCCCGCGCAGCACGGCCAGCCGGGCGGGGGAAGCGGAAGCGAGAACAAGGCGCACGGCGCATAACCTTATGGCATGCGATTCGGCCTTGTCGGTACCGGATACTGGGCAAAGATCACCCACGCACCCGCCCTCGCCAGCACGCCCGGCGCGGAGCTGGCCGCCGTGTGGGGCCGCGACCCCGCCGCCACGGCCGCCCTGGCGGCCGAGTACGGCGCCACTGCCTGCGCAGACTTCAGTTCACTGGTGGACCAGGTGGACGCGGTCGCGTTCGCGGTGCCGCCGCACGTCCAGGCGCCGCTGGCAGTGCGCGCGGCCGAGGCCGGCAAGCACCTGCTGCTGGAAAAGCCGGTCGCGCTCAGCGTCGCCGACGCGGACAAGGTCGCCGCCGCCGCCGAGGAAACCGGGGTCAGCACGGTTGTCTTCTTCACCTGGCGGTTCAACCCCGAGATCCGCGCCTGGCTGACCGACGCCCGCGCCCGCGGCGGCTGGTCAGGCGAGGGCTGGTCGGGCGGGGCCGCGATCTGGCTCGGCACCTCACTGCAAGCAGGCAACCCGTTCAACACTCCCTGGCGCCAGCAGAAGGGCGCCCTCTGGGACCTCGGCCCGCACCTGGTCGGCATGCTCTGGGCCTGCCTCGGGCCGGTCGCCGAGGTGACCGCGGTACCCGGCACCGGCGACATCGCGCACCTGGTGCTGCGGCACCAGGCCGGCGGCACGTCCACCGTGACCACCACCCAGAGCGCCCCCGAGGCCGCGGCCGGGGTCACCGTCTTCGTCTGGGGCGCGGCGGGCCGCTCGGTCATGCCGGTCGAGCTGGTCGACTCGGTGGCGGCCCTGCGCACCGCCGCGGCCGAGCTCATCGCCGGGGCCGGGCCAGCGGGCGAGCGGCTGGCGCAGCCGTGCGACGCCCGCTTCGGCCGGGACATCACCCGGGTACTGGCGGACGCCGAGGCACAGCTCGGCACTGCTTCCGCCTGAACCCAGCAGAAAGTCCCGCCGTGAGCACGCGGGCCCTGTACCTACGCGCGCGGATACGCCTAGGCTTGACTGATATGAGTAGCGAGCCTGCCGCCCGGGAACCGCGGAACCTGCGCGCCTCCGACGCCGACCGGGAACGCGTCGCCGAGGTGCTGCGCGAGGCGGCGGGCGACGGCCGGCTGACCATGGACGAGCTCGACGAGCGGCTCGACGCCGTCTACCAGGCGAAGACCTACGCGGAGCTTGAGCCGATCACCCACGACCTGCCGGCCACCGGGGACGCCCCGCTGCCCGCCACCGTCCCGGTCGCGGGCAGCGGGGCGGACCCGGCCCGGTTCGGCGGTGAGCCGACCTCAACCGGGGCCTTCGCGATCATGGGCGGCTTCACCCGCAAGGGCGACTGGGTGGTGCCCAGGGAGTTCACCGCGTTCATGTTCATGGGCGGCGGCGAGATCGACCTGCGGGACGCCCGGTTCGCCGAGCGCGAGGTGACCATCCACATCATCGCCGTCATGGGCGGCTGCGAGATCATCGTCCCCGAGGACGCCACCGTCCGGGTCACCGGCATCGGCATCATGGGCGCCTTCGACCACACCAACGCCGGCAGCGGCACGCCCGGCGGCCCGGTGATCACCATCAACGGGGTCGCCATCATGGGCGGGGTGGACGTCAAGCGCCGGCCGACCATGCAGGACTACCGGGACCGGCAAGAGCTGCGCGGGCAGGAGCGGCAGCTCCGGCTGGAGGACCGGCGAGCCCGGCTGGAAGCGAAGATGCAGTACAAGCGCGAGCGGTTCGACGCCCGGCGGGACCGGCACGACGGCCGCTACGGCCGCCTGGACTAGCGGTTCAGCGGGAGCCGGCCGGGGTCAGCCGCACCCGTTCGGGCTGATCCTCTTAGCGCCAGCCGAGGGCGGGCGCGACGTGGGTCAGGATCGCCTCGATCACGTGCGCGTTGTACTCGACGCCGAGCTGGTTGGGCACGGTGAGCAGCAGGGTGTCGGCGGCGGCGATCGACTCGTCCTCCTTGAGCTGGTCGATCAGCTTGTCCGGCTCGGCCGCGTAGCTGCGGCCGAAAATCGCCTGCATGCTCTCGTCGATGAAGCCGACGTGGTCCGCGTCCTGGTTGCGCGCACCGAAGTACATCCAGTCGCGCCGGTCGGTCAGCGCGAAGATGGAGCGGCTGACCGAGACCCGCGGCTGCCGCTGGTGCCCGGCTTCCTTCCAGGCATCGCGGAACACCTGGATCTGCTCGGCCTGCTGGACGTGGAACGGCTTGTCCGACTCGTGGCTGATCAGGGTCGAGCTTTGCAGGTTCATCCCCTGATCGGCGGCCCACTTCGCGGTCGCCTGCGAGGCAGCGCCCCACCAGATGCGGTCCCGCAGCCCCGGCGCGTGCGGCTCGACCCGCAGCAGCCCGGGCGGGTTGGGGAACATCGGCCGCGGGTTCGGCTGGGCGAAGCCGTCGCCCTTCAGCACCTCGAGGAACACCGCGGCGTGCTCCCGGGCCATGTCGGCCTCGGACTTGCCGTCAGCCGGCTGGTAGCCGAAGTACCGCCAGCCGTCGATCACCTGCTCGGGTGAGCCCCGGCTGATGCCGAGCTGCAGCCGCCCGCCCGCGAGCAGGTCGGCCGCGCCCGCGTCCTCGGCCATGTAGAGCGGGTTGCCCTAGTTGTCATTACCCAACGCTAGACTACCCGGTATGCGCCTGCTACCCGTCATACGCCTGAGCCTGGTCACTGAAAACACGACCAGCCCAGAACGCCAGATGGACAAGATCACGCAGTACGCCAGCATGGGTGATCACGACCTAGTTCCGGTCACCGATCGGGACTACGACTTGGATGTCAGCGGCGCGGTGTCGCCCTTCGACCGCCCTGGTCTTGGTCCGTGGCTGCGCGATGACCGCCTAGACATGTGGGACGCGCTGTGTGTCGCCAAGCTAGACCGCATCTCACGGTCACTCTTCGACTTCACGGCGCTGTTGCACTGGCTAGAGGCGCACGGCAAGAGCCTGGTCGTCTTGGACCCGATGATGGACCTGAGCACGCCAGCCGGGCGCGCTATGGCCAACATGCTCATGAGCTTCGCAGAGTACGAGCGTGAGGTCATCGGGCAGCGTGTTGCCGACGCGCACCGCAAGCTAGTGACATCGGGCAAGTACACGGGCGGCATGGTGCCCTTCGGATACATGCCGGTCAAGCTCGATAAGAACTGGGGATACGAGCCCGACCCTGAGTATGCGCCCGTGGTCGTAGAGATGGCAGAGCGCTACCTACGGTGGGAATCGATGGCGTCTATAGCCAAGTGGCTCCGTGAGTCGGGCGTACCCTCGCCCAAGAACGCCATACGCAAGCGCAACGGCAAGGCCATGACCGATACGCCCTGGTCGCCGTCCGTCGTGCGCATGATCTTGCAGTCACCGACGATTCTCGGCATGGCGACGGACGCTAAGCGGCAGGTCGTACGCGATGCCGATGGCGTAGCCGTGTACCGGGCAGACGCCTTGATCACCAGGGACATGTACGAACGCATACAGGCGCGTCTAGCGCAGAACAGCGCACCCGTACGGGTCAACACATCACCGCTGCTACAGGTCGCGTTCTGCGGTGTCTGCGGGGGCGCGATGCACGCCACGACGACCAACCGCAAGGTCAAGCCTGCTGACGGCAAGGTCGGAGCACGCGGCTACGCGGGCAGCGAGACCGAAGAAATCATCTACGCCTACCGCTACTACCACTGCCACCACAGCGCCATCCGTGACGGCAAGTGCCGCGCCAAGAGGGTAAAGGGCGACCCCCTAGACGCACTGGTCTATGACAAGCTGCTAGAGGTCGTGGGGGATGTCGAACTTACTGAAGACAGGCTCATACCCGGGCGTGACTACTCGGAAGAGATCGCCAAGGTTATCGAACAGGTGACCCACCTGAGCAAAGAGATTGCCCTAGCGAGGGTGACCAGGCGCGATGTCACCAGGGAGCAAGCCACCTTGGAGCGTGCCAACGCAGAACTAGACAGGCTGTCGAACCTAGAGCCTGTTGCAGCCACGATAGAGCCAGTGCGCCTTGGCACGACCTTCCGGACACACTGGGAGACGCTAGACACGATCGGGCGCAACGAGTTCATGAGGTCCAACGAGGTCCGCGCCCTGGTCGAACCGTGGGATTACGACATGGAAGACATCGACTATGGTCCTGAAGTCGATACATCCCGCATGCTGTTTGACCGTCCCGTAGCCATACCGATCGATGACGGACGGATGATCACCTACTACGGCGACGGTATGCGGATCGTGCTGCATCTCGGCAACCTCGCCAAGCTCCGCAAGATGGCAGCGTCCGCCTAGGCCATGACCGCCGTAGCCCGTGCGACCAGCGCGACCAGGCGCACGGGCTACATCAATGCCGCCTACTCCCGACCAGGCAGCATCCGGGCAACGCTAAGTCACGAGAGAAGTGAATCCAGTCAGCTAGGAAGCTGTCAGCCACGATGGGACGGCTGCACACCAGGCATACAGCCTCAATGGGGTAGTCGCTGCTTCGGAACAAGCTCGCTGGTCTGCCTAGCTGCGTGTACCAACTGTCAGGCACTGGCTCTATCTTGTGGTCGCTCTCGCTGACCAGGTGCAGCCCGTTCACGGTCGCAGCCTCTTGATCAGGTCATCGGCAGTGTCAGCCCCTCTCTGCCAGACTCGCGTGAGACAGGATGAACCTGTAAATATCAGTGCGCAGGGCGAGACAGGAATCAACCAGACGTGACGATGTCGATCGCCGACGTGATCGCCGGCCGG
>Ga0265338_10010115_pt1 | contig 11139 bp, 6 predicted proteins | sample 42126metaG_FD_193579 | JGI IMG/M metagenome (GOLD analysis project Ga0265338, IMG submission 193579) | Rhizosphere microbial communities from Carex aquatilis grown in University of Washington, Seatle, WA, United States - 4-21-26 metaG | ecosystem: Host-associated > Plants > Roots > Rhizosphere >... | reverse complement strand
CATTTGCACCGCAGGACGGCCCGTTCGCCGCTGCGCTGGGCGCCATCCTGCGCCGCGCGCAAATGCCGTCGGCGGAGTTCAACGCCCATACGCGCGCTCTGCTGGCGCCCAATGCCGCGCGCTCCGCCTATCTCGAGCGCGCGCTCGGCGGCCGCAAGTATCGCGAACTGCGCCGCACCGTCCGCCGCTTAGGCGAAGCCGGCACGCTCTCTTACTCGACCGCGACCGAGCCCACCGAGGTCGTTGCTGCAACAGAAGACTTCCTGGCGCTCGAAGTCAGCGGCTGGAAAGGCAATGCCGGAACGGCCGCCGCCTGCGACGAGGCCATCCTCGATTTCGTCAAATCCGCCGTCGCTGCGCTCGCCGGCGAACATAAGATCGCCATCGACCGCCTGATGCTGGACGGGCAGCCGGCTGCTGTCGGGATCACGCTGCGCAGCGGCGATGCCGCGTGGTTCTGGAAGATCGCCTACGACGAGAGCCTGGCGCGCTATTCGCCCGGCGTCGCACTGATCGCACTCGTGACCGAACGGCTCGCCTCGGACGCAACGATCGTCTGCGCCGACTCGTGCGCGACGGCCGATCATGCGGTGATCAATCGCACCTGGAGCGAACGCCTGGCGCTGCACGACCTTTTGATCGCGGTGCGCCCGCACGCGCATTTCGCCCGCGCCGTGCGGCTTGAGCGATTGCGCGGCAAGGCGATAGCCGCCGCAAAGCTGCTGCGCGGATATTTGCGCCACGCTGCTGCGCGTCGTTGACTTTTCCCATCTTTTGCCGCGAAGGTTCGCCGCCGAGGGGACTGCGATGTCCGATCCGATCACAATCCGCATGGGCGGCTATGGGCCGCCGACGACCTCATTCTCGCGCGCGCTCAAGCTGATAGGCGATACGCTTTCGCAACAATTCCCCGACCGCGTCAGCATAAAATACGTCTGGAACATTATGGATTTCGGCTATCGAGCCGAGGAAATTCTGTGGCTCGTCGAGGATGGCGTGCTCACGCTGGGCTATCAATCGTCGAGCTATCTCACCGACCGCGTGCCCGAACTCGGCTTCGTGGACTTGCCGTTTCTGTTCGACCGCCGCGACGCAGCGCGCGCGGCGATCGACGGCGGGCTTGGCCGCTTCCTCGCCGCCAAGATCGAACAGCGCGCGAACTACCGTATTCTGGGCTGGTTCGAGAACGGCTTCCGCCAAATCTCCAATCGGCTGCGGCCGATTCACGCGCCGCACGATCTAAAAGGCATGCGCATCCGCGTGCTGCCGAGCGAGGTCCAGGCCAGAACGTTCGAATTGCTCGGCGCCGTCCCGGTGCGCTGCGATCTCACCGAAGCCATCGCCGGCATCAAGGCCGGCACGCTCGATGCACAGGAAAATCCGTTCGCCAATACGGTCACTTACGGCGTACACAAGTTTCATCGCTTTCACACCGTAACCAACCATTTCTACATTTCACGACCCATTTTTCTACATCGGCCGAGCTTCGACTCCTGGCCGGCCGACCTGCAAAAGGCTATGCGCAAAGCAATCGGCCGCGCCGTCGCTTTCCAGCGCGAGCTCGCGATCGAGGAGGACGCACAGGCCCGTGCCGCAATTCTCGCGGAGGGTTGCGAAATCACCGAACTGACCGCAGCCCAACATGCCCAGTTCCGCGCCGCCGTGGCGCCGCTGCTGGACGAGGCCCACGGCACCTACGGCAGCAAGATGTTCGGGATGATTTGAGGTTTAGGCCTCAGGCCTCCGGCGAATTCAGCGCTGTGAGGCCGAACGGACTGGTCGCTGCCGATGGAGACGTTATCGGATCGGGCGCCAGAGCAGTCATTGCCGCAGGTCCGGCAGGATCGAACGAGGCCATTGTCTGAACAAGCTGATTGCTTCCCGCAGCTGGTCCGGAGGGCGGGTCGGCCGCAATGCCCGCGACCGACCATTCCATTCCAACCTGCCCCATCGGTGCAGCCGCGGTGATCTGGTTGTTGCTGATGTCGTAGATCTCGAACGCGCCGTTGTTGGTATCGCGCATCAGCATGTCGCTTGCGCCCGCGCCGTTGATAGGACCGAAGCCGACGACCTGCCATTCGAGACCCACCTGCCCCATCGGCCCCGCCGACGTGATGGTGTTGCCGCGGATGTCGTAAATCTCGAACGCGCCCGTGTTGTTGTTGCGCATCAGCATGTCGGTCTCATTGGAGTTGCCGGAGAAATCTCCGAATCCTGCCACCGACCATTCCAGACCCACCTGCCCCATCGGCCCCGCCGAAATGATCTGGTTGTTGCTGATATCGTAGACCTCGAATACTCCGGTATTGCTGTTGCGCATCAGCATGTCTGCTTCGTTCGACCGCGTCGAAAAGTCGCCGAAGCCCGCGACCGACCATTCGAGGCCGACCTGCCCCATCGGGGCCGCCGAGGTGATCGTGTTGTTGCTGATGTCGTAAATCTCGAAGGCGCCGCTATTGCTGTTGCGCATCAGCATATCTGTCTCGCCGCCACGGCTTGAGAAATCGCCAAAGCCCGAGACCGTCCATTCCAGACCAACCTGCCCCATCGCAACGGCGCTGGTGATGTTGTTGTTGCTGATGTCATCGACCTGGAACGAGCCGTCTACGCTGTCGCGAAGCATCATGTCGGACGTGTCTGAGCCGCTGAAGGAGCCGACGCCGGCGACCTGCCATTGCGGAGCAAGTTGACCCAGCGCGTGCGCCGCCAGAATCGAATTGCCGCCGAGATCGTAGATTTCATAGTCGCCATTATCGCGCATGATCATGTCGGCCGTACTGCTCGCCGGCGGACCCGGATTGAGCATTTGGATCAACGTTCCGCCCTCGCCGTCGCCCGATGCATCGAAATCGGCGGCGGTGTACTGGCCCGACAGCGTAAACGTGGCGAGCGTGGAGCCGTTGTTGACCAGCGACAGCGTGCCGGCGCTGCCGTTCTGCTGCCAGACCGCTTGAATGCCGGGCGCAAACGCCACGCCCGTTACGTCAATCGCATCGCTCGCTTCCATGCCGTTGATCGTGCCCTGCAAGACGCCCCTTGTTCCCAGCAGGATCGTCGCGTCCGAGCCGACGAATCCGAAAAGTCCGGACGCCGAGCCGACCACGTGAAGAGAGCCGCCAGTCTCAATTTTGAAGATGCCCGGTCCGGAAACCTCGCCGAAGTTGAAAATATCGATGATGCTGCCGGGACCCGATACGAGGATTATTCCCTTGTTTAAGACGGGGCCGTTGAGCACCAGTTCGCTGCCGGAAATCGCCGCGAGCGTGTCGTCATTGGTAAAGCTGGCCGTCTGGATAAACAGTTCCTGATTCGGTACATCCGCCACGATCGTCCCCGACGACAGGATCAGACTGAGATTGCCGCCAATCGTGCCGGCGCCGTCGAGCGTCTGCTTGACGAGAGTGAGCGCGGCATCCTGTCCAAGAAGAGTAATGATAGAATCGTCGCCGGGAGTTGAACCCTCCATCTCGATGCGGCCCCCGTCACCGGTCGCGGAGATGGTGACGTCGCCGGCAACCGCGAGGTTCGTCAATTTGTTGCCGCCTTGGAAGACGATCGAGCCTTCGTTGTCGATTGTCGTGTCGTCGCCGGTCAGGCCGAACACGAACTGACCGCCGTTGTTGATCTCCATGAAGCCGTCATTGGTGAAGCTGCCGCCGCCGGCGCTGCCATCGATCTGCATGTCGCCGCCGTTGGCGCTGCTGCTGTTGTTGGTTTCTATCAGTCCGCCGGCGGTGTTGACGAAGTTGAGGCCGGAGATGGTGCCGTCACCCGAAATCGTATCGTTGTCGTTGGTTAGCGTCGGCACCTCGACAAAGCTGAAGCCTTCGATTGTATTCGCGCTTGGGCCACCGCCGATCGTCATCGCGACTTGGCCGCTGCCGGCGAGCTCGACCGAATCCGTAATGATCAGGGTGCCGACGTTGCTGCTGTTGTACCCGGCAAGCGAGAGAAGCCCGGGATTGACGAAGGTGCCATCTTCGATTGCGAGGGTTGCGTCTACGACCGAAATGCTGCCTTCGTTTTCCTCCGGACCGGTCCCATCGGCCACGACGAAGACACCACCACCGACGAGAAGGCCGTCGCCGCTGTCAGTTCCGATACTGTTCACGGTCTCGCTTGCGGTGCTGACCGCAAAGCCGCCCGTGGAATCTATTTCCGCGTCCTCGGTGCTGGTCGGCACACCGCTCGTCCAGTTCGACGGCGTGGCGAAATCACCCGCGCTGTTCAGGATGAAGAAATCTTGCGCCATGCTTTTCTCCTCTCGTCCGTTTCAAGCCGGCATTGAAGGCGATGAAGGCGATGAAGGCGGGCGCCGACCCGCGGCGGCCGTGACATGCCTTCTTGAAGGCATCTCCAATCGCCGCAGGCACGTCTTTCGCCGGCGCGTCAAGCCGGGGGGGTCTGAGCGCCTGGCGTGCTGATCAGACTGGAGACATTCGGCTGCACGGCCGTTTGTCCGAGCGGCGAGCTGCTATCCAACGGCACTCCGCCCGGGGCAAAGGAAGCCATGGCCTGCGCAAGCTGGGCGTTGGCCGTCCCTGGCGGATCGGCGGCAAGGCCCGCGGCCGACCATTCCATTCCAACCTGCCCCATCGGTGCGGCCGCGGTGATCTGGTTGTTGCTGATGTCGTAGATCTCGAACGCGCCGTTGTTGGTATCGCGCATCAGCATGTCGCTCGCGCCTGTGCCGTTGATCGGGCCGAAGCCGACGACCTGCCATTCAAGACCCACCTGTCCCATCGGCCCCGCCGACGTGATGGTGTTGCCGCGGATGTCGTAAATCTCGAATGCGCCGGTGTTATTGTTACGCATCAGCATGTCGGTCTCATTGGCGTTGCCGGAGAAATCGCCAAAGCCCGCGACCGACCATTCGAGGCCGACCTGCCCCATCGACCCCGCCGAAGTGATCTGGTTGCTGCTGATATCGTAGACCTCGAATACTCCGGTATTGCTGTTGCGCATCAGCATGTCGGATTCGTTCGACTGCGTCGAGAAGTCGCCGAATCCCGCGACCGACCATTCGAGGCCGACCTGCCCCATCGGGGCCGCCGATGTGATCTGATTGTTGCTGATGTCGTAGACCTCGAACGCGCCGCTATTGCTGTTGCGCATCAACATATCAGTCTCGCCGCCACGGCTTGAGAAATCGCCAAAGCCCGAGACCTGCCACTCCATGCCGACCTGTCCCATGGCGGCGCTGTTGGTGATGTTGTTGTTGCTGACGTCGTAGACTTCGAAGGAGCCGGCCAGAGTACCGCTGTCTTCTCGCAGGATCATGTCGCTGGTTTCGGAGCCATTGAAACCGCCAACGCCCGCGACCTGCCACTGCAGTCCGATTTGGCCCAGTTCAGCAGCGCCCTGGATGGCGTTATTGCCCAAGTCGTAAATCTCATAATCACCGGAGTTGCCGTCGCGCATGATCAAGTCGGCGGTGGTGCCACCGGGCGGCGGCGGATTTTCCACTTGGATCGACGTGCCACCGCTGCCGTCGCTGAACGCAGCAAAGTTCGCCGACGAATATTGGCCCGCCAGCGTGAACGCCGCGAGAGTCGAGCCGTTGTTGACGAGCGACAGCGTTCCGGTGCTGCCGTTCTGCTGCCAGACCGCCTGGACGCCCGACACGAAATTCACCGTCCTGGCGTCAATGGCGTCGGTTGGAGCGGCCCCCGAAATGACGCCTTCCAGGTTGGCGCCCGATTCCACGATGATCGTCGCTCCGCCACTGGTGAACGTGATATTGCCTGAGACTGCGGCGTGCACGTCCAGAGTACCGCCGCCGACATCAATGGCGCCGGAGCCGGTCACCGCGGCGAACAGATCGACGATGCCGTTGCCGCCGTTCACTTCGATAGTGCCGATATTGTTGACCGGACTCTCGATGTCCAAATCGCCACTGAAGGCCGCGAGTGTGCTGACATTGTTGGTGATGACGTTGCTGCCGGTAAAGAGGATCAGCGGCTCGTTCGCTACGTCGGCGTCGATCGTCGAGTTGAGAAGATTAAGCGTGAGGTTGGCGTCTCCTACGCTGCCGGCCCCGTCGAGTGACTGACCGGACAGCGTCAGCGTCGACGGCGCCCCATCACTTACGATCTTATTGCCGCTGTAGCCGGGTCCTTCCATCTCGATGCGACCGGTCGTGCCGAAGGTCGCCTGGATGGTCATGTTCCCGGTGATTGCCAAGGTGGCGGTCTGAAGATCAGGATTGAAGATGATCTGGCCTTCGTTGTTGATGCTCCCCGTATGCGTGTTTTCGCCGAAGATGAATTTTCCGCTGGGATCGATGCGCATCGTGCCGTCGTTGACGAAGTTACCGCCGACGGTTGTTCCCACAATCTGCATTTGCCCGCCGGCGCTGCTGGTGCCGTTGTTGGTCTCAAACAGTCCGTCAGCGCCGTTGGTGACGAACATGCTGTTTCCAATCGTGCCGTCGCCCGAGATCGTGTTGTCCTCGTTGATGAGCGACAGGGAAGGTCCACCCGATCCTGAGATCAGGTTCGCGGTCGGCCCGCCGCCAATTGCCATCTCGATATTGCCGCCGCCATCAAGGATTACGCTGCCCCCGATCGTCAGGAAGCCGGCGGCGCCCAGATCATCGATGCCGAAAAGAAGGACCGTTCCTGGATTGTCGAACGTTCCGCTGTCGATGATGAGTTCGGAGTTTTCGATAAGGACGATGTTGCCAAAATTTTCATGCGAGTCGGTGCCGTTGACTAAAGTGAGGATGCCCGCAGTCTCAATCCGAAGGAAGTCGGAGATGTCGGTGCCGATACCGCTCACCGTCTGATCGGTTCCGTTGATGATGGCGTCGCCGTTCGCCACGCTGATGATCGCGTCGTCGGCGCTGGTCGGCACCGAATTGAGGCTCCAATTCGAGGCAAGCGTGAAGCTGGCGGGACCTCCGCCGGGGATGAAACTGTCTACTGTGGCCATGACATTCTCCCGTTCGATCTTGGTTGGCTTTGAAGACGCGGAAATTGCTCCGCACGGCCGCAAACGATGCGGGCCGGAACGCGGCTGATGAGCAAATGGCGCGCTTACCGCTAAGTGGCGCGCATGATTGGCTTAGGGCGCTGCGACGGCGTGGCCTTCGGCGCGGGCCGCCACCGTCGGCGTGATAGTCATGCCCACAGCGAATCTTGGCGTTTTCCGCGAACGAAATCGCGGGTGCGCCGGCGCTACCCTTTGCGGGGTCGGTCTCGATGCGACAATTCGAGCCATGGTGACCTTCCTACAGTCTCGCCCCCCGAGATCACTTTACGGAGCGCGAAAGGTCGGCCGCGTCCTCCGATCGGAGGATGCTCACGGTGAAGCTGAGAAATTTCGTGAAAGTGGGAACCAAGGCTGCGGCAGAGGCAAGCTGAAACGAATCGCTATTGCAGAACCGCCAATTTGGAGAAAATTCGTGCCGCCCTAGTGGAGCGGATTTGACATTCGCTACCCATCCAGCCGCGGACTCGGTTAGCGAATGTCAAATCCAAAAGCTCCACTAGCACTTATAGTTGCTAGTGGTCCTTTGATTCTAACATTCGCATGAGAGCCTGCCGAACCGGGAAGCGAATGTTAGAATCGGACCACTAGGGTGCCAGCGGGTTGGAAAATCCGGCGACGAGTTTCACGAGCTCGGCTTGGCGCGCGGTTCCGGTCTTCTGGTAAGCTCGGCCGAGATGCGTTTTGACCGTTGTCTCAGCAATTCCGAGGGCAACGGCGACTTCGGGAACTCCGCCGACTTCGACCACGGCAAGCAGCACGCGAAGCTCCATGGGAGTCAGTCTGAAGGTCCTGGCGATCACTTCCGGCGGCGACGGCGCGTCAAGCGCCGCCCGGCGTACGAACAGAGCGGCGGCCGCCGAATAGCTCGTACCGGCCCGGCGCCGCGCGCCCGATGTCAGCGGCAGCACGTGGGCGACATAGCGTTCACCGTCGAGCGCGGCGAGCGGCACCGCTACGGCTTTCGTGCCGATCGCACCATCGCCGTCACTGGACATCGCAAACGCATCCGCGAATGTCCGGTCCGCGCTGGGATCGTTTGCCGCCAGACGTCCGTTCTCGGCATGCAGTACACCGGCCGCCTTGAGCAGCGCGTGCCCCGCCGCATTCGCGTGAACGATGCGACCGTCGGCATCGACCAGGAACATTCCGGCGCCGATGCCGTCGAGCGTGTCGGCAAGCGTGGCAGCCTCCGCTGTCTTGAGATCGATCAAGTTGCCGATGAGCAGCGCGCGGCGGAAGTGCGGCACGAGCAGGCGGATGCGCCGGCGCGCTTCGTCATCGAACAGACCGTCGCGCTCGTGGCGGAACACTCCGAGAAACGCCATGCTGGTCGCTGTCTTGTCGAGCAAGGCCAGCGCGGCGTCGGCAAGCTGCTGCGGACGCGCCCACTCTTTGTAGAACCGCGTCTCTCTGAATTCGTCATAGGGAATCACATCGGACGTGCAGACGGGTTCTCCAATTTGGGCAAAGAACTGTCCGGTCGTGCAGGGGTCTAGCTTAATGTATTTTTCGAAATAGAGCTGGCGATAGTGTGGATCGATCTCGTTGTCTTCAAAATAGGTATCGCCGCGCTTGGCGACCGCGTCCTTCCAGGCGAGCGACGCGGCCTGACCGCCGACAAACCGCTTGGTTCTGCCCAGCACATCCCGCCACAGCGTAGGATCGAGCGCCGCATCGTAGATGTCGCCGGTCAGCGCACTTAATTCTATCGTCTCGTCCATCAGTTTGGGCTCTCACGGCTTACGTTTTGCTCCAACACGTGAATTGGTACCCGGCGACCAGGAACCCGCCGATCAGCTTCTTTAGACGCTCGATCCCGGCGATCGGTTCTATTGTTTCCTGGAAATCTCGATCTCACATGCTTTATCCAATCGGACCACAGCTAGGGACGTTTAGTGAATGCAGAGTGAAGCGGGTTGCCGAAACAGCCACGTATTTTTTCAAGCCCAAGGCCGCAATAGTCAGCCGACCAGCGAATTCGAGTACCCGGCGACCAGCTTGACGAGATCGGCCTGCCGCGCGGTCGCGGTTTTCTCGTAGATTCGTCCGAGGTGCGTCTTCACCGTGGTCTCGGCGATGCCCAGCGCCTCCGCGACTTCGGGCACGCCGCCGATTTCGACGACGGCAAGCAGCACGCGCAGCTCGGTTGGCGTGAGCTTGTAGGACTTGGCGATCACTTCGGGCGGCGATGGCGTATCAAGGACCGCTTTGTGGATGAACAAGGCAGCGGCTGCGCTGTAACTCCGGCTGACCTCGCGGCGCGCACCCGACGTCAAAGGCAGCACATGCGCGACGTACCGCTCGGCGTTGCGCGACACGAGGAGAACAGCGACGCCCTTGATGCCGACTGCGTCGTCGCCCTCAGCGGCCGCCGCAAACGTGGCGTGCAGCGCTGTGTCGGTGTCCGGGTCGTCCGACGTCAGCCTGCGCCCGGCTGCACGCAGCACTATCCCCTCGGCCAAAAGCGCGTGGCCGCTGGCATTGGCGTGGACGATGTTGCCTTGCGCGTCGACCAGCAGCAGGCTGTCCTTGAAGCCGTCAAACGTGTCGGCGAAGCTTGCCGCTTCGGCGGTTTTGAGGGTGATGACTCGGCCGATCAGCGCTGCGCGCCGCAGGTGCGGGGTAAGCAGGCGCATGCGCTGGCGCATCTCGCCGTCGATCGGGCCGTTGCGCTCGTGCCGGAACACGCAGAACATCGCCGCGCTGGTCGCGGTCTTGTCGAGCGCAACGTTCAAAACGTCGATGAAGCCCTGCGGCTTGCCCCATTCGCGATAGGCGCGGGTTTCAAGAAATTCATCGTAAGGAATAATGTCGCCGACCGAGACGGGCTCTTCGACCGTTGCGAAATAATGACCGACGGTGAGCGGGTCGAGCTTGATGTATTTCTCGAAATACAGGTGCTTGTAGTGGTCTTCGATGCCCGCGTAATAGGCGACATCGCCTGTCTTGCTCGCCGCATCCTTGGAAAACAGAGCCGCGGCCGGTCCGCCGATGAACTCCGCGCATCGTGCCAGCACGTCGGGCCAGAGCCCGGCGTCGAGAGCCGCATCGTATATGACGCCGATGAGTGCAGAGAGCCGCTCCGCCTCGCGCACAGCCGCATCCAAAGTTCCAGCGCCCCAACGTCAAGACTATTGCCCCGATTGCGGCTCTGCAACCATGGCTGGCCGCCGCCGAATTAATGGTGCCGCACTCGCATGCGCTGTCCGATCACCACGACGGCGACGACGGCCGCGGCATAAGCCAGCGTCGTCAGCCGGATCGGCTCGCCGTTCACCGGCACGGCGAGGAGCACGATCACGAACGGCTGCAGCAGCATGAGTTGCCCGACACGGGCCACGCCGATCATCGCCATCGCCGCATTGAAGACGAAAAACGCGAAGAACTGGCTGATGAAGCTCACATAGGCGAGGCCCGCCCAGGCCGCGGGCGGCGCAGCTGCCAGATCATGCGGCCATAGGGCGAACGTCGCGAGCGCCGACACCGGCAGGAAAGCCGTGACCTGCCACGACACCACCTCCCAGCCCGGCATCTTGATGCTCAGACGACCCGACAATGCATAGCCGAATGCGCCCGCCAACACGGTGATAAGCAGATAGATGTCGCCGATCGCAAAAGTGCGCGCCTCGCGCCGGCTCAGCACGAAGGCGATGACAATCGCCGCACCGGCAACGCCGGCGAGCCAGAAGCCTGCGCTCGGGCGTTCGCGCGCAACGATGGCTGCCGCGCCCGCGGTTGCGAGCGGCATGATCCCGAGCACCACACCGCCATGCGCGGCGGGCACGCTCACCATCGCAAGCGCGGTGAACACCGGAAAGCCGACGATGGTGCAGAAGCCGCCAAGCACGATCGTGCCCCACTCGGCGCGTGGCGGCAGCGGCCGGCGCAGCACCAGCAGCAGGATGACCCCGGCACAGCCGGCAAGCACTGCCCGCGCCGCCGTAAGAAACAGCGGATCGATCGTGGCGACGGCGAGCCGGGTGGCCGGCAAGGTGCCGGCAAACAGGCAGACACCGGCCAGGCCAAGCGCCAGTCCGAGTTTCTTGTTATGTGCGATCATTATTCCGGTGAGTGGTGGCGCGCGCTGGCGCTTTTACCGGCGCTCGGCGCGGCGCTGGTCGTCCGGTTTGGCGAGGATCAGCGACC
>Ga0265338_10010114_pt1 | contig 11140 bp, 5 predicted proteins | sample 42126metaG_FD_193579 | JGI IMG/M metagenome (GOLD analysis project Ga0265338, IMG submission 193579) | Rhizosphere microbial communities from Carex aquatilis grown in University of Washington, Seatle, WA, United States - 4-21-26 metaG | ecosystem: Host-associated > Plants > Roots > Rhizosphere >... | reverse complement strand
GGCCGTAAAATCTTCGGCCGATGAAACCGATGCCCCAAGCAGCGACTCGCCGACGGTTCTCTTCACACCCACGCGAACGAAGAACATTCTGTCGTAGGCGTATTCCGCTCCGAGACCGATATTCTCCGAATTGTCGTTTGGATGGTTGAGCTGGATGGAGACCGTCAACCGGTTTTGTTCGTCGAGCAGCGGCTCAACGGCATATCCCAGCCGGAACATCGTCGGCGGCGAAAATGATTGAAAATTGCTGACGGTCGTCCCGTCTTCCCTCGTCACCATGCCGCTCGGGTGAACGTTCGCGCCAAAATTTGAAACAACGACCGCAAACCTCGATGTGCCGAGACCCAGACTATAGAACGTCCCGAGATCCACGAGGACGCCGTCCATATGCAGAACGTCGATCGTTTCCCGGACGTACCGGACCGTTGCACCAAAACTGAATTGGTCCGTCATTTTTCTTGAGTACGTTGCCGCCACAGCAACATCGCCGTACGTGAAGTAATTGCCGGTTCCCGTCGGCTGGGTTTCCGTCGTTACTTTCATAGGGTCGGTGTGAAGCGACGTCGCGGAGATCCCGAAAGCGTCGCTCGTCGTCAGGAAGTAACTTGCCCCGAAGAATTCATGCTGCACTCCCACGAGCCACTCTGTGTGCGAAAAGACAGCCTGCCCCTGGTAAGCGAGCTGGTTCGCAAATGCAGCTGTGTCCCGGACAATCGACGGATTTGACACCGAGTTGACGAGTCCGGCGGGGTTCCAGTACAACGCGGAGACGTCGTTCACGACGGCCACGTACGATTCACCCATCGACGACCCTCTTGCGTCTGCACCGATCTTCAAGAATTGATACGCAGAAATGCCGGCACGCTGCCCGCCGAGATTGGGGACAAGTTGGGCGTTCGCCGAGCCGGCTGCGAGAATCATCAGGGCAACCAGTGCTCTTGCTGTGTCCGAATATTTTTGACCGCGAGTGTGTATGGCTTTTCTCTTCTTAATGAGCGTGAGAGCTAGAATTGAATTCCAATACCGAGTTTGGCCGTCCGCGGAGTAAGATAGCGCGACGGATCGTACGGATACGGCGATATTGTCCCCTGCAGCTGAGGATAACGGGGATCGTTCCCCGTCGTATTATCCCCGTACTCAAAGGCCCGGCCTGTCACTGCGTTGATAATTTGAGAATTCTTGCTATTCAATAGATTCTCGACCTCGAGGCTGAGAGTGATTTTCATCCCTCCATAGTCAAGATTCTTGTCAAAATTAAGGTTGATGTAGAACCAGTTTTGACCGACACCGCCGCTAATATTGTTATAATCTGTCACGAAGAGAGGCCGGCCATTATTGTCGAATCCCGCGGGGAGCAAGGGGGTATAACGCTTTCCAGATTCGTAGAAGAAACGGACAAAGAACGAATAATCGTCCAGCACGCCGGGGGCAAAACCGAAAAGGGGCTCGTTCTTCGGGACGAGATAATTGAGCGTGAGGGATCCCTGCAAAGGCCGATCCCACGGCATATAATTTTCTTTGATCGTCGGTTCAACGCCGCTCGTCACAAGGTCATACAACGCCTCGTTCGAGGCGGAGCTCTTTCCGGTAGCGATGGAGTACGATCCGGAGAGGGTCGCGCGGAAGTTGGTCTCAATCCGCTTGTTGTATTCGACCTCAATCCCTCGCGTGCGGGCATAGTCGGAATTAATATAAGTCGTATATGATCCGCTGGAAAAACGGACGCTTGTCGCCTGCACACTGCGCGCCGTGATGTAGTCAAAAATATCTTTGTAATAGGCGGTCACGGTCAAGACGTCGTTCTCGGTAATCTGATTGCGGAGTCCGAGCTCGTACGCAACCGTTGTCTCGGGATTCAAGTTCGGGTTCCCGATCGTCTGTTCAGTCGACTGGGCGCTGCTCGAGGCAAGTTTCGAATAAACATAGGTCGGCTGGGGCAATTTTGAGAAATGGCCGTACGAGAAAAAGAGGGTCTGGTTGTCCGAGACAGGATGAGAAATACCGAGCCGCGGGCTGAGGCGCCCTTTCCATCGCCTGCCGAAGAACGAAAAAGTATTCTGGATGTACTGCTGGCGGATGGCGTCGGAGGCCAGGGGAACGTTGGGGTTGTTGACGGCATCGTCGACATACTTTCCGGGGAACCAGTAATCGAACCGGAGCCCGAAATTCAGAATCATCCCGTTGATCGTGATATTGTCCTGCGCGTATAAGTCTCCCGAGGCCGGACTGACATTATAGATGTCGTTGTTCAATCCCAGCGGCTTTATCCACGGGTCGGTGATATCGATCATCTGCAGGTTCTGGAAATGAGATTCGATCCCCGTCTTAAACTTGTTCTTTTCGGTGAAATTGTTCGTGAAATCTATTTTGACGCTGTAATCGTTGATGTAGTGATCCCGCCATTCGAACGGTCCGCCCGTATCATAGAAGCCGTCTCCGGGGATAACGCCGACGGTGTCCTTCCCCAAATTGTAATATTGGATCGGGTACGTCACAATATCCCGCGGTTCATTGTACTGCGTGTAGTCTTTGCCGTTTGCATCGCCGCGGACGTGGGCAGTATACCGGCTCAATCGAATCTCATAGAACGCTTTTGTGTTGAGCGTGTGAGTCCACGATATTGTCTGTTGAATATTGATCTGGGTGAATGTGTTCGCGCTGTCCAGGATGTTCTTGAACGTGAACTGGTAACCAGGGGATGGATCCTGAAACTCCAGCGCAGTCTGTATCGTCGAGGAATTCTGGTCGATGGTCACCGACTCGTTGTAGGAATACGAAAGTTTCTCTGTCGCTTCCGGTTTCCAGGTAAGTTTTCCGGACCACGAGTAGTCGTTCGCGATTCGCGGTGTGAAACGCGATCCGTGAAAAATCGAAGACTGGAGGTCGTGCGGCGCCACCGATTCGTAGCCGACAGGTTTTCCGTCACTCCCGATCAGTTGAACCCATCGTGTGTATCCATCCGTGACGTTGCCGTTGCCGGTCGCAAAAAAGCTCAGCTCTCCGGGAAGAAGGGACGAGGCAAGCGGGACCGGACCGCCCAAGCTGAGGCTGAGAATGTCCGTGTTGAAGTTAGCAAGAGAATTTCCCCAGATTCGGTCGGTCTTATACGAGGCACCGCCATGGTAACTCGTGGATCCATCCTTGGTCGTGATGTTGATAACGCCGGAGGTGGCCTGACCGTACTCAGCGCTGTATCCCCCGGTGATGACTTCCATTTCCTGGATGGCATCAGGACTGATCTGCAGACCGAATCCGGTGCCGCCGAGGATATCCTGCACCGGTACGCCGTCCACAAGATATGCATTTTCGTATCCTCTGCTCCCCCGTATGTGGATCTGGTTGTCGCTCTGCACAACACCTGTTTGCAGTCCGACGATATCCTGTACGTTACGAACGGCAGATATTTTGATGTCATCGCTGTTGACGGTGCGTGAGCTTGATGTCTGCTCGATGTCGAAGAGGGGCTTCTCTCCGATAATGACGACCTCTTTCCCAAGCGTCAATGAACTCTCTTCGAGCTTCACGTTCAGTTCGGTGGGCCTGTTTGCTTCTACTTTGATTCCGGTATATTCAACCGCCTTGTAGCCAAGGAGCGTGATAGAAATAATGTAATCTCCCGGGTTCACTTTCGGGACGATGAATTTTCCGTCGATATCGGTCGATGCGCCATAGTACGTTCCCTTCACGAGCACGTTGACGCTCGGCAATCCTTCACCGGTTTTGGAGTCGACAACCTTTCCGGAGATCGAGCCGGTTGTCTGCGCATAAGCAGCAAAAGAGACCGCAATAATTAATAGAAACGAAATGAGGAGGCTGCACAATGACAATCGCAGACAGTTTCCCCAGCCGTCAGAATGCCCGTTCTGAATGCGCGTGAGATCAGTTCCAGAATATTTTCCGACTGAACTTATCATTGCAATTTAAACTCGTCGACGATCACTTTGCGGAAGAATGATGTGAGGGCGGCCGGGTCGCCGTTCAGCAGATGGACCGGCACCGCCACAAGGACAAATGTTTTTGCATTGTCAATCACGGCAATCGGCGGGACTCCTAGATACCGTTCCTTCTTTTGCTGCGGAGGGGACACGGAATTGTCCGTATAGACTGAATCCATCTGATAGAGATACTGAGCATCAGCTCGTTTATAGACACGCCGCCAGCTGGGGGCCGGAGTAACGAATTGCCCGCCGCCGCTGGGCCGTGGACCGAACGTCAGGGCTGGATATCCGCTCGTCGAGTCGAACGGCGCGAGTCTAGTTCCGATCGGCACACGATTGTCCGCATTCGTTGGCACCGTCGCAGTCGAATTCGGGTCCGTCGTCACGCTGTCGATAGGAGCGAAATCGTTGAGCGCGCTCACATTTGGGAATGAAATGTTCTCTGGAAACGTCGTCGAAAAAATTACTTTCCCGCCGCGCTGGATAAAATTGAACAACCCGATTTGCGCCGGGCCGTACGAGGGGTACAAGTCGCTATACCAGAAAACAAGTTTGTACAACTGAAGAGTAAGGATGAGGGCCGGATTGATATTTGCCGGAACATAAGTTCCGTATTTCTGATTGGCGATCTGATTTGATTTCGCCGTATTGTCCAAGCCAATGCCGACATCGAGAGTATCAAATAGACTAAACGATCCTCCATCTATGCTCGGGTCGGAAAGTACTGTGTGATATATCCGCAGCGCAATGGAATCAAGAGCCTGATTGTCATCCTTCACAACCAGCATCTTCCCTTGTGGCTTCTTCACAAACCAGCTGCCCGCCGGCGACGACGGCATACGTGCGACTTTGCTGTATTCGCCTGCGAGATCCTTCGCCTGGACATAAAGAACATTCTGCGCGTTCAACCTTAACCCGGAAATTGTAGTCTGGAGCTGCAGCCCTGGAAACGCTCCAGTGTAAACATTTGCCGTGACCGTTCCATTAACCGGAGCAGCATCGCTCACAGAACGAGGCACCGCCAATGTCACGAGCGTCGACTTGCTGGTGAGAGTTTGCCAGCTTGACGGCAGGGTCGTATCATTCAGCGCGATCCGATACGAGACGATGGTATTGTCCCCGTCGGCGTCATGTCCGACCCAGGAAAAAGTCGCAACGGTGTACGTGGTTAGAGGCTGCTGTATCACCGATGAATCGACAGGATTGGCGGCAAATTGCACCGTCGGGGGCGTGTTGCGAATGGGAAAGAGCAGGATGGCGCCTTTGGGGTCGGCTGCAGATTGGAGGCTACTCAAGGCTACGTCGCCAGCGCTGTAGATGCCATTCGTGTCTTTGTCCCAATATGGACTCGGCGTCATCCGGATAATTGCCCCACGCGGCAGGGCGATCCCCTGCTTAAATGAATTGTCGACGGCTCGAACGATTACCGTAAAGCTATCCCGAATTGCTCTCAAAGGAAGTGCAATGAGAGTATCGGTGATGGTAGTCCAGGTATACGTTATCGTATCAGGAACAGGGATCCTGGTCGGAGCAGGCCTGAAGTTCCCCACGGCGAGAAGGTAGCCTTCCACGGTGCCGTTTGGATCCTCGCCGTACCAATAGAGATGCTGGCGCGACGCAGTCTCAAGGAGAAGCGAATCCGGCGTCAGCCAAAGCCGCGTCGACGGCGGAAGGTTCGTTTTCGGTTCGTCAGTGAACTGCTTAGTGCAGCTGCCGAACAGAAGCACGAATGCGAACAATATTAAAGCTTGGAAAAAATGCCGCTTCATTTCTCTTTGAGTTAGTTCACCGTCTCCCGCTTGGTCATCCTTCTCCCGCCGATTTGCGGCGGGAGAAGGATGACAATTACTTCTGCAACGCGCTTTCTTACTTCAACAACAACATTTTCTTCACTTGCACAAAATTCCCAGAGGAGATCCTGTAAATGTACATTCCGGTCGACAGCCTCGACGCATCGAACGAAACATTGTATGTGCCGGCCGTCTGCTGCCTGTTCACAAGCGTTGCAACGACCTGTCCCAAAATGTTGTAGACCTTCAAGGTCACCATGCCGGAAGCGGGGATCGCATACCGGATAATCGTCGTCGGGTTGAAAGGATTCGGATAATTCTGGTCGAGGGTGTATTGCTCCGGTATGTTCGCCTGAGTTCCGCTGACGAGAGTTACTCCCGGTACGACATAATCAGCGTTTGTTCTCGGCACAACCATATAATTGTTGTTGTTATAGTAAATAACCCCTACCAGTTTGGTGATCTTGTCACCCGTTTTCAAAATCTTGTCTCCAAAGGAAGTATCAGTCGGAACGTTCGAATAGAAATTCCGACCATCCCTCCGGACGAGAACCGCAGCGAAACTATTAGAGACTTCAAATTGGGTTGGATCCACAAAAACTGGGTTGATATTTCCCACGGTTAAGGAGTCAAACTCGACCAACATCCCTTCATATGGCTCCGCGCCCAGGTTCCCGTTGCTCACCCCCGGACCAAATACTGATGTCAATAGTTTGACGGGTGTTGGAATGGGATGGTGATGAGAGACAACTCGAACTGAGGTCACTTGTGCAAGCTGAGTAACTTCGAAATTCTCCGTCACTTGACCGGCCACCACGACACTGTCGCCGTTCTGAATCGGATCGAGGAGCGTATCTGGCCCGGTCACCCATAATCCGCTGAAGGGCTGGTTCGAGCTCTGGATATACCACGGGCTTGTTCCGTTTATGCTGAAGGGGGATAATAGCAAACTTGCGGTATCTGCCGTGACGATTCCGCTGGTTGAGTCAATGGCACCCACATACGGGCTCCGGCCATTTTTGTACGGAGTGTATTGTATGTCTTGAATGGACAGCAAGCGTTGGGCGGTTCTGTCGAGCACTTTGTAGAAGAAGAACCCTTTGGTGCTATCATATTGCGTCAGAGCTCCGGAATTCGCGAGAATCGTGGATCCATTGTTCGTGTCGGTGACTTTGAGAAAATATCGGACAACGGTTCCTGCAGGCTGGACCGGAATATTGGCTTGGTACGATGAATCTGCACCCCCATGCGGCGCAGCCATCGCAACATTCTGCCAGCTTCCGTTGCTTAAGCTGTAGAACAATGTGACAGAAGCAATAGGAAAAGTTGCCACGGTCGTGCCGGTCGATTGGTAGGCTTTTACGGTAATGAGCGGAGTGCTGTCCTTGGTCACAACTACCGGATAGCGCCTCTCCGTAGAAATTCCGGGAGGAGTGGGCCCGTAGACGATATCGCCGGGCCACATCGGACATATTCGGTAGCCGCGTGCTGATTCCTGGCCCGAAGAAGTCGCGACATAACCCCTGATCGTGTCGATATATGCTCCCGCCGGGGGAACATGGTAAGCCGTATCAGCAGGAGTAGTCGGCTGGGCCTGAGCACTGGGGCTCTTGGTAAAATGATAGGACCAGTCATAGTCGGAAAGCTGATTGCCCGAAGCATCGGTAAACATAAATGTGCCGCGTGAGGTATTGACGTTGGCAACAACCGTGACATTTGTAAAATAGACATACTGTGATTCCCATTGCTCGCCCGTCGAGAACAAAATCTTCCCTCCTGGATTAGAGCCAATGTTAAAATCCGTAATGCTGAGATGAACGGGCGGCGGCAACGGATTTCCAGACGAAAGTACGTTGACCCCGGCCCCGACGATCGGAGCAAATTGTGTAGCGCTGTTCATCTGACTGAGTGGAAACTCCTGGATCACACCCAGCATCTGGATGATATCTCCCTGCTCGACGCTGAAGAATCCGTCTGCATCGAAGTCGGCGCTGTCGTTCGTAACGGGATAGCGGACAAGGATACCGCCCCATTGCTGAGTCCCGAGAACGCCCGTGTCCACCACCGCCAGCGTAAGCCCGTCATTGGTGTAACTTATAACTCTCGCCGGCACCGTCACGAGCACTGTGATGTTCACCGTGTCATTCAAAAATCGGGAGGTTTGCTTCGTCCATTGCGCTCCGGTGTTGTAGCCTGCCGAATCTGCAAAATGCAGTGAATCGGCCGAGACAAACTGTATGTCATGCACCGTTACTGTTGGATAATCTGCAATGCGTTGCGGCGACCAGTGGTGATATGATCTTTTTGTCGGCTTGTGAGTTCCTGCGAACCCAACGGCCGTGCACAACGCCACTATCGCGATAATTAATAGAAGTTTCTTCATAGCGCTCTCCTCACTTTCCTGGAAATTATGAGATTGATTGAATGATCTTAAATTCGTTTGGGACAACCATGCGGAGGTTTGAAACCTCCGCAAGGATTTACTTATTTCACAATGACAAATTTTCCCCTCTTCACGGTCCCCGTGGCGAGATCCTTCACGGTAAAGAGATACAATCCTGTCGCTATCGCCTGGTCATACCGTGAGATGAGATCCCATGCGTGCTCCCCGCCTGCAAAATGCGCCGGAAGACTCAGACCTGAATAGTCATCGAACCACTTGATGCCCGCACCGTTGTATGTCGATGCATCGTGCGTGAACTGAGTGACGAGGTCTCCGCTAAGGGTGTAGATCTTAACCTCGGCACGCGCCGGTAGATTGTAGAAATAAATCTTCCGATCCCGCTCTCCCGGCTTATCCCAGGCCGCACCCGCGTAGTAGGGATTAGGATAAACACCGATTTCCGTAGATTTATCCGATGTCGGAGGCGTGCCCGGTATGACCCGCACGATCACTTTCGCGCTCTCGAGGCTGGGAAGCTGGTTAGCAGAGTCTCCCTGATTGTACGCAGAAACTCCATAAAGATACTGCCAGCCGTTCAGGCTTGTGATGTCGTCGCCTATTGGGGGAAAACGATACCAGTATTGAACCGTGTCTCCCGGAAATATTTTTGGCGCGTCAAGCTTTACGGCGCTGAAACCGCTGTTGTATCCGATGGCATCATCCGTGCGGTCATAATCTCCGACAAGTCCCATTGAGAGGATAAAATTCGTCGGGTCCTTGATGTCGGCCCCGGCGGAAGATCGGTAGACCCGGTATCCTTCGAAGTCATATCTTCTGCTGATCGGGTTAAAGCTCTCTTCAGCCTGAGTCCTGTCCCAATATATGATCGCCTGCTGATTCTCAACTTCGGCATGAACACGCGGCTGGCGCGGGGGCTGGGGAAGGACGTAACGATGAACTGTCATATCTCCAAAAATATCTTCGCCGGGATCAACTTTGTTGTTTCCATTGAGGTCGTTCCCGTTAAACGCCTGCTGCGCCCACGTTGCGTTCGCATAGAGGGTTTTCCTGAGCGCGGCATTGTGGTAGTCCTCGCTCGGCAAAGCACTTCCGCTTTTCTTTGCACAGACGACAGCAAAAACTACGTTGATGGTGTCCCCGGGCGAGAGAGCGGGAAACGGACCAACCGATAAAAGATCGACCAGATTCGACGGCGCGATGCCCTGAGTAATGCCGTCAGCGAGGACCGGTATCCCCTGCGGCGTCCCGAGTGATTGAATATAATTCCTCGGCTCCATCGTCGACATTCGCTGATACTTCCCGCGAAAGACATCAGACGGGTTATTATCAAATTCCGGGTAAAAGTACGCCTCGGTGCCGGAGCTTGTATTATTGTACTTCCACCCGTTATAGTACGTGTCTTTGTAGAGATCGCCGAGTGAATCCAGAGGAGTTCCGGACCCGTCATTCTTGAGGGGGAATGGATTCGTGCCAAGCAGCTTCAATCCAAAATAACTATTCGCCGGCGGACCGTAGGGCTGCCCGGTGACGTCGAACGTGTACGCCAGCCGCAAACTGTCGATGTATCCTTTCCCGCTGCTGAAGAATGCTGAGCTCGCCTGGTATCCGGAGAGATTCATATTCCGCACGACACCCTCATTCCGCAAGCCGACATAAATCCCATCCAGCGTATCGGTGTTCCCCTTGGCCAGCGTGATTGAGTAGCTCAGGATCACGAAAAAATCTGCAAACGGAAAATTCCACGCGTACGATTCCAGGTGAACGTTGATGCCGAGGGGCGAGTGGCTCGGGATAGAGTCGCCGGTGAACGGGTCGCGAGTATTGTTATCCGTAAAGTCCATCACAAAATCCTGATGACTCACTGCCTTAAGGCTGAAATACGTATCGCCCGATAACGATGACCGCTGATTGATTTGAGCTCCAGGCTCCGTCGTGAATTCAAAACCCGCCCCCAGCGTCAACGGGTTTCCGCCGTCAGCGCAGGCGGTTGAAACGCGGGGAATGCCGTCTTTGCGCTTCACGCCTCCGATCCATAATCCCCCCAAAGCAAGGTTTTCGATCCGCGATCCTTTGGGGTATTCACACGACGGTTGAGCCGGCCAATTGTTAAAATTCGTTCCGAGCGTCCCGATATTCGTGATCGTCATCCGAACGTTGCCGACGGTGGTGTACTTCGTAGCGTCATCATCGGCTATTTTACCGAGAGACGGGACATTCGAGCGGGAAGATCGGGGTTCGGCTTGGGAGAGACTTCGTTCTGTGGAGACCAGGAACAGGATGAGAGCGAGAAGCGAAATTCTAATATTTCGATAGAGGTGCGTATGCAAGGAGTACCAAAAGGGAATAAGTGCGTTTTTCGAAATATTATTAAAGAGAACGGTCAGTGAAGCAGATTTTTGAAAGTGGTGCTGGGTGGATCCACTTACCCAGTAAATATACACGCAAAACGAAAGAGATGCAAGACAGGCGGAATAATTTAACAAATCAGAAATACGGGGATAACAACCTTAATGATAAATGACGAGCCGTTCCCCCGCATGAATATCGGCGGCCAGTTCATTCCAACGCTGGATGTCGTCCACCGAGACGCCGAATTTCTTCGAAAGATCCCACAATGTATCTCCGCTGCGCACGCGGTAGTATTCCATGTTCTCCGACGTAAGATGAACCATTAATCTTCGTCCGGCCAAAACGCGAGAGGTGGAGAGCTTGTTCCATTTTTTGAGATCGGCAACAGAGACATTATACAGAGCCGCGATCTTTTCCAGAGTCTCTCCTTTCTTCACCCGGTGCCTGATCGTCTTGAGTTTCGCCGGAGCGGCCGGCGTTGCGGCGGGCTTCTGGCTGGCTCCTTGTTGAGGCGATTGCACCGACGAACTCGCAACATACACTTCCAGAGACTGGCCTGTATAAATCTTGTTGCGGCGAAGTTTGTTCCAGCTCTTCAGGTCGGCAATGGCGACGTTATAGTCGTTCGCTATTTTCTACAGGCTCTCTCCCCTCTTGAC
>Ga0265338_10010113_pt1 | contig 11141 bp, 10 predicted proteins | sample 42126metaG_FD_193579 | JGI IMG/M metagenome (GOLD analysis project Ga0265338, IMG submission 193579) | Rhizosphere microbial communities from Carex aquatilis grown in University of Washington, Seatle, WA, United States - 4-21-26 metaG | ecosystem: Host-associated > Plants > Roots > Rhizosphere... | reverse complement strand
ATCGCATCCAGGCCGCGCTCATCCTCACCACCAGCTTCGCCGGCGGCGCACTGCTTCCCGCGGCGGCGCTGTCGCGCCTGGACAAGGGGCGGATGCGCGATCTCTTCTTGCGTGCAACGTCCTACTCGGTGGCGCTGTTCTTGCCGCTGGCTATCGCCGTGTTCATCTACGCAAGGCTGCTGATCGTCGCGTGGGTCGGCACCAGTCAGATAGGCGCAACCGGCGCGACGCGGCTCTTCGCGCTGTGGATCGGCCTCGGAACGCTCGATGCCGCCGGGTCGACGATGCTCGTCGCGTCCGGACGGCTGAAACCGATCGTCATTCTCAGCGCGCTCTGGGTGAGCGCCAATCTCGTGCTGTCGCTCGTGCTCGTGCACGTCTGGGGCATCGCAGGGGTCGTCGCCGGAACCGTCATCTCGTACACGCCGCTCCTCGTCGCGTACACGACGCTCTGCCTGAAGGAGTACGAGATCAAGCTGTCCGACTGGGCGAGGCGTGTCGTCCGGCCGAATCTGCTCGGGGCCGCGGTTCAGGTTGTCCTCTGCTTTGCGACGCTCCACCAGATCGAACGGCTCCCGCCACGGATCGGCGTGCTCCTGGGCGGGGCAGCTGGAACGGCCGTCTCGCTTTCGATCTACTTCTTCGTTGGGATCCCGCCGGAGGAGCGGAACTACCTCCGACGGGTGATGTCGGGTGCAGCGGCGCGCACGGCTCCGGACAGCCAAGCGTAAGCGCCGGTCGTCCCGGTCACACCTGTTCCATCTCTTCGACCGTGCGAGCGGGCCGCCTCCCTGACCGGATTACCTCTGCCGCACCGGGGCCCGTGTTCGCTATCAGATCGACAACCGAGAGATACGGGACGAACTCGTCGCGGCTCTGCGGATAGGCGGGGTGCTCGAAGTGCTGGAACACGAGGTCGATCCCGTGAGCGGAAAACCCGGCGTCCGCGTGGAGGTAGTCGAACGATCCGGGAGGCGACAGGTACGTCGTGGCGCCGAGTTCGAGGCAGATTTCGAGCAGCGCTCCCCCCTTTGCCCCTTTCGTCGCGGGGAGATGCGTCGCGCGTTCGAATCGTGCAGAGACACCGAGTTGCTCGCCGAGCGATTCGATCAGGTAGATGTCGAGCTCGGCGAGCAAGTCCCATTCCCGTCCGTATGCCTCTCCCAGGGCGGCGGCGAGCAAGTCCCAGTACGGGCTTCGCCGATAGCTTCGCTCGACGGACGTGCTGTGCTTCTTTGCCCAGGATTGGGTGTTGTCGATCGCGACGTCGCAGATGCGCGTTCCCGACGCCTGGCGAACCGGGACCGTAAGCCAGAGAGGGCCGTCTTTCGTCAGGATGCGATTTCGCTGCTGCCACGATCGCCCGCTGAACGCGACGCTGTCGAGGAACACAAACACGTCGCTCTGGTCGATCAGGTCGAAGTACCCCATCCACGGCAGGTACGTCGGCTGCATGATGGCGACGATCACGAGCCCGTCCGCTGCATGCGAGCGGCCATCCCGTCGAGGATCGCATCGACAACTCGTCGCCTTCCCGCTCCGTCCGCGACCGTACGCGCGCGGGTTGCAAGCGTCGACCGGACGTCTGCGTCGGCGAGACGCCGAAGTGCGGCGGCCATTTCCGAGTCCGTGACCTGCTCCGAAGGTCCCAGGTACACGATGGCGCCGCGGTCCGCGATCGCCTGGGCTTCGGCGTGCTGCTCCGCGGTCAGCGAGACGACGGCACACGGCAGTCCGGTGGCGCACGCCTCGTGGAGCAGCGTGCCTGCGGCGATCAGACCGGCCTGCGCGTCGCGCAGCAGCGCGGGCATGTCGTCGACGCTCGTCAGTTGTGAGAGTCGCGGGGCCGAGTCGTCGCGGGCGGCGCCTGTCGCTACGGTTGCGGGAACCACGGCGACTACGTGATGGAAGGGCCGGTTCTCCAGCGTGGCGAGCGCACGGAGCGCCTGCTCGAGCATCGGACCCTGTTGCGTGCCTCCGAAGGAGACGAGGAGCGGACCGGCCACGTGGCGCGCCTCGTGGGGACGGGAATGGTCGAACGCCGGACGGAGGATCAGGTAGTCGCGGCCTGAAAGGCGTACACCGCCAGTCGAATCGCCAGACCCGCTGACGTTCGGGTCGACGACGATGTCCGCGCGGAACGGCAGAGGGATACAGTCGACGAGCGTGACGAGCAACGCCGAGCGGGGGACGGCGTCTGCCGTGCTTCGTGAGTACCGCCAGAGGTCGAGAACGACTGCGTCGGAGCCCGCTGGAAGCGGGGGCGCTTCGACCACGCCGATGGGCAGTCCTGTCCCGACCGCCGCATCGGGCGGCGCGAACGGCGGCAAGACGCCGTTCACGTAGATGTGGACGTCACACCCCCTCCCACGCAGCTCTAGGGCCAGTGCGTGCGAGCGAGCGAAGTGACCCCATCCGACTTCGCCACCGCAGTCGACGACGAATGAAACACGGCGCCGCATCCTCGGATCGTTTCTCACGGCTCGCGCGTGGCCAGGGCGAGCAGACGAGGGCTGCGTGCGACCGCGTCCACGATCTCCGCCTCCGCAAGGTCGAAAAGCCGGCCCTTGGTGGTCTCGAACAGGCCGTCGAGGAGCTCCACGTCGCGTTCGGTGTCGATGGTGAAGCGCCACGAAGGCAGGTTCAGCGGTGGGGGCGCCGGGAGCAGGAGCACCTTGAACTCGTCGGGCCGCTCGGTGACGTAGAGGATCACGTGCTCCCGCTCGTCGGGGAGCTTCGCCTGGCGCCAGGACTGCTCAAGTGCGGTGGCGGAGAGGCTCTCCTGTGCAACGCCGAGGGGCGCCCCTTCGACCGAGACGTAGTCCGCACGTTCCCGGACGTGTGTCTCGACGATCGTGTCGAGCAAGGCGGGGTCGAGCAGCGGGCAATCCGCTGTCACGCGCACCACCGTGTCGGCGTCGCGCGAGCGCGCCGCCTGGTAGAAGCGATCGAGGACGTCGAGTTCGCTGCCGCGGAAGCACGGCACCCCGATCTCCGAGCACATAGCCTCGACAGCGTCGTCTCGGGGCAGCTCGGAGGTGGCGACGACGATCTCGCCGGCGAGTCGGGCGAGGCGGGTCCGGTAGACGACCCACGCGAGAACGGTTCGCCCACCGACCCGCCGTGCGACCTTCCCCGGCAGGCGGGTCGATCCCATCCGAGCCTGGATGATCGTCAGGACCCTCATCCGGGACGTCGGAGGAGAGCGCTCCACGAGACTCCCTGGCCGTTTGGAATCGCCTTCGTCGTGACGGCTCCGCAGACAAGCTCCCAGTAGCGGGGGTGCAGCCCCGGCGACAGGTTCCGCTCCGAGCGAAGCACGCGGACGTTGTCGGGCGAGAGCGTCTCGCCCGCGGCGATGTCGCGTAGCGCGTGGATGCTCCGCTTGTCGTTCGGGTACAGCGGCATCTCCGCGCGCTGAATCTCCTTCCGGCCGTTTCCGAGGATGCGGTCGACGGCCTCGTCCCCGTATTCGCTCCGGATCCATGTCATCCGTTCGCCGAGGTCGAGATCGTCGAGCCGGCGGATGGTCCGAACGAGGCGGCCGAGCTCCTCTGGCACGAGCGCGAATGGGTGGTCGGGCCCTGGATATGTCCGGTCGAGCGTGAAGTGCTTCTCGATCAGGCACGCGCCCACCGCAGAGGCGATGGCAGGCGTTCGCTCCGCGTCCATGGTGTGATCGGAAAGTCCGACGGGGACGCCGAACGCTCGGCGCAGCGTGTCGATCACCGCGAGGTTCGACTCCTCCGGAGGAAGCGGGTAGGCGCTCACACACTGGAGAAGGATGAGCTCGGCATCCTCCCACTCCTCCCGAATCGTCGTCGCTGCCTCCTCGATGTCGGCCAGCGTGGACAGCCCCGTCGAGCAGACGAGCGGCCGGCGGAGGCGGGCGGCCCGGCGCAGGAGCGGCAGGTGGTTCAGCTCCGGAGACGCAATCTTCAGGGCCGGCGGATCGAGGGCGGCCACGGCACCGAGCGTCTCCTCGTCGAAGGCCGTGCAGAGGAAGGCGATTCCCTCCTCGCTTGCGAGCGCGCGCAGCTCGTGGAGCCACTCGGGCGGCAGAGCGTACTCCAGGAAGATCTCGCGCAGATCGGCCGGCCCTCCCGGCATGTCCACCACGCCGGCGTTCGCGGGGTACAGGAAGTCCGCGCGGAAGAGCTGGAACTTGACTGCGTCCGCGCCCGCGTCGGCAGCGCGTCGTACGAGCTCGCAAGCGAGAGCGAGGTCGGCGTTGTGGTTGCTTCCGATCTCTGCGATGAGGAACAGAGGAGCGCCGTCGCCGACCGGGCGGCTGCCGATCGCCACCGTGGCTCTGACGGCGCCGGCGATGTTACTTCTCCACCGTGACCAGCCAGTCCGAGTTCTTTGCGCTCCGCCCTCGGAAGGTGGTCTCGGTCAACTCGAAGCTCAGCTTGCCGAAGGCGCTGTAGCGCTCTTCGACATCTCGCTCGGAGAGGAAGTGCTGCACGGTCCCGCGCTCGTTGGTCTCGTCGTCTTCGGCGCGGAAGGTCTGGGTCTCGAGTGCGGTGCCTCTGCCGCAGCGGTAGTCGTCGGTGCTGCGCGCGACGACGAGGGCTCTGCCGCCCGGGAGCAGCACACGGTGCAGCTCGGCGACTGCGGCTCGGCCCTCGGCGGCCGTCCCGTAGTTGAACACGCCGTAGCTCACGGCGACGTCGAACGTCTCGTCGGGGAACGGGAGGGCGGTCATCGGTGCCACCGTCAACCCGACGGTGTGACCGATTGCAGCGAGGAGCTCACCGGTGTGACGCAGCCCCTCGGCGCTGATGTCCACCGCCTCGACGGAGAAGCCGAGCTCTGCGAGCAGGAGGGAATGGCGGCCGCCCCCGCAACCGATGTCCAGGGCACGTACGGCAGCGTGCTCGGGCATGACTTCTTGCGGCAGCGTGCGCAGGAACCGCACGACGTGCTCGCTCGGATACTGGGGTCGGAAACGCGGGATGCGGTGTAGGCCGTCCCAGAACGCCGCCGCCGCTGCGTTGTCCGAGGCGGCCTTGCTAGGCTCCATCGGCGACCTCGCCTCTCAACTCGAGCAGGAAATTCCCTCGGAAAAAGAGCTGATGACGAACAAGCAAGTCGACATATGGCGCGGCAATTTCGGGAGCGAATACACGGACCGGAATGTCGTAGACTGGCGGACACGAGTCGGTGTCTTTCGCCGCCTCCTCAGCGGTCTCGACATTCGCAGCGCCCTCGAGATCGGCGCCAATCGTGGGCACAACCTCGTGGCCTTGAGAGACGTTCTCGGCGAGGGAAGCATCGTCGCCGGCATCGAGCCGCAAGCGTACGCGCGGTCGATCGCCGTCGAGGCCTCTCCGGACATCGACGTCCGCGAGGGAACGATCTACGACGTCCCCTTCGGCAGCGGAGCCTTCGATCTCGTGCTCACGAGCGGGGTGTTGATTCACGTCCCGCCTGCCGATCTCGACACCGCTCTGACGGAAGTGCATCGCGTCAGCCGGAGATACATTCTCGCAATCGAGTATTTTGCAGACGAAGACACCGGGGTTGAGTACCGCGGCCACGCTGACCTTCTGTGGAAGAGGGATTTCGGTGGACATTACCAGCGGCTCTTTCCGGCCCTCAGCCTGGTTAGCACCGGCGACCTGACGGCGGCCGAGGGATTCGATCAGGCGCGGTGGTGGCTGTTCGAGCGCTGAGCGCATAGGCGTGCATCAGCGTGCCCCCGCCGCCAAACGCCGGGAGGCAGCCTGCGCGGCGGGCTCCGACAGGTGGCGTGCAATGCGCTCCGCGTAGTACTCGACATTCGCGTCGCTCGTGTCCACCGAGAGCGGGTAGCCCGGCGTCGAGCGGCGATACAAGAACGCTGCGAGGCGGATGACGTCGTCCGGCGCCGGCCCGTCCGAGCCAAGGGCGTCGAGGACGACCTGCGGTGTCTCGAACGGATCGACGACGTCGAAGGTCAATCCGAGACCGCGATAGGAGCTGTGCCCGAACGTGATCACCGGCTTGCCGAAGAACAGGCCTTCGAAGCCGGCGGTGGAGTTGATCGTCGCGAGAGCGGCGCACAGGGGGATCACCGCGTGCGCATGGGTTGTCGGGTCGAGGAGACGGATCTCCGGCCTACGGGCGAGCAGCGCATGGAGCGAGTGCGGTGGGAGAGCGCCGACCTGGAACGGGTGCTCTTTGATCGCCAGCTCGTAGCCGTACGGGAGCGACACCGCCAGGTGCTCGATGAGCGCCATTTGGTTTGCCCACTCGTGTGCTCGCACCGAGATTTGCGTGTCGTTCGCCACGTGCACCGGATAGAAGACGAAAGGGCGACTTCCGACCGGCCGGTAGAAGCGCCGGAGGCGGGCGGCGCGTGCTCGCTGCCGGAAGTAGAGCTGCGCGAACCGCCACGGATGGAGCGACTCTGCGCCGGGCGGCCGCGTGACATAGCGCTGCGCAAGGAGCCGGGCGAAATTCGTGAAGCGGCTCGGTCGCAGGCTCATATCGCGCGAGAAGGTGTACTGGACACGGCTGGTGCGGACGCTGTCCACGAACTCGGCGGCGTAGGCGAGCTCGTCCGGGGTCGGCTGGAACGCCTCGAACTCTGCCCGGTCGTTCGACGCCAGGACGTCGCCGTAGAGGACGATGCGTCCCGGCAGCGGGCCGGCCCAGAGGAACAGCAGCTCTATGCCGAGCGGCCGGCAGAGCGCATAGCCGAGCTGCTTGCAGAGATGACCGCCGTCTTCGCCCCAGACGGCCGTGGGTCGCTCATCCTCGAGGATGCGGCGAAGCGCCCTCGAGTATCCGACCGCGATCCTCGCCATCTCGTCGTCGCCGTGGCCTTCACGCCAGCTCCGCATGTCGGCCTGCCAGACACGCCGAAGGTTCAGGCCGAGCGCCTGCTGCTCTCGCTCGACCGCATGGGCGAGCTCGGCGCCATCGAGGCGCATCGCCTCGATGCACTCCGGCTGGTGCTCCAGGGCGTCGACTGCCGATTGCGCCGCCTCGGCGGTCGAGAGATCGGTGGCCAGCGCTGTCACGTGACGCGATTCGATTCCCCGGCGGCCGAGCGCGTCGCGAATCCGCTCGACGAGGAGGAACTCGCCGCGCGCCTCGCTCAGGAGGAGGATCCTCACCGTCTCGAGGTTAGCGGAGCCGATCGACGAGGTGTCGTACGCGCGAGTACGACCACGTCAGGTGTGCGAACTGCCCCGGCGAGTGCCGTGACGCGACCTGAAATGCGTTGTCGGACTGGCGCGCACCGAAGGCATGACTCATGCCGAGGAACACGGACCAGAGCGCGCAAGCCGTGGCGGCGGCGATCACCGCGGCCCGGCGCCGGCTGCGCACCGCGTCGAGTAGCCCTCCCAGCCCGACGGCGTACAGCGGCAGCAGGGAGGCGAGGTACCGCATCGAGAACGACCATCCTCCATCCCACCACAGGAGCGAGGCGTGCATCAGCAGGAGCCCGGCGCCCATCGCCCCGAGCACCGCGAGGAAGAGCCGATGTTCGCGTCGGCGGCGCATGAGCAGGATAAAGCCGATGACCCCCAGGGCGGTCACCGGCGTCCAGACGAACAGGCCGCGGTGCGGCGTGAACAGCATCCGAAGCGGGGTCAGCGGCGCGAAGCCGAGGACGCCGCCGCCGGAGGCGACCGTCTCGCCGCTCGCCCGCGTCCGGAGCCCTGTCCCCAGCGCGAGTGGGACGAGGACGAGCACTCCGTAGGCGGCGGCGCTCGCCGCGCCGACGAGCAGCGCAGGCCGAACCTTTCGTGCCGCAACGAGCGCTGCGCAGGCGCCGGCGACGACCCCGACGTTGAATGGTCGCACGGCGAGCTCGAGCCCGCAGGCGGCTCCCGCCAGGACGTACCAGCGCGGGTCTGCATGCGTGATCGCGCGAAATAGGCAGACGGTCGCGATCGCGAACGCCGCGGCATCGGCGGCATGTGTATACGCCGGCGAGAACGACGCGTAGTACCAGACGGGCGACCCGAAAACGGTGACGACGAGGACGAACCCGCGCAACGGCAACCGGAGCTGCCCGAGCAGCCATGCTGTCAGTGTCATTGCGAGCAGCACATACGCGATCGAGGCGAGCGTGATCGATGCGGGTAGGACGTGCCGGCCAATCCTTCCGTCTCCGACCACGAGCTTCACAACGTGGCCGACGCCGTAGAACGGCGCGTTCATCAGCCCCGTGCCGAAGTTGTAGCCCGAGCCGTTGGGGCGGTCGCCGAACAACCTCTGGACGAACGAGTAGTAGTCGGCGCCGTCGCCGAAGACGCGGTAGGCGCCGAAGTTGAGGGAGAAGAGCGTGAAGACCACGGCTGCGCCGATGAGCCCCGCCCGCGGCCGCACCGTCTCCGCCGACAGCACGCTCCGGGTGCGTCCGCGCCGCGTCTCTCCGAGAGATTCTGCCTGGGCCAACCCACCGGAGTTTACGATGGGCGGGTGGTCGTACCGCCGCAGCACGGCGTCATGGAGGGGGCGCGCCGCCCCGAGTGGTGCCTGGCCTGCCGGCGAACGACGGCGGCGTACGCCTTTCGGATCCGGAGCTACACGTTCTATCGTTGCCGCGCTTGCGGCTCCCTCTTCGTCGCCGAGGCGCCGCCTCACGAGGAGGTCGCGGCGCTCTACGCGGATGAGCTGTATTTCGCCAATCCGGACTTCGGCCGGCCGGAGCATGGCTGCTACCACGGCTACCGGGACTATCTCGCCGACCGGGTGGAGATCGAGGCGAAGTTCGCGTTCGTGCTCGAGACGGTGGAGCGCGAAGTAGGCGTTGGCCGGGTACTGGACGTTGGAGCCGGCCCCGGGTTCCTACTCGCGGCCGCATCCGCACGCGGGTGGAAGGGAGTGGGGGTCGAGCCGAACGAATGGGCGGCGGGGTACGCCCGGGACGAGGTCGGCGTCGATGTGCGAACGGCGAGGCTCGAGGACGCGGGGCTCGAGCCGCAATCGTTCGACGCGGTCATGTTGATGGACGTCATCGAGCACGTGCCGGATCCGGGCGAGCTGCTGACGGACGCGGCGCGGATGCTGCGCGCAGGCGGCGTGCTGGCCGTGCTGACACCCGACGCCGGGTCGCCCGTCAGCCGCATGCTCGGTAGGCGGTGGCCGGAGGTGCAACGGGTTCCGGAGCACCTCGCGCTGTACTCGGCACGCGGGCTCGGCGCGCTCCTGCGCTGTCACGGCTTCAGCGTGATCGGCTGGCACTCGATCGGGAAGCGCTCTACGGTCGAGACGCTGCTCGCGGACGTGGCGCCTGTCGCGCCGGCCCTCGGCCGGCTTGCTCAGCGTGCGGCTGCTCGAGCCGGCATCGGCGGACACTCGTTCGAGCTCGACCCACATACGAAGCTCGTCCTCTACGCGCGCCGTGCCGTCGGCGGAGACGGGGCCCTGCTCCGCCGTGAGAGGCGGCTGCCGAAGCCGAAGCACAGGCGTGTCTCCAGCGGCGTCACGGTTGAGGAAGCGGTCCTCGAAGACCTGAACCTGCTCGCGAGCGCCGGCAACCTCTGCGCCTGGATGTTCGACCAGTTCGAGGTGCCCCCGGGGAGCCGGGTGGTCGAGGTCGGCGCGGGGATCGGCACGTTCAGCGCGCGTCTCCTGGAGGCGGGCGCGGCCGAGCTCCTGCTCGTCGAGCCGGAGCCGGCGAGCGCAGCGGAGCTCGAGCGGCGCTTTGCGGGGACGCCGCGGGTGCGTGTCGTCCGGGAGTTTCTGCCCGCGGCGCCGACGCTTGCCGCCGAGGCGGGCACGTACGACTTCGTTCTCTGCCAGAACGTGCTCGAGCACATCGAGGAGGACGCGGCCGCCGTCGCGGCGATGGCCGCCGCCCTGCGCCCCGGCGGTCGGCTGGGCCTGCTCGTGCCGGCGCACCCGCGACTGTACGGCCGTCTCGACACGGCGTACGGGCACGCACGGCGCTACACGCGCGGCCGTGTCCGGTGGCTCGCGGAGGAGGCCGGCCTGGAGCTGGAGGACCTGTACTCCTTCAACCTGCTCGGAGTGCCGGGGTGGTGGGTGTCGAACCACCGCGCCGGCGGACGGATCGGCGACGGCGCGCTCGCGCTCTACGACCGGCTCGTCCCCCTCTGCAGGCGGGTCGAGAGCCACGCCCGCTTCCCCGTCGGTCTGAGCATCGTCGCGCGCGCGAGGAAGCCTGCATGAGCGATGGCGCAGACATTGTCGAGCTTTCGGTGCTGATGCCGGTGTACAACGAGCGCGAGACGATCGTGCAGGCGATCGAGGACATGCTCGCCGAGGAGCTTCCCGTCTCCTCGCGTGAGCTCGTCGTCGTGGACGACGGCTCCACGGACGGGACACGCGAGCTGCTCCGGGACCGCGAGTGGCCGCCGGAGGTTCGCGTCCTCCGCCACGAGCGCAACGCCGGTAAGGGCGCCGCGATCCGCACCGGCCTCCGGGAGGCGCGCGGCAGGTTCACGACGATCATGGACGCCGACCTCGAGTACGAGCCGGCTTGCATCGCGAAGTTGCTCGAGCCGCTGCTCGCGGGCGATGCCGACGCGGTCTACGGCGCACGCGGCTTTCAGTCGCACTCCGCCTTCAGCTTCTGGTACGTCGTCGGAAACAAGGCAGTCACGCTGGCCGCCAATGTTCTCTACAACAGCTGGCTCTCGGACATCATGACCTGCCATAAGGCGATCGAAACGGGATTGTTCCGCTCGCTTCGCCTCCGCGAGAAGGGCTTTGCAATCGAGCCGGAGATCACGGCGCGGCTACTCAGGAACGGCACGCGTATCTACGAGGTGCCGGTGAGCTACCGCGCCCGCACCCGCGAAGCCGGCAAGAAGCTGACCGCGATCGACGGATTGCGAGTGTTCGTGACGCTCGTTCGCTGCCGGGTCACTTGATCGGATCGAAGTGACGCTCGCACTCACGCTGGTGCCTGGATTCGGCGGCGCAGCGGCGGCAATGGTCGCGCTCGCCGTGATCGGCGTAGCGGCCGTGGCCGCCGCCGTGTCGGCGCGCAGCCGCGGCCGGGGAGGCGCGGTCGCAGCGGTCGCGCTGCTTGCGCTGACGGCACTGGCGATGCGTCAGGTGCCGTCGGAGCTGAACGACCGGCGTCTCCAATATCGGAACCAGGCGCCTTTCGACGCGTCCTCGAGCCAGGCGGAAGTCCAGGGTTCCGTCGGCGTCGATCCCAAGTTCCT
>Ga0265338_10010112_pt1 | contig 11141 bp, 11 predicted proteins | sample 42126metaG_FD_193579 | JGI IMG/M metagenome (GOLD analysis project Ga0265338, IMG submission 193579) | Rhizosphere microbial communities from Carex aquatilis grown in University of Washington, Seatle, WA, United States - 4-21-26 metaG | ecosystem: Host-associated > Plants > Roots > Rhizosphere... | reverse complement strand
CGCGCTTGCGCCCACCGTGGCGGGAGTCGGGTCGCCGCTCGGGCCGTACACGTACTCGTCGTAGCCGGTGAAATCCGAGCTGCTGCCCGACGCGAGCGGGAAGAGGAAGGAGTCGCTCAGGAGGAGAGAGGTGCCGTAGTTCCATGCCGGGTACGGGCAGGTCAGCGTCGGAAGGTTCCCGCACGACGCGTACGCAAGCTCGAACGAGCTGTTCTGGTACGCCGCCCAGCCGAGGAGCCCCTGCCCCGGGTCGGCGGATACCTGCGGCGTCGCCCAGTTGCTGTCGGTGATGACGTCCGGGCTGGCAGTGACCCTGCAGGGGAGGTCGGCCCCGGCGGGGCAGTAGGCGGGATCGTTGAACGTGTAGGCGAACGGCGTCGTGAAGCTGAAGGGTCCCGGCGCCAGCGCGGCGCCGATCGTGTGGGTCGCGACGGGATCGGTCGGATCGACGTCGCGGACGACCGTGACGACCGCCACGCCTGCGAGCCCGCCCAGGTCGACCGTGGACGGGTGGGAAGGGACGACCAGATAGGAGACGACGGTCGCCCCTTCGACGTCCGCGGTCGTCCAACCCGGGGGGGTGTCGACCGGATCTTGGGCGGTGGTGACGGCGAACAGCACGTCGCCGGGCAGGACGTCGGCCGGGAGGTGCGGCCAGCTCGGCGAGTTGTCGCCCAGCTGCTCGATGGTGCGCGGCGCGGACGCGACCGAAGCGGCGTACGAGCCGTCGTCCTCGCCCGCCGTCGCCGAGCCGGGCGGCGGGCCGGTGTAGACGGTGACGGTGACGTTGCACGTGTCTTTGCCTGCCGTGGCTGTCCCGACGATCGAGTGGTCGCCGCCGGTCGCCCCGGACGGGATCGTCACCGTGGTCGAGAACGAACCCGAGCCGTCGGTGGTAACCGTGCCGAGGCTCCCACCCGCGCCGTCCAGGCCGAGGTTGACGGTCTCGTTCGGGGCGAAGTCGCGTCCCTCGACCGGCACGTTGCCGCCCGGCGTCAATGGAACAGGAGGGTTGGCGAAGCAGAAGGACGGCGGCGGCTGGTCGCCCCCACCGCCGTTGTCGCCGCCGCCGCCGTCGCCGCCGCCGGATGTCGGGGGCGAGTCGGTCGCATGCGCAAGCGGGAAGATGTCGGAGAAGAGGCGCCAGAATCCATAGTCGTCCACGTGCGGGATCGAGAGCCCGATGTTGGAGTCGATCGTTGCGTCGAGCTTCCACCACGGGTCGACCGAGGTGTCCGCAGAAAAGTCGAGACCGAAGTCGAGGTTGAAGTAGGGCCCGGCGAGGTCTTCGAGGAGGAGGGTCGCCTTCGGGCCGACCTTCACCCATGCGTCCCCGTCGGCTGTCGGCGCCGGCGAGACATGGGTGAACGACTGGTTGAAGTCATGGGTCAGACTCAGGCCGTTCGAGCGGTCCCAGGCGGCGCCGAGCAACGCTGTCTCCGATGCCGTCGCGCTCGTCGAAACGGCCGCGCTGACGCTGACGCCGGCACTCACGTCTATCTCGAGCCTGAGCACGACGACGATGCCTTCCACCGGCGACTCGAGCGGGATGTTCACTTCCACGATCGGCGTCGGGTCGAGCGTGCAGTTCGCCGCCGCAGCCGCGGCGAACCCAGCCGTCGCCGTCGCGACGAGCCGCGAGATCACCTGGACTCTGCCGATGGGATGGAAGAAGCTTCCCCAATTGGCGACGAGGTCGGCCGTTCCCGAGAGCGAGACGCCGCCGTGGAACGAGACCGACTGGCTTCCGTTGCACGAGAGGTTCTCCGGGAACTGCGCCGCGATGTTCCCGAGTTGGTCACCGAGTCCGCCAGTGCGCGCCTGGGTCTTGCGCACGCTCGCCGAGCCGGCGGAACTGTCCGTGATCGTGTCGCCGTCCGGAGTCCAGTGCGCATCGATCTCGCCGCGCGGAAACGCCTCGGGCAGCGACGCAGGCGTCGTCGTCACGGTCAGCGTTCCCGCACTCGACGACAGCGACGTGACCTTGCCCAGCCACCCGTACGGCGTCGCGTCCGTGATCCCGACGACGACGATGTTCCCGACCGCCAACGACGGAGCCGACGCGGGATCCAGCGTCAGCGTCAAGCCCGTCGTCGGATCGCCGGTTGCATCCTCGACCGCGCTCGAGACAACGCGCTTCGTCGTGTCGGGAATCGCCCAGAGATAGTCGACGGTCGCGGTCGCACTGCCACCCGGCTCAACCGATGCCGGGCTTCCCGTGATCGTCGGCCGGTAGGTCGTGTGGGCCGCGTGCACGGCGTCAGCGGTGACCGCGTAATCCCCCGGCGCAACGCGGAGCGTCTCGGTCGCGTGCACGGCGTACTGCGCGCTCGAGCCGGTCACCGTCACGGCGCCCGCGGCACCTGTCGGCAGCTCGGTCACGTTCACCGTCAGGGTTCCCGTGGGCGCCGAGGCCACCGCCGCCACGACCGGCAGGACAATCCCGTTCGAAGCGATCGGCGCCGCGTCGCCGCGCGCCTCCACGGCGCCTGTCAGGCTCGCAAGCCACAGGCCGCGGCCGCTCGGCGTCGGAGCCAGACCCGTGAGCAGGCCGTGCAGCGGACGGCTCGCCGGCAGGAGCGGCGCCGCGTCACCCAGTGCCGTGACGTGCCCGTCCGCGGAGCCGATCCAGAGCCCCCGGCCCGTCGGCGTCGCAGCGACCGCGGTCACGAGGGCGTCGAAGGGGCCGAGGCGCATGGGCGCGAACGCCGGGGCGTCGCCGAACGCGTACACGTGCCCGTCCAGACCGACCAGCCAGTACCCCTGCCCCGTCGGCGTGATCGCGATGGCGGCGATCTCGTGTCCTAGTCCCCGCGGAAGGTTTGCGTTCCCGCGTGCGACCGCATCGCCCGCAGCCTCGACCCGCCCGTCCGCATATGCGACGAGATACCCGGCGCCGTCCGGCGTCGCCGCGATGCCGACCGCGCGCCCGGTCAGAGTTCGCGCGGGCGGCACCGGCCCGAAAGAGGCGGCGTCACCGACCGGCAGCACGCTCCCGTCCACGGCGAGCAGCCACAGCCCGCCGCCCGTCGAGGTCCCCGCAGCCGCGACGACGACGTGACGCCGCGTCCAGGAGTCGGCCGCCGAGAGAGCCGGCGCGCCGCCGAGCGCCTCCACCCGACCGGTCGCGGTGACGAGCCAGAGGCCCGACCCCGAGCCGTGGCTCGAACGCGGTGCCGCGACGGCCGCCGACGCGAAGCACGCCGCCACGATCGCCACGCCCAGCGACGCGATCGCACGACGACCCAACTCGCGCTTCGAGATCACGAAACCCCTTTTCCGGCTGCCCTCTGTCCCTGCGGACTCCACAGAACATGGCAGAGCCGGCATGCGCTTGCAAGAGTCAACAAGGCGCGGTGCAAAAACGGAGCGGCGCAGGAGTCGAACCTACCCAGCCGCGGGTTACGCGACCTCACCGGTTTTGAAGACCGGCTGAGGCACCGGCCTCGGCCGCTCCGCGGCGGAGCGTAGCTAGATCAGCTCTTCGCGCCGGGCGACGGCGACCGACTCGAGGCGCGACTTCGTCTTCAGCCGCTTCGAGATGTGGCGGATGTGGTTGCGCACGGTCTCGCGGCTGAGATGGAGCTGCGCCGCGATCTGCTCGGTCGAGGCGCCGTCGGCGAGCAGCCCGAGGATCTCGCGCTGCCGCGGCGTCAGGCGGCCGTCGATCTTCGGCGGCCGGGCGGCCGACTCGCTGCGGGGGCGGACGAGCCCGAACATGCCGATGGCGCGGTGCCGCGAGCGCAGCGGGACCGAGCTGATCTCCACGCACTGCTCCTCCCCGTGCACGGTCACGACGTCGACGGCGAAGTCGCGATGGCCCTTCCCGTGCAGGTTGCGGTTGAACGTGGACTTCGCGCGGGGGATGTCCTCGGGGTCGATGACGCAGGTGAACATGCGCCCGGTCACGTCGCCGACGAGCTCCTTGGCCGCGTCGTTCAACCAGCGGATGCGGCCGCCGCTGTCGATCACGTAGGCCGGGACGCTGATCTCCTCCAGTGCAGGCGGAAGCTGCGGCGAGATCAGCGAGAGGAACGGGGCCGCGGCGGGCGGTGCCGGCGCATCCTTCAGCACGAGTCGAACGTTACCGCGCGGGGCGACCGGAACGGGTTAACGTTGGCCCGTGCTCGCCCGCCTCGCACTCTCGTGGGTCCTCAACGCGGTCGTCCTCGCCCTCGTCGCGGGCATCTTCAGCGGCGTGACGTTCAACGGCTCGGTGGGAACGCTCGTGATCGCCGCCGCCGTGTTCGGCGTGCTGAACACGCTGCTCAAGCCGATCCTGAAGCTGCTCACGTTCCCGCTCGCCATCTTCACGCTCGGGCTCGCCTGGTTCGGCGTGGCCATGTTCATGCTCTGGCTCACCGACGCGATCGTCCCCGACTTCGACATCAGCGGCTTCTGGACGCTCGTCGGCGCGACGGTCGTCGTCTGGGCCGCGAATCTCATCCTCGATCTCATCCTCGACCGCAGCGACAGAGGACACGATCGCGGGAAGTCCGCGCCGGCGAGCTGAGCAGCTAGGCGGCCGCGAGACCGAAGCCGCGCGGCGCCGCTACTCTCTCTCGTGAGAGCCGTGCCCCGAGCACAGCGACCACCGGCCGTTCTCGCGGTCGCAGCCCTCGCCGCCGCAGCGGTCACGGCGGTCGCCGGCGCGGCGGCCTCGTCCGGCGCGCAGGACGCGGGGCGCATCCTCTTTGCCAGCGACGTTGCGTACTACCGAGCGCACGCCTCGCTCCACACGATCGGCGTCGACGGGCGCGAGGGTCGTCTCCTCGTCTCGAACGTCGACAACACCCGGTCGGTGCAGTGGTCGCCGGACGGCACGAGGATCGCGTACTTCCGGAACGGCGCGATCCTCGTCGTGCCGGCTCGCGGCGGGAAACCGCGGGTCGCCGGGCGCGTCACAGACGGCGCGGACACCCAGTTCTCCTGGTCTCCCGACGGGACGCGGATCGCCTACTTCGACTTCGACATCAGAGACACGCTCGTCGTCGTCCGTATCGGCTCGCGGATGCTCGTCAAGCGGTACGCGACGCACGGGGGCGGGGGCGAGAGGCCGGCCTGGTCGCCTGACGGGAAGCGGATCGCGTTCATTCGCGATCGGCGCAACGCGGGCGACCTGAGCGCGCTCGATCTCGCAAACGGGCACGTGAGCGTCCTGATCCGGGGTCTCGTCGGCGCCAATCTCGCCTGGTCGCCCGACGGGCGCACGATCGCCTATGACCTCGGCACGACCCTCTACCTCGCCGATCTCGCTCGGCACACGCACCGGGAGCTCGGGCTCGGGAACACGCCGTCGTGGTCGCCCGACGGGAGGAAGATCGCCGCCAACGAAGGGCTCGACAACGTCGACGTGCTCGATGCCCGCACCGGCCGCCGAGTCCACGTCTCGGGCTACTTCGAGACGAATCTGCGCCAGAGCGACGATCCTCCCTCTTGGACGCCGGACTCGCGCCGGCTGGCCGTGCCGATCCGGGACGACGTCTACGTCGTCCGCGCGGACGGGCGCGCCCGGAGAGCGGTCACGCACCATGGGCACGCGACCCTCCTCGTGACGGTGCCGTCGCTCTCCCCCGACGGAAAGCGCGTCGCGTACGTCACGGTGCGGAACGTGGGCCAGGGCGACGACCTGTACTCGATCCGCCCGGACGGCTCGGGGCTGCAGCAGCTCACGAAGCACTCTTACGCCGACCAGCCGGTGTGGTCACCCGACCGGAGCCGGATCGCGTTCGTCCAATTCACGAGCGGCCTGACGGGCAACGTGCTGGTGATGGGCGCCGGCGGCGGCGGTGCGCGTCTCGTCGCTGCGGGTCTCCAGCCGGCGTGGACGCCGGACGGACGGAGCCTCGCCTATGTGCGGGACGGCGACATCTACACCGTGGCCGCCGACGGCGGGCCGGAGCAACTGCTGATCGGCGGCCCGACCCTCGACTCCGACCCCGCCTGGTCGCCTGACGGGAAGCGGATCGCGTTCGCGCGCCGCGCGGCCGCCGGAGCGCCGGCCGACGTGTGGACCGCTGCGGCCGACGGCAGCGGCGCCGTCCAGCTCACCCGGGTCGGCGACGCGCACGACACCTGCAACGCCGTCGAGGGCTTCTCGCCCGCCTGGTCGCCGGACGGGACGGAGATCGCGTACGTCCGCGGCATCGGCATCAACAGCACCTGCTTCGACCACTTCTTTCTCATGTCGATCCGCGCGATCCACCCGGACGGAAGCGGCGACCGACTTGTCACCACCGGCGGAGGCAAGGGTCAGGGCGGCGCATCCGACCCGGCGTGGTCGCCCGACAGCGCCCACCTCGCATTCACCATCTCCGCTGACAACCCCACGGAGGGGCAGTACGTCTCGGGGGGTGACCTCAACTACCGGATCGGCGTCGTCGACCGCAGCGGCCGCGGGCTGCGCGTCCTCTTCCATCTGGGGGACTCGCAGGACCCGGACTGGCGCTAGCCGATCAGGCGACCGGTACTGGGGGGCCGTGGCTCAGGCGGCTGCGAGCGGCCAGAGCACCTCGCCGGCTTCGAGCACGTACGCGCGGCCGTCGAGATGGAAGCGGATGGCGCCGAGATGGGTCTCGGCCACCCATGCCTCGGCCGCGCGCAGCAGATCGCCGAGATCGCCGTCGCGGGGCTCGAGGTCGACGTAGACGACCCAGGTGTTCTCGAAGGAGACGAGCGAGCACGCCCAGTGCTGCCGCAGGCGCTCGCGGAGACGCGTCGCATCGGTCTGCTCCGGGACCTCGAATCTGATCGTCTCGTCGAGCGAGAGATAGCTGTCCATGCCGGACAGGGTGCGGATGGGCGAGCGCCGACCGCTTGACCCGATCGCGTCATTTGTCACGCGATCCTGAGGCGAATCCGAAAGGGCGGCGCGCGGCGTACCTCCCAGTGGCGGTCGGCGTTCCGACCATAAAGGGGGGGCAGACATGCTCACGTTCCGACTCGCGCTCACTGCGGCTGTACTCACGCTCGTCCTCGCTGCTGGCACTGCCGGCGCCCGCACGCAGGCGAACGTCTATTCCGTGCAGAACCTCGTCTCCGACACCGCGTCGACGGCGCCGACGACCGATCCGTCGCTCGTGAACGGATGGGGGCTCTCCGCGGGCCCGACCACGCCGTGGTGGACGTCGAACAACGGAACGAACACGACGACGCTCTACAACGGCAGCGGCGCCAAGCAGGCGCTGACCGTGTCCGTTCCGGGCGGCCCGAGCGGGACCGTCTTCAACGGAACCGCGGCCGACTTCGTCGTCACGCAGAACGGCAAGACGGGCTCCGCGCGGTTCCTGTTCTCGACCGAGGCCGGCATGATCCTCGGCTGGTCGTCGGGCGTGAACGCGACGACGGCCATTCCCGGCGTCGACCGCTCGAGCCAGGGTGCGGTCTACAAGGGCCTCGCCACGATGAGCGACCGGCTCTACGCGACCGACTTCCACAACGGACGGGTCGACGTGTTCGACGCGTCTTTCAACCCCGTACCGCTCGCGGGCGGGTTCGTGGACAAGAAGCTGCCGAAGGGGTTCGCGCCGTTCGGCATCCAGGCGCTGTCCGGGAACATCTTCGTCACGTACGCGAAGCAGGACGCGGCGAAGCACGACGACGTCGCGGGGCCGGGGCTCGGCTACGTCGACGAGTTCACGGCCGACGGGAAGCTCGTCGCGCGCGTCGCCTCCGGCGGGCGGAAGAACGCTCCGCCGAACGCGCCGTGGGGGCTCGCGCTCGCGCCGTCGACGTTCGGGGTGTTCGCCGGCGACGTGCTGATCGGCAACTTCGGGAACGGCCGCATCAGCGCGTACCAGGATCGCGGCGGCGGCAAGTGGGTCTACAAGGGCCAGCTGCGCCTCGGCGACGGGAACCTGGTCACGCTCGAGGGTCTCTGGGCGATCGCGTTCGGCAACGGCGCCGCCGCAGGCCCGACGAGCACGCTCTACTTCCTCGCCGGACCGGGTGACGAGAAGCACGGCATGCTCGGCGCGATCACGGCGGCCGGCTAGCGAACTGACCTAGTGCGCGATCTGGGCGTCGACCTCGTAGTGATGGACGTCCAGATCGCGCTCGACGAGATACCTGTCGTCCTCCGGGAAGAAGACGGCGCGGTCGATCTCGTCGCCGGCGAACGACCGGACCGCGTCGAGCGAATCGAACAGGAGGATGGTCACGAACTCCGCGGTGTCCCCGTCCGGCCGCCGGAGCACGAGCGTGCCGCGGGCCTCGCCCGCCCGCGCCGCCGCCATCCCCGAGGCCTCGACGTAGGCCGCGTATTCGTCCATGTCCTCGGTGCGCGTTGCGCCGCGCCACACCCGTGCGATCACGTCTCCTCCTTCACCCAGTTGCGAGTCAGATACAGCCAGAACGCGAGCCCGGCCCACTCGCCGTAACGGCGGAAGCGCCGCTCGATCGTCGAGTCCTTTGCCTTGCGGCCCGCGAGCTTCGCGTACGTCGGCCGCGTCCACGAGTCGAGGACGAGGCGCGAGTAGCGGCCAAGGCTCGTCAGCATCACGTGCGCCGCGCCGTACGGGCCGATCCCGGGCAGGGCCAGCAGCTGCGCGGCCACCTCGTCGTCCGGCAGCTCCGGGTCGGCGAGCGCCTCGAGGTCGACGTCGCCGCTCGCGACGGAGCCGGCGAGCGCCCGCAGGTACGGCGCGCGGTAGCCGGAGCGGGCGACCTCGCGGTAGAACGACTCGTCCGCGGCCGCCATCGCCTCGGCGGACGGGAACGCGCGTCGGCCGTCGGGCGCCGGGTCGCCGAGCTGCTCGACGAGCGCCGTGGTCATCTTCGTCGTCAGCGCCCACGAGCAGTTCGTCGTGCAGACCGTCTTGACGACGTCCTCGAAGACGGTGGGGCTGCGGAGCATCCGGCCGGCGCCCGCGGCCGCCCAGGCGAGGTCCTCGTCCGCGGCGGCGACGGCGTAGAACGGCGACAGGTCGTCGTCGAGCCGGAGCATGTTGCGGACGGTCGCGAGCAGGCGCTCGCGGTCGCGCGCACCGGCGGCGCCGCCGAGCAGCTCGACCTTTGCGTGTCCGCGCTTCCCGGCGCCCACGCGCACGGTGCGCGCGCGGCCGCCGCCCACCCGCAGGGTCGCCTCCAGCGTCCACGCCTCCTCGTCGAGGCGCTGCGGCGGGAGCGAGGCGACCCCGTGCGACGCGAGCGTGCGCCTGAGGCCGACCGGCTCGCCGCCGCCGCCGACCAGGCGCAGCTCGCCCAGCTGGGTTACTCCGCGAACGACGCGAGCTCCCATTCGGAGGGCTCGAACGCCTTGTCCGGCCAGGCGCCGAGCGAGAGCACGACCGTCCCCGCCTCCGTCGCCAATGCCTCCCGCTCGAGGGTCGGGTCGGGAATGTGCACGCACATGCCGGCCGGCGCGTCGATCTCGTCGCCGTCGACGGTGAACGTGGCGTGGCCGCTGAGGACGATGTAGAGCTCCTCGTGCCCGCCCGGGCCTTCGTTGTGCTTCTTGATCACGTCGTCGCCCGGGCCGCCGCGCCACGCGCTGGCTCCGAACGAGCGGATGTCGAAGTGGTAGCGGATCGGCGCCCAGTACGGCCACTTCTCGGCGACGATGTCGTCCAGGTTCGCTGCGCTGTAGCCCGCCATTGCTCCTCCTCGGGTGGGTAACCGGTGATAGACTATTCGGTGGTTATGGATGCAGTCAAGCCCGAGCTGCAGCTTGTCTGCGACTTCGTCAACACGCTCGACCGGGAGGCGGGGCGCGACGAGTTCGCGGACGCGATGGGCCTCGGCGTGTGGCTCCGCGCCCGAGGCCTGTGGAGCGGCCGGCCGGACGATGACGACGCGGCCGCGGCGCGCGCGCTTCGCGAGGCGCTGCGCGACCTGATGCGGGCGAACAACGGCGAGGACGTCGACACGGCCGCCGCGGCGGCGTCGCTCGACGCGGCCGCGCGCCGGGCTGAGATCGGCGTCCGCTTCGACACCGGCTCGATCCGGCTCGTCGCCCCGTCCCGCGGCGTCGGCGAGGTGCTTGTCGCGGCCGGTGCGGCCATGGCCGACGGGTCCTGGTCCAGATTGAAGGCGTGCCGTTCGTCGACCTGCCGCTGGGCGTTCGTCGACACGGCGCGGAACCGGTCGCGCCAGTGGTGCTCGATGAGCGTCTGCGGCAACCGGGAGAAGGCACGGAGCTTCCGCAAGCGGCACGGGCCGGCGAGTGCGTAGAGGAGTCCACGTCGCCGCGCCGCTCGTACCGGCCGCGCTCGCGCTCGGCGTCTCCTTCGGCGTGCTGGCGCGGGCGTCGCACTGGAGCGCGGCCGCCGCGGTGGTGATGTCGGCGACGACGTTCGCCGGCTCCGCACAGGTGGCCACGGTCTCCGTGCTCGGCGGGGGTGGCGGAGTCGCCGCGGCCGTCGTCGCGGCGCTGCTGCTGAACGCGCGCTACGCGCCGATCGGGATCACCGTTGCCGAGTCGTTCCGCGGTCCGTTTCTCCGCCGGCTGACGGAGGCGCAGATGGTGATCGACGAGTCGTGGGCGCTTTCCGGCGGCGGCACGGCGTCGTTCGACAAGGGGGTTCTGCTCGGCGCCGGCGCGGCGCTGTGGGTCGCGTGGACCGGCGGCACCGCTCTTGGCGCGGTGCTCGGCGGCGTGATCGGCGACCCGTCCTCGTTCGGACTGGACGGCGCGTTCGCGGCGCTGTTCCTCGCGCTGCTGGCATCGCAGCTGCGTAGCCGGCGCGCGGTCGTCGCGGCGTGCGGCGGCGCATTGATCGCGGCGGTGCTGACGCCGGTGGCGCCGCCGGGAATCCCGATCCTCGCCGCGAGCCTCGCTGCGCTCGCCGGCTGGAGGCGGTCGTGAGCGCGGCGTGGGCGTCGGTGCTCGCGGTCGGCGCCGGCACCGTCGTGCTGAAAGGCGTCGGCCCGGTCGCCGTGGGCGGGCGGCGCGTGCCGCCGCGGCTGCTCAGCATCCTGGCGATGCTCGCGCCGGCGCTCCTCGCCGCGCTCGTCGTCGTCGAGGGATTCGCGGCCAGGCGGTCGCTCGTCTTCGACGCGCGCGTGGCCGGGCTCGCCGCGGGAGGCCTGGCCGTCGCGCTGCGCGCCCCGATCTGGCTGGTCGTCCTCGCCGGCGCGCTAGCGACCGCGCTCGTGCGGCTGCTCAGCTAGTCGAACCGCGCGAGCAGCTCCGCCGGAGCCAG
>Ga0265338_10010111_pt1 | contig 11142 bp, 13 predicted proteins | sample 42126metaG_FD_193579 | JGI IMG/M metagenome (GOLD analysis project Ga0265338, IMG submission 193579) | Rhizosphere microbial communities from Carex aquatilis grown in University of Washington, Seatle, WA, United States - 4-21-26 metaG | ecosystem: Host-associated > Plants > Roots > Rhizosphere... | reverse complement strand
GGACCATTGGCGGCGTCGACGCCTTCGTCACCGAGCGGCCCTACCTGACCGCCGCCATCGCCGCCGGCGTGGGTGTGGCCCTGGGCTTCATGCTCGGCCTCGGCCGGCCCAAGGTGATCGTGGTGCGCCCGGCGGGCCTGCCGCGAACCTAGCGCTCAAGCAGCGAAGCGGTGGCGCACAAAGGTCGCGCTCAAGCAGCGAAGCGGTGGCGCACAAAAGTCGCGCTCAAGCAGCGAAGCGGTGGCGCACAAAAGTCGCGCTCAAGCAGCGAAGCGGTGGCGCAAGCAAACCGCGCTCAAGCAGCCGCCAGGCGATAGCGCCGCAAAAGCAGAAAGCCCGCGGACTCGCGTCCGCGGGCTCGATGTTTTTCGCCAAAGGGCGGCTCAGGCCGCGAGCACGCCCGACTTCTTGGCGATGAAGGTCGCGATGAAGTCCATCAGCGGCGGCGACAGGCAGTCGTAGGGCTTCAGGCCCAGCTCGTTCAGGCGCGAGCGCACGCCGTCCATCTTGGACGGGTCGACGCCGGTCTCGATGATCGAGGACACGAAGGCGGCGAATTCCGGGGCCGCGGCGCCCGCTTCGGTGAACAGCTCCGGATGGATGAAGTCCAGGCCGTAGAACGGATGTTCCTTGTTCTCGATGCGGCCGTACATGTGCACGCCGCAGCCGGTGCAGGCGTGGCGCTGGATGGTGGCCTTGTCGTCCACGATCTTCAGCTTGTCGCCGTTCTCCAGAACTTCGACGCTTTCCTTGCCGACCACGGCGACGACCGAGAACTTGGCGCCGGCCGGCTTCCAGCACTTGGTGCAGCCGCAGGCGTGGTTGTGGGCGACCTGGGCGCCGATCTTCACCTTCACCGGCTTGTCCGCGCACTTGCAGACGAGCGTACCGCCCGCGAAGCTCGAAGAGCCCTGTTTCACGCCATTGTCGACAGACGGATGGATCGTCTCAGCCATTGATTTTCTCCCGGGAGGACCGGCGCCCGGACAAGGGGCCGATTTTTCGTGTTTCCTCAGGGGCGCAGGCAGAGCAAGTCCCGGGCCCGCGGTCAAGGCCCAAAGTTGTGACCGCAACGCCAAGCTGCGTCAGGGAATGGGCGCGGTTCGTCCGCAGCCGGACGACGGCTTTCCCTCGCGCTCATGCAGCGAAGCGTTAGCGCAAAGAAGACTCAGCGCTCATGCAGCCGTAGGCGGTGGCGCAAAGAAGACTCAGCGCTCATGCAGCGAAGCGTTAGCGCAAGGAAGACCCAGCGCTCAAGCAGCCGTCAGGCGGTAGGGCAAAGAAGAAGGAGCCTCAGCTCCCCCGCTTGCGCCCGTACATGGCCATCAGCTGTTCGCGCTGCGTCAGGCGGCGAGACTGGTCAGCCTCCTCGCGCAGCCGACGGTCGGCGTCGAGTTTTTGCTGCTCGAGGTCGACCGCGGCCTGCTTCTTGGCCTCGCGTTCAGCGGCTCGCTCGGCGCGGATGCGCTCGCGGTCGGCCTCGCGCTCGGCGTGACGGCTGTCGAAATCGGGGTCTTGGACGGCGGCCTTGGGCTGAAACTTGGCCAGCATGGCCTTTTTGGCTTCGGCTGCTGCTTTCAGCCGATCATCGAAACCGGGAACGGGATTCTTCAAGGGTGTGGGATCTTCAAGCGGGATGGGGACGGTGCCCGCCCGTGGCCGGGCAAGGCGACGAACGGCGCCCCTCTAACGCGCGAAAGGGGTTCAGGTAAACCTTCGGCGTGTAAAATTCGCAGAATATTTTGCTTGGCGTTGCGGCAGGGCGACGGTTCGGGCGCAATGGCCGCAGGAAAACCCGCCCTCCGACGCCGGAAGGCGGGCCATTCGTTGGGGTGATTCGCTACCGCCCCTGCGCCTTCAGGATCGCGTCCAGCCGCGGGTAGACGCGGCGGGCGTTGCCCTCGAACACCATGGCCTTGTCCTCGGCCGAGATCGCCAGGGCGTCGACGTAGCGCTTGGTGTCGTCGAAGTAGTTGCCCGTCTCCGGATCGATGCCGCGCACCGCGCCGATCATCTCCGAGCCGAACAGGATGTTCTTGGTGTCGATGACGCGGAACAGCAGGTCGATGCCCGGCTGGTGATAGACGCAGGTGTCGAAGTAGACGTTCTTCATCACGTGGTCGCGCAGGTTGGGCTTCTTCAGCATGTCGGCCAGCCCGCGATAGCGGCCCCAGTGGTAGGGCACCGCGCCGCCGCCGTGCGGGATGATGAAACGCAGGTCGGGGAAGTCCTTGAACAGGTCCGCCTCGATGAACTGCATGAAGGCGGTGGTGTCGGCGTTGATGTAGTGGGCGCCGGTGGCGTGGAAGTTGGGGTTGCAGCTGCCCGACACGTGCACCATGGCCGGCACGTCCAGCTCGACCATCTTCTCGTAGAAGGGATACCAGGCCTTGTCGGTCAGCGGCGGGCCGTTCCACTTGCCGCCGGACGGGTCGGGGTTGAGGTTGCAGCCGATGAAGCCCAGCTCATTGACGCAGCGCTCCAGCTCGCCGATCGAGTGGGCGATGTCGATGCCCGGCGACTGCGGCAGCTGGCACACGCCGACGAAGGTTTCGGGGAACAGCCCCACCACCCGCTTGATCAGGTCGTTGCAGCGGCGGGTCCAGGCCTTGGACACATCCTCGTTGCCCACATGGTGGGCCATGGTCGAAGCGCGCGGCGAGAACACGGTCATGTCGGCGCCGCGCTCCTTGAGCAGGCGCATCTGGTTCTTCTCGATCGTCTCGCGGATCTCGTCGTCGGAGATGTCCGGATAGGCCGGGTCCACGTCGCCGCCGGCCTTGAAGTTGGCCTTCTGCGTCTCGCGCCAGACGTTATGCGGCTCGGGGGCGGTGGTGTAGTGGCCGTGACAGTCGATGATCATGATCGGGTCCCAGGATGGTCAGCAGCCGCGCTCAAGCAGGCGTCAGCCGATAGCGCAAAAAAACAGTTTGGGCTTCTTTAGACACCTGGAGGCGCGGAAGGAAGCCGGCGACGCAAGCCGACCGTCGCCTGCAGCCGGTCGAGGTCCACCGCCCCTTCCGACTTCGACACCACGATGGCCGCCAGGGCGTTGCCGACCACGTTGACGAAGGTCAGGGCCTCGGCCATCAGCCGGTGGATGCCCAGCACCAGGCCCACGCTCGCCACCGGCACATGGCCCACGGCGCCGAGGGTGCCGGCCAGCACCACGAAGGCCGCGCCGGCCACGCCGGCCGCGCCCTTGGAGGTGAGCAGCAGCACCAGCACTAGACCGATCTGCGCCGGAAGGTCCAGCGGGGTGTTGGTGGCCTGGGCCAGGAACACGGTGGCGGTGGCGAGATACAGGCAGGTGCCGTCGAGGTTGAAGCTGTAGCCCGTGGGGACCACCAGTCCGACCACGGATTCCTCGCAGCCCGCCGCCTCCAGCTTCCTCATCAGGGCCGGCAGCACGGTCTCCGACGAGGTGGTCGCCGCCGTGACCAGCAGCTCCTCGCGGATGAAGCCCATCAGGCGCAGCAGGCTGACGCCCACGCTGCGGGCGATCAGGCCGAACACGATCACGACAAACAAGGCGCTGACGGCATAGAACTCGCCGATCAGGGCGCCCAGTTGCACCAGCGAGCCCCAGCCGAACTTGCCGACGGTGAAGGCCAGGGCCCCGAAGGCGCCGACCGGCGCGGCCCACATCACCAGGCCCACCATGCGGAAGAAGACCTGCGAGGCGCTCTCCACCACCGCCAGCACCGGCTTGCCGGCCTCGCCCGCCAGGGCCAGGGCGAAGGCGAACAGCACCGAGACGAACAGCACCGGCAGCACCTCGCTCTGGGCGAACGCCGAGACGAAGGTGGTGGGGATGATGTGCAGTAGATAGTCCTGCACGCTCTGCTGGTGCGCGGTGGCGACGTAGCCGGCCACCGCCTTGGCGTCGAGCGCATGCGCGTCGATGTTCATGCCCGCGCCCGGCTTGATCAGGTTCACGCCCACCAGGGCGAACACCAGGGCTAGCGTGGTCACCAGTTCGAAATAGACGATGGCCTTCAACGCCACGCGGCCGACCCGCGCCATGTCGTTCATACGCGCGATGCCGTGCACCACCGTGCAGAAGATCACCGGGCCGATCAGCATGCGGATCAGGGCGATGAAGGCGTCGCCGAGCGGCTTCATCGCCGCCCCGGCGTCCGGCGCGAAATGGCCCAGGAGCACGCCCAGCGCCATCCCGACCAGAACCTGGAACCACAGCTTTCCGAATATCCCGAACCGTCCGTGCGCCGCGCCGCCCGTCATTCCCGCCCCTTCCCGATCCCGTCTTGCGCGGGACCGCCATGCTTCCCCGAATGCTGCAAGACCGCAACACCGCTTGACGAGTCTCGGGGTCGTGGGCCACAGGACATCCGGATTTCGGCCTCGCCCGGCCACGGCCGAATACCGCCCATCGCTGTCGCCGAAAATCGAGGGAGTCCCACGGGATGGACCCGAACTACATGCCGTTCCACCCGAACCCGTCCAAGCCGGCGTTCCAGGTCCCGGCGGGCGCGGTGGACGCGCATTGCCACGTGTTCGGCCCCGGCGACCTGTTCCCCTACCATCCGTCGCGCAAGTACACCCCCTGCGACGCGCCCAAGGCCAAGCTGTTCGCCCTGCGCGACTTCCTCGGCTTCTCGCGCAACGTGATCGTCCAGGCCTCCTGTCACGGGCCCGACAACCGCGCCCTGGTCGACGCCCTGGTCAATTCCAACGACAAGGCCAAGGGCGTCGCGGTGGTCGATCCGGAGGTCACCGACAAGGAATTGAGCGAGCTCAACGCCGCGGGCGTGAAAGGCGTGCGATTCAACTTCCTGCCGCGTCTGGCCGACGAGCTGCCGCACGAGGTCTACAGGGACATCGTCGCCCGGATCAAAAAGTTGGACTGGCAGCTGGTGGTCTATTTCGAGGCTCATGACCTGAAGCGCCTTCAGCCCCTGTTCCAGAGCTTCGACGTGCCGATCATCGTCGACCATCTGGCCGTGCCGGATGTGGGCAAGCCGCTCGACGCCAACCCCGAGTTCGACGCCTTCGTGAAGCTGGTGAGCAGCGACGACCGCTTCGTGGTCAAGGTCACCTGCCCCGAGCGAATCTCCAAGATCGGGCCGCCCTATGACGACTTCGTCCCCTACGCGCGGACGGTCGTCGAGGCGATCCCCGACCGGGTTCTGTGGGGCACCGATTGGCCGCACCCCAACATGCGCACCCACATGCCCGACGACGGCAAGCTGGTGGACATGATCCCGAAAATCGCCGTGACGGCGGAGCAGCAGCGCAAACTGCTGGTGGACAATCCCATGAGGCTTTACTGGGGTTGATCGATCAACTGGCCGGCGGCGCGTCATAGGCGCTCCGGACGTCGAGGTTTGGAAAGAAGGAGGCCGCGATGAGCGCGTCCCAGGGCCACCCGCCCAAGGAAGTCCACGAGTACGACGACATCCCCGGCACGGTGGTGTTCGACGCCCAGCGGTCTCGCGTCGGCTACAACCTCAACAAGTTCCTCTACTCGCTGATGAAGGCCGAGAACCGCAAGGCGTTCCTGGCGAACGAGAGCGGCTATCTCGACCAGTTCAACCTGATGCCCGAGCAGAAGACGGCCGTGATGAAGCGCGACTGGAACACCCTGCTGGACCTCGGCGGCGTGTCCTACGCCCTGGCCAAGCTGGCCTTCACCGACCAGCACTCCTACCAGTTCATGGCCGCCGAGATGACCGGCATGACCCAGGAAGGCTACATGAACATGATGATCGCCGGCGGACGCTCCGTCGAAGGCTGGCGGTCCAAGAAAGCGCGCGGAGAAGCCTGATGGCCAAGATCATCGCCGGCATGGGCACGTCCCACACCCCCGCCATCGGCGCGGCCCTCGACAACGGCAAGTCGGGCGAGCCCTACTGGAAGCCGATCTTCGACGGCTACCTTGGCGCGCAGGCCTGGATGGAAGAGCACAAGCCGGACGTGGCGATCATCGTCTACAACGACCACGTCAACGCCTTCGACTTCCGCATCATCCCCACCTTCGCCATCGGCTGCGGCTCCGAATACCCGATCGCCGACGAGGGGTGGGGCGCGCGCCCGGTGCCCGCCGTCCAGGGCTATCCGGAGATGGCCGCCCACATCTCCCAGGAGCTGATCCTGAACGACTTCGACATGACCATCATCAACGAGATGGAAGTCGACCACGGCCTGACCGTGCCGCTGAGCGTCGCCTTCGGCCAGCCGAAGGCATGGCCGTGCCGGGTGATCCCGCTGGCGGTCAACGTGGTGCAGTATCCGGCGCCGTCGGGCCGCCGCTGCTACAACCTCGGCAAGGCCATCAAGGCGGCGGTCGAGAGCTGGGACGAGGACCTCAAGGTCGTCATCTTCGGCACCGGCGGCATGTCGCACCAGATCCAGGGCCCGCGCGCCGGCCTGATCAACACGCCGTTCGACACCGCCTTCCTCGACGGCCTGTCGCAGAACCCCGACAAGCTGTGCGAGATCCAGGGCATCGAATACATGCGCGAGGCCGGCAACGAGGCTATCGAGCTGGTGATGTGGCTGATGATGCGCGGCGCGCTGGGCGACAAGGTCGACGAGGTCTTCCGATTCTACCACGTGCCGGCGTCGTCCACCGGCGTGGGCAGCATCATCCTCGAGACCCGCGAATTCCACGACCAGAACAAGGCGAGGACCGCGGCATGAAGATCCTGATGGCAGGCCAGGGCGCCTTCGGCGTCAAGCACCTCGACGGGCTCAAGAACATTCCGGACGTCGAGGTCGTGTCGCTGGTGGGCGGCAGCCCTGACACCACCAAGGCCGTGGCCGAGAAGTACGGCATTCCCCACTGGACCACCGACCTGGCCGAGGGCCTGGCCCAGCCGGGCGTGGAGGCCGCGATCCTGACCACGCCCACGGGCATGCACGCCAAGCAGGGCCTGATGTGCCTGGAAGCCGGCAAGCACGTCGAGATCGAGATTCCGATGGCCGACAACCTGAAGGACTCCGAAGCCCTTCTGAAGAAGCAGCAGGAAACGGGCCTGGTCGGCATGGTCGGCCACACCCGCCGCTTCAACCCGTCCCACCAGTGGATCCACAACAAGATCAAGGCCGGCGAACTGAAGGTCCAGCAGATGGACGTTCAGACCTACTTCTTCCGCCGCAGCAACATCAACGCAGCCGGCCAGCCGCGCTCGTGGACCGACCACCTGCTGTGGCACCACGCGGCGCACACCGTCGACCTGTTCCAGTACCAGACCGGCGAGACCTGCTCGATCGCTCGCGGCGTCGAAGGTCCTCATCACATCAACCTCGAGATCGCCATGGACATGTCGATCCAGATGAAGGTTCCGGGCGGCGCCATCTGCACCCTGTCGCTGTCGTTCAACAACGACGGCCCGCTGGGCACCTTCTTCCGCTACATCTGCGACAACGGCACCTACCTCGCCCGCTACGACGACCTGTTCGACGGCAAGGACAACCAGATCGACCTGACGGGCGTGGCTGTGTCCAACAACGGCATCGAGCTGCAGGACCGCGAGTTCATCTCGGCCATCCGCGAGGGCCGCGAACCGAACTCCAGCTTCGCCCAGATCCTGCCCTGCATGCAGACGCTGGATCAGATCGAAAAGAGCTTCTCCTAGGGGATAGATTCATGCGGACGCGCAGGATTGGCGAGGCCGAGGTCTCCGAGATCGGCTTCGGCTGCATGAGCCTGTCCCACGCCTATGGCGATCGCCCTGACCGGGTGACCGCCGAGGCGGTGCTCAAGGGCGCGCTCGACGCCGGCCACACCCATTTCGACACCGCCTCGCTCTATGGCCTCGGCGCCAACGAGACCCTGGTGGGCGAGGTGCTGAAGGACCGCTACGGCAGCTTCCACCTGGCCTCCAAATGCGGCCTGTGGCTGGACGAGAACGGCAAGCGCCTGATCGACGGCCGCCCCGCCGCCCTGCGCAAGACGCTGGAAGACAGCCTGCGCCGTCTGCAGACCGACCACATCGACCTCTATTACCTGCACCGTCTGGACCCGGACGTTCCGCTGGAGGAGACCGTCGGCGCCATGGGCGACTTCGTCCGCGAGGGCAAGATCGGCGGCTACGGCCTGTCGGAGGTGTCGGCCGAGACCATCCGCAAGGCCCACGCCGTGCACCCGCTGACCGCCGTGCAGACCGAATATTCCCTGTGGACCCGCAATCCCGAGATCGCGGTGCTGGCCGCCTGCGCCGAGGTGGGCGCGGCCTTCGTCGCCTTCAGCCCCCTGGCCCGCGGCTATCTCACCGGCCGGCTCACCGACACCGGCGTGTTCGAGCCCAGGGATATCCGCCGCTTCATGCCGCGCTTCGACGCGCAGCACTATCCGAAGAACCTGGCGCTGCTGGCTCCCTGTCAGGCCATCGCCGACGAGATCGGCTGCACCATGGGCCAACTGGCCCTGGCGTGGCTCCTGGCCCAGGGCGACCACATCATCCCTATTCCCGGCACCGGCAAGCTCGGCCATATGATCGAGAACGCGCGGGCCGCCGAGGTCCGCCCGGACCCCGAAACCCTCGCCCGCGTGGGCGCCATCATCAACCAGAACACGGTCTCGGGCCCCCGCTACAGCGCGGCGAACCAGGCCGACGTCGGAACCGAGGAATTCGCAGCATGAGCGTCGTCGTCCAGAACATCCCCCGCGCCGACAAGGCCGTCGTCGACGCCTTCTCCAGCTACGGCGTCGCCACGGTGCACGAAGCGCAAGGCCGCGTCGGCCTGCTGGCCTCCTACATGCGCCCGATCTACCGCCCGGCGCACATCTCGGGCTCGGCGGTGACCTGCGAGGTCGCGCCCGGCGACAACTGGATGATCCACGTGGCGGTGGAGCAGTGCCAGCCCGGCGACATCCTGGTGGTCACCCCCACCAGCGCCTGCGAGGACGGCTACTTCGGCGACCTGCTGGCCGCCTCCCTCATCGCCCATGGCGTGCGCGGCCTGATCATGAACGCCGGCGTGCGTGACGCCGCGGTGCTGACCGAGATGAAGTTCCCGGTGTGGTCCAAGGCCATCTACGCCCAGGGCACGGTCAAGGAGACCATCGCCAACGTAAACACGCCGATCGTCTGCGCCGGGGGCCTGGTGCATCCGGGCGACGTGGTGGTGGCCGACGACGACGGCGTGGTGATCGTGCCGCGCGAGAAGGCCGCCGACGTGCTGGCCAAGTCCAAGGCCCGCGAGGAAAAGGAAGAGAAGACCCGCGCCCGCCTGTCGGCCGGCGAACTGGGCCTCGACATCTACGGCTTCCGCGAGCGCCTGGCCGCCAAGGGCCTGAAGTACGTGGACTACCCCTACAAGGGCTGAACCGAGGGAGACAGGCGATGCGGGGGCCCAAGAAGAGCGAGACGCTCGAGATCCGGCTGGCTCACGCCACCAAGCGGGCCTTCATGGCCCGCTGCCACAAAGAGGGACGGACCGTCAGCGAGGCCCTGCGCGCCCTGATCGAGCAGGCGCTGGCCACGCCTCGCCGCCCTGCCCGGCGCCCAGCCCAGCGCCCTGCCGAGCGCATGCGCTGGATCGCGGCGGGCGTGGCGGCGGCCAGCCTCGCCGCCATCGCCGCGCCCTCCCTCGCCCGGCCGAACCTGCCGGCGCGCTTCGCCCGCCTCGATGCCGACCACGACGGCAAGCTGTCGCTGCCGGAATTCGAGCGCGGCGCGAGCGTTGAGATCAGCCTCGGCCCCGGCGCATCCCACGCCCTGACCGCCGCCGACCGCGAGGCCTTGCTCCGCAGCGAGTTCGCCCGCGTCGACGCCGACAGCGACGGCGAGATCGCGCTCGACGAATTCCGCCGCTACTACGGGCGGTGATCCGGGGCGCTAGGCCGCGGGCCGTAAGAAGCGGCCCCAATCGAGGTCGAGCCAGGTCCACGGCTTCAGGATCGACGCGCCGGGCCGCCACGAGGCCAGCACCATCCGCACCTTTCCCTCCAGGTTCTCGGCGGGAACGAAGCCGACGCCGATCTCCGCGGGCCAGCGGCTGTCGGCGGAGTTGTCGCGGTTGTCGCCCATGAAGAAGTACTGGCCATCGGGCACGACGTAGACGCCGGTGTCCTCGCCATCGTGATCGGCGTCCGCGCGCAGGATCAGGTGCCTGCTCCCGTCCGGCAGGGTCTCGCGGACCTGCGTGACGATGCGGGCGCGATTGTCCGGATCGGGGATCAGCCCCAGCGGGGTCTGGGCCCAGGACTGGCCGTTGACCAGCACCCGGCCATGGACCAGCTGGACGCGGTCGCCGGGCAGGCCGATCAGCCGCTTCACATAGTCGGTCTTGTCGTCGCGCGGCAGCTTGAACACCACCACGTCCCCACGATGCGGGGGGCGGGCCAGGAGTCGGCCATGCGGCCCCGGCAGGCTCAGCGGCGTGGAATGGCGGCTGAAGCCGTAGTCGAACTTGGTGATCACCATGTAGTCGCCCTGGCGCAGCAGGGGTTCCATGGAGTCCGAGGGGATGGTGAAGGGCTGGAACAGGGTCGTGCGCAACCCCAGGAACACCAGCAGGACGATCAGGATGGTCCGGGCCGTATCCAGCCCTTCGGCGCGCAGTCGCCCGCGCGTCTCGCTCGTGGAGGACATCGATGGGGTCGCGTTCATCGCGCCGCCGGTCTGGGCGCGCTTCAACCTGAACTCACCGAGCCCCGTGGCCGCAGCGGATTGCTGTCCGGACAGTCCGCAAACCTGTCCGGACACTCCCGGGGAGGAAGTTCACGTGCGCTATCGCTTCGCGGCTTGAGCGCGTTAGGCGCGCTACCGCTTCGCTGAATGAGCGCGTTAGGCGCGCTACCGCTTCGCTGAATGAGCGCGTTAGGCGCGCTACCGCTTCGCTGAATGAGCGCGGAAAGATCAGCCCAGCCGCACCTTGGCGTTGGGATCGCGCGTCGCGGCGTTGACGCAGTCGCGATACTCGATGGTCTGGTTCTGGCTGGAGCAGACCTGGCGCGTGTCCTGGCCGTCACGGCCGATCGGCGCTTCGGACGCCGCGGTGCGCGTCTTGGCGGCGGTCCTGGCGTGGAAGAACAGGAACGGCTTGGCGTAGGCGGCGGGGGCGCCGAGGGCGCCGGCGATGGCAAGGGCGAGGACGACGGTCTTCATCGGGGTCTCAAGCTGTGAACCTGGACCGAGCCTGCCTCTACCGGGACGCCCGTCGAAGCGGAGG
>Ga0265338_10010110_pt1 | contig 11143 bp, 10 predicted proteins | sample 42126metaG_FD_193579 | JGI IMG/M metagenome (GOLD analysis project Ga0265338, IMG submission 193579) | Rhizosphere microbial communities from Carex aquatilis grown in University of Washington, Seatle, WA, United States - 4-21-26 metaG | ecosystem: Host-associated > Plants > Roots > Rhizosphere... | reverse complement strand
TCGCCGCCGCTGACGGTCCGCGGGTCGCCGTGGTCCACTCGAACAAAAGCGCAACGGCCCTATCCGCCGTAGACGCGCACCGTGACATTCGCGGTCGGCAAGCCGCGCGCGATCACGAGCGAGCCGCCGCTATCGAGCTGCAACGTGCCGTCGCCGACGACCGTGATCGTGACGTAGCCGACGCCGGGCGTGACCGTGACCGCGGCGCCGTTCCACGTCGCGGCGGTCGGTAGTGCGCCGCCGCCACTCCACGTCCACTGCGCGGTGCCCGCGGCGCCCACCGCATCGTTCCAACCGGCGCGCGCAGGATCGTCGGCGCTGCCGGGGTAGAGCCAGACCTCGCGGTCGCCGCCGATCGTCGACAGCGAGACCACGCCGGTCGCGTCGATCGTCGAGTCGACGCCGTCGGGGTAGAGCACGAGTAACGAGCCGGCAGGCACGAACGCGGGGATTTCGGTCGTCGTGGCGTTCGCGGTGATCGCGCCCGAGGTCGCCGCGCCGCCGAGCAGCGGATACCAGGTGCCGGTCGGCAGCTGTACCGGACGCGACGTCGCGCCCTGCACGTTGACCGGCGCGACCAAGATCCGATCGCCGAGCATGTACTCGTCGGTCGCGGTCCACGCCCAGTCTTCGCCCGGGTACTCGAGCGCGGTCAGGCGAAACAGCGGCAAGCCATCTCGCTCGAAGCTGCCGATCGAGCCTTGGAGATATGCGGCGAGCTGCATGTGGAACCGAGCCCAGCGCCGGAAGTGAGCGATCGAGCTCGCGTCGTGTTGCCACTGGAAGTTCTGCTCTGCGCTGCGGCCGTGATGGGTGCGCATCACCGGCGACAGCGCGCCGAACGTGACCCAGCGATAGAACAGCTCCTCGGTCGTCGGGGTGGTGCCTTGGCTCATGTAGCCGGCGACGTCGCTACCGAAGTACGGAAAGCCGGTGACGCCGAGGCCAATGCCCATCGGTACGACCGACGGAAAGCCGTCGCCGTCGGAGAAGTCGGTTTGCTGATCGCCGGGCCACAGCACCTGGACGAGCGGCTGCGAGTGCAGCCACGCCGAGCGCATGAAGTAGATCGGTGCGGGCCGTCCGGCCGGCGCGCTTGCGAGCAAGTCGTGGTTGAGCTGCGCCCAGTCGACCGGATAGCGGTTGTGAACGGCAAGCGCGCTCTCGCCCGATGCCAACGTCGCATCGGTCGGCTGCCATTCGCCGAAGTCCGCCATCCAACCATCGGCGCCGAGCGCGACCCCTTCGCTGTACACGCTCTTCGTGTAAGCGACGGCGGCGGGGTTCGTGAGGTCCACCATCGAGCCCTGCGCGAACGTGTCGTCCATGAACGTGTAGGTCGCGCCGTTGCCGTCGTGCAGCGCGTAGCCGTCGCCCGTCGCCTCCGCGTAGATGTCCGCGGCCGAATCGAGGAACGTGTTGTTGTAGGTCGCGAACGCGAACCCAGCGGAGTGAAGATCGGCCGCGAGCTGTTCGAAGTCCGGATAGAGCGTGCGATCGACGCGCCAGTCCTCCGTGATCGCGTAGCCGGTCGTGCCTTCACCGCCGCCGCGCCAGTCTTCGGTCCAGATCACCGACGACGAAATGCCGTTACTACGCAGCGCGCCGGCGACCTGGCGAACGCTCGCCGAGCCCATGATCGCGTCGATCCACGGCGCAAATACGGTCGCCGGTGGCGTCGCGGGCTTACCAACCCACGCATCCATCAAGCCAAGCGCATCGCGCGGCGACGCGCCGTCGCCGATGAACACGTTGAGGTCGAGCGTCGGCTCCCACGCTTCGAACCGCGCGACATCCGGCTGCTCCGAGCACAGCGCGAACACCGCGCGCGCATTCGTATCGACCGCGAGCGCGTAGCCCTGCGACGACAGCAGCATCGGTTGCGGCGAGTGCGTCGAGTGCCGGCGACCGGTCAAGAACCAGATGCCACTGTACTGATCGTCCGGGGTCGGATCTTTCCCGATACCGTCTTCCTGCACCCACAGCGGAACGGTCTGGCCGTGATGATCGACATCGTACGATTGTCCGCCGAGGCCGGCGAAGTGTTCGGTCGCGCCGCACGGCGTGGCGAGCGAGATCCGATCGCCGGTGTCGGCGAACAGCGTGATCCGGACGTGACCGGGAAAGCCCGCCGCGCCGGGATTCGGTCCCGCGGTCAGCGCGGTGTCGAAGTCGAGCGTGCCGGTGCCGACCTTCGTGTCGCCGTTGCGGAGCTCGAACGACGCGCCGGTCGCGGTCGGCGTGATCGCGCCGAGCTTGTCGATCGTGGTCCACACTTCGGAGCTGGTCGCTTCGGTGAGCTCGAACGACCCGAACTCCATCGTGATCGTGACGTCGACCGGCCCGATCGCCGCGAAGCCGTTCGGCGCGCCGCTCCCGGCATTGCCGCCGCCGCGCTCGGTCTGCCAAGCGATCGCGCCATCGACGCGCAGCACGATCTGTGCGGGGTCGGAATAGATCTGCGCTGTAATCCGACCTGAGCTGACCTCGGTCGGCGGGTGGAGATTGTCGCCGCAGGCCGCGAGGATCATCGCGGCCGAAAATAGGAACGGGGCGCAGTGGCGATTAACCACTGCGCCCAAAATGAGCACGACCGTCCGACCGTAGGGTTTTCTACCCCCTACGCTTGGCGTAGGTGGGCTCCGCATAATCCTTTGGGCTTCCCGACGAGCGGGCGTGCACACCCAGAACAGAGGCAGATCCCTGGATAGCTATTGTAGGAGACAGATTCACCCCGGGTCTCGCATCGGACCGTCGGTGCTCGCTTATGAATCTAAGGATCGCGTTTCGATCCGTCAACGAAAAAAAAGCGAATCGGATCACTCAGCGCGATCCGGATTTCTTCGGGCCGATTTCGAACGTCGCTTGACTGCGATCAGTGATCGTGACCCGAGCCCGCGCTCGGGCCGCGCCAGTCAGGACCTGCGCCGCCTTGCTTCGCGATCGATTTGATCCCGCGCGCGAGCATTGATTCTTTCGTCTCGATCGCGTCGGCGCGATCTTCGACCGGGTGTGCGTGCACGCCCGTATCCATCCGGATCGCGTCGCACGGGCACGCTTCGACGCATAACCCGCACACCACGCAGCGCAGCTCGTCGATCTCGAAGATCGCCGGGCGCTTCTCGATCGATTTGCTGTCGCTCTCTTCAGGAACGATCGTGATGCAGTGCGCCGGGCACACCGTCGGGCAGCACATGCAGGCAACGCAGCGAACCTGGCCATCGTCGCGCATCATCAAGCGATGGAGGCCGCGGAACCGCTCCGGATACGTCACCTTCTCGTCCGGATACTCGACGGTCTCGATCTCGTTCCAGGTCTTCTCGGTCGGCGCGCCGGCTTTCGAACGTGCGGCAGCTTTGCGCAGCGGCGTGAAGAAATTCTTCGCGAAGTGCTTGAGCGTGATCGCGAGGCCCTGCGACGTCGCGGCGAGAAACGACACGTCCTGCGGTGCCGGTCGATGCACTTGCAGCGTGCGGCTCTTGCCCTTCGTCGAGAGCACTTTCGGGCCTTGGGTCGGAGCGTCGTCGTGGTCGTCGTGTGCGGCTGACATGATCACCACCCGAACTGCATGAGGATGAGACGAACGAGCGCGGTCAGCATAACGTTCGCGAGCGCGAGCGGCAGCAGCAGCTTCCAGCCGAGGTTCATCAGCTGATCGGCGCGGAACCGCGGCAACGTCCAGCGGATGAACAGCTGGAACATCGACAACAGCACGACCTTTAACCCGAACGCGGCGAACTGCGCCGACACGACCGCCCAGTGCGGCAGGCCGAACAAGAAACCGCCGATCGAGACGTGGTGGCCGTTGATGATGTCGACGTAGCCGCCGAACCGGAAGCCATCTGGATCGAGGAACGGCACTTGCCAGCCGCCGAAGAACACGGTCGCGATCACCGCCGAGATGAAGACGATCTCGATGAACTCGGCGAGGAAGAACATGCCCCAGCGCATGCCGGAGTACTCGACGAAGTAGCCGATGATCTCCGGCTCGCCTTCCGGGATGTCGAACGGCGCGCGCTTGGTCTCCGCGATCGAGGCGGTGAAGAACAGCACGAGCGCCGGCAGCTGCCACAGCCACAGCCAGTTGAGCGGATGCGCCGGCGACCACTGGTGCTCGGGCGACATCGTCGCGGTCGCGCCTTGGTCGACGATCGCGCCGGGGTCGAGGTGACCGGTCAGCACGAACACGCCCATCAACGACAAGCCCATCGCGACTTCGTACGACATCATCTGCGACGAGCTGCGCAGGCCGCCGAGCAGCGCCCACTTGTTGTAGCTCGCCCAACCGGCGATCGTCCCGCCGTAGTTCGCGAGCGTGAGCACCGCGAAGTAGAAGATCAGGCCGTAGTCGACCGAGAAGATCTGCAGTCGGATCGAATCGGCGAACTCGACCGCGCCCGGCGTCGTGGCGAGCTTGTACGTGTCGATGTGACTGAACAGCTGGTGTGGAAAGATCTCCGGGCCGAACGGGATGATGCAGAACGCGATCAACACCGGCGCGAGCGCGAGGATCGGCGCGAGCGTGAACAGCCCTTTGTGGACGTTCTTCGGGATGAAGTCTTCCTTGAAGATCATCTTCAGCGCGTCGGCGACGAAGTGCAGGATACCGAACAGCTTGATCGGTCCGATGTTTGCGCGGTTTGGACCGAGCCGATCCTGCATCATCGCGCTCTGCCGGCGCTCGGCCCAGGTCAACAGCGACGCGAGCGGCATGACGAGCGCGAGGATCAGGAACACCCATTTGATGCCGGGCCAATCGAGCACCGACGCGACGATCTCGCCGATTCGCGAGCGTACGTAGACCGTGCCGTCGACGCTCTGCGGCGAGTGAAAGCCGTACGTGCCGTTCGCGTCGAGCTCGAAGCACACGGTCGCGTTCTGAGCGACGACGAGCGCCTTCGCTGCGACCGAGCCGTCATTCTTGAAAGCCTGTGGCTTTGGCGGCTGTTTCTTCGACTCGTCGACCTTCTCGTCGACTTTCTCTTCGATCGGCACCGGCGTATGGCCGGACAGCACCGCTTGCGTCCCGGCCATCGCGAACTTCACGACGTCGCCGGGATGGACCGCGACGGACGGCGGCGTGAACCCGTTAGGCGTCCCGGCGACCGTCGTTACCTCGGTCGCGTCGCTGCAGTTGACGACCTTGACCGAGTCCGGATCGCCGTTGCTGCAGGCCGCGAGCGCGACGACCGCGACGAGTGCGACGAGGTACCCGCGCATTAGCCTCGGCTCCCGGCGAACCGCAACGCGAGCGGGCGAGCCTCGCGCGGCCACGTCAGATCTTTCCACGCCGGGACTTGCCCGATCATCTCTTTGAACACATCGCGCGCGTGCACCCACGGCAGCTTGACGCCGGTCGCATGCGCGAGGCGGACGACCGCTTCCCATCCCGCGATCGCTTGGCCGGGCGGCGCGAATGCCGCGTGCTGGCGCTGCACCATGCCCTTGGCATTCGTGATCGTGCCGGCGCACTCGGCCCACGCGGCCGAAGGCAACGCGACCTTCGCGTGAGGCACCGCGCCGCGTTCGTGCGCGCTGATCGAGATCAGCTCGAGCTCTTTGAGCTTGCCGGTCGGCGCGCCGGGCAGCACGTCGCCGAGCGTGACGAGCGCACGCAGCGATCCGAGCGTGCCTTCGAGCTCGTAGGCGGGCCGGGTCGAAAGCCCGAGCGCTTCGGCGATCGCCTTGACGCCCGCGGTGTTCGGGTTGACGTCGGCGGTCTTCAGCCTGCCATCGGCGCGCGCCGGGACCGGCGGCTTGCCGGCGACGAACACGTGGCCGACCTTCCACTCTCTCGCGAGCCGCGCGAGCGCGAAGTTGTCCTCGTTGTTGTGAACTGCGGACAACACGACGCCGATCTGCGCCGGGTCCTTGAGGAACACGCCGAGCCGCTTCGCCGCTTGTGCGATCGCGCGATCCCAGCCGGCGGGCAGGCCGTCGACCGTCGCCGACGCGAGCCGCTCGACGCGCAGGTCGTGGTACGTGAACCGGCCCTCGTCGCACATCCAGTACTTGTTGACGTCCGCGTTGTGGCGGGGAATCAGCCGCCAGGCGCGGCCGTTCTTGTGATGGATCTCGATGTTGCAGCCGGTCGAGCAGCCCGTGCATACGCTCGGCGTCGCGTCGAGCTCCCACGCCCGCATCGTGAACCGGTAGTCCTTCGCGGTCAGCGCCCCGACCGGGCAGACATCGACCGTGTTCAGCGAGTAGGCGTTGTCGAGTTGCTCGCCGGGCGCAGTGGTCAGTAGCTCGTGATCGCCGCGATGGGCGAACTCGAGCTGATGCTGGCCAGCGACCTCGTCGCACACGCGGATGCAGCGCGAGCACAGGATGCAGCGCTCTTGGTCGAGCACGATGTGCGGTCCGAGGTCGACGACCTTCGCCTTGTGCACCTTCGGCGTGTCGACCCGCGAGTTCGCGTTGTCGTGGTCGAAGTACAGCTTCTGCAGCGTGCACTCGCCGGCCTTGTCGCAGATCGGGCAATCGATCGGATGGTTGACGAGCGTGAACTCGAGCTGCTGCTTGCGGGCGAGCGTCGATTGCGCGTCGGTCGTATGCACGACCATGCCTTCGCCGCACGTCTGCTGACAGCTCGGCTGCAGCTTCGGGTTCTTCTCGACCGACACCAGGCATTGCCGGCACTGCGCGACGACCGGCAGGCCGGGGTGGTAGCAAAACGCGCTGATGTCGATGCCGACGAGCTTTGCGGCCTCGAGCACGTTCGTGCCCTTCGGCACGGACACTTGGTGGCCGTCGATCGTGAGGGTGACTTGGTCGCTCACTTACTTATCGCACTCCCCGCCGATCATGTTGATCATGCCGAAGATCGGAACGACGTCGGCGATCAGGTGACCTTTGATCAGCTGCTCGGACGTCGACAGGTGGACGAACGACGGCGAGCGGCAATACGCCTTGTACGGGCGGCCGGTGCCGTCGGCGACGATGAAGAAGCCGAGCTCGCCGTTGCCGCCTTCGACGAACGCGTACGCCTCGCCAGCGGGGACGCGGATGCCGTCCATGATGTGCTTGAAGTGGCGGATCATCGACTCGATCGTGTTGTACGCGTCGGTCTTCGGCGGCAACGCGACCCGGTGATCGTCGATCATGATCGGGCCCGCCGGAATCTGCTTGAGGCACTGGCGCAGGATCCGAATGCACTGCTTGAGCTCTTCGACGCGCACGAGGTAGCGATCGAGGCAGTCGCCGCTCGTGCCGACCGGCACGTCGAACTCGAGCTCGGGGTAGACCGAGTACGGATAGTCGCGGCGCACGTCGTAATCGACGCCGCATGCGCGCGCGATAGGGCCCACGCAGCCCGACGCGATCGCATCGGCCTTCGTCATCGCGCCGATACCGCTCATCCGGTCGTAGAAGATCTTGTTGTTGTTGAGCAGGCCTTCGACTTCGGCGATCACGCCGTCGATTCGCTCGAGGCAGTTCGTCAGGCTCGCATCGAACCCGGCGGGCAGATCCTTCGACACGCCGCCGACGCGGACGTAGCTGTGAGTCAGCCGCGCACCGGAGACGGTCTCGAGTAGCTCGTACAGCCACTCGCGCGCCTTCAAGAAGTACAAGAACGCGGTGAACGCGCCGAGCTCCATCGCCGACGCGCCGATGCACGTCAGGTGGTCGGTCATCCGCGACATTTCGCTGACGATCACGCGGATGTACTCGGCGCGCTTCGGCACCTTGCCGTAGATGCCCAACACCTTCTCGACCGCCATCGCCCAGCCGCAGTTGTTGATCATCGGCGAGACGTAGTTGAGTCGATCGGTGTACGGGAACACCTGCGTGTAGGTCGCGTGCTCCGATTCTTTTTCGAAGCAACGATGCAAGTAGCCGGGCTGGACGTCGCCTTTGACGATCTTCTCGCCATCGACGGTCAGCACGATGCGCACGGTGCCGTGCATCGCGGGATGCGACGGGCCCATGTTGACCGTCATCAGATCGGGCGGCAGCGCGTGCTCTTCGTCCGAGAGGTCCTGGACGTCCTTGCGACCGAGCACGAGCTGCTTGAGCGTCGATTGATCGGGCATTACTTGTGCTCCGCCTTGTGAGGCGCATCGATTAGATCGTCGCGACGGACCAACGGCTGGCGCTTCTCTTTCGGATAGTCCTTGCGCAGCGGATAGCCGATGAACTCTTCGTACATGTAGATCCGGCGCAGATCGGGATGGCCGTCGAACCGGATCCCGTACATGTCGAACGTCTCGCGCTCCTGCCAGTTGAACGCGGGCCACAGCCCGGCGAGCGAGCTCAGGCGCGGATCGTGCTCGGGGAGCTCGACTTCGACGCGCAGCCGATGATGGTGAGCGAGCGAGCGCAGCTGGTAGCACACGGTGAACCGCGGCTTGTCTTCGGTCCACGTCTCCGACGGCGGCCGGCCGGTCGGGTGCCAGTCGAGCCAGTCGATGCAGGTGCAGAACACCGGCGAATCGAACGCCATCGCGGGGTCGTCGCGCAGCCAGGTCGCGACGTCGAGCAGCGAGTCGCGCTTGACCCACACGATTTCGTCGCCGTGCGCGGAGCCGGTGCGCACGATCGCGTCGGCCCATTTCGCGGTCAGCGCATCGAGGACTTTTTGAGCCACGGGTTACTCCGAGTCATTCGCGGTCGCGACTAGCTGCTCGCGCTTCGTCCGAACCTGGCTGTGGCCACGACCGGCCTGGATCCGATCCATCAGCATGATCAGCGCATCGAGCACTTGCTCGGGACGCGGCGGGCAGCCCGGGATGTAGACGTCGACCGGGATGACCTGATCGGCGCCCGGCATCGCGCTGTAGTTCTGGTAGAAGCCGCCGGTCGACGCGCACACGCCGAATGCGATCACCCACTTCGGCTCGGCCATCTGGTCGAACACGCGCTTTAGCGCGGGACCCTGCTTCTCGGTGATCGTACCGACGATCATCAGGAGGTCGCTCTGCCGCGGCGAGAACCGCGGGAACTCCGCGCCGAACCGCGCGATGTCGTACTTCGGACCCGCGACCGACATGAACTCCATGCCGCAGCACGCGGTTACGAACGGGTACGTGAACAGCGAGAACTTGCGACCCCAGTTCGTCGCTTTGTCGAGAATGCTTTGCTTCGCGAGCTTGGCCCACTCGGCGGCGTTCTCCAGACGAGTCGTGGTGAGCTCTAGTCCCATCCGATCGCCTTCTTTCTCCACACGTACGCGAGGGCGACCACGAGGATCGCGACGAACACGAGCATCTCGACGAACCCGAACACGCTGACCCCGGTCACGCTGACGCCATTGATGACGGTCGTCACGGTCGACAGCTGCTTGTAGAGGATCGCCCACGGGTACATGAACGCGGCCTCGATATCGAACACGAGGAACAAGATCGCGACCTGATAGAACCGCACCGAGTAGCGGCCGCGCGGCGAGCCGATCGGCTCGGAACCGCACTCGAACGGCTTGAGCTTGTCGGGGTTGGTCGCCTTCGGGCCGATCAGGACCGCGAGCGCCGTGAACAGACAGGTGAAGCCGAGCGCGAACGCGATCGCGACCCCGGCAGGCATGTACGCGGCGAGCTGCAAAGCGAGCGCAGTATATGGCGACCAGGTTGCCGGTCAACGCGCGGACGCGCAGATTTTCCGTGTGATAGCGTCAACTTGATGCGACAGATCGCGCTCGTCCTTGGCCTGATTACAGGCTGCGGGCGGGACCACTTCGCCGATCACATCGATTGCGGCGCCTCGGCGTTGGCCGACGCGGCCGAAGCGCAGAAAGTGACGTTCAGCCAGGCGGCCACCGGGGTGAATACCGGCACGGCGATGGTGACCGCTCCGATACCGCTCTTCCAAAACGCGGGCGATCTCATGGTGCTGGTCGTGAACTGGAACGGGCCCGCGATCACCTCGGTCCACGACGCCAACGCCAATGGCTATGCGATGGCGCTCAGCCCGACCTCGTTCGGCGGGATGACGCAGGCGATCTTCTACGCGCCGGAGATCCACGAGGCGCAGCCCGGCACGAACATGGTCGAGGTCGACTTCGCGTCCGCGGCCGACGCCGAGATCGGTGTGCTCGAATACGCCGGCGTCGTCGCGGCGAACCCGTTCGACGTCGCGGTCGGCAACACCGGCACGAGCTCGCTCGCCACCGCGACCGGGGTGACGACGAATCCCAACGACTTCATCGTCGCCGCCGACTTCGCCAACACGCCAACGAGCGGCATCGGCGCGACGTGGACGTCGCGCTTGACCTTGCCCAGCGGCAGCATCGTGCAAGACCAACAAGTCGGCCAAGCCGAGACCGTGATGGCCGCCGACTCGTTCGCGCTGTCGACGACCTGGATCCTCGGGATCGCCGCGTTCGAGGTCGCGCCCCAGTAGCTAACTAGAGGTTCGCCTGCGCGTTGCGCAGGGCTTCCTCGAGCGCGGCGATCATGTACTCGTTCATGTCGACGAGGTAGATCGTTTCTGGGTTCGGCCGGCGGTGAGCGCGGACCTCCTCGACGATCGCACGTGCGGCTTCGTCGACCGGCACGTCGCCGAGGTCGGTACCAATTCCCGGGATCGCGATGACCTTGAAGCCGTTACGGTCGGCCGCGATCAGCGCCGCACGCGCGGCACGCCGTACGTTCTCGGCGCCGATCTTCATGCCGGGCTCTTCCATCGTCGGCACGTGGATGACGTTCTTCGCGGGCAGCTGGCCAGCGGTCGTCACCAATGCAGCACCTACCGCGATCGGTGCGGCCGCCATGGCAGCCTGCTGGATCACGTCACCGCCTTGACGCCGGAGCGCCCCGCCGATACCGCCGCCCATGATACCCAGTGAGTTCGCGGGGTTGACGATGGCGTCGACCGGCAACGTCCAGATTTCTGCCTGAGCTACGTGAACCTGCATGCGGGTCGCAGCCCTAACACGCGGGTTTCGCTAAAGGCAAGCGCCACAAACGCGGTGGGCTACGCGCAGGCCTTCTCGAGCTCGGCTTCGACCTTCTCCTCGGTCCATTTCCGGGCGACCGCGAGCTCCTTGACGATCAGCTGCTTCGCGCTCTCGAGCATCTTGCGCTCGCCGAACGACAGCACCTTGCTGGTCTTCAACCGATAGAGATCGCGATAGACCTCGGCGACGTCGAACAACGAGCCGGTCTTGATCTTTTCCATGAACCCGCGATAGCGGCGGTTCCACGTC
>Ga0265338_10010109_pt1 | contig 11144 bp, 6 predicted proteins | sample 42126metaG_FD_193579 | JGI IMG/M metagenome (GOLD analysis project Ga0265338, IMG submission 193579) | Rhizosphere microbial communities from Carex aquatilis grown in University of Washington, Seatle, WA, United States - 4-21-26 metaG | ecosystem: Host-associated > Plants > Roots > Rhizosphere >... | reverse complement strand
CGTTCCAACTTTGAAAGCGCAAATCAAAGATATCCCAGTCGATCAATCCGTGGACGTGGTGCTATTCACGTCCGTGAACGGAGAATTGCTCGCCAGCGCCAAACGTGATCCGATCATCGCCCTGGGCGGGTTCGAAACAAACAGCGCGATTGCGATAAAACAGGCATTAACCGGCGAGGAGATGGTGGACACCATACGAGTGGGCGAACGCCTTTTCGATATCGTTTCAGTGCCAGTGCTCGCCGCGAGCGGTGAGGTAGTGGGAGCCATCACTTTCGGCACCGAGATCGGGGAAGCGGTCGCGCGGGAATTTAGCAGCGTGACGCGCAGCCAGATTGTGTTGCTGGCCAACGGCCGGGTCATCGCCTCAACAGTTGCCGGCACAGAGGCTCAAACAGAGTTCTCGTCCTTGGTCAACGAAGGCGTAATGGACTCAACTTCCTCCGACAAGCCGGGCGCAATTAAAAAACTCCTGCTGGGCGACGAACATTATTTTTGTTCGGCGGGCCGGTTCAAATCGGCGGGTGGCGACAAAGGGCTGGGTTATTTATTGCTATCATCATATGAGCAACCGCTCCAGGCGCTGCATGAGACACAGCAGAAACTGCTGTTAGTGAGCGCCCTTGGCATTCTGCTGGCGACCACAATTGTTTGGGTGCTGGTGCGCAAAGTCACGCAGCCACTGCGATTGTTGCGGAACAGCGCGGAAGCGGTGGGCCAAGGGGATTTTTCACGACGGGTCGAAGTAACCTCCGGCGACGAATGCGGAGAGTTGGCGTCTGTGTTCAACCGGATGACCGAAAACCTGAAACGTTCCCGGGAAGAATTGGAGCAGACGGTGGACCGGCTCAAGACTACCCAGGCACAATTGGTTCAAAGCGAGAAACTGTCGGGGATTGGCGAATTCGTAGCCGGAGTGGCGCATGAGCTGAATAATCCATTGACCTCGGTGATGGGATTCTCGGAGCTGTTGAAGATGGCCGATTCCAATCCGCAGCATCAGCGGCACCTGGATTTAATCCACAAGAGCGCGCTGCGATGTCAGAAGATCGTTCAAAACCTGCTGAGTTTTGCGCGACGCCACCCGCCGGAACGCAAGCTTTCGAACATCAACAGTTTGATCGAGGCAGCCGTTGAGTTTCTGCACTACCAGTTGCGCACCAGCAATATTGAGGTCATCAGTTGCCTGGATCCGGATTTGCCGCCCGCGATGGTGGACCCGCATCAACTTCAGCAAGTGTTTCTGAATATCATCAATAACGCGCGCCAAGCTATCGAAGCTCGACATCCAAAAGGTCGTATCCGCATTATTTCTGAAATCCGGGCACAGAAGGTGCGAATCCTGTTTCAGGATGACGGTCCGGGGATTTCCGAAGAACATCTTAAAAGGATTTTCGACCCGTTTTTTACGACCAAGGAAGTGGGGAAAGGCACGGGCTTAGGGTTAAGTTTGTGTTACGGCATTATCAAAGAGCACGGGGGAACCATCAGCGTTTCCAGCAAGCAGGGCGAAGGGGCCACATTCGACATCGAGCTTCCGCTGGCTTCGCAAGCAGAACGCGCGGACAAGGCGCCCGAGGCGCAAGCGGCCGGCACGGCACACCGGCGCCACGGAGCGGGCAAAAGAGTGCTCGTAATCGACGATGAAGATTCAATCCTGCAAATGGTCCGTGAAACCCTCGATCAACATGGATTCCAGGTCGATGTCGCCAGGGACGGTGAATCGGCTCTGAAGCGATTGCGTCAAACGCCGTATGACCTGACTTTATGCGATTGGAAGATGCCCGGGCTGAACGGACAACAAGTCTACGAACGGCTTTGCTCTTTCAATCCAGCCCTTTCCGAACGAATTATCTTTATCACCGGCGACGTCATTAGCGATAAGACCCAAAAGTTTCTTCAAGAACGTCGGAAAGTCTGTCTTTCCAAGCCCTTTTCGTTGGCCGAATTTTGCCTGGCGATCGATAAAGCGCTCGCGGTCGGTTGAGGGTTGGAGCAGCGCTGGTGGCAAACAAAATGGGGGCGGAATCGGTTGCAGGTTGAAGGCTAAAAGTTAAAGGTTGGGGGCGTTTTTTGCGACCGCTCCAGGGAAAAAGGGTCGACGGAAAAGAGGAAATGGAATCTGACATGGGTCGGTCATAACTAATCCATTTTTGTCAGCTTCCGCCTAGTGCCACACGCTCGGCGTCCAATACTCCGGCGCCATCGACCACGTGGTGTGCAGATCGGCATCCTGGAACGATGCTTGACGAGGCGGGTTCGTTCCATTTCACTGTCACGGGCAGCTCACTTTGGGAGCTGCGGCGGATGAACAAAACCCCGCTCCGGTTCGTCAGACCAGAAACCTAGTTTTAAACATGAGTACACTATCCCGACGTGACTTCATCAAACGCACCTCAGTAGCAACCAGCGCCGCAGCTTTTAGTTTCCCCTTTGTGGGGAGGGTACTTGGAGCCAACGACCGCGTTAACGTAGCTTGTATTGGTGCGGGCGGAAAAGGTGATAGCGACAGCAACGACGCCAGCGGTTGTGGCGCGAACATTGTTGCCCTATGCGATGTCGACATGACTACGCTCGACAAGAAAGGCCAGCAGTTCCCGCAGGCAAAACGCTTTCAGGATTACCGGAAACTGTTCGACCAAATGGCCGATCAGATCGATGCGGTGACAGTTTCGACACCCGACCATAACCATGGCCAGGCGGCAACACGAGCGATGAAGCTCGGTAAACATTGTTTCTGCCAGAAGCCATTAACGCAGACCGTTTTTGAAGCCCGGACGTTGCGACGGCTCGCTGGAGAGAAGAAACTAGCTACTCAAATGGGTAATCAGGGCAGTGCCGAGAGCGGGTTGCGGCGCGCGGTTGAGGTCGTCCAGGCCGGAGTGATCGGAAAGCCCCTGGAGCTGCATGTTTGGAGTAACCGGCCGATTTGGCCGCAAGGCCTGGATCGACCGCCCGGCCAGGACCCGGTTCCCTCGACTTTGAATTGGGATTGCTGGCTGGGCCCTGCCCCTAAACGGCCTTACAAGAAGGATACTTATCACACCTTCAAATGGCGCGGCTGGCATGACTTCGGCACCGGCGCCCTGGGCGACATGGCCTGTCACACTGTGAATATGCCTTTCCGGGCGCTCAAGCTCGGCTACCCGAATGTAGTCGAATGTGAACTGGCGTCTCGTGCCTATCCGGAGACCTATGCGAAGACCTCGCGAATCCGTTTTGAGTTTCCGGAACGTGAAGGCCTGCCACCACTCAAGTTCTGGTGGTATGATGGCAATCCCGGTGACGCTTTGAAGCCGTTGCGGCCAGGCGCGGAATCGACCAAGGAAATTGTGAGCACGATGGGCAATCTCCCGGAGAGCGGCGCACTGATCATTGGTGACAAGGGCAAGCTCTTCTCTCCGGATGACTATGGAGCCCGATTTTTTGTGGCAATGAAAGGCCAGGACGAATTCCAGCCGGGTGACAACCATGAGGCATGCAAGGCCGTGCCGCAGTCCATCCCGCGTTCACCCGGCCATATGCAGGAATGGTTCCGGATGATGAAGGAGGGAACCCCTGCTTATTCGAACTTCGATATCGCGGCTTACCTTACCGAGATCATCCTTCTGGGCTGCATTGCGGTCCGGATGGGCGAAGGGGTGAAGATGGATTGGGACGGTCCCAACATGCGCTCCACGAACCTGGCCAATGCAGAACGGCTCGTACGCCGGCATAATCGGTCGGGGTGGGAAGCGTAGAAAGCACTGCGAAATCGGGCGACCTGCTGGGCTGCAGCTTAGAGCGCGGTTGGAAATTCCACTGCCTAGCCACATAGGCGGCAGGGGATAAGACACGAATTCCACCAATTAACCTCTGATAGTCGGAAGCCGCAAGCCGACTACAAGTCGGCGCTCCGTTCATCTGCAGTTAATTGGTTTGAACTGATTTTTCCGGGTTAAACGCTTTGTTCGTTAGTTAGCTGGCAGCCAATGAAACACAGAGGAGTTCCTTGCCGTTGTGAACATAAGCGCAGCGGTTGGCATAGGCGGGATGGCACCAGGTCACTACGCGGCCCCGGGTCTTTTCCAGAGGCTCGAGAAGTTTCGCGCGACTGATCTCCTGGTATCCTTCCGGTCGCAACCTGGCGATGATGAGTTCTCCCTGATCGTTCCACAGAAATGTGCGATCTTGGTGCATGGTCAGAAAAGCGTTTCCAAAAAACGCCTTGTGCCCGCCCGTCGCATCGTAGGTTTCCCATTTGCGGTCGCCTGTTTTGGCATCGAGGCAACGCAATTCACCAAAACCACAAACCCCGTAGATGAAGCCATCCATGAATACCGGCGTGCCGAGCACGGTATGCAAGCCGTCGTTCATGAGTTCGTCGCTCGTGCTGCGGCGGTTCCAAAGTATTTTTGCTCCCTCCGGCCCGAGCTGTAACAGCATCGATCCCTGGTAAAAGCAGGTTAGGAATAAGCGATCTCCTTGGAGGCGCGGCATAGCGATTGTCACCTCAGGCCGCTTCGGCTCGCCGCCGATCGGGTAAGAACGCGACCATAAGACCTTGCCGGATTCAGGATCCAAACCGCTAATCGCGTCAGGGTGCCAAATGATTAGCTGCCTCTGTCCGTGAACGGAATAGATAACCGGCGGCGCGTAACCAATCTCCACTGCGGTTAAAGCGCGCCAGACTTCCCGCCCGGTTTCTTTTTGAAACGCCACCACCGCGCTGTTCGTTCCGCCCACAAGACAAATCAGCCGATCCCCATCAAGCAATGGGTGAGCGGCCCAACCCCAAACAGGTGGTTTTGACAAACGGTACTCGCTGGGGAAATTGTGCGACCAAATGACTTGGCCATTGTCCGCGCGCAAGCACAGCAGATCCCCCATGGCGCCGAGCGAGAAGACCCGCCCGTCGGCAACTGTGGGTGTGGTGCGAGGACCGGCTGGGTAACCGATATTGTAAGAACATGGATACGCATGCTCCCAGATCTTTGTTCCATTGGACGCGTCGAGGCAAAGTACCCTTTCATTTTTTGACGGACCCGATGGTTCATCTGTTTGCGCCACCTCCGGCTTTGCGATGATCGGCCGATCCAATAGGAACAAGCGGTTTCCAACTACTGCCGGTCCTGAATAGCCTCCCTTGATCTCAGCGCGCCAAAGAACGGGCGGACCATTCGAGGAGAACCGTTCAACGATGCCGGTCTCGCGCCAGATATCGTCCCGACGAGGGCCCAGCCACTGGGGCCAATCATCGGCCAGACTGTGGAGAGACAGAGAAAGCAGGCCAATCACCACCAAACTGGAACGTCGCATGAGATTGGCGAGAACCTACCACCAAACCGCCACGGCGCAATGCCGTTGCCGGTCCAACCTCAATCGCGGGAGCGGCCGAGCAAAAATCCAAGCGCGCATCCGGCCAGGACCGCCAATGCGACGGTGGACCAGACGTTCTCACGAACGTACTCATCTGTTGCCTGCGCGGCGTTGCGGGCGGTCTCTCTTGCTGTTTGTCGCCATTCCTGCGCGGATTCCTTCCAGCTCCTGGCTTGGTCTGCAAGTTCGTCGGTTTTTTCTTTGATGTCGCTCGTATTCATGGATGCAAGATAGCGCGCTGGCACAAAAGCCCAACGGGGTTGAGACCCCAATTTTATAAGATCGGATTTGAAGTCTCCACGACACGAAGCGGTTCGTGGAGCGTTTGAACGCCGCAACAAAAACCTGCGCAACGGCTGCGTGGCAGATTAGAGCAGCTCTTTGATTAAAGCCTGGGCTTGCTCGTCGGTAATGCCCAGTTTCCGGTGAGCCAGGGGTCCGCCGCCGTCATGAAGAACGGGTTCGAGATCTTCGAGGGCGGGCAACTCGGTATTCTTCCACAGGACACCGATGGGTATTTCCTCGCCAAATTGGTAAGCCTTCTTCAAGGCCTGGTCAAAGTTGGTTGGATCGTATCCTTGTTCTTCGAGGGTCTTCACGCGCGGGTTAAACCACTGGTAAGTATTGTCTTTGTTGTAGGTTACGCACGGACTAAACACGTCGACGAGGGAAAAGCCCTTGTGAGTGATTGCTCCCTTAAGGATTTCGACCAAATGTTTTTGTTTGCCGCTGAAACCGCGGGCGACATAGGAAGCTCCGCCAACCATGGCCAAGGGCATGGGGTTGATGGCGTTCTCCACGTTGCCGTGCGGCGTGCTCTTGGTTTTCATACCCTTGGCGCTGGTGGGGGAAGTTTGGCCAGTGGTCAACCCGTAGATCTGGTTGTCCATCACGATATAAGTCAGGTCCACGTTGCGGCGCATGGTATGGAGAAAATGATTTCCGCCGATGCCGTAGCCGTCGCCGTCGCCGCCCACGCAGATTACCTTAAGGGTGTGGTTGGCAAGCTTCAGGCCCGTGCCGACCGCAAGAGAACGCCCGTGAAGGGTGTGCATGCCATAGGTATTGATGAACCCCGGCAGATTGGACGAGCAGCCGATCCCGCTGATCACTACTACCTGGTGCGGCTTAAGCCCCAGTTCAAACAGAGCCGCCTGGAGCGCGGACAACACCGAGAAATCACCACATCCCGGACACCAATCCGGATGGATTTTTCCTTTGAAGCTATCCTTAACGAGTTGGGCGGCGGACTTGGCGGTCTCGACCGCGGGAGTGGGTTCGATGATTGTGCTCATGTTTCAAAAAGGGGAATGGGATACGGTGTCTTAAACCATAATTTCGTGGGCCGGGACGGATAGCGTGGTTGTACCGGCGATTTGTTCTTTGACCGCATCGACGATGTGTTGAGGGCGGAACGGCTCGCCGTCGTACTTGCGAATGTGGCCGTGGGCGGCGAACCCGATTTCAGAGCGCAGGTACCGAGCGAATTGGCCGGAATAGTTATTTTCCACAATGATAACCCGCTTGCTCGAGGAAAGGATGCGAGTGATTTCTTCACCATGGAAAGGCACAATCCATTTGATGGCGAGATGATTAGCCACGACACCCTCCTCGGCGGCCAGCTTCTCGACGGCTTCCTGGATGACGCCCTGGGTGGAACCCCAGCCAACCAAGGTCACTTCCGCCTTGTTCGGGCCAAAAAGTTTCGGTGGGGCAATATCAGCCAGGACCGCCTGCATCTTGCGCGCGCGCTTTTCAACCATCATGCGGCGTTTGATGGGATTGGTGAACTCATCACTGATGAGAGTTCCGTCCTCGTCGTGTTCATCAGTGGCGGCAATATGGATGTGGCCGGGGACACCGGGAACTGCGCGCGGCGAAATCCCGCTGGGTGTGTTCCGGTAGCGCAGGTAGGAGTTGTCTCCATACCCTCCGAAAGGGTTTTGAGATTCGCCATTGCCATTGCCGTTGGGCAAAATGAGCTCACCGCGATGAATCTTGGCGTTGAAATCCAGATCGGCGGGATCGACGCTGGCGGTCCCCTCCGAAATCAGCAGGTCCGTCAGCACCAAACCGGGACATTGGTATTTGTCCACGAGGTTGAACAATTCCGGGATGGTTTGGAAAATGTCCAACTGGCTAGAGGGCGCGACAATAATTCGCGGGTAATCGCCCTGCCCGGCGCCGAGCAATTGCCAGAGGTCTCCTTGCTCAGTCTTGGTGGGAACTCCCGTAGCCGGCCCGGCGCGCTGGACATCAACACAGACCACCGGTGTCTCGATCATGCCAGCCATACCGATAGCTTCACTCATGAGGGCGAAGCCGCCGCCTGAAGTCGCGCACATGGCGCGGCAGCCCGCATGCGCGGCACCGATGACCATGTTCATCACGCCGATCTCGTCTTCCACCTGCCGAACCATGATTCCCAGTTGACGCGCGTGAGCCGCCATCCACATCAGCACGCCCGTCGAGGGACTCATGGGATACGCGGCATAAAATTTGACACCGGCCGCCACGCCGCCCATCGCCGCCGTCTGGTTGCCCGTTACGATTGCTTTAGGCTTATCCAGTTTCGGCGCCCGGAACGAAAGCGGCTTGAAGTTTTTTGCAGCGTACTCATAGCCTGCGCGCGCAATGCCGACATTTTCCGCCACAACCGCGTCACCCTTTTTCTTGAACTGCCTGGCAATGACGGTCTCCAGCGGTTCCGCTTCGATTCCAATCATCTGGAGCACCGCACCCAATGCGGCGGTGTTGGCGGCCAGTTTATTGGCGCCGCAAATCTGTTTCATGGACGTCCCGCAGAGCTGCACGCCGGCAGCCGCGCTCCCGGGTTTGAGCTTGTCCGAATCAAAAACCACGCAGGAACCCGCTTTCATCAGCCGCAAATGCCGGTCCATGGAATCCTGGTTGAGCGGAATCAGCACGTCATGCTTGTCGCCCATGCTCCGCACGGGTCCGTCGCCGGCCCGAATGGTCAGGAAAGTATGGCCGCCGCGAATGATCGACTGATAAGCATTGTACGCGTTAACGTTGAGACCGCGCCGGGCAAATATGCGCGCCAGAATATCGCCCGTGCTGGCGATGCCCTGCCCGTTCTCACCACCAATACCAATCGCAAAATCCACAGAAGCCATGGCAGACCTTTCTATTGTCAAATTATTTCCATTAACCACCTAAATTAGGGCTTATGTGATTTAGGCAGATCACAAAAATGGCCGCAAGGATTTTTTGTTCGTTTTTGTAACTTTGCCGCTGGCATTCCCCGCGCGAGCAGTGCACGGTAAAAGCTGAACCGGCGGGTCTGCCGCGCCCATGCGCGGCCGCCTGTCGGGTGACAAATGATCGATCAGACACAATTGGCGCTGAGCGACGCGGCCGAGTGGTTGGGCGATTGGCATCCTTTGGCTGAGCAATTGGGCTCGGCTGATGGGCTGCTGACGCTGGCCTCGGTAGCAGCGGAATTGCGAATTCCGCCCGTGCACGACTTTGTTTCTCTGGAAAGGGCGCTAAGCCAGTACCAGGCGCAAATCCTGATTCCATTCGAGTTGCCGGCGATTCAGGCGGCTCACGGGCACGCCGCGCACAACGAGCTGCGAGAACTCATCACCCTGGACCAGGAGTTGCAACGGCAGCCCATTCTACAGAAATTTGCGGCCGCAAGCCGCCGAGTGGGGCAAGGGCAGCTTCAAAAACTAAGACCCTTGCGAGACCAGCGCATGGTGAGGCGCTACCTGCACGCAGTGGATGTTGGGTTGGCGCACGGGTGGCACACGCTGGTGTACGGACTTACGATGGAAATCTATTCGCTGGCACTGCGCCAGGGGCTGCTCGGGTATGCGCATCAAACGACCCGCGGGTTCATCTACTCGGCGGCGCGGATGCTCCAACTCTCCGAAGGCCAGTGTCGCGGTCTTTTCGAGACGCTGAGCGCAGGTTTGCCCAAAGCGGTGGAGGAACTGCTCAAGCATCGAGCGGCGGCGTGAGCTTGAGGTGAAGCGAGTTCGCGGCCAGAGAACGGAGTAATAAGGCCGGAGCCCAAAGGCCGAAATCCGAAAGAAGTCCGAAACCCCAATCCGAAGAATCAGCATCGAACACGAGCTAAAAAGTCTAGCGCCCGTCCTTGACTCGACGTGGGACCTTGGAAATCGCAGCCGGTCCCGGGCCCGGTATTTCGGGTTTCGGACCTCCGCCTTCTTTCGGCCTTCGGCCTTCGGTCTTCGGCTTTCCCAGCCGTGAACAACTACTTCAGTCCGGGCGATTGGCTCATCATCCTCCTTTACCTGCTGGGAATCGTCGTTCTGGGCATATGGTTCGGCAAGGACCAGCACAGCACGCGCGATTATTTTCTCGGCAGCAAAAACATTCCCTGGTGGGGCATTGGCCTGTCCATCGTTGCGGCTGAAACCAGCGCCTTGACGATCATTGGCGTGCCCGCTATGGCCTACGGCGGCGACTTGACCTTCATCCAAATGCTGATCGGATACGTGCTTGCGCGAATCATTATTGCCGTCGTCCTGGTCCCGCACTACTTCAAAGGCGAAATCTATTCACCCTACCAACTCTTCGCGGACTCTTTTGGATCGGAAGCGCGGCAAACCGCGGGCGCTTTTTTCCTGATTAGCGAGACCTTGGCCGCCGGAGTGCGCGTTTACGTCGCCAGCATCCCGGTAAAACTTATGCTGGGAGACAAGCTCCTCGGGTTTGGAACTGGAGACCCTATCCTCGGCGCGATTCTGCTCTTCGTGATTGTGTCTCTGCTCTACACGTACGTCGGAGGTGTAAAAGCCGTCATTTGGACCGATGTCGTCCAGTTCTGCCTGTTCCTGGTCGGTGGGGCGTATGCCTTATTCTATATCCCGTCGCTGGTGAATGGAGGCGTTACGGCGGTATTTTCTCAGGCGGCGGCGGCCGGCAAGCTGCATTGGTTCAACGCAGTCCCGAGCTCGGCCAGCTTTTCTTTGAAATTTTTGTTGGGTTCGCCGTTTAATATTTGGATGGGATTAATCGGCGGGACGGTGTTGGGCATCTCCACGCACGGCGCGGAACAGCTCATTGTGCAACGGGTCCTTGCCTGCAAATCGGTGGCGGATGGCCGCAAGGCACTTATGCTGAGCGCCGCGGTCATTTTCCCTCTGTTTGCGATTTTTCTTTTGGTTGGCAGCATGCTCTGGGTTTTCTACCAGACTCATCCTTTCCAAATTCCGCTTCCGGAACCGAAACCCGGTTCGGGCATCAGGGCCAATGATTTTATTTTCCCGATTTTCATGATGACTGAAGTGCCGCACGTGCTCAAAGGCGTTTTGATCGTGGCGATCCTTTCAGCCGCCATGTCTTCGGTGAGTTCAGCACTGACTTCGCTCGCCTCAGTCTCAACGATGGACTTCGTGAAACCATTATCGCGCTCTCGCGACGAGCTGTTCTTTTTGCGTTTCAGCAAGATTTCGACGGTGGTTTGGGCCGCGTTGCTGGTGGTGACAGCCTACCTGAGCCGCCAGGTGCAGTTCGTTCTCAACGCCGCCTTTTCACTGCGCGGCTTGACGAGCGGCGCCCTGGTCGGCGGCCTGCTGCTTGCCCTCATCTGGCGCAGGGCCCGGCCCGGACCAGTGATCATCGGGATGTTAGTTTCTCTCATGGTGATGGCCGCCATCGAGGTACTGCCCTCTTTGCCATCGACCAAGGAGTTTTGGCTGACCCATGTTGGCACCGAAATCTTCTGGCCCTGGTACACGCTGATTGGCGCAGTGGTTACTTTGGCAGTGGCAGGCGCCGTGCGAGGAGTGTCA
>Ga0265338_10010108_pt1 | contig 11144 bp, 9 predicted proteins | sample 42126metaG_FD_193579 | JGI IMG/M metagenome (GOLD analysis project Ga0265338, IMG submission 193579) | Rhizosphere microbial communities from Carex aquatilis grown in University of Washington, Seatle, WA, United States - 4-21-26 metaG | ecosystem: Host-associated > Plants > Roots > Rhizosphere >... | reverse complement strand
AACCAAGCCCGGGTCCATCAATTCATTGCACGGGGAACACCGCAAATCGGCGAAGAATGATGAGAGTCTTCTCATCCAGCGGTGGAACATAGGGCATTGCGTTCCCAATTTGGAGCCGTGCGAGAACCGCTTTTCAGAGAGATCTTTTTCCAGGTCGGCTAGCGCTTGTAAACGGTGGTATGGGGATGATAGTTGCGCCAGTCGAACCAGTAGTCTTTCAGGGCAGGCACGCGAGCAAGACATTTGCCCTGCGACGGTCCGGACACCGCGCAACCCTGGAAGTTCCACTCGCTGGCGGTGGCGGTGTCGAGAAGAATCCAGGGCTTAGGCGCCACAACGGTTGCGGAAGCCGGGGGCGCGGTCTGGGATGCCGGAGTCTGGGATGCCGCAGCCTGGGTTGCTGCAGTCTGGGTTGTGCCGGTCCTAGAAGAAGCATCCGCATGGGAATCGGCGGTGGCCACGGCCTTGGGCGAGGCCGCGGCCGTTGGAACAGACGCCGCTGCGGCCTTAGATTCGGCGGCAGATGACGCCTTCGTCTCGGCCTTAGCGGTCTTTGTTGGGGCGGCTCCGTCCGGCTTTTCCGCCGGCGCATCGCTCTCCGTCTCGCCCTTCAAGAAGAACTCGGTGTCCTTGCCATCGACGCGGCTCACGAATACGCGAAACGACTTACCGTCGGGGCCAACCGCAATCAGCAATGGCGTGTCGTTCACTCGATCCATTACCGGCGATTGTTTCACCAGCGTGTCCCAGGGATACGCGCGGCCCGGTCCATCGGTCTCCAGGCCCACAACGACGTCGCGGGACTTCAATTCGGTTCCCGGAAAACTAATGGGCACCGGATACTTCGCGACCTCAGGCTCCCAGTTGGGGTCGTACTCTTTGACATACTTCGGCACCCGGGCCAGTACCTTGCCGTCGGAGATTTCCGACTTCCACTCGCCATAGGTCAATTCATCGCTCAGCACCAACGTAAGTGCTGCGCCCTTCATGGGTCCAGAGACGGCTTTGCCGGTGATCTGCTGCCACCACGTCCCGGTTTCCTTATCGCGCATCAGGAAGTTCTGATTGTTGATGCCGGCCAGATAGAAATGCAGGGCTCTGCCGTTCACCGTGCGTGTCCACACCAGACCGGTGTGACACAGCGTTCAATACGTGACTGCTATGGGAACGCCTCCAACCACGTCATTGACTACGTGGTGGTATGCCATTTGGCTGATGGGATAGGCGCGCGCGTCGTCGCCGAAGCGGACTGCCAGAATCATTTCGCCCTTGTCGAGTTTGCTGGCGGCCTCGGTGTCAAATTGCAGGTTCGTCACAGGATGGAACATCCACTCGAAGTAGTTCAAACGAGACATGACGGTGGAGAAAGCCACCAGCACCATCACGATCGCGATTGCGGTCTTGCGCCCCCGGGTTCGCCACTTGCTGCCGGATCCCAAGCTGTCGGAACCCAAGCTGTCGGAACCCAAGGACCCGCGCCACAGCATGAGCGCCAGTACGAGACAAACGGGCGCAGCCAGCAGAGTCCCCCAGGTAGCGCGCTGGCGAATCGCCATGGCCCACGAGATGCCGGCGGCAGTCTGGTGCGTGAATGGCCGGATGATGAACGCGGGAACGAAGAACAACGCGATGTCCGCGAGCGCGATCGCGAGGAAGATGAACCACAGAACGGGGCGGCGATTGGAGGATGCTTCCATGTGGTCGAGTATCCTCGCAGAGCACGGCTAAGCGAGGCAATAGTAGTTCTATAGGATCGTACCGAATCCCGCACAAGAAAAACCCCGGTTCCGCAAGGGAACCGGGGCAGTTCAGCAGATTCGAACCCTTACTGCGGGGTGAAATTCTGGTGATAGCTCAGGCTCACCACGTCCTGGAACATCGGCGTGCCTGGAGGCAGGTTCGACGGGTTCAGGAACAGCGTGTCGAAGTAATACTTACGCGGTGGCGGACCGTATACCGTGGCGCAGCATTTGAATACTCCAGTGTTGTATTCGGAGTAGTACATGCTGACCAGCGACCCGTTATACCAGAGGTTGCCGCCCCAGTTCTCCAGGTAGCGGAGGAAGTTGTGCAATCCGCCGTCGGTGCCAAAGTCCTGTCCGACGCCAGCCCATGCGGGAATGGGGAACGGGATGTTCTTGCCGCCTGAGACCGCCATGCGGTAGTAGGTGTCAAGGTTCGGATTGCGGTTGCCGGGGGTAGTCGGGTTGTTCAGGCTGTTGGCATCGTTCCACTGGTTCGAGAGAACGGTGACCGTATCCGCGATGATGGCCGCTGCCGAGTGCGGCGTTGTGTTGACGCCGCCGCCCCAGAAGGGATCGGTCGGACCGCTGTTGTAGTTGCCCTGCACGTAGACCGGATTCTCGGAGGCCACGGTGAATCCGCCGCCGTTGTTGTCCGGACGCACCGGAAGGTAGCTCGTGCCCGCGGTCATGCCTCCGGCCACCAGCTTCAGTACGTGACGCGCGCCGCTTACGGCGTTGGTCAAGCCCGTCGTGGCGCAGTTGGTGGTCAGGTATGGGTTCGGGGGCGCGGTGTTCGTGTTGACACCGAAGCCGTAGCCGATGTTCTTGCCGCCCCAGTTGTCCAGCACTCCGTTCTGATCGACGTCTTCCGGAGAATAGGTGTAATAGGATGCCGGCTCCAACACGCCATCGGGAACGTTGGAGGTCAGAGGTTGCGCGCGATTGACCACATCCTCAAGGCCCGATTCGCCATTGATGCCTGGCGGGGTCTGATGGCCATTGGACCAATTCGGAGAAGGCAACATGCCGCGATGGTCGGAGAAGTACAGAATGTACCCGTTTTCGTTGGTGAAGTTCACCAGGTTGCCGGGGTCGCCCGCGTACGGCGCAACGTGTCTCAGCCACAACGACAGGTTGGCTACGTTGATTTCAACGGCGTTCATGATGCCGTTCACGGAGCAGCCGTTCGCATTGTCCCGCATCTCGCCTTCACGCGTGTCGTAGAAGTTGATGGGGTAGAAGGCGTTTGCATTGTTGATGGGCGAGGCTGCGCCCGGGTTCATCTGCTGGAGAATCAGGATTGCGTCCGGGTTGTACGGATCCTGGCCGCCTGATCCGGCAGGACCAGTTGGTACCACGTTGTACTGCCGCGAGAAACTCCATGCGAGCCACTTGCGAGTCACGCCATTCCAGTTGCCGGCGTTGTCAAGATACTCCACCCGCAGCCACGCGCCCTGGCCGTTGGCCGGGACAGCGGCTGTGGTGATCTCTCCCAACAGAGGATAGGAAGCCCAACCAGGGTAGCCAGTGGGCGCAACCCAATTGTTGATGCCGACTTGAGCCATGCCGTAAAACTCGGGACCATTTACAGGGGCTCCAGCGGTGTTCTTGACTCCAGCGGCGGCCGGAATCGGAAAAGTCGAGTTCGGAGTGAACTGGATGTCGTCGGGGTCGCCGTTAAGAGCCGGACGGTCCACGTGCAGGTCGTTTTCGGTATCGGCCAGCAGAACTCGAATCTGCGCCTTGTTGAACAGGCGCGAACTGCCAAGAGGGCCGGTCGCCGACTCGCCCGCCAGCGGCTTGCGGATAATCGAAATCGGGTCGCTGCAGGGTGGCGGATTGCTGGTGCAGCTGTTCTGCACGAACGGCAATTCCATGTCCTTCGCACCCGTGAGAGAGTTCACAACGAACCCGTTCAGCGTTCCCGAGGAAAGGCTGGGGAAGTTGGGATTGGGGCCGCCGCCAATACTCGGATAGCCACCACTCCAACTGGCATCGCCGGGTACCGTTCCGGCAGTGGGAAGAGCTACGCAATTTGGTCCGGTCGGCGGAAAGACGTTCAGGGGGCAGCCGCCATTCGCTTTCGGAACATAAACGGTGCCGCCGTAGCCGGATGACGTCGCGTGGCCGTTTTCCAGCTGATCCATCACGATTTGCGTATACGCTGAAATCTTGTCGTTAAACACCAGTCGGCCGCCCGCGGCCAGGAAGAGATTCTGATTGGTGTGCACGCGGCCGCCAAAGCTGAAGTCGGGGCCGGGGAAGTAGCTGCAGTCGTAACCGCAGAACACGCCAAACTGAAAGACGGGAATCAGGGCGATTTCCACCTTGCGCGTCATGTTCACCGAGGCACCGGCGGGACGCGTGGCAATCACCGACATCGTCATCGGAATAATTTCAGCGTACAGTCCCTGGTTCGAACCAGAGCTCACGGTGTTCCAGGTGTTGACCGGATTTCCATTCGCGTCCACAGAGTATGAGATGGTCTCGGTGTAGTTCATCCCGCCGACCATGGCGGACGTTGGAGGATTTGTAGTCAGGGCCTGGATCTGGGCGTTGGTCGGGATCATGTACTTGGTGTACAGCGCCGAAAGGTCCGCCGTGAGCTTCTCCATGCCGGACTCTGCGCCGTAGTAGGCCACGTTGGCCTCCAGGTCGTTGCCGCCCATGCGGGTCTCGCTGGTCACCATGAACAGAAGCCCAGCTGCTACGCCCGACAACAGCACCAGAATGAGCAGCGCTGCGATCAGTGTGAAACCCTGCGAACTATTGTTTCCCTGTCCCATAGTTGATCTCCTGCCCCAAGAAAGCGTTACGTTACTGATATGTGTTGCGGAAGGCCATGTTGCGCGCGCTGACGGAAGTCGCCAGATACAAGTTCTGCGCCTTGTTTCCGTTGTTGAACATGCTCTGCCCCATGACCACAATGTTTACCTTCTGTACCAGGTTGGGGGATTCGCCTACGCCAATGGGGTTGACCTGATTGGCATCGAGCGCGGCAGTCGTGGAGTTGTAAATGTCATAGGCGAACTGCAGATTGATGATGTTGTCTGCCACCGGCACGGGCGCGAGCCCGTTGACCTGGCGCATCAATCGCGGAGTCTGGCCCGCCGCCGGAACCGTCAGGTAATAAGTCACGGCGAACAGGCGATAGGCCGTTCCTTGCGTTGTGCCCGCAGGCGGGGGAAACGCAAAACCGGCGCCACCGCTCACGGCATAAATGTTGTTGGTATGGGTGGCCCCGCTCCAGTTCATGTTCAGCGGGTCGAGGTTCGCGAAACTGATCGAGGTCGCGGTTACACCAGTGGCTTCACCCACGACGGTAACGCCGTTGATGCCGTTGATGAGAATCAGGTCTCCGACCTGGATGCCTCCTGCCGCGTTGGGGAGCGGAGGCGCGGGCACGAACGCCGCATTGGGCGTAAGGTTAATCTGCGTGCCGGTCGGTCCGTTCGGAAAAGTTACGTTGTATTCAAAAAGCGGGAAGTTGTAGTCGGCATAAATGACCGTGATGCTGTCATTGATCTGCCCGGGAGCGGCCGGAATGACCGCGTTCCCCTGTACTCCATTGAGGTATCCGGGAATGATCCCGTACATATAGTTCCCGGCATAGTTGAAGTTGGTTGTATAGCAGGTTCCAGCCTGGTCACAACCGAACTTGGCAGCCGTGGCTCCGCCGCCGAGCGGCAGCTGGATGCCGCCGGACGGTATGCCCGACCCAGCCAAGCTGATGTCTTTCACCATGAGATCGATGGCAGCCCGCATGTTTTGCTGGGTCTCGGCGCGCTGCGTGACCAGCATGGTCGAGTTCAGGCCGGTCTTGAACAGGCTGGCCATAGCTGCCATCACGATTAATCCCAACGCCATGGCAACCATCAGTTCCAGCAGCGTGAAGCCGTTTCCCGGATTTTCTTTTCTCATCTTCATGTTTCCCATCACTATGCTTCCCAATGCCTCTAGTGAAACGACGAAATCAACGCATTGACGCTGTAGCTGCGTGGTGTGGTCGATCCGCCCGTCGTATAGCTGACGGTCACCGTGATTTGCTTAAGGGTGCTGTTGGTCGTGCCGTCGGGATTCAGAACATTGTTGATCTGGATTTGGCGCGTGAAATTAGCCAGACTCAGCGCCTTGTCGTCACCATTTCCCAGAATTCCGTCCGGACCAGGAAGGGTGATGCACTCCGGCCCAGCAGGGCAGACTCCGGCAGCAGGGAAGTTGACGTCATCCGCCGTGTTCACCAGTCCGTCGGGACCGGCGGCCAGGAGCTGGGTGGCGCCACCTGTGAAAATGCCTCCGCTCGCCGTATTGGCGATTTGTCCGAAGGTGATTTGCTGCGCATTGCGAGCGGTATAGATGCTCTCCATCGTCTCCAGTGTCTTCTGGCGCGCGATCAGGTTTTCCTGAGCGTTGTTGGTGGCCGTGACGGCCGTGGCAAAAGCAGCGATCAGCGTCATAATGCCGATGCTCATGATCGTGATCGCAATCATGGTCTCGATAATCGTGAACCCGCTCTGCGCCTGCACTTTACGTTGCGTCATTGCTGCACCCACTTGTTTCCACCCTGGTTATAGAGCCGCCACCCGCGGATGCGGCCGGTTGTGCCGAACACGGAGATGGCTCGCGAGCTGTACATATCGCCCGGGCGCGTCAAGTACAAGACGCCGCTGTTGAAGTTCCCCAGCGTGTCCTGCGAGGAGCCGTCAGGCATGAACATGATGTAAGCCTGGCTGCCGAGGCCCATGCCTTGGTCGAAGTCAATTGCGGTGCCGCCCGTACCGAAGCCGTCAGGAGCGGCGCCGGGGAATCCCACCTGCACCGCGAACTGAATATCTTGCGGCAGGCTATAGGTCGCCACCGTAACCGGAGCGGGCGATACCGGCACGCCCACGCCCCAATACTGCACCGTAATCGTTCCGGGCGCCGTGAACGTAAGAATGTAGCGCTTGCTCTGGGTGATGGACTGGTTTCTGTAATTGCGGATCACCGACATCGTCGTGTCATAGGCTGCGTCCACGTGGTTCTGCTTGAACAGTGGCATCAAAGCCATGGACGTGATTCCCGCCATGGTCAAGCCAATGGCGATGGTGATCAGCAATTCCAGCAGCGAGAAACCGCGATTTTCTCTCGATGTCATAAATCTCTTTCGGGGAGGAGGGGCGGCCATGTCGGGCACGCCGTCAACTCCGTGGAGCCCGCGTCTCGAAACGTGCCACTTGATGCATAAGGAGGACCATTCCGCATCCCCGCCGCAGACAACAGAGCGGGCGCGCGATCCTTCATCGCGTCATGGTTCATCCTAGGAACGCGCAGACGTGGCGTCAAAGCACGACAGTCCAATGCCCGGGTGTTGGCCTTTTGGCATCCGAAGTGGTTACTCATGTCACCGGTTGACAACAAGTCATTTAGGGGAACGGCGGCACTCTGAGAGTGCTCTCATCATGACCCTGGTAACTTGTCGAGGGAACTGGTGGAACCTAGGATGGAGCCCAGGTATGACTCTATCTGCTCTGCTGGTGTGCGTTGATGAGGCGGCGGCCCAGGTGTTGCGCCGGGTTCTGGAAGAACTCAGCATAAAGGTCGAGTCTTGTCCCGACTTTGCTCGTGCGACCATGCGACTCGCGCAGGAGCGGTTTGACGTGGTCATCGTCGACGGGGAATCAAACGCCGCTGTGATTTCGCTATTGCGCGAAACCCGCCTGTCTCGCCTGAATGACTCGACGCTCGCGGTTGCGGTGGTAGCTGGGCAGGATGCGATTCGCGAGATGTTTTCTCTGGGCGTTAACTTCGTTCTCTACAAGCCGGTAGCCCACGATCGGGCGCTGAGCAGCTTACGGGCGGCACGCGCCGTAATGCGCAAGGAAAAACGTAAGAACGCCCGCGCCGCAGTTCACGCCCACGCCACGATCGACTACGCGAACGTACAGCAGGAGAAGGCCACCCTGGTCGATCTGGCTCAGGAAGGCATGCAGGTCCAGTTCGGAAAGAAGCTGCCGCCGACCAACAAAGTCTATTTCCAGTTCAAGTTGCCGGAACAGTCGTCGAGCATTCGCTTGTCAGGTCAGGTTGTATGGCAAGACTGGAACGGGCGCGCCGGGATCCAATTTGTCGACGTGCCGAAGGCCTCGCGGCGATGGCTGACAGAATTCCTGAGCGTGAGCTTGCCAGCCGAATCGCAGCAGGAGCGCCTTCCCGACGTGACCGTCGAGGTGGAAGAGCCGTTGCAGTTAGCCACCGTCTCGGTGGCAGAGGAAACTCACGGTAGCGGATTTACCAATCAGGTTGCGAAAGAAACAGTCGTTCATGAGACGGCTGCCGCAGGAAATTCCGATGCCGACAACCGGCGCACGCAGACTCGTTACGCCTGCCGGCTGGGTGCGGAAGTGTATCGCACGGGAACCTCAGTTCCCAATCACTGCTGTTTGACCGATCTAAGTTCGGGTGGATGCTATCTCGAAGTGTCCATCCCGTTTCCGCAGGGCTCCTCGGTTGAGATCGTGGTTCGAACCTACGAAATGAAGTTGCGGCTGCGCGGCCTGGTCCAGGCGTCTCATCCCGGCTACGGGATGGGAGTTGCATTTGAGTTGAAGACCAAGGAAGAACGCGAAAACGTGAAGAAGCTGACCGACTTCGTGGCCACCACGACCGATCCCTCGTAAGACGGGAAACGCTCACCACCGCGCCGTTCAGCCGTCCAATTTTCATGCCGAATCGGATTTTTCTCCTGCTGGTCCTCCTTCTCGTGGCAACCTCAGCGATGGCTCAAGAGTCTGTCGGCCCACAGCTTTCTGCCGAGGATGCTATCCGGATCAGGGAGTTCTACCAGCTGGCCACAGCGATTCAGGATGGAATCTGGCCAGGATGGAGTAAGACGCCTGTGCCCCTGCTGCTGGTCACACCAGAGACTGAGTTCCTGACGCACCATCCTGCGCCCCCGAAGGAACTGAAGAAAGTGGGAGAGGATGTATACGCCCGCCCGCGACAGTTCCCAGTCACATTCCAGGCGACGTTTCCCGCGTTTGGGATGCCGCCTGTGATTGTCATCGGAGAACCCGCGGGCACAGCCAGCAAGACGAGTACGCCGTGGTTGTTTACAGTTATGCACGAGCATTTTCATCAACTGCAGTATGCGCAGGCAGGCTACCTCGATGCTGTGAACGCTCTCAACTTGACCCGCGGCGACACATCGGGCATGTGGATGTTGAACTATGCGTTCCCCTACGACAAACCTGAAGTGGCGCAATCGTTTCGCGACCTGCGCGATCTGTTGCTGCGCGCCGTCAATGAGCCCGACGGGCCTGCATTTCAGAAGCTGGCGAAGCAATACGTCGAGCAACGCAAGAAGTTCTTCGGACAACTCTCGGCCGACGATCGCAAATATCTGAGTTTTCAACTGTGGCAGGAGGGAATTGCGCGCTACACCGAGGTCAAAGCGGCAGAGGCTGGTGCGCAATATCATCCCAGCGCGGAATTCGCTGCTCTCCCCGACTTCGAATCGTTCCCGAGCTACGCCGCGAAGGCGCGAGAGAATACCCTGAGTGAACTCAAACAGGTAGACCTGGCTACGTGGAAGCGAGTGGTGGTCTATTCCTTCGGCGCTGCCGAAGGCTTCTTGCTTGACCGGATCCATCCGAAGTGGAAGGACGAATACTTCCGGCGAATGCTTTCCATGGACTCCTACTTCGAGACTGCGCCATAAATTCCACGCACTCTTCCTAAGTCATTGAGGTTCCGTGTAAGTCTTTGAGACTTCGTGTAAGTGATTGAAAATTCGTCAGACTGCGCTGGCGGGCTCCAGGACGCGTGATCTTTCTGTGGACGATGCTTTCCCTGTCGTCGGGTGCGATCGTCGCTCTAAGGGACGTTTCCGGCTCAGCAAGGGGCACTCTAGGGGCGCGCGACAGAGCAGGGGGCGCGCTCATCGCTATCTTGGTTACTCTACGTACATAACTGTATGTACATTCATCTGTATCACTATGAATCGAGAGGGATTGAGCACTATTTCGCCGCTATGTTGTTGATTTTCTTGGTATTGCTTGGCGGTCGTTCTTGGCGAACTTTGCGACAAAGGCTCTTAACCGCAAGGAGCGCAGAGAGTCGCCGCAAAGTTCGCGAAGAAAACCTGGGTCGCAGATGGGCTGCGTTTCGTCGGTAAGAACTATTTTGCTACCGCTTCTTCGGTGACAGCATTCTTGAAGTACTCGAGTGAGAGTCGCAGGCCGGTTTCCAGATCGATTTTCGGCTCCCATCCCAGCAACGTTCGAGCCTTGGTGATGTCAGGCTGGCGCTGCTTGGGATCATCCTGCGGCAGCGGCTCATAACGGATCTTGCTCTTCGAACCGGTAACTTTCAGCACCAGCTGTGCGCACTCGAGGATGGTGAACTCGTTGGGATTGCCGATATTCACCGGCAGATGTTCGTCTGATTTCGAGAGCCGCAGGAAGCCGTCAATCTCGTCGCTCACATAGCAGAAACTCCGAGTCTGACTGCCGTTGCCGTAAACGGTGAGATCCTCGCCGCGCAAGGCTTGCTTCATGAAATTCGAAACTACGCGGCCGTCGTTCAATTGCAAGCGGGGACCGTAAGTGTTGAAGATGCGAACGATGCGCGTGTCCACATTGTGATAACGGCGGTAGGCCATGGTGACGGCTTCGGTGAAGCGCTTGGCCTCGTCGTAAACGGAACGCGGGCCGATCGGATTGACGTGACCCCAATAAGTTTCTTTTTGCGGATGCTCGAGCGGATCGCCGTAGCATTCTGAAGTTGACGACACGAAATACTTTGCGCCGTACTTGCGGGCAAGGTCGAGCGCGTGAAAAGTTCCGAGCGATCCGACCTTCAGTGTCTCGATGCCGTGGTTACTGTAGTCGACAGGGCTGGCTGGGCTGGCGAGATGGAAGACGTAGTCGACTTTGCCCACGTCGAAAGGTTCGCAGATGTCTTTCTCGACAAACTCAAAACGAGGTTGGTTGCGCAGGTGCGCAATGTTCGCGAGACGGCCGGTGAGCAGGTTGTCGACGACCACGACGCTCCAGCCTTCGCCGAGCAGGGCATCGCAGAGATGGGATCCCAGAAAGCCGGCGCCGCCGGTGACGACCGCTCGTTTTCCAGAGGAGGATGCGCTCATGCTTTCTTGCCGTTCCTCACGACGGCGGCGGGCACACCGTCGGGATGGGAGGCGGCGCGCCCGACGCTGTAGTAGGTAAAGCCGTGAGCCGCCATGACCTCCGGATCGTACAGATTGCGTCCGTCGATGACGATGGGATATTTGAGTTCATTGCGCAGGCGGTTGAGATCGAGATTGGCGAACTCTTCCCACTCCGTCAGAATCAGCAGGGCGTCGGTGCCGTGCGCCGCTTCGTAGGCCGAGTTGGCGAAAGTGATCCCGGAACTCATGGT
>Ga0265338_10010107_pt1 | contig 11147 bp, 11 predicted proteins | sample 42126metaG_FD_193579 | JGI IMG/M metagenome (GOLD analysis project Ga0265338, IMG submission 193579) | Rhizosphere microbial communities from Carex aquatilis grown in University of Washington, Seatle, WA, United States - 4-21-26 metaG | ecosystem: Host-associated > Plants > Roots > Rhizosphere... | reverse complement strand
GTCATTATCGTCCCTGCTGAAAGAATTTTACAATCCTAAGACCTTCATCATTCACGCGGCATGGCTGCGTCAGGCTTTCGCCCATTGCGCAAGATTCCCCACTGCTGCCTCCCGTAGGAGTCTGGGCCGTGTCTCAGTCCCAGTGTGGCTGATCATCCTCTCAGACCAGCTACTGATCGTAGCCTTGGTGAGCCTTTACCTCACCAACTAGCTAATCAGACGCGGGCCGCTCCAATGGCGATAAATCTTTCCCCCGTAGGGCTCATTCGGTATTAGGCCAGGTTTCCCCGGATTATTCCGAACCAAAGGGCACGTTCCCACGTGTTACTCACCCGTCCGCCACTCACCCGAAGGTGCGTTCGACTTGCATGTATTAGGCCTGCCGCCAGCGTTCGCTCTGAGCCAGGATCAAACTCTCAGGTTGAGTTGACGTTCTGACCGATATTCCATCCGTTCCGAAGACCGGATGGGCGTTCGTTGCGTAGTCTATTGACGAGTTCCCATCACTCGCCGGCCGAAGCCGACGATTAATGGATTGTCTTCAAGAGACCGCAATTGTCAGCGTCGAGATGGTGTGGTGCACCATCGCCAGGACGCCGCCGCCTGCGTTTCTCTTTCCAAATCAACGATGTCAAAGACCCGACCGGAGGCTATCCGGCCCCACCGATAACGCCCGGTGGCGCGAGGAGCGGCGTCTCTAGCCGCGCCCATTTTCGCTGTCAATCGATTGTCACACCCACCTCGGAAAGCTCCGATTTGAGCGCACAGACTGCTTCGGGGCCGCTTGGGGCTTGCCCCTGTCAGTCCTTTAGCGAGTCGATTGAAGGGGCGGAGATTAGGGCAGACTTTTCGAAAAATCAAGCCCGGGGGCTCGACTTTCGTTTCGTCCGCCGCAGAACCACGGCCCTTGAAGCGAGGCGCGGCGTATAAAGAGGCCCGACAGGGGGCGCAAGCAAATTCTAGGCGCATGACCAGCCAGGACGAAAACGTCGCGGAGGAGCCGCTGTTTGGGGGAGCCAAGGCCGGGCGCGTGGTCAAGGCGGGCGAAACCGTGCGCCGCGGCGCCGGCCCCTGGACACCCACCATCTTCGCCCTGCTGGCGCATCTGCAGGTGAAGGGCTTCCCCGCGCCGGCGCCGATGGGGCTTGATTCCGAAGGGCGCGAGCGCCTGTCCTGGCTGCCGGGCCACGCCGCCAATTACCCTTGGCCAGCGGATTTGCGAGAAATGTCCGGGGCCAGGCAGTCCGGCGCGTTCGTCCGGGCCTATCACGCCGCCGTGGCGGACTTTTTCCCGCCGGAGCCTGCGATCTGGCGGCACGGGCCGCAGGCGCTCGCCGCCGGCGAGGTCGTGCTGCACGGGGACTTCGCGCCTCACAACATGATCTGGGACCGTCACGCACCCTCTGGCCTGATCGACTTCGAGCTCTGCCGGCCGGGCCGCCCGATCGAGGATGCCGCGTTCTGCGTCGTCCGCGCCGCCTGCTTCCGCGACGATGCGCGGACGGCACGGATGGGCTTCCCCTCCCCGCCCGATCGCCGCGCCCGCCTGGCGGCCTTCGCCGAGGGTTGGGGCGCACCGCCGGCCGAGCTGCTCGCTGCGGCGCGATCCTCGATGACCACGGAGCTGACCCGGATGCTGGATCTCGGCGGCGCCGGCCTGGACCCGTGGGCGGGATTCCTGGACCTCGGCCTGGCCGACGACGTGCGCGCCGAGTTGGCCTGGTTGGAGGCGAACGCCCCTGCCCTCGCCTGAAACGGGCAGGCGCTTGCGTGGTCAACCGCGGGCCGCCTAAACAGAGGTCCATGCTGTCCAGCAAAGCCCGCTACGCCCTGCGCGCCCTTGTGGAACTGGCGCGGACCGACGGCGCGCAGATCACCGCCGCCGAACTGGCCGAGCGGGCCGATGCCCCGCGCAAGTTCCTGGAGGCGATTCTGTTGGAGCTGGCCCGCCGCGGTGTCGTGGTCAGCCGCCGGGGCAAGCTGGGTGGCTACAGTCTCGCCCGCCCCGCCGCGCAGATCAGCTTCGCCGAGGTGATCCGGGTGATCGAGGGGCCGCTGGCCCTGGCCCCCTGCGTCTCGCGCCTGTCGTTCCGCAAGTGCGACGATTGCCCGGACCTGGCCACCTGTTCGATCCGCGAGGCGCTGCTCAGAGCCCGCGACGCCACCGCCGATGTTCTGGAGGGCTACAGCCTGGCCGAAGCCGCGACCGGCGCCGGCGCCGAGGTGTTTCACATCGGTCGGGCGGGGCAGTAGGGCCGGCGCTCCCCGCACCAGGGAGCCACCGGCCCAGCCGAAGCGAGAAGAGCCATCCGCACGCCCGGCATGCCCAGCTAATGTCTAAAGCGTAACCGATTCATGAATCCGCGCCGCGCTTTGCAGTAATGTCGGCCGGCCGACCGAGTATTGATGCGCCGTGGCATCGAAACACCGAATGCCTGAGTAGACTTTCCTAATCCAACATCTAATCTTCCAGATACAACGTGCGGTCAGGTGACGCGAGTCCTGACTTGGAATCGAGGTTCGCGCCAGGCGCCGCGGTCCAAGATGTCGCGCAGAATATCCACCGCGCGCCGAACGTCCTCGAAGCCGACATAGAGCGGGGTGAAGCCGCAGCGCAGCACGTCCGGCGCGCGGAAGTCGCCGATGACGCCGCGGTCGATCAGCGCCTGCATGATTGGCCAGGCCTGCGGATGCGCGAACGAGACGTGGCTGCCTCGCGCGGCCGGATCGCGGGGCGTAACCAGTTGCAGGCCATGCCCGGCGCAGCTTTGCTCTACCAACTCGATGAACAGCGAGGCGAGGCGCTGACCCTTTTCCGCCACCGCCGCCATCTCGACTTCGGCGAAGACGTCGACGCCGCACTCCAACGCCAGCAGCGAGAGCATAGGCGGGGTGCCGCAGAGAAAGCGGTCGATGCCGGCAGCCGGGCGGTAGTCGTCGCCGAAACCGAAGGGATCGGCATGGCCCATCCAGCCCGTGAGCGGGGACTGTAGCTGGGCCTGCAGGCGCTCTGCCACGAACAGCCAGGATGGCGCGCCGGGCCCGCCATTCAGATACTTGTAGCCGCAGCCGACGGCCAGATCCGCCCCTGCCCCGTTCAGATCCACCTCGACCGCGCCGGCGCTGTGGCTGAGGTCCCAGAGAATTAAGACGCCGGCGTCGTGGGCGGCGCGGGTCAGGCGCGTCATGTCGTGCTTGCGGCCGGATTTGTAGTGGATGTGGGAGAGCATCACCAAGGCGACGTCGCCGTCGATCGCGTCGATCAGTTCGGCGGCCGGGACCGTGCGCAGGTTGACCCCTGACATGGTCCTTTCGACGCCCTGAGCGACGTAGAGATCGGTGGGGAAATTGCCGGGCTCGGTGAGGATCACCGTGCGGCCCGCCTGGACGCCCAGCGCCGCCACCATCAGCTTGAAAAGGTTCACCGAGGTCGAGTCGGCGACGATCACCTCGCCGGGCCGCGCCCCAACCAGCGGTGCGATCTTGGCCCCGATCCGCGCCGGAGCGCCGATCCAGTCGGCCTGGTTCCAGCTGCGCACCAGTCCGCCGGACCATTCCCGCGTCATGACCTCGTTTAGCCGGTCGTGCACCGCGAGCGGCGGCGGTCCGAGCGAGTTACCGTCCAGATAGATCACGTCCGCCGGTAGCTCGAAGCGGGCGCGAAACTCCCGCAGCGGATCGGCGGAGTCCCAGGCCCGGACCTCGGTGAGCGTTGGGCTCATGGCTCGGGGACGCCGATTGACAAGCTTTGCCGTTGGTAGGCCTGTGACGCGACGGTCATCCTATTTCAACACCGCATTGTACCGCGCCGTCCACGAGAGGGCTCCGATGCGTTCCACCATGACACTGTTCCTCGGCCTGTCGATCGCGCTCGGCGCATCCCAAGGCAAGACCTTGCCGCCGAAGTACACGCCCCCGGAAATCTCCATCGTCTCAGGCACATACGGCGGCAATTGCCATGTGCCGACCGGAAATGTGACGGCCTCACTGGCCGCCGCCTGCAACGGCAAGACCTCCTGCGACTACGTGGTCGACTACCATGTGATCGGCGACCCGGCCTACGGCTGCGCGAAAGACTATGTCGCCACCTGGCGCTGCGGACCCAACGGGGCGATCGAGACGGACAAGGCGGCGCCGGAAGCCGGCTATGGGTCACATCTGCAGCTCTCCTGCACGGCCGGCATATCCAGCGGCGCGTCCTTGCCGACACCACCGCCGGCGCCGGCGACGACACGATTCGTCCCATGCCACGGCAACGCCGCGTCTTTCCTGGAGCTGGCCAAGCCGACCTGCAGCGGACCGCAGGGAACGATGCTGACGCTCTACGTGAGCCGCGCGGGCATGCCGTCGAAGCCAATCCAGGCCTACTTCGCCGCCGGCCCCATCGGCGCGCTCCATCCGGAGTTAGGGCGGCAGCCCTACGGGCCGGCGAAGATCTTCGCGCCGCTAATTCCGGCCGCCGGCAACGGCCTCACGCCGAACAGCACCTACACGCTGGAGATTCCAAACCTCTGCGTGACCGGTCCTCGCACTGACTTCGCGTTTGACCTGTTCGTCCCTACGGGCGGCTCGAACCAGGACATTGATGCGGTGGAAGTCATCTGCTAGCGCGCCGGCCCTCCCCGTTCCCTGCCCAGCGCGAAGCTGCTTAGCTGGCGCCAAAGCCGGGAGGGACGTCGCATGACCATCGCCGCCGAGGCCGCGCCCGCGCGGCCGCGCTCGTCGTTGCGCCAGGTGATCTTCGCCAGCCTGATCGGCACCACCATCGAGTGGTACGATTTCTTCCTCTTTGGCGCCGCCGCCGCTCTCGTATTCGGCAAGGTGTTCTTCCCGAAGTCCGATCCGCTGGTGGGGGTGATGCTGGCCTTCGCCACCAACGCCCTGGGCTTCGCGGCGCGACCCATCGGCGGCCTGGTGTTCGGCCATTTCGGAGACCGCGTCGGCCGCAAACGCCTCTTGATGCTGAGCCTGATCATGATGGGCGTCTCCAGCGCGCTGATGGGCCTGCTGCCCGGCTACGCCCAGATCGGCCTCGCCGCGCCAGCGCTGCTCACCCTGCTGCGGCTGGTGCAGGGCTTCTCGGTGGGCGGGGAGTGGGGCGGCGCGGTGTTGATGGCCGGCGAATTCGGCGACGCCAGGCGGCGCGGCTGGTGGGCCGGCTGGCCGCAGGCGGGCGTGCCGATCGGCAACCTGCTGGCCGCCGCGGTGCTGGCGGTGATGGCCGCCGCGCAGAACGAGCACGACTTTATCGCCTGGGGCTGGCGCGTGCCGTTCCTGCTCTCGGCAGTGCTGGTGGCCATCGGCTGGTGGGTGCGCTCACGCCTCACCGAGAGCCCAGTGTTCGAGGAAGCGGTGGTCCAGGCCGAGAAGATCGAAGTGGCGCCGGCGCTGGAGGCGATCCGGCGGCGGCCGGGCGGCATCGCCGTCGGCCTGCGGCTGGGCGAGAACATCTGCTTCTATGTGATCACCACCTTCTCCGTGGTGTTCCTCACCGAGCACGTGCACGTCGGCCGTTCCGTGGCGCTGGACGCGGTGCTGATCGGCTCGGCGGCCGAGGCGCTGACCCTGCCGCTGTTCTCGGCGTTGTCGGACCGGATCGGACGCCGCCCGGTCTACGCCATCGGCGCGGCCGGCATGGCGATCTGGATCTTCGCCTTCTTCAATCTGCTGCAGACCGGCGCCACCTGGCCGATCATCATCGCCGTGGCGGTAGGGTTGGTGTTGCACGGCGCGATGTACGGCCCGCAGGCGGCGTTCATCTCCGAGCTGTTCCCCACCCGCTACCGCTTCTCCGGCGCTTCCATCGCCTACCAGCTCACCTCGATCTTCGCCGGCTCCCTGGCCCCGATCATCGCCTCGGCGCTGCTGGACAAGACCGGCATATCGCTACCCATCTCGATCTACGTCGCCAGCGCCTGCGCGATCAGCGTCATCGCCGCCCTGGTCGCCCGCGAGACCAAGGGCCAGAGCTTCGCCGAGATCGACGCCCGCGGCTGAGGCGACGGCGCGCTCAATCAGCCGGTTGGAATCTGATCGGGATGATGACGACGACGCCCGCCGAGTGACCGTGGCATGACGACGGATCGAGCTGGAAGAAGCGCGACAGCTTCAACGCGGCGCGGCCGAAGCCTTGGCCGGCGGGCGCCTCCCGGGCGACCTCGCACGCCCGCAGACGACCGCCCGGCGCGGCGATGCACTGGACTGTCGCTTCGCCCGTATCCGCCCCGTCCGTCCGCTCGGGATAGAACTCGGAGAACTCGCCGCCGGTGGGGATGTGCCGCCAGGTGGGGTTCGCCAGCGTCCAACCGAGTCGCAGCACATCCGGCTCGATGGACGCGGGGGCGGCGCTGAAGGTGAAACGGATCGGCCGCTCGACGCGCGAGGTCGGCGGCAACCAGGGCCCGCAGCCAGCCGCGGATCGGGCGGCCAGCGCCAGCGCCGCGGCGCCGAAGCCCTGCCCTGATGGCATCTCATCGATCAGGTGGCATTCGCTCAGAGCTCCGTGCTCTGTCCTCTCGCAACCGAGTGTGACGGCGCCATCGGTGTGGGCGGCCAAAGCGGGCGGCGGATAGAACCGGATCGCACGCGGACTCGTTTGCGGTGCTGCCGTGGCAGACAACGGCAGCGCCGCGATGAGCGCGGCTAGTGACCCGCGGAGGTGTCGCCCCAACATCCGCTAGCGGGTCGCCGCCGGTACGCGCTGCCGTATCGCGGTCACGACGTCGTTTCCTGCGCTCACGAGCGGCGTCCAGTCCCCCTCATCGTCGTCGATCTGCACAGTGAAGACACCTGCGTCTGTCAGAGCGTAGAATCGGACAGCCGTCCCGATCGGCTTGGGAAACACGTCGGTCTTCGCCATCTTCGCCACGTCATCGGAAGCCAACTCAACGAACAATCTTGCCGCGCGAAAGACTGGTTCGCCCCAGTTCTGGCCGATGATCATGAAGCCGGACGACGTGTAGAGAGCCACGTGGATGGCATCGCCGGTGTTCTCATAGGCGCAGTACAAGGTCGCCGTGAACTGATCGACCGCGAACTCCATCAAGGCGCCATAGGCCTTGCCGGGCACAACCCGATCTGGGGGCAGGCCGAGTTTGTCCGGTGTCGCCGCGAGCGCCATGTTTCGAAGATTGTCGAAGAGCGCCTGCGCCTTCGCCGGGTCCATATCCGCCGCCATCGCCTTGCCCAACGGCGCGCCGACAACACCAAGCAGCGCTGACGCCGCCCAGAACACCCACCGTCGCGTTGCTCTCATATCTATCCCGCCCACAGCCGCGGCCAGCTTAGCCCTGACGGCCGGCCGACGTCATCCCTCACGCTTGCCAGCCCGGCGGCCCGCGCCTAAGGGCCGCCGGTTCGAGTTTAGGTCGGGGATCAGCTTGCCGTCAGGCGACCTCACATTGGTCACGGGCGCCACGGGTTTCGTCGGGTCGGCGGTGCTGCGGGCGCTGGCGGCCCGGGGCGAGCGGGTGCGCGTGCTGGTGCGCGCCTCCAGCCCGCGGCTCAACCTGACCGACGTACCCTGCGAGGTGGTCGAGGGCGACATGACCCACGCCCTGGGCATGGAGCAGGCCATGCGCGGCGTGCGGCGGCTCTATCACGTGGCAGCCGACTACCGCCTCTGGGCCCGCGATCCGGACGAGCTGCGCCGGGTGAATGTCCAGGGCGCCCGCTCGGTGATGCAGGCGGCGCTGTCGGCCCGGGTGGAGCGCATCGTCTACACCTCCAGCGTCGCCACCCTCCGCGCCGCCGGCGCCGACACCGTGGTCGATGAGACGGCGCCTCTCGGCGAGCGCGAGGCGATCGGGGCCTACAAGCAGAGCAAGGTCGCCGCCGAGCGGCTGGTGGAGCGGATGGTGAGCGAGCACGGGCTGCCGGCGGTGATCGTCAGCCCTTCGACGCCGATCGGCCCCCGCGACATCAAGCCCACGCCCACTGGCCGGATGGTGCTGGAGGCCGCGCAGGGCAAGATCCCCGCCTTTGTTGATACCGGGCTCAACCTGGTGCACGTCGATGACGTCGCCGACGGGCATCTGGCCGCCATGGCCAAGGGCCGGATCGGCGAGCGCTACATCCTGGGCGGCCAGGACGCGAGCTTACGCGAAATGCTGACCACCATCGCGGACCTGACCGGGCGCAAGGCCCCGACCCTCGCCCTGCCCCGCGCGCCGCTCTATCCGCTGGCCTTCATCGCCGAGGGCATCGCCAGCATTACCGGCAAGGAGCCGATGCTGACGCGCGACGCGCTGAAGATGGCCTCGCACCACATGTTCTTCTCGTCGGCGAAGGCCGAGGCGGGGCTCGGCTACCACGCCCGCCCCTACCGCGAGGCGATCCGCGACGCCTTGGCCTGGTTCGCCAAGGCCGGGTACCTGAAGTGAGCGTGGCGCTGGTCATCGCCGCCATCGGCGTCGCCGCCTGGATCTACCTGCTGCTGGCGCGCGGCTTCTTCTGGCTGATGCGCGAGCGGGACGACCGCGACCTGCCACCCGAGCCGCTGGCCTGGCCCCACGTGGTCGCCGTCGTGCCGGCTCGCAACGAGGCGGACGTCATCGCGCAATCGGTGTCCCATTTGGTAGGCCAGGACTATCCGGGATCGTTGCGCGTGGTGGTGGTGGACGACAACAGCGACGACGGGACTGGCGCCCGGGCCACGGCGACGGCGGCCGAGATCGGCCGCGCCGAGCGCCTGACCGTGATTTCCGGCCGGCCGCTGGCGAAGGGCTGGACCGGCAAGCTCTGGGCGGTCAGCCAGGGCGTGGAGATCGCCAGCGCCGATGCGCCGACCTGGCTCTGGATCACCGACGCCGACATCGCCCACGACCCACAGACCCTGCGCCGGCTGGTGGCGCGCGGCGAGGCTCGCGGGCTGACGCTGGTGTCGCTGATGGCGCGGCTGCAGACCGGGACCTGGCCGGAGCGGCTGCTGATCCCGGCCTTCGTCTTCTTCTTCGACATGCTGTTCCCCTTCGCCTGGGTGAACGACCCGAAGCGCAAGGTGGCTGGCGCGGCGGGCGGCTGCATGCTGGTGCGGCGCGAGGCCCTGGAGGCCGCGGGCGGCATCGCCTCGATCCGCGCCGAGATCATCGACGACTGCGCGCTTGGCGCGCGGCTGAAGGCGCGAGGGCCGATCTGGCTCGGCCTGACCCGCACCTCGGTGAGCCTGCGCCCCTACCGAACCCTCGGCGAGATCGGACGCATGGTCTCGCGCTCGGCCTACGCCCAGCTGAACTATTCGCCGTGGCTGTTGGCGGGCACGGTGCTGGGCATGGTGTTGATCTATCTGGCCGGGCCGGTATTGGCGGTGACCGGGCCGGGAGCGGCGCGCTGGCTGGGGCTGGCGGTGTGGGGGATGATGGCGATCTCGTTCCAGCCGATGCTGCGCTACTACCGCTGCTCGCCGCTCTGGGGCCTGGCCCTGCCGCTGATCGGCGCGCTCTACACGCTCTTCACCCTGCAGTCGGCGATCCAGGTTTGGCGCGGCAAGGGCGGCATGTGGAAAGGCCGCTCGCAAGCGCAGGCGGCGCAGGCATGAGCGCCGCAGATCTCGCCTCGGGCAAGGGCGCCGCCGACGAGAACTTCCCCGTCGCCTCGCACCTGGTCGCGGCCAAGTATCGGCCGCCAATCATGGCCTTCTACCGCGTCGCGCGACTGGCCGACGACGTCGCCGACCACGCCACCGCCAGCCCCAAGGAGAAGCTGGCGCGCCTGGCCGAAATCGAAGCCTCGCTGATGGGCAAGAGCACCATGTCGGCCGAGACCGTCGCCCTGCGCGTCGCCCTGGACGAGCGCGGCCTCTCGCCGCTGCACATGCTCGACCTCCTGGAAGCGTTCCGCCGCGACGTCACCAAGCTGCGCTACGACACCTGGGACGAGCTGATGGACTACTGCCGCTTCTCCGCGGCGCCCGTCGGCCGCTTCGTGCTCGACGTGCACGGCGAGGGCCGTGACATCTGGCCGGCGTCGGACGCGCTCTGCGCGGCGTTGCAGGTGATCAACCACCTGCAGGACTGCGCCAAGGACTACCGCGAGATCGACCGCGTCTACCTGCCCAAGGACGCCATGGCGACCTTCGGGGCGCGGGTGGAAATGCTGGACGCGGCCAGCGCCGATCCGGCGCTGCTGGCCACCATCCGGGCCCTGGCCTGGCGCACCCAGGAACTGCTGCGGGTCTCGCGGCCCTTTGCCGGACAGATTCGCGATCTTCGCCTGGCGCTCGAGGTCGGGGCCATCCAACGCCTCGCCGAAAGTCTCACTTTGCGGCTCACCCAGCGCGACCCGCTGTCGCAGCGCGTGCACCATCGCGGCTGGCAGGCGGTGAGCGTGGGGCTGCTGGGCGTCGGCCGCGCGCTCGGCGAGCGGATCACCCCTCGGAATTCTCGGCGAGCGGGGCCATAAGCGCGCCGATGAACGCGATCGTTGAAACCGCCGAGCTCCCGGCCGCCGAACCGAGCACCGAGCAGCAAGCTTCCGGCAGCTCGTTCTACGCCGCCATGCGCCTGCTGCCGCCGGCCGAACGCGCCGCGATGTTCGCCGTCTATGGCTTCTGCCGCGTGGTCGACGACATCGCCGACGAGCCCGGCCCCTCGGACGAGCAGCGCCGCAAGGAACTGGCCGAGTGGCGCGCGGACCTCGCCGCGCTTTACGCCGGCAAGCCGCCGGAGCGGATCGAATACCTGTTCGAGCACGTGCAACGCTTCGGCCTGAAGCAGGCCGACTTCCTGGCCATCGTCGACGGCATGGAGATGGATATCGGCGCGCCGATCCGCGGGCCGGACTATCAGACCCTCGATCTCTACTGCGACCGCGTCGCCGGCGCGGTGGGACGGCTCTCGGTGCACATCTTCGGTATGCCCGAGGAAGCCGGGCTGACCCTGGCGCACCACCTGGGTCGAGCCCTGCAGCTCACCAACATCCTGCGCGATCTCGACGAGGACGCGGAGATGGGCCGCCTCTACCTGCCCGCCGAGGCGCTGGAAGCTGCCGGCATCGAGACGCGGGAGCCGCACGAGGTGGTGGCCGATCCACGGCTCGACATCGCCTGCCGCTGGGTGGCCGCCAAGGCGCACGAACACTATGCCCAGGCCGATGCGGTGCTGAAGTCCAAGCCGGCGGGGCGCATCCGCTAGCCCCGGCTGATGCGCGAG
>Ga0265338_10010104_pt1 | contig 11148 bp, 16 predicted proteins | sample 42126metaG_FD_193579 | JGI IMG/M metagenome (GOLD analysis project Ga0265338, IMG submission 193579) | Rhizosphere microbial communities from Carex aquatilis grown in University of Washington, Seatle, WA, United States - 4-21-26 metaG | ecosystem: Host-associated > Plants > Roots > Rhizosphere... | reverse complement strand
CTTCTCGAGCGTGGGAGAAACCCGTGAGCATTTACCGGTTTGTAAAAGAACTGTGGATACTTATGGCATGGTCACTCTTTGTGGCCGACGTCATCAGTACTCACAGCCTCGTCTATGTTGCCGAAGGCCAAGCCATCGGAGCGTTCTTGGCACTCCTGGCACTCATGAGCGCCTTGATCCTCGTGAGCGTTCAGCCCAGCAATCGGCAGGTTGAGCCCAAGTATTCGCCGCTCAGCTGTTGCTTGAACCTGTTCGATGTCGAGCGAGCATCGCGGTGGGGCGAGGCGGCATTCGTGGTGTTCTACATTGCGGTGCTGGGTGTACTGCTTGCAACTCAAGCGCCGTGGGTCGTTGCCTTACTAACGAACGCCCTGCTGGTTCTCTGCAATCGGCAGGCTGCGCACTTCATCGATGCGCTGCGGCTGAGCAACGCCCAACACTGAAGTGCACCTACGCGCATTTGTACGTCCCCTGGTCTTCGGATCAGGGGCGATTTTCGTTTATCAGGAAAAGCCCCGGCGTGGCAGTAGCCACAGCGGGGTAGTGGGTTAATTCCACATTGGATCGGGTTCGCCGGACGATAGGTCAAAGTCAGGAGGCTCATAGCGCCTCAGCACCGGCGCGGCGCGATGCCTCTGATCTTCGTATTGGTTAATCGCTCGGGCAATGTTGTCGAGCAAACCTTCGGTCTGGTCTTGAGTAAGCCCGGTCTCCATTAGCAGTTGCATGACTCGGTATCCCAGATCTTCCTGACTGTAGCCGTTGAGCTGCTCCGACAGCAGCTTGTCGATTGACCGGAAAATCATGCTGTGAACAACATCCGTGAATAGCGGCAGGCCATCCCGGATGGCAATGGCACAGATGGGCTTAGGGAAGGCTAGACCCTGCGGACCTTCCTCAAATACGAAGATGGCCAGCAGCAGCCCGTCTAGGCCCTCGCTTTTGGCGACGTAGAAGCGCATACTGACTCACCTCCTCAAGGTGCATCGGCGTAGAACAGCCTCACCATGACGCATATTAGCTAGCCAGTCAATAATTATTGACGCATTGGCTAAAAATCTGTAGAGTACTACCATTCTGTTTGTCGGATGAGGGGGTGGGCGATGAGCCCAAACGCGGTAAGAATTGCCCTAATGCTCTTCATTTTGAGTATGGGCATCTTGTACTACTTCGAGAGGAGTCGACCGCGCCGTCGTCTCCACGCTGCCAAGCGCTTGGTGCGGTTCATGGGGTTGAGAGGTGATCGTGGGGTTGAGTTCCCGCCACAATCCTCGGAGCTCTTCCACGATCCGGATAAATGCTGCGTATTCGAGATCAAGCTGTTGTACAACTCAGACGGTGGTCGTTATGAGTTGTGGCTGTACGAGAGCTACTACAACGGCACTTGGACGCGCTACCGCCTGACAACGCCGGCTTGGTACGAAACGGCTGGACGGGTTGCGCGACGAATCGAGTCGATCGCCAAGGAGTATCGCAGAATGGACGGCGCGACGCTCATCGGCGCCACGGCCTGGCTCAGCAATTGCGCCAAAACCGAGCACAGCCCAGTTAACGCCTAACGCCAAACGGCACAGAGCAACCAGCCTCCGGGATATCCCGGAGCTTTTTTCGTTTATGCTATAACAAGAGTAACCATAAGAATCTTGACAAAGTATTGCTAATATAGTAGTGTGAAATTGCAAATCGCACCCCACATTCAGCCCCTGGGCGGAAAGGTAAGCCATGCCTCTCGCGGTAATTATAGTTGTTCTGGGCGTGGTTAGCGCCGGAACGCTCTGCGTGATGTTCAGTGAAGAGGTTCAGGAAAAGCGTTACACCGAATTTCGTCGTCAGCTGAGTTTTCGAACTCGCGACAACGAGTACGACGAGAACGAGTATCACGAGATTGAGATGCCGTCGAAAACGATCCTGGCGCTCGAGGGCGTGTATCTGCTGATCAGCTACGACCAGGCCACCTGGCGCTACGCCTTGTGGTTCTGCTGGAGCACCGAGCAAGGCCCCGACATGGGCGTGCCGCTCAAGCGCTCCAGTCGCTTGTTTCCCGTGGCCTCCAGCGTCATCAATTTCGTGCAGCTGATCAACCGCTACACCGACATGTCTGCCAACGATCTGGTACGCGAGCAGGCCGACTTCGAGCGCAGCGGCAAGGCCAAACCGATCATTGGTGCCGCACAAGCGGCAGTGACGGTTTGGCAGTAGCCAAGACGCGTTTGCGGGTGGGGCCTCCGGGCCCCACCACCTAACTAGTTATTACGGGTTATTCCTGCTAAGCTAAGCACTTATGGAAGAAATCGAAGTTAAATTTTTAAACATCAACCCAGAAGCTATCGAGGCTAAGCTTAAGAGTCTGGGCGCTAAGCGAGTGTTTGAACGAGTTTATAAAGTCATTACCTTTGATTACCCAGATTTAAGGCTAAACGAACAAGCTGCATGGGTGCGCCTGCGCGATGAGGGCGATAGCGTCAAACTGGCCTTTAAACAGCGGCTTGGTGTTAAAAAAGGTCAGAACGATACCGGTATGCTGGAACACGAAACAGTGGTGGGTGATTTTGAGACCACAGCTAATATTTTGCGCAGTATTGGCTTAACTGAGAAGTTTTTTGAAGAAAAACGACGGATTCGCTATGAACTGGATGGTGTTGAATACGACATCGACGAAATGCCCTTACTCAAGCCGTATCTAGAGATCGAGGCAAAAAGCTGGGACGACGTGGGTAAAGCCATGAAGCTGCTAGAGCTTGATCCGGCCGACAAAAAGATTTGCTCAGCTTTTCAAATTTATGAAATGAATGACATTAATCAGCTCGACTACAAGATTTTAACGTTTGATAAGCAAACTAAACGTTGACACAAGCATAACTTTAATGCTTTAATATAGTAACTATGAATCAACATAGCTACATCACCAATATGTCTCACTGTCTGAGCGGCAAGTTTGTCGGTCGGGATTTTGGTGTATTGGAGCTTGTTAGGTAAGTAGTTAGCAATTATTGAACCAGGCAAGCTTCCGAAAGGAAGCTTTTTTGATTATTAAGTGACATTTCGGGAGTTTTTCTGGCCCAGTGATACCAATCACTGGGCATAAGTGCAATTCCCATCCAACAACACAAGGAGATGATTGTGTTCTGCACAACCATTAAAGGTGAACGCGTAACGTTACGTCCCGGCACTGTTGCCGATGCAGCTGCTCTAGTAGCTCTGCTCGACGACGCTGAGGTGCGGGACTTCCTGGGAACCCAAGATGCCATTTCGCTTGAGGCGGAGGTGGAGTGGCTAAGGGCACGTCAGACCGATCCAAACACCCGTGGTTGGATCATCGAGTTCAGGAGTCGCCCCATCGGTGTGATTGGGCTCGATGCCATCAACTGGGAGCTGAGTTTTGGCACGCTTGGCGCCTGGATTGGCGACAAGGCCTTGTGGAACCAAGGCCTGATGAAGGAGGCGGGGCAACTTGCCCGTGATTTTTTCTTCATGAAGTTCAACCTGCGCAAGATTAAGGGTGGTTACATCGATGGCAATGACGCCAGCAAGCGGGCCCAGGAACGGGCTGGCTTCCGCGAAGTTGGTCGTTTCCGTGACGAACACTTCCGCAACGGCCAGTGGCGCGATCACGTAGCCATGGAGTTGTGGCGCGAGGATTGGGAGAGATTGCGACAACAAGGCTGACCTTAATGGTCAACTCCACCCCCGGCGATAACATCAAAGGGGGCTTTCTAATAAAGGCGTATGATTGGATTAATGAAGATACCTACATTAAAGCTAAGCACGGGTAGCACCATCCCTCAAATTGGCTTTGGTAGCTGGCAGATTACCGGAAATGACTGCCTTGTTGCCATATCGGCGGCTTTCCAGGCGGGTTATCGCCATATTGATACTGCTTCGTTTTATCGCAACGAGCGTGAAGTTGGCCAGACTATTAAGGCCAGCGGGTTAGAGCGCAGTGAAATTTTTATTACGAGCAAGGCTTTTCCGACGGAGTATATGAATGTGGCAGCAGCAATTAATGGCAGTTTGCAGCGTCTAGACACACCCTATCTAGACCTCTACTTAATCCACTGGCCTCCGCCAATTGGTGTGGGCGAAGGTATGTGGAAGCAGTTCGCTAGCTTTAGGGAGCAAGGCCTAACTAAAAACATTGGCGTGAGCAACTATGATGCAGCTAAACTCCAGCGCTTAATGAGTAAAACTGATGTAGTGCCGACAGTTAATCAAGTCCACATTAATCCCTGGCATTACCCCCGAGAGACTATTGAGTTTTGCCAAGCTCACAACATTACAGTAGAGGCCTATAGTCCATTGGCTCATGGTCACAACTTAGGCGATCCACGCCTAGCAAAGATTGCAGGAGGTTATGGCAAGTCGCCAGCCCAAGTTTTGATTCGCTGGAATATTCAACATGGGTGGGTTAGTTTGCCTAAATCAGCTACTCCGGAGCGCATTGTCGAAAACATTAACGTTTTTGATTTTGAGCTGAGCTCAGCTGATATGGTAGCACTGGATGGTTTTACTAAGTCATAGGATAATAAGAACAATAGGAGAACTAGCATGACCGAAGTAGAAGTATATATTGCCTCAGAAAACGCCCTTAATAATGTTATTAAACAGATTAAGCCCGACCAGTGGAGCATGAAGCTGCCGGAGTGGTTTGAGTTGGGCTCAAGTCAAGATCGCGACAAGCTTGATCTTAAGACAATCGTGAATTATCACGCCTACGATACGGCTTGGGTGCCTGATACGCTGGCCGGCAAAACCATTGCTGAAGTTGGTGCTAAGTATGACGGTGATCTGCTGGGCGAAGATCCAGCTGGAAGTTACGCAAAGCTAGCCGAGCTCGCCATTGCGGCAGCTAAGACTGCCGATCCAGACAAAATTGTGCATTTAACCTATGGCGACTTCCCCACCAGAGAATACTTTAAACACATCATGAGTTTTCGTGGTTTCCGGGCTTACAGTATTGCTAAATTAATTGGAGCTGATACTAAGCTGCCGGACGATCTGGTACAGGGCATGTGGGATATTATTTCGCCCGAAGTGGAGGATTGGCGCAAAATGGGTGTTTTCCCGCCGCCAGTTGAAGTACCAGCTGATGCTGATTTGCAAACCAAGCTGCTGGGTATGTGCGGTCGTAAGGTTTAATTTGCATTTGCGACTGATTTTGCTTATAAACTAGAGCCAGGCCAAAGTGGCTGATCTTCGAAATCAAGGGGAGGTTAAGGTGCTACTTTACGCGTTGATGCTAATGGCGCTGGCCGCCTGTGTCGTCGGGTCGATAGCGCACGCTGTCGATATCGGTTTCTTGCCGCCTTAGCAAAAGGCGACAGCCGTCGTTGGGGTACTGGGGCAACTTGCCATTGAATCTCTCGGCGTGACCCTGGTGTTGGCATACGGGTACCAGTCTCCTCTCTGGGAGGCGACAGTACTACTGCCGTTATACCTCATTTGGCAGGCCTTCCGGGCGTTGAAGGAGGACTGGAAGCTGATCATGAATACGTCGGTGTCGTATGCCGGCTGGCCGGATCTTTGGTTCTACTTCGCTCAGCCCATCACCGATGTGGAGAGTGGCCCAGTGATGCAGCGCAGCGCTTACCTGATCTTCTTGGCCCTCGGGATCACTCTTGCCACAGTGCTGTTCGTTTGCCGGCCGCTGTAGTTCGCGGTAGAGGTAATTGCTCGGCCTGCCCCGCTTGGGGCGGGCTGGGCGAATCAGTTATGTCTTAACCGTATCGCAAAAGTTAATTAATTGTTTGGCTGCTCGGTCCACATCATCATCGTTATGAGTTAACACAAAGTGGTCTTTTTGATGAGCTTTGGCCAGCGCTTCAAAATCTGTCTCGTCAACTTTAATAAACTGAGCTAGTTGAGCTTGCTTGGCGGCGTCGCTTGAATCTGCTGTGAACAAATCACGGTCTCTTAGGACTTCATCTGAGTTAATGCGACGCCAAATTACTTCTGGAGCAGCTGTTACTAGCACGTAGGCATCCAACAATTTAATCCAGGTGTCGGTGGCTGACCGCTGAGTGCCTTCGATCAAATAGCTATAGTGACCGTCGATTAGACGAACCTGCTGAGTTTTTCTGGAAACCAATGCTTGCATCATGATGGTAGTAGCAGCCGACTGAGCTTTAGACGGAGTGTCTCGGAGTGCATCGTAGCTGCCCGGAGCTAATCCTAGCTGCTGCATGATGCCAGAAGCTAAGTGAATCACCTCAAATCGCTTGTCTATCTGGGTCACCCGACGCAGAATAGTCGACTTGCCTACACCGTTTACGCCACCAACAAATATATTCATTACTTCATTATACCAATCTTGACGAGGGCTTTTTGTTATGATATACTCATACAGTTATGACATCAGATTCTACCGATAAAGTAATAAAAAACTACGCCTACATCGATAGCCAAAACCTCAACATGACCATCCAGAACCTGGGTTGGAATGTTGATTGGGCTAAGTTCCGCGAATACCTGCGCGTTAAGCATGATGTGGCGGTGGCCTACTTGTTTATTGGCTACATTGCCGAGAACCAAGAGTTATACTCCTTCTTACAGAAGGCTGGCTTCGTGATTATCTTTAAGCCGGTTGTGATCGGCAAAGAGGGCAACGTGAAGGGCAACATTGATGCCGAATTAGTGCTGCAAGTAATGATTGATCAACAGCAATACGACAAAGCTGTAGTGGTAACTGGTGACGGCGACTTCCACGGATTAATTAATTACCTGTATGCTCAAAATAAATTGCAGGCTTTGCTGGTACCAAATATGCGCCAATACTCACAACTGCTAAAGACAGCGGCTCGCGAGCGCATCGACTTTATTAGCAACATGCGCCGAGATCTGGAATACAAGAAGCGCCCACGTGGAGCTGCGTCAAATAACAATTCGAATGCTTCTGGAAATGCAACCTCCGCATCAGGTCATAGCAGTAGCCCCCGTCGAGGGGTCCAGGCTAGCCTAGAAGATTCACTCATTAAAGCTGTTGATGCCGGCCACAAAGAGCCAATTACGTCCGAAGAGCCAGGCGATAAAGTGAGCGTCAAGCCTGACGATAAGCCGACCGAATCAAAGCTTGCTGAGCCCAAGCCCGACGTCTCCAAGAGCTAACATCACGCTTATGCTCTCGTTATAAGCAGGCCAAGCGTATACTTTGGGTATGAACTTGTTCGAAGATTTAGCGCCTAAGCCATTAGCTGATCGGATCCGCCCCTCTAAACTAGAGGACGTCATTGGCCAGGAACATTTGCTTGGGCAAAATCAGTTCCTGCGGGCAGTTATTAAAAACAAGCAGCCGACAAGTATGATTTTGTGGGGGCCGCCGGGAAGTGGCAAAACCACTATTGCTCGGATTATTGCCGCCAGTGGCGATTATGCCTTTGAGGAACTATCGGCCGTGACGTCGGGCATTGCCGAGGTCAAGCACGTTATTGAGCGTGCCAAGGAACGCCAGCGGTTGGGTCAACGAACAATCTTGTTTGTAGACGAGATCCATCGCTTTAATAAAGCCCAACAAGACGCCTTTTTGCCGCATGTTGAGAATGGCACGATTATTTTGATTGGCGCCACCACAGAGAACCCATCGTTTGAAGTAATTGGGCCGCTACTGAGTCGCAGTCGCGTAGTTACACTCGAAGCGCTTAGCCCACTTGATTTGGTCAAAATCATTCACCATGCCATTAAAGAGCTACCGGGTAAAACCATCACCGAACCGGCGGCAGAGCTACTGGCCGAACTGTCAGCTGGAGATGCCCGAGTGGCCCTCAACGGATTAGAAACTGCCTCGAATTTGTCGAACACGATTAAGCCCGAAACCATTAAGCAAGCCTTGCAGCGCACCAATTTGCGCTACGACAAGAAGGGTGAGTATCACTACAACTTGATCTCGGCTTTTATTAAAAGTATGCGTGGTGGCGATGTTGATGCCACGTTATTTTATATGGCGCGAATTTTGGAAGGTGGGGAAGACCCTAAGTTTATTGCCCGGCGGATGGTGATTTTTGCCTCAGAAGACATTGGTGTAGCTAATCCTAATGGATTGGTGCTAGCTGTGGCCACATTCCAGGCAGTCGAGCGGATTGGCATGCCAGAATGCCAGCTTAATCTGAGCCACTGCGCGATTTATTTGACTCAGTCCAAGAAGTCACGAGCGGCTACCAATGCTCTAGCCGCTGCCCAGCAAGCTGTTAAGGCTAACCCTATGGCCGAAGTGCCACTGCATTTGCGTAATGCGCCAACAAAGTTAATGAAAGGATTGGATTACGGCAAGGATTATAAATGGGAGGCCGGCTTTGAGCATAAGGATGGCTTCCTGCCAGAAGGCTTAGAAAACCTAAGATTTTACAGTCCCGATTAATAATAAGCGCTGTAAACGCAGTGTGGGCCCCGGGCGAACCCGGGACCCACGCCAACTCCGCTTAGCGGAGCAGTCGTCTCGCTCTTGGTGCTACTTGCGTCGCCTTCGCGAGGTGCGCATGGCCGGAACCTTCTTCTCGTCAGCCGCCTCGCGCTTCGTTGCCCTTTAGCCGGAGGCACGATCACCACCTTTCGAATAGGCCTCTCACTCGGGGAAGTTCGAATTTCGTGAACTCGGCATGTGGGGGAGTGCGCCCCCACAGACCTACTTGGGTTTAAGCCTGGCGCCTAATTACTGGCCGCAGCTCCACGAGCCCGACGTTGCAACAGGCGCTTGCGTTCCGCTGGCGTGGTTTCGCCCATGACGGCAAACTCGTCGCCTGTCGTCAGAGCAAACTCCAAGCAGTCTTCTTTGACGCAGCAGGTACGACAGACCGCCTTGGCCTCTTCTATCCGCAGTTCCGTTTCGCCGGGTCGGTCTCCTTGGCTCCCAACTGCCATGAACAAGTTGGGATCGGTATTCATGCACGATCTCCGGCCATCGGGATCGTACTTTGCGACAAATGCCCCAAAGTCGGGGATGTTGATCATATTTTCCCCCTGTACGATCCACCGATGTGGCTCGAAATCAATATAATGCTTATGATTATGCCTGTAAAGAGCTAGACAAAAGACCACAAAAATTGTTATGCTTACAAAGTAATAAAAAGGGCGGCAATGGCCAAAAAAGCACTACGAGTCGAACCTGATAGCATTTACTTCTTAAAGTTATTATTGTATTTCACCGTCGGTTCAATCTGGTTAAAAGTAAACGGCCGAACGGTTTTCCCAGTTGGATTAGTTTTGGGCGTTATTTTCTCGAGTCATGACCACTTTAGAATCGATCGCAAAATTGAATACGCCGTACTGCTTGTGGCAGCGTTGCTTGGTCTAGCCGGCTTTGGTGTGTTTCTCGGCCTAAAGCTTTAGCGCTTCTTAAAGAACTGCAGAGAATTTAAGAAGATCACGGCAATAGCAACTAACATCAGCGGAGAAATAATCCGGCGGATGATAGTCAGCGATTCTGGTGTAACCACGTAAATGATAAACAAGCCGACGTAAACGGCCAGAAGTTCAATCAGTTTTAATTCTTGAATTTTCTTCATGATTTGCCTTTATACCACAAAACTTATAACAAAGTCAATAGTTACTGCTTATGGTTAATGCTGTGAGTTTGCGCCAAAGGTGTTGACGGAAGGGTTTATAACTGATAAGATCGTTCGGTAGCCACGAATTTGCGAGTCTTATCAACTCACAAGCTCAAACATTAAATGAGGAATTTACTGGTAAATGACCAGGTCCACCGGCTCAAGGCCAGCGGAGACCAGCAGTTACCAGCATTATTTGTGCCAAAAGCATGAAAGCAATTTTAGGGCAAAAACTTGGAATGACTCAGATCTTCGATGAAACCGGTAATGTTGTACCGGTGACCGTTATCGAAGTTGGTTCGTGTGTCGTGACGCAGGTTAAAACTACCGAGCGCGACGGCTATGACGCTATTCAGGTTGGCTATGGCCACAACAAGCGTATTGGTAAGCAACTGGCTGGTCATTTAAAGAAAGCTGAGGCCACCAGCAAACATCTACGAGAATTCAGAATGGATAACTCGACTGAAGGTGAAAGTGATTTGAAGGTTGGCGCAAAGCTCGAAGTAACAAACTTTGAGGTTGGCGACAAGGTTCAAGTGACCGGAACAAGCAAGGGCAAGGGATTTGCTGGCACGATTAAGCGCCACAACTTCCACCGTGGACCCAAAACTCATGGTTCGCACAATTACCGCGCTCCTGGTTCAATTGGCGCTGGTTATCCTGAACACGTCATGAAAGGCATGCGAATGGCTGGCCAAATGGGCAACGCTCAATCTACCACCAAGAATATTAGCGTTGTGCTAGTGGATGCTGAACGCGGCGTGTTGGGCTTAAAGGGTGCTGTGCCTGGTCCTCGTAAAGGTCTCGTGATTGTGAGAGGCCTGTAATGACTAAAGTTACTGCTTATACCAAATCTGGCAGCAAACAAGCCGAAGGTGTTACCTTGGAAAAGACCATTTTTGGCCTGGAGTTAAACGCCCAGCTTATCAAAGATGCCTACAATGCTTACTTATCTAATGGCCGCAGTGCTCAGCCAACTACGCTAACTCGTGGCCTAGTTCGCGGTGGTGGCAAGAAGCCTTGGCGCCAAAAGGGTACTGGCCGTGCTCGTGTTGGTTCCATTCGTGTACCAAACTGGAAGGGCGGCGGTGTGGTATTTGGACCAACCGGCCTAGAGAATCACATCGTGCAATTGCCGACTAAGATGAAGCGCGTAGCCGTACGACAAGCCCTGAGCGTGCAAGTCGCTGATAACCGAGTAGTAGTGATTGAAGAATTTATAACAGATGGTAAGACTAAAGCAGCTTCTGAATTACTGGCAAAAATTGGTGCCACCGGGAAAGTTCTCTTAGTGGTATCTGAGAAGTCCGACCTAATTGATCGGGCTACTCGTAATTTGCCGGGTGTAGTTGTAGCTCAAGCCACTTACTTAAATGTCTTTCACATTATGAATGCCGACGACATCATCGTAACCAAGTCTGCCATGACCGAGATCGAAGTTTGGTTGGGCCAAAAAACTGCCGCGAAGGTTGCAGAGTCTAAAGTGACTGCCGATAAAGTAGACGAAGCTGCTAAGCCGGTGGTTGCCAAGAAAGCTCCTGCCAAGAAGCCAGCAGCCAAGAAGGAGAAAGCCTCATGAATGGTTTAATCCTGGCTCCTAAGATTAGCGAAAAAG
>Ga0265338_10010103_pt1 | contig 11149 bp, 7 predicted proteins | sample 42126metaG_FD_193579 | JGI IMG/M metagenome (GOLD analysis project Ga0265338, IMG submission 193579) | Rhizosphere microbial communities from Carex aquatilis grown in University of Washington, Seatle, WA, United States - 4-21-26 metaG | ecosystem: Host-associated > Plants > Roots > Rhizosphere >... | reverse complement strand
GAAGTCTTCATTGCAATCCAAGTGCCCGGCCGGGTCTCCGGCATGGTTCAACACGCGAATGGCTTCCAGGAAAATTCCGGGCTGGTCCGGGGCAGGCGCGGGACGGTGCCACGTTCCCTCATGCTCCACGCCGGCTTCGAGGTAAGTATCCACGACCTGGCCAATGGTGCCGGTCTTGAAAACGCGCCCTTGGTTCAACAGGAGGCCGGTGCTGCAAAGCTGGCGCATGACGGCCATGTTATGAGAAACGAACAGCACAGTGCGACCGCCGCGCGCGACTTCGTCCATTTTGCCGAGACATTTCTTTTGGAAGGCGACGTCGCCGACCGCCAGCACTTCGTCGACAATGAGGATTTCCGGTTCCAAATGCGCCGCCACGGCGAAGGCCAGGCGCACGTACATGCCGCTGCTGTATCGTTTAACGGGGGTATCGAGAAATTTCTCGACCTCGGAGAAGGCGACAATCTCGTCAAATTTCCGGCGGATTTCCTGGCGGGTCATACCGAGGATGGCGCCGTTGAGGTAAATGTTTTCGCGGCCGGTGAGTTCTGGATGAAAGCCGGTGCCAACCTCAAGCAAGCTGGCCACGCGGCCGCCGATTTCAATCTGGCCGGAGGCCGGCTCAGTGATGCGGCTCAGGACTTTTAGCAAGGTGGATTTGCCGGCGCCGTTGCGACCGATGATGCCCAAGACTTCGCCCTGTTTGACTTCAAAGGAAACCTCTTTGAGCGCCCAGAATTCCTCCTGTTCCGCGCGGATCGCCTGCTTGCGTTTCCGGAGCCATTGGACCGGATTCCGCAGGGCAGACTCAATGGCATGACGCATGCCATCACCCTTGGCGCGCTGGTGGCCAAGGACATAGCGCTTCGAGATGCAGTCTACCTTGATGATGGGTTCGCTCATACGAGGTCAGCGAAGGATCGTTCGGTCTTGCGAAAATACCAGATGCCCGTCACCAGACAGAGAACCGTGCCCAACACCGACATGAGCTGGCCGGGCCAGTACAAGGTGTTTTGGCCGCCAAGAATGCACCAGCGAAAACCATCGATGACGCCGACAATGGGATTGATCGAATAGAGGAAACGACCGGAATCGCCGAAGCGATCTGAAACCACGCTGCTCAAATAAGCCACCGGCGAGGCATAGATACCGAACTGGATGATGAAGGGCACAATGAACCGGAAATCGCGGTATTCCACCATCAACGCCGCCAGCCACAGGCCAACGCCAAAGGAAGCGGCAAAGGCCATGACTACAAAGATCGGCAGAAACACAATGACCGGCGGCGGCACATACCTATAGTACGCCATGAGGACCACCAGGAACGCCGCGGAGATCAGAAAATCCACAAAGCTGGTAATGACTGAGCCGGCGGGAACAATCATGCGCGGGAAATAGACCTTGGAAATAAGGTTCGAATTAGTCACCAGACTGTTGCCGCTCTCAGAGAGTGCCGTGGAAAAAAACTGCCAAGGCAGCATTCCCGTAAGCACGAGCAAACCATAGGGAACACCACCGGCAGGCATCTTGCCAAATATTCCAAATACGACGGTCAGAACGACGGTGGTAATAAACGGCCGGATCAGCGCCCAAGCCACGCCCACAACGGTTTGCTTGTAGCGGACGAGCAGATCACGCCAGGCAAGCAGGTAAAAAAGTTCGCGATATTTCCAAAGATCGCGCCAATACTGGCGTTCGGTGCGGCCTGCTTTGATGATGATTTTATCCATGCCGGGTCAATGAGACGGCACAGGCCATAGCCTGGCTGGCCGAAACAACTCGTCGTTCAATGCTAATTGTGCGAAACGACAAGGAAATTGCACTCCCAAAATGGAATACACACGCCTGCTGATTTTTCTACTCCCTCGCGCCCGGGACTGCAAACACCTTTACTTCAATAAGTTCGCCTTGAGCTGGGTCGGCGGCGTCGGAACCGTATTGCTGCCGGTTGGCGAATTCGTCGACGGCGTAGCACCGCCACCAGCACCAGAAGCGGCCGGCACAATATTTTGCGCAGGCAGGCTGTTGGCATAGCCGGAGACATCAGGCCCGATTGGGGGCCAGGCGATACCGGCGCCTTGGAAGAATGCGGGAGCGCTGGTTAGGAACAGGCTCGGCGGCAAGGTATGGTCTGCGCCAGCCCAAACCGGAGGCAGGTTGCTTTCCAAATCCACATTGCCATCCAGATACAAGGTCAGGGCGGGGTCGGCAGGGGGGGCCGGGATTGGGAAACCGGTACTGGGATAGTCGCCGTTGGCGTTGGGAGCACCGACGCGCCAGGACGGATGGTAACCCACCGACTGGAGGATTGAGCCGATAACAGAAACCCAATAGTTGCTGGTTTGGATGTCGTAACCCCAGCGGCCGTATTGGACAGCGGGCACGCCGACGCGGGTCAGATTGTTGCGGAACGACATGTTGCCCCAGGAACCGCCGAGGGAATTATCCATGCTGAATTTTCCACCAACGTTGCCTTCCCACAGGTTCCAAGCGGTGAGGCCGTGTTGATCCATGACTTCCATCAGATAATCCGTGGCTTCCTGGCCTTCGTTGATGGCATTCTGGCAATAGTTGTATGCGAATACATTGCCGATATCGCCGTATTCAACGATCAATGAATGGCGGCAACGGTCGAAGAAATTGTTTATGACGAGGTTGTCCGAGCTCCCGCCGTAAAGGCCGGCCCCGTAAACGCTGTCACCACCACCGACGCCTGGGGCAGGATAGTAGCCATGAACGTAGCAATCGATGATGTCGCAACGCCCACAACCGGCGAAACGGATATGCCACTTGCGGGCATTTACGCTTTCCACCCCGCGGACCCAACTGTTGAACATGGACCCGAAGTTGATGTTATGGGTGACAGATCCGGTAATATTCGAGACGCACAGGTTCTCCACGCCCGCGGAACTGTCGCTGCCGTAATAAATGCCGAAGGTAGTGTTCGTGTCGGCATCGCAGTAAAGCGGCGTGTCAAAGGTGAGGGTTCTGGCGGCGGAATTACGGGCGATGATGTGAACGAGCTGACATTTGGCGTTGGCCTCGTAGGGCTGGGCGGTAATCCACGGCGCACCGGCGAGGTTGTTGGGCACGTAGAGAATTCCCCAGTTCTGCGTATCGTAGTAGTTGTCCCAGGACGAAACGGTGATCGTCGTCGAACCGCGGGGGGCGGATTGGGCCACCTGCCGGTATTCGTTCGGATTGGTGGTCGAGGCATCAATGAACGGACCGCCACCAGCGCCTAAAATGAAGGTATTGGTCATGCCGTCGCCGCGCAGAATCTTTGAAGCCCATTGCCACGGCCAGTTGGGATTGGCCAGTTCCAAAGCAGCCGTGATCAAATATTTGCCCGCCGGCAGATAAATGACAGCGTTATCGCCTTGGGAAATCGCGTACTGGATGTTCGTGGTGTCGTCATGGATGCCATCGCCCACGGCGTTGTACGGCGGGTTCTTGACATTGATGATTTTGGTGAGGTTGACCGGCGGGATGAACGTTCCCGATTGACGATAGGTTTGCCCATTGGCGCCAATGCACCCTGGATTCCAATAGCCCGCGGGTGGCAACCGGTTCGCGGGGACGGGCGCGGCCGATACCATTTGAGCGGTACCCAGTAATAAAGCGAACGAGACGAACGTTTTCATGCCTGAAAAGAACCTTTGACAGTATTTCATGTAATTAAGACATGTCAACGGGAGCAATCGCGGTGCCAATTGGGCCCACAACGTAAACGTTTGGTGCTGGCGTAAACATCAGTTCCAACAGTGGTTAAGGCTGGGAATTGCGATTCAAAACTGTCCAATTTGCGTCCAATTCCGTCCGGGAAACTTTCCAGAATCCCATGCCGGTGTCGTTGAGGCCGCCAAATACCAGGATCTGGTCTTTTTGTACCACCAGGGAACAGGCGTAAATGATTGCGGCAGGCGAACTTTGCCAGCCACACACAATCGGACGAGTGCTGATGTGGGTGGGGCGCAGGGAAACTTTTTCTATGAGCACGGCCCAGAACGAGTATTTTTTGCCGGGATAAACTTTATGGACCATGTGCAGAAAATATTTTGCGTCGTAGTCCACCGGGTTGGCGCTGTTGCGAAATTTGAGACCATCGGCGGCCACCGGTATGGCGAGGTCCTCGCGGCAAATCGTTTTGAATTGGAGCTCCGGCCATTTGGCTGCCTGCAACAAGTGAAATGGACGGAACGAGTACACGAGATAGAGTTCACTTTGGTGGTCAAACATGGCCCAATTTTTTTCGATCGGACCGGTCGGAAAATCCAAAGCGGGAGCGCCAAGAAAACTGAGTTGGCGCGCCGCGAGATCGAGGCGCGAGATGCCGACGCCAATTTTGGAGGAGCCGAATTTGACCGGGGTGGTGTCCCCGGAGGTGACTTCGCCGGCGAGGCTGAAGGTTGAGTGATTGGAATACAGCTCATCCCGAAACCGGAAGAGCCGGAAATCCTCGAGGCGCATCCGCCGGGATGGGTTGGCATTGGCGACACCGGCTTCATCCGCGCGGACAATGGCCAATTGCTGGTCGAGGGTGAAGATCAGCGGCTGGCAGCTTTTCAGAAAGGCCGAGACGTCGCGGCTCGCCTGCACCCACGGAACGCGTTCGCCCCGGGCGAGCAAAATAATTTCGCTGCCATTGGTGATGGCGCCGGGATTCAGGACGCCGGCGGCATAACCAAAACTGCCGCGACCGGCCAAACGCACCAGTTCGCTGGACCGGGCCAGGGGTGGGCTGAGAAATGCGAGCGCCTCGTGGATTCGACGCAACCGGGATCGCTCCTCCACGGGATCGTTTTCAACCGCGCGCTTTGCCGTGAAATGAGCCTCGCCGATCCTGGTGAACACGAGAATCACGCGGGCTTGCGGGGCATGAAAGAGGTGGATGCGGAAATACTCCGAGATTTCAGCAAACTCAAATCCGTGTCGCCGGAAGAACTGCTCAAACCGGCAGGCATCGCCGCGGCCGGAAAAAAAGTATCCCAGCGTGCAGCGCACAAAAAACGCCTTGGCCTGGCAAAGCCACGGCAGCTTTTCCACGAGGTTGGGCAAGTCGAAGGTTTCCGCATCCAGTTCCACCAGGAATTGTCCCTGCGGCTGCGTGAAGGAATCGGGCGCCGGAAACCCGGTGGCGCGGGCGGGCGTCGAAGGGCAGGAGGCAAAAACGACGCGGCTTTCCGCGAAAACGCCCAGCAATTCCCGTTGCACCTGCGGTTCGTCGTCAAAGCTGAATACCTTTTCAGCATCGGAGAATGATTGCAGGATTTGGAAAAACGAGGGCGGCAGGCTGGCGTCGTCCGGCGTGCGGATCACGGCGAGGCCGCGGCGGATGAGTGATTTCTTCAACCACCATCCGGCTGCCCTCAATTTTTGCGAAAAACTTCCGCTCATCAAATGCCGGTTAATGACCTGATATTCACCTAATTGAACTGGCGGCTGCGGGGCCTGACGGCATATTCGCGCGCGGCACGATTCGACCGTTCAAAGCGCGCGCCAGCTGCCACGCGAGAATTTGCCAGGGGCTGCGGGAAACTTTTTCCATGCTATAGCGCTGAAAGTGTCCAGGCCAAGCATCCCGCAAAAGGCCGCCGGTGCCAAAGGAAATCTCCAGCGTGCCATTGGCATAACTACGTTCAAAAAACGCCCGGGATACGCCGGTATCCGAATGCGGAAACGCGAAGGACCGGATGCGCACACCGAAGGTTTTGCACACGAATTCGACGCTGTCGCGGGTTTGGCGAAGCTGTTCCTCCAAGGTCAGGTGACCGTAAAACGGATGATCCACACTATGGCCGCCAATGGCAAAGCCGTCGCGCAACAAGCCCCGGATCTGGTCGGAACTGAGATAAGGCTTTTGCTGGGTCAAAAAGCCTGCGTAATCCAGGCCAAAAAGCGCCGCCGCCTCGTCGAAAATGGCGCGTTTAGCGTAAGGCACGGACTCCAGCATGGCGGTGATGTCGGCATCGGCAATGTCCTTTTGCCGCAGGAACTGTTTTAACTTTTCAGCGTGCGCGGGCAGGAGCCGGGAAACCAGCAGCGCACGCTTTTGGTGCATGCACAATTCGCGATTGTCAACGAAGGCGGAATTGACAAAAAATGCGGCCGGCACGCCCTTGGCCTTCAAGATGGGCGCCACCACCTCGGCCACCTCGCGAAAGCCATCATCGAAGGTGAGAAAAAAGGCGTGCCGAGGCAGGTGGGTTTGGTTTCTCACATGCGCCAGCACCTCGGATAAATTCACCGGCTGGAAATGTTTCAGGAAGAAATCCACGTCGGCGGTAAATTGCCGGATGTTACGGTAGCTATAGAGCGGCGCCACGTGCGGCAGGATTTCGTCACTGACCATGTGGTAATACGGCAGGACCAGCGGCGCGCCCGCAAATGAATGAGCCAGGCCCACGGGAACAACCGGAGCCAGCGTGGAAACGATGCTTTTGGCCGTGCTCACGATGTTACCGCCCGGTCGTAAAAGTTTTCGTGGCGGTCGGCGAGGCTTTCCAGGCTGAACCGGGATTCGACCAGCTTGCGGCCAGCCACGCCGAACTGACGGCACTGGTCCGCGTCGCGCAAGAGCCGGCCGAGGCGCGCCACCAATCCCTGCTGGTCGCCGACGCTAACAAGATAGCCTGACTGGCCGTCGATGAGGCCTTCCGAGGTACCGCCAATGTCATTCACCACCACAGGCAATTGCATGGCTTGAGCTTCGAGCAAAATGCGGGGCAAGCCTTCGTGGTGGCGCGTGGGAAACGCGAGAATGGCCGAAGCGGCGTACCAGTCGCGCAACCCGGCAGCATCCAACTGGCCCACGAACACGACACGGTCACTCAAACCAGCGGCGGCAATTTCCCTTTTAAGGAGAGCCAGGAATTCATCCGAATCGACCCGACCGGCAAAGGCAATCTGGAATTTCATCCCCTGCCTCAGCAACTCACCGCCGGCACGCACGAGGTCGAACTGGCCTTTGGTGGCCATGATGCGAGCGGGCAGAAAGAGCACCGGCTCGGCAGGTTTTGGGGTGACCGGCCTGGCGTTTTGGCGCTGAAAAAAAATGATATCGATGCCGTCGGCAAGGTTAGTAAACCGGCCCCGCAGAAAACCGGGCACACCCACTCCGGTGACTCCGCCAATGGCGCCAGCTTCCATGGTCTGACGGGCCAGCGCCGGGGTCTGGAAACGCTCATTGGCGAAATGGTGCACAATCGCCGCGGGAACTTTCGCGCGTTTGGCGGCCGCCAAAATCTCCGACGTATCCGCGCCGCCGCCCGTGTGCAGCAGGACAAGCTTTACCGGAAAGCGGCCAAGGATTTCCTGAAATCTGGCGCCCGCATTATCCGGCTCACCGGACCGGCGCGGCACCTGCCACTGTTTCAACGCCGCCCGGGTGAACAGGCCGAAAACGGGCGCGGTGAAGAGCAGTTTTTTGTACACGGCGGCTTTGCAATGTTCCCAGGGACGCGGAGGCGCGGAATTGATCGACTCGTGCTTGGATTCGGGGGCGACGTAGAGAGGAATTTTAACCAGGTGAGAATCGCCGATGGTTTCAGTGCTTTCCTGCAGCCGGCTGTGATCCGTGGTCATTTGCATCTGGACGATGGTCATGCGGTTGCGCTGCCCGAGGGCGAGGTTGACATCGGCAAGATACTGCTCCAGCCCGCCGCCGCTTTCGTAGGCGTGCGCGAAGCGGACAATGGTCCAGCCATCCAAACGTCCGCCTCGAGCGGGCACGGGATTATTGCTGGCGGGTGACCAGGTGGATTGCATTCCAAATACGCCGGCGCGGACCGTCCAGGGCGATCATTTAGCTGATTTGATTGCGAGTTTGGCGTTGAGGACAGCCAGGGCCTTGAAGGTGGTGGCTTGGGCCCAATGAAGCATGGGCGTCTTCGCCTTGATGCCGAGCGGATATTGCCGGTAATAAAAATGGCCGTCGGCGTCCTGCATGTTCTCGATGGTCCAGCGCGCGACCTTCACGGACAACTCGAGGCAACTGGAATCCAGATCAGAAAAATCGGCGAGCGTTTCAATCGCTTGCGCGGCGCACTGGCTGTCCACGGGATACGTGCGGGTATGATAATAGCGCGGGCGCCCGCTGGGCTCAAAGAAATGCGCCTTCAAAAATTCCAGCCCTTTCATCAGGTTGGGACGCCACTGCTCATCGCCGGAGCCTTCCATGTAGCATTTCAGGCTGTCGAGGTTGTAGCCGGTGTGGAAGTTGTCGATCCAATGATGATCCGGGTACTCGGCGTACCACCAGGAGCCATCCGGCAGCTGGCGGGTGAGGCTGTATTCCATGGCCGAGCGGGCGACCTTGAGATATTCCTGGTTGCCGGTGTGCTTGGCCGTGCGGGCCAGCATGGCGGCACCCAGCATATTTGAATTGTGGATGCTGTTCTGCACGGGCATCAGGTAACTGAGACAATCACCCGTCGGCGTTTTTTCACGGGGCAAATCCATGATCCAGCCGCAGACGCTGTCGGCTATTTCCAAAAACCATTTGTCGCCGGTCAACTCGTAACCGTCGAGATAACCCTGGCCGACCAGCGCGGTCCAGACGATGATCGGGTCTTCGCTGGTGTAACGTCCGCCGCGGCTGGAAAAGTCGAAGTGATTGGCCCAACTATGCTTGGCGTATTTCTTGGCCTTGTGGCCGTCGAGCCAGTGCAGGCAATCGCTGGCCTTGGTCTTGTATTCTTCGCGGCCGGTGGTGCGATAAAGCTGCCAGTAGCCGCGGGCCATGTAGCCGCGGCCTTTGGTGGATTCCATGGGCGCCACGCCGAGGAGCGGGCGGAGGTTGATGGGGCTCTGGCGAATCGCTTGCATCAGCAAGCGGTCGCCCAGGATGGTGCCAAACGCAAAGGTCCGGGCCCAGGATGACAATCCATCGAAGGGCTCGTAGGCCTTGTAACCGTGGTCCTCCACCCATTTCTGGACTTTTTGGAGGCTGGTAAAGACCAGCGACTGGGCCTGGGCTTTGTCGGGTTGGTTCATGTACGGCAAATCAAATTTTCAAACGATCGCGAATCTCGGCTGCCAGCCGGCGCAGCCCCACGCCAGGCGATCTCCGCACGGCGTGGGCGGCGGGCCTGGCTCCGAGCGCCTCTCGAATCTCCAGTTCGGCACCTGCCGGTAAATACGGCACGAAATCTTGCGCGGAGACTTTATACACTTTTTGTGATGAGGCCACCTCAAACGCAGGCATTTTTTCGGGCACGGGCAGAGCGGGCTCGATTCGAATGGTCGTAATTCCAGACGGCAGCACGAGTTTGACCCGGCGCGAGTACAGGCGCACGTGCAACGTGCCGGCATCGACATACGATGCATAGTTGCTCTCAAAAATCTGGCGCGTGCTCATCCAGCGCACGGGCAGGGAATTGATGATGTTCAACGTCTCGCGCACATGCTCCATGCCGCCGGCAAAATCCTGATGATGACCGTAGGGAATGATCGGCTGGCCCAATAAAGCGGCAACCAAAAATTCACCGCCGCAAATAGATGACTTGAATCGGAACCGGTTCGCAACCGGCAGGCCGCCAAAGAAATCGGCGGGGCCAAGGCCGAAATTCGCCGGCAACGTTTCCGGCGGGTTGTGCTGCCACAATGACCAGCGGTTGGAGGTCATGCCCTGGTAGCTGGCAGCTCGCAGTGCCGTAAACATCTCCGGTGCGCAAACGCCGTGCGGCGGTGCCATCACGCGGTCGACGGCAATATTCTGCTGCTTTTCCCATTCCTCGATGCGTGCCAGGGACTGGGCGGCCAGCGCGTCGCGTTCGCCATTGCGGAATGGCTGGGCGAGTTCCTTCGACGCATGGTCGTTGCCATGGACCAGCAGGGACAACGCCTTGGGGTTGTCGCGAAACAGGGCGGCGGCCCTGGCGTTGGTCCACCAGGCATCACGAGGCACCGTCGCCATGGCGGCATGGAACGGCTGTTCCTGCGCCAATCGGACGAGTGCGCGAAAATCGATATGCCCGTAGGTTTGTGCGTGCAGGTTGGGATCATCCACGACCAGGCATGCCCGCAATGGCGGCAATTGCCAGCGGGCCTCAGGCGACAATGCGCGCAAAAAAAGATACAACGGCAGGAGCGGCAGGAAGGTTTCGCCATTGAGCAAATGCGCCAAGCGCTGATTGGCGCCCAGCTTCGGCACGGGCGTGGACACAACCCAGAGCGGCTGCCCCTGGTCCTGCGAGATGATCCAAACCGGATGATCGCGGATGGTAGCGGCCACATCACCGGGATGTTTTTCGTAATCGAGAAATCCCCAATCAGATTCCTTGCCGAGCGTGACACTCCGACTGCGTAGCGTAACCGGCAAATCCGGATGTTCGGCAAACGCCACCACATCTGGGGTCTTGCTGTACGGCGGCGAATGGCCGCGAAGGAACTGCAGCTTGGGCACGGCCGGCAAGTCTTTGGAGAATGTCTTGAAACCGACGATGGCCGCAACTTGCGGAAGGTTTGCCCCGGTAGAAAATTCCAGGCGCAACTGCAAGGCCGCCGCCAAATCCTGAAACGCGCGTTTCAGGTCGGCATCAAGGTTGTTTCCGAGGATGGCAACGACCGGGGTCATTCAAGTCACCAGCAGATGCCGTAATAGCTCCCGGCGTTGGCTGGCTTGCTGTCAACAATGCGTACAAGGTCAATAATTACCTGTTCCGGCCGCGCCAGGGCCAGGGCTTTTTTGAAATCTTCATCCCGATTGGCCACCACCACCACGTCGCACGTGGCCATGAGTTCAGCCCAGTCGGTGCACATGAGCCGGGAAATGTGCGGGATTTCGCGTTGAATATATTCCTTATTGGCGCCCATCAATTTGGCGATGGACACGTGGCGATCATAAATCTTGATGTCGAACCCCTTGCCGAGCATCGCTTCGATGACTTCCACAATGGGGCTCTCGCGCAGATCATCCGTGCCACCCTTGAAGCTGAAGCCGAGGAAGCCCAGCGATTTGCCTTTGTACTCGAGCAGCTTTTTGATGACTTTCTGGATTTGCAGCCGGTTGCTTTCCAGCACGGAACTGAGCAGCGGCACGGCGACATCCAGCATCCGCGCCTCGCTCGTAATGGCACGCAAATCCTTGGGCAAGCAGGAACCGCCAAAAGCAAAACCGGGTTTCAAATAATACGGCGACAGATTCAGC
>Ga0265338_10010102_pt1 | contig 11149 bp, 12 predicted proteins | sample 42126metaG_FD_193579 | JGI IMG/M metagenome (GOLD analysis project Ga0265338, IMG submission 193579) | Rhizosphere microbial communities from Carex aquatilis grown in University of Washington, Seatle, WA, United States - 4-21-26 metaG | ecosystem: Host-associated > Plants > Roots > Rhizosphere... | reverse complement strand
CCGGCTCCCCGCTTACAGGTGGCTGAACCCGCTTGATTCCTGCTTGGACATGTGGACGGTGACCGGGTGCTTGCCGAAGTGGGCGATGGCCTCCCGGAAGTCGTTGAGCAGCAGGGTCGCCATGTCCCGGCTCACACCCAGCCGGACCAGGATGCGTTGCACGGCGATGTCCGACGCCGCCCCGGTCAGGGTGTACGCGGGTACCTGCCAGCCCTGGGCGCGCAGCCGGTCGGCCAGGTCGAACAGGGTGTAGCCGGGTTCCGCGCCTTCCCGGAGCCGCCAGGTGACCGTCGGGATGCCAGTGGCCGGGTCGCTGTCGCACAGCAACTCGAAGGGGCCCAGCTTGGCAATCTCGGCGGCGAGGTACTGGCCGGTCTCGTAGGACGCACTGTGGACGCGCCGGTATCCCTCGCGGCCGAGGCGCAGGAAGTTGTAGTACTGCGCGATGACCTGCCCGGCCGGACGGGAGAAGTTGATCTGGAAGACGGGCATGTCGCCGCCCAGGTAGTTGACGTGGAACACCAGGTCGTCCGGGAGTTCCGCCCGGTCCCGCCAGATCACCCAGCCGACGCCCAGCGGGGCGAGCCCGAACTTGTGCCCCGAGGCGCTGATCGACTTGACCCGCGGCAACCGGAAGTCGAAGGCCACCTCCGGCGCGCAGAACGGGGCGAGGAAGGCGCCGCTTGCCCCGTCCACGTGGATGTCGATGTCAAGGCCGGTGTCGGCCTGCAACTGGTCCAGGGCCTTGGACATGGCCTCCACCGGCTCGTAGGCGCCGGTGTAGGTCACGCCCAGGGTAGGCACCACCAGGATCGTGTTCTCGTCCACCCGTTCCAGCATGGAAGCCGGGTCCATGCCGTAGCTGTCATGCGACATCGGCACCTCGCGCATTTCGATGTCCCAGTAGCGGGCGAACTTGTGCCAGACCACCTGGACCGGGCCGCAGACCATGTTCGGATTGTCGGCGGGCTTGCCTTCCGCCCGCCGCTTAGCCCGCCACCGCCATTTGGCCGCCATGCCCGCCAGCATGCATGCCTCCGACGACCCGATGGCCGAGGCGCCCACCGTGTTGGCGGCTTCGGGCGCGTGCCACAGGTCGGCCAGCATGTGCACGCAGCGCGCCTCGATCTCCGCCGTCTGCGGGTACTCGTCCTTGTCGATCATGTTCTTGTCGAGCGACAAGGCCATCAGCTCCATGACCTCAGGCTCGAGCCACGTCTGGCAGAAGGTGGCCAGGTTCTGGCGGGAGTTGCCGTCGAGCATCAGCTCGTCCGCCACCACCTGGAACGCCTCTCTCGGCATCGCCTCGTCCGGCGGGAACCGGTACTTGGGGACCGAGTTCGTCAGGCTGTGCCCGGCGAACACGGAGTCCTTCATCTGCTCGCGGACGGTTTCACGCTCATGCAGCGGCATGCCCCATGCTGGCCAGCCTTGGCCGGCGCTGTCGTCACCCGCAGCGGGTGAGTCCGCCGGTCGAGGACGCTAATGTTGCGGGGTGAACCAGCCGCCGGTGCCAGCCTTCGACCATATCTTCATCGTGATCATGGAAAACCACGGCTACGACGAGATCATAGGCAGCGCCGACGCGCCCTATATCAACCAGTTGGCCGCCCGCTACGGCGTCGCGACCAACTATGTCTCCGTCGCTCATCCGAGCCTGCCGAACTACCTGGCGCTGACCGGCGGTGACACGTTCGGGGTCACCACCGACTGCACCGACTGTTTCCAGCAGGCCCCCAACCTGGCGGTGGACCGCATCACCCCGTCCGGGCGCACGTGGCGCGCCTACATGGAGTCGCTGCCGTCGCCCGGCCACCTCGGCGACGCCTATCCCTACATGCAGAAGCACGACCCGTTCGTGTACTACGACGACCTGCGCACCGTCCCGGCGCAACTGGCCAATGTCGTCCCCTTCGACCAGCTTGCGACCGATCTGGCTACCGCGCAGAGCACCCCGGCGTTCGGCTGGATCACTCCCAACATGCTGCACGACATGCACGACGGGACCGTCGCGCAAGGCGACACCTGGCTGTCCAGCCAGATCCCGGCGCTGCTCTCCTCTCCCGCGTGGACCCAGCAGCGGTCCCTGCTGGTAATCACCTGGGACGAGGACGACAACGCGCCCGGCAACCAGATTGCGACCCTCGTTATCGCCGACGGCGTGCCGGCCGGATTCCGGTCCGCGGTCGCCTACAACCACTACTCGCTGCTGCGGACGGTCGAACTCGCCTGGGGCCTTGCCCCGCTCACGGCCAACGATGCCGGCGCCACGGTGATGAGCGACTTCTTCCCCGGCGGCTTACGGCCGCAGCGGCTCGGGGCCGGCTGCGACACTGTGGGGATGATCCGGCTCGGAACACCGGCCGACCTCGCCGCCGCGGCCCGTGTCTACCGCCGCGCTTCGCTGTCCAATGCTGGCGACCGCGGCAACCTGCTCGCTCACCCGGAATACCTGATCCTGGGACCGGAGGGACTTGCCGAAGGCCGCACGCACGTCGCGGAAGCGGACGGCACGGTGGTCGGCTTTGCCACCTGGGCCGACGCCGCCGGCACGGTAGAACTGGAAGACCTGTTCGTGGATCCGGGCTACCGGAGGCGCGGGATCGCTGCCGCGCTCGTCAACCGCATCGCGGAGGTCCTGCGAGCACGGGGCGAGGAGCGGCTGGAGGTGACCGCCAATCCTCACGCGCTGGGCTTTTACCGCGCCGCCGGCTTCACCGACTGCGGCGTCGCGGAAACTGAGTTCGGCGCCGGGTACCGCATGGTGCTTGCGATCTCCTGACCGCACCGGCCATGCCCTGCCGCGTCGCCCGTCCCGCGCGGTCCTGTGCCGGGCGTCCGATCGCGTTTGACATTTCACCTTTATAAGGTTTATCGGACATTCGGCTAAGCGTCGCTAAAGCCTATTACTGGTTCCTCGCGGCCGCAGGTAACGTTTGCTGATGCGGCGTTCCCGTAATCGCCGGCCAGGAGCGGATACGCTGAACTCCCATGGGCTCCCTACTGGCCATTGTGGTACCCCTAGCCTTGGGGGCCGCTATCAGCCCGACGCTCTTCGCCCTCGAGGTGCTGATCCTCTCGGGCCGCCGCCATCCCGTCGCCCGGGCCTGGGCGCTGGCCGGCGGCGCGGCAGCGGTCTTGATCGCCTTTAGCGTGCTTGGACTCACGCTCCTGCGGAACCTGCACTCTGGACACCATAACCGCTCGCCGACCGCTGCCAGCATCGAGCTCGTCGCCGGGGCGCTGCTTTTGTCGCTGGCTGCCCGGGCGCTCTTCTCAAGGAAGACCGCAGCCGAGTCACACAATGACCGGACCCAAGGGCGCCTCGCTGACACGCGCACGATCCTATTCGTGGGCGTCGGCGCGCTGGGGATGCTAGTCAACTTTTCAACTCTGCTGTTGTTTCTGCCTGCCCTGCACGAAATCTCCCGCTCGTCGGTAAGCCTGGCTGGTAAGGGAGCGGCATGGCTCATCCTGGTAGTGATCAGCCTATTGCCGGTACTGATTCCCGTCACGCTCGTCGTGATGCTGGGCAGCAGGGCCAGTCCCCTGCTTGGCCACCTCAATACTTTCGTTGCCGCCCACTCCCGGCAGATCACTATCGCCATCGAGGTGCTCTTTGCTGTGGTTCTAATCTGGAAAGGGATCGCCGAGCTGGCCTGAGTCTCGTAGCCGTGCTAGCTCTGCGGCCATCGCGTACCAGTTCGACGGTCAGCGGCGGCCGGCCCGGGGGCTCCACAGGCTGGCCGCGGCCTCAAGCGGCCCGGCTTGGTCGCAGGCTGTGCTGCCGGGCTGGCGGTGTCACCAGTGGTGAGTAACGGCGTCGGGGTTGGCGGGGGACCGGGCTCGGTGTCTTGCCGGGGGGTGAGCCGGGCGGGGCGGTTGCGCGGGCCGTGGAGGGGTTCGGGCGGGGCGGCGGCGACTTCTGCGGTCCGGGTGAGGATCTTGGCGAGCAGGTCAAGCAGCTGTGCCCGTTCACCGGGGGTGAGGGCGGACAGGATGCTCCGCTCGATGGTGCGGATGCCTGGCAGCAGCTGGTCGGCGGCGGCGCGGCCTTCGGGGGTGATCTCGATGAGGACGCTGCGCCGGTCGGCGGGGTTGGGCACGCGCCTGATCCAGCCGCGGCGCTCCAGCAGGTCGAGGGTGGCGGTCATGGTGGCGGAGGCGATCAGGACCCGGTCGCTGACCTGGGAGGGGGTCAGCGGGGTGCCGGCCCCGTCGATGACGGCCAGCGCGGTGGCGGCGGGCTGGGATATGCCGAAGGCCGTGGCGATGTGCCGGTCGAGCTCGCCCAGCAGGGCCTCGCCGGTGCGGCAGAGCGACGCGTACGCCTCGGTGCAGGTGGGGTCGCCGCCGGGGTACTCGTCGGGGAAGTCGGCGTCTACCCTGACAATGCCGAGCGAGGCCGGGGAGGGGCGGCTGCCCCTCCCCGGCCTCGGTGGGCGGCCCGGGTCAGACATCCGTGAAGATCTCGATCCGTGGCGCTCCCTCGACCCCGGCGGCCTGCATCCCGGTGCGCAGCGCCGGGTCATGGGCGAAGCTGCCCGCCTGCTCGGCAGTGGGGAACTCGTGCGTGAGGAACAGGTCATTGCCGTCCTCTGGCATCCGCATCACCCGGTGCGCGGTGCATCCGTGCTGGGTCCGTAGCGGCTCGAGCTCGTCGTAGACCTTCCGCCATGCGGCGTAGTCGCGGACGTTGTGCCGGACGGCAAGTGTGGCGCTCATGTGTCTCCCCCTCTAGGAGCGGAGGCTGTTACCTCCGTGGACTGAACCTAACGGATCTTTAGTTCTGAGTCGAGACTCTTGCCTCGGAAATATATATTTCCATGCCGAGACATGTCCGCGGATCGAGCGCGTGGAGAAGTGACGCAGCGCGAGCGGACTGCTCCCGAATGCTGGGGCCTGACCGGTCGGTCCAACCCCGGCTGTGGCGCGCGATGGCTTTGTGATATGCCGAGAGCCGCCGGCCGTACTAGCTAGCGTGGCGGTGTCCGCGTCGGCCTGACTGAGCCGTCGGCGGCGGGTGGCGCGGCGCCCGTGAGCAAATTCAGTTCGCGGGCGATGTTGGCCTTAGCCGGGGCTTCCCACCGTCGGCGGGCGGCGCGGGTTCCGTACAGCGGGTCCCGGGCGAGCAGCCCTGACATGACAGCCGTGCGCCCCGCTCGCCAGGCAGGCTCGTCCAGGGCCGCGTACTCTTCCCGGACCGCCCGGCGGTAGCGGTCGTATGCCCCCGGGTCCGCGCCGAGGATCGCCAGGTCGGCGTCGAGCAGTGCCCACGCGGCCGGGTCGTCCGGGGGCGCCGAGTGCGCCGCCGTCGCCAGCACCAGTTCCTCGACTCTCGCCGCGTGCGCTTCCCCGACGCCGGCTCGTGTCAGCCAGCCCCGTGCCCACGACGCGCTGCGTCGCTCGTCATCACCTGGCTGCCCCGCATAGACGACGTCGTGAGCGCCGGCCGCGACGGTGAGCACCGCGCGCTCTTCCGCAGGCAGCCGCAACTCTGCGGCGAGGAATGCCGCGTCCCGCACTACTGCCCGGGCGTGCACGTTGTCGTGGTAACGGCGGTGCGCTTCGGCATAACGACCCACCAGGTCCGCCGCCGCCGCGGCGGCAACCTCCTGGTTACCGCCGAGCAGGCAGAGAGCAGCTGCCCATTCCGATTCCACGAGGGTATTCTCGCGGAACCGTTGCACGTTAACCAGTCCAGTGCCCCGGCAGAGCGTCGAGGCGGAGCGAAGGCGCCCGGTCCCGGATCGCCCGCCCGGAGACCTGCCGCGCCAGTGCTCCCTGTTCCAACCGGCTGAGGGAAGCGCGGCGCTGCCACCCGCACCTCCCTCAGCTGAGGCCGTTAGCCCAGATAGAGAGCGGATGCAGAGACCTTGCTCGCCCCGCAGCCGTGGGTGCCGGGCAGGCCGATGCCGTCCTCGGTCACGGTGTCCTGCGAGCACTCGTTCCAGAGCCATGCGTAGCCGTCGTTGCCAACGGTGAACGCGAGCTTGATCGTGAACTTGTACTGGGTGGCCGACAGTAGCGTCGCCTGGCTGACGCTCGCCTTCCCGCCGTTCCTGGTAAGGGTGGTCGGCGGCTTGGGCGTGCCGGTCTTCGAGAGGTTGAGAGCGAAGTAGGGATACACCTGCTTCGCCAGCTCCGTGCTCAGCGCCGTGCGTGGCACCTTGGTCGTCAGGGTGATCGTCTCGGTGCAGGTCGGCCGACCGCAGGTCTTCAAGCCGGTCGCGACGCTGGCAAGGGTGACATACACGTTCTGCAGGCTCGACGTTGCCACTGGGGCGGTCGCGGTCTTGCTCTTGAACAGCCTGACCCAGTAGCGCGTCGCCAGAGACGGCGAGACGGTAAACGAGTACGAGGCCTTACTCGCATTGAGAGTGAGCGTTGCCACCGCCGTGGCGGCCTTCTTGTACGGGAACGGCTGGGCGTAAAGCCGCGCGACCTCACCCGCGCCCGCGCCCGTGATGGTGCCGTGGATCTTCGCGCTCGCGTAGGCGCCGTACTGGTACAGGACCAGAGAGTCATGAGTGACCAGCGGGAGCTTGGTCGACGCGGCGACGGAAATCGTCGGCGCGGCGGCCTGCGCCTGCCCGGCTACCGCCAGCGGACCGAGCGCCAGCACGCCGGCAACGGCCATCCCCGCGGCCCGGCGCCATGCTCTCATCATCGCGAACCTGCTTCCTGCCCGGATGACCGGGCGACATTATCCGGTAATTCCAGCGAGTGACCGCCGTATTATTCCGCATGGACGCATTGATCCGCCGGCCAATCACGATGATTGAACGACGGCTCTCTTCTCCGTCGCTTTCGGCTGGGCCACGTCCCTCTGCTCCGGGTCAGGTTTCAGCCGGGGGCCCGGGAAGACGTCCAGGACCATGCCGCCGCAGGAGTGCCCGCCTGGCGGTCCCCGCCAGAACAAGAACGGCCTGACCGCATGGCCGGCGTGTTAGAACGTGGGCGGGCCGGGTAGCCCGTCGCCTCATTCGATAGAGGGGATGAGGACGGGCGCTATGAGTCAGACGAGTCAGGTGAACACCGGCGGTGACGCCGCTGCCCAGGAGAGATCCACCGGGGAACTCGTGCAGCAGATGACCGCGCAGGTCTCCACGCTGGTGCGGGACGAGCTGAAGCTGGCCCAGGTCGAGATGGCAGGCAAGGGCAAGCAGGCCGGCCTGGGCGCCGGAATGCTCGGCGGCGGCGGACTAATCGCCCTCTACGGGGTGGGCTGCCTGATCGCCTGCGCGATCATCGGCCTCAGCCACGTGGTTCAGCCCTGGCTGGCCGTCCTCATCGTCGGAGTGGCCCTGCTGGCCGTCGCCGGCGTCGCCGCCCTCATGGGCAAGGGCCGGATCCAGCAGGCCGCGCCGCCGGTCCCGACGGAAGCGGTCGACAGCGTGAAGACCGACGTGGAAGAGATCAGGGGAAGGGCGCGACGCTAATGGCAAGCACACGGCCAGGGGAATCCTCGGGGCGCCCGGCCGACGAGGCCCGGGCACTGTGGGACGAGATCGAGCAGACCCGCGCGCACCTGGGCGACACGGTCGAGCAACTCGCCGGCGGCGCGATCCTCAGCTTCTGGCTGTACCTGGTCGGCACCGCCATCCTGTTCGGCGGCGAGATCAACCCCGAGGCCGGGCGGGAAGCCGCCGCCCAGGCCGGCGTCCCGCTGGCCCGCAAGGGCGCGGCCCAGGTGGAGCGCCCGGGCCGGGCTTCGCGATGAACGCGAGCACGGCATCCAGTTATGTGCGGCGGCCTGTTGCGCAGGCAAAGGGCGGGATTGCCTGGACCGAGTGACTGGTCCAGGCATTGACGGCGCTGGCGGTTGCCTTGGTCTCCGCTGTCCGCGTACGATCACGAGCAAGGCTAGAGAGGGTGCCTCCGGGTTCGCGGGAAGGACTAGAGTCCGCCTCTCGGTTCATGCGTGGCTTTCACCATCTTCGTCTTCTTGACGAGCCTGAACGCGGACCTGGGCTCCGAGGAGACGTCATGCCTGACCTTCCCGAGCGCGCTGACATTGACCAGCTTCGCCGCAAGGCCCGTGAGCTGCTTCGCGCCGCCGTCGCCGGCGAGCCGGAGGCGCTGGCGCGGCTTCGCGCGGTACCGGGACGTCCCACCCTCGCGGCAGCCCAGCTCGCCATCGCCCGTGAGCACGGCCTTCCCAGCTGGCCCGCACTGCGGTCAGAAGTAGAGAGCCGCCGGCAGTCCTCCGACGACTCCCAGCTGCGCGCAGCCATCGGCTGGCCGGAGGCACGAGACATCACCCGGGGCCGGTGGTCGTTCGGGGGTGCCGGGACCATCGAGACAGCGGAGGGCGAGCTGACCCTCGGCATCCTGATCGCCGGCCCGGAAGGCGCGTCCCTGGATGCCTCGCTGGCGGTGGCAGAGGCCGTCGCGAGCGCGCGTCAGTGGGAGCGCTGGATCCCTGAGCTGCGCGACGTCACCGTCACCGATGATCAGGGCTCGACGTCCACCGTGCGCTTTGAGTCGGGGTACGCGGACTCGGGCCAGCGGCGCCGGTTCGAGGTAGCTTGCGCAGTTGACCCGGTTCCGGCAGGCGGCCGCGGCTGGCTGGACGTGCGGGGACGGGATGCTTCCGTGACGCGCCTGCTGCGATCCGGCCTGGCGCCCGTCCGGGTAGCCGGGCTAAGCCCGGTAGCGGGCAGTCCCGCCGAGCGGGAGCTCCGCGACATGGCCTGGTGGATTCTCCGGGACTACCTCCACCATGACCTGCGGCAAGGCCCGGACCTGAAGCGGCGATGCCGGGACGTGCTCGCGCAAACGGCCACGCTCAGGGAAGGCGGGCTGGCGGACGGCGCAAGCCCCCTGCCGGGTCAGTTGACCCGCCTGTGCACGGCACTTATCAGGCAGCGCCCGCCCAGCGCCCTTCCCGGCGGCTGGCACAGCGTGCTCGACGCCGCGGACCGCGCTGACGGGCCGCGGCTGCACGTCGATCTCGACACCGCACTGCCGCCGGTTGACGGCACGGCAGTGCGCCTCAATACCCTCGCGTCATGGCCCGGCTCGTGGGACCTGCACCTTCAGGCCACGCCAGGCTGGTGGACCCACAGTACAGATGGCCAGCACATGCGAGACGCCGTGACGGTTTTCGCCGAAGACGACCTTGACGGCTTGTACCTGAGCAATTTCGGCGGCAGCTTCGGCCGCCCGGGATACGAAGAGGTCAAGCTCACGATGCGACCTCGGCTGGCCCCCGAGGCAAGGTTCCTGACGCTCACCTTCGCAAGCGAGACGCAGCAAGTCACCGCCGAGATACCTCTAGCGCCCTGACCCAGCATCACAACATCACCAGAGGGCGGCTGCCCTTGCCCTCGTTTCCTCGGTCGCCTCCGGCCACTGGAACGCGAATGCAGAAGCGGCAGGCAGGGCTGGCCGGTAAGACTAGGACATGACCTCCGTTGCCCCGACGACTGCTCACCGCGCTCGGTTTCCGGGTCAGCTTGCTGTCCGCGCGGGTATTTGGCGCCGGCCAGCGACCCGGACCGCCCTTCGGCCACATGACCCTGCGGGTCGACCTGGCGGAACCGTGGCTGGCCGACGTCGGTTTCGGCCGGTTCGCCATGCACCCGCTGCGGCTGAGCTTCCCCGGCGACCAGCCTGACCCCGGCGGAACGTTCCGGGTGACAGGCAGCCCCGGCGGGGACGGCGATCTCGACGTCTTCCACGACGGCGAGCCTGCCTACCGGGTCGACCCCAGGCCGTACGCACTGCGCGATTTCGCGCCGACCTGCTGGTGGCAGCAGACCTTTCCCGGATCGCATTTCCGGAAATCCCTGACCTGCTCGATTTCCACCAGGGCCGGCCGCATCACGCTGAGCCGCGACCGGCTCATCGTGACCGAGGACGGCCATCGCCAGGAGCGCACACTGACTAGCGACGCAGAGATCCTGGCCGCTTACCGCCGCTATTTCGCCATCACCCTGGACCGGGTCCCGGTCATCGACGGGGAGTAACAAGACGAACCGGGCTTCACTCGATCCGGCAGCGCTTCTGCCAGCAGCGGCAGGCCAGGACCACCGCCAGCGGCCACACCGCCTCTGCCCCGGCCAAGACCCGCTCGGCCAGGCCGACCTGCCGGCCCCTCCCGATCAGTTCCGCGCCAAACCACACGAGCAGGCCAAGCAGCACCCCGGCCGCGCCAGCGCAGGCACCCGGCCGCAGCCAGGCCGGCCCCCGGGGGCCCCGCCTGCGGGCAGCGAGCGGCCAGGCTGCCAGGGCCACGAAGCCAACGGCCGCCCAGAACGTATGCGGCAGCGACCCGCCGTCCCCGGCCGTCTCGGGGAACGCCGCCACCAGCATGGTGGCCGCCCCGCCGGACATGAGCATGAGACGGCCCGCCGGCGCGGCCGGCCGCAGCGCCAGTCCAGTGATCACATGGCAGGCCCCCACCCCTGCCAGCGCGAGCGTCATCACCCACCGGTCGGCAGCACCCACCGCCGCGAGCGAGCTGATCGTTCCGGCTACCGCGTCGAAAGAGCCCGGCTGCAGCCCCGCAGCCAGCGTCCAGCCACCCACCAGCAGCGCCGGCGCCGCCGCTGAGGAGACCACGCCCCACCACGGCACGCCCCGCACAACCACCATAGGCGAGATCACAGACGGCGCCCTCCGGACGAGGCGAAGCCCCGAAACGGCCCCGTCCGGTCGAGGTCACCGATCACGGCGGCCCCGGGACGCCGCGACTGCGGGGCGGCGCCGTGCTGGTCTAGCCGACGGTCATCCGCGGCGGGGAACAGCGGCCCCTCGGCCTCTTCCTCGACAACCACGCCGCCTAGCTTATCCGGCCGCCGCTCAAATTAACCGGCGCACACATTCATGCCACCAAGAGCAGCCAGGCACGCGAATTATGTCAAAGCCGGAACCGCGGGTACCCACCGTACGGGCGCCCGTTCTCATGTTTACTGGTAGCGGCATTACGCGGGGAAGGATTACCAAGAGGTCCAGGCAGGCGGCGGGAATTGGACGGCAGGTTGCCTATATACCCGTCCCTATGCCACGGTTCGCCGGATTTACATTACAGCAAGAATATTACAGGTAATGCCAGAGCATAGGGGGAATGGGAGATGAACCGGAAAACGGCCGTGGCGGCCGCGGCGGGGGCGGCCGCGATCGTGGCCGGGGTCATGACGCC
>Ga0265338_10010101_pt1 | contig 11150 bp, 10 predicted proteins | sample 42126metaG_FD_193579 | JGI IMG/M metagenome (GOLD analysis project Ga0265338, IMG submission 193579) | Rhizosphere microbial communities from Carex aquatilis grown in University of Washington, Seatle, WA, United States - 4-21-26 metaG | ecosystem: Host-associated > Plants > Roots > Rhizosphere... | reverse complement strand
GGGATTGCGATCGCCACGCTCGGTCTGAGCGGGTGTTACGCGGCGGCGGCATGCGGGTTCGCGCTGGGAGTGGTGGTCGTGGTCGGGCTGCCCGGCATGCGGCCGGTCGGCGGCAGCACCGAGCCCGGCTGGCGGGCCCTGCGTGAGGGGTTTGCCTGGGTGCGGCGGCAGCCCGTGCTGCTCTCGACTTTCGCGATCGACCTCAACGCAATGATCTTCGGGATGCCGCGGGCGCTCTTCCCGGCTCTCGCCGCGACCACGTTCAAGGTAGGCCCGCAGGGGCTGGGGCTGATGTACGCGGCGCCGGCGGCCGGCGCGCTCCTCGCCGCGCTTGGCAGCGGGTGGGTCGGCGGCGTCCAGCGGCAGGGGATGTCTGTGATCGTGTCGGTGCTGGGCTGGGGAGCCGCGATCGCGGTGTTCGGTCTGCTCCCGGGCAGCGCGTTCCCGCTCGCGTTGGTGATGCTCGGCTTCGCCGGCGCCGCCGACGTGATCTCCGCCGTCTTCCGCTCGACCATCCTGCAGGAGGCGACGCCCGACGGCCTCCGCGGCCGGATGAGCGCGCTCCACATCGCAGTCGTCACCAGCGGCCCGCGCATCGGCGACGCCGAGTCAGGGATCGTCGCCGCGCTGACAACGGTGCGCTTCGCGGTCGTCTCCGGAGGCGTGATCTGCATCGCCGGCGTCGCCGCCCTGCACATCGTCTCGCCGGTGCTGGCGCACTTCCGCCGCCCCACGCCGGAGATGACCTAGCACCGCAGCCATCTGCGTTCCTGGTGCCAGCGGTGGAGTGTGCGGGTGCTGGGTGGCTTGGCGGGGCAGTCGTGGTGAAGCACCCCGGGAATTGTGGAGGCTCTGATCTGCCCCGGGTTGTGTTGGGTCCGGGTTCTGGAGTCAGGCGGCGTCGTGGGTGTGGAAGTAGCGGTCCTCGTATTCGGTTGGTGTGAGCATGTCAAGTGCGGAGTGGCGGCGTTGGGTGTTGTGGAAGAGCTCGATGTAGTCGTGGATGGCGGAGGCCAGCTCGATGCGGGTCTTCCAGGTCTTGCGGTTGAGGAGCTCGACTTGCATGCGTGCCCAGAATGATTCGATGACGGCGTTGTCGTATGGGCAGCCGATCGCTCCGATCGACGGCGCCAGGCCGCCGTCGCGGACGTTCTGGCTGAACGTCCAGGACGTGAACTGGCCAGGTTCAAGGGGTGGATGACGACGCCCTCGGCTGGATCTCGCCGGCGTGTGGCCATGCCCAGGGCGTTGGTTACCAGCACCGTGGTTTGGGTCGAGTCGACGGCCCAACCGACGACGCGCCGTGAGAAGGCGTCCAGCACCACGCAGCAGTAGATCTTGCCCTCCCGGGTGGGGTGAGCCTCCACCAAACCTGGGGCGCTTCAAAACGACTGGGGCCGGCCGCGTGCTCCCCGTTGCGCGCAGCCGGCCCCGAGTGCCGCCCTTGCTCCCGGCCGGGCGGCGGGTGCCCCCTCCTCAGGCCACCGCCTGAGCCTCGCGTTCGGGCATGGGGACCCTCGTGACGAACGCCGGCTGATCGGAGCGCAGGTACTCCACCACCGCCTGCTCGCGGTGGGTGCAGGGGAGTAGCGTCTTCCAGGTCGCCAGGTGTTCGGTGCGGTGAAAATCGCCGGACGCGATCCCGGGCAGGCCCTCGGCCGCGACCCAGGAGAAGACGTCCCACCGGTTGATCAGCTCGTAGCGGTCGACCAGCGTGCGCATCCGGCCGGGCGTGCGCCAGAACCGGCGCGTTGTCCGAAACGGCACCGGGTCGCCGTTCGTGTCGTCGTGCGGGTGCGCCGCGATCACCGCGGCGCCCAGCGCGCGCGCCTCGCGCATCGCCGCCTCCGGGCCGTCCTCCATCGACACCCACGAGTCGAGGCCGACCGCGAGCACGTGGGCGGCCAGGTCGGGATCGGCGTCGTTGAACGTCAGCTCCAGCCCGGGAACCAGCACCAGATCGTATGTCTGCAGCGCACGCTCGCCCTGCGCCCGCAGCTCCTCCAGATACCGCGGGTGGCTCGCGGCGGACAGCGGCAGGCGCCATCCATCGGTCTCGGGCACGGCATGGTCGGTGACGCAGAGGACGTCGAAGCCGGCTCCGCCGTAGAGGTCGACCAGCTGCCCGATCGACAGGTCACCGTCCGACCAGGTCGAGTGGGCGTGAAGCTCGCAGAGCAGGGGTCGGAGCGCTCGTGCCGTTTCCATGGCTGAAGTGTCGCGGCGGTGCAGCCCGCTGTGGGCCTCCAACCGGTGCCTGATCGGTAAAGATCCGGCGACTGTCGCAATGGATACTTTCGCGCTAGGCTGCGACGGTACTACCGACCTGACCACGCGGAGTTTCGGCTGCCAAAGCTCGGCCCTCTTCTCGCGGTGGGGATCGTCGCGGCACTGGCTGTGCCCGCAACGGCCACCGCCTCTATGTCTGCGACGCCAAGCCTGCCGCTGCATGTGCTGGGGGCGACAGGCCAGACCGTGGGCGTGCCCTCGACGAACTGGGCCGGATACGCGGCGCGGGGGCCGTGGCATGCGTTCAGGACCGTCGCCGCCCGCTGGGTGCAGCCGCGAGCGTACTGCGGTCCGCTGCACACCTACTCGGCGTTCTGGGTCGGCCTCGACGGATTCGGGTCAGGGACGGTGGAGCAGGTCGGAACCAGCGTCGACTGTTCGAGCGGCAGGCCGGTCTCCTACGCCTGGTACGAGATGTACCCGCAGCTTCCGCACTTCCTGCCGGTCCCGGTCTGGGCCGGCAACCACATTGCCGCCAGCGTCACCCACACGCGCAACGGGCGGTTCGCGCTCTTCCTGCGCAACCTGAGCACCGGCCGCCACGCGCTCGTCATGCAGGACATGCCCTACGCCCGGCTGGCTTCCGCCGAGGTGATCGCCGAAGCGCCGCTGGCGGGCTCGCGCCGCTCGGTGCTGCCCCTGGCAAACTTCCGCCAGGTGAGCTTCACCAACGCAATCGCCAACGGCCGCGTGATGTCGGCCTTCCATCCGGTGCGGCTGATGATGATGGCGAGCCGGTCGGTGGTCAAGGCGCGGACGTCGGACATGCTCCGGGGCACCGGCTTCTCGGTGACCTGGCACCACCGTTAGCCGCCTGCCCACCGAACGGATAGGCTAGTGCCTCACCATAGACCTGACTTGGGGGGCTTTGTCGTGCAGAAGCTTTGCTCAGTTCTGGTGGTGGGGCTCGTGGCAGCGTCTGCGCTGCCCGCCACCGCCTCCGTCCATACGATCGCGGCGCACTCCGGCCCGCTGCACATGCTCGGTGCGCCTGGGGCGAACCTGCAGTCGTCGAACTGGTCCGGCTACGCCGCCCACGGCGTCAAGGGCACCTTCACGAACGTTGCGGCGAGCTGGGTCGAGCCGACCGGCAAGTGCACCTCGGCGACGACCTACTCCTCGTTCTGGGTCGGCCTCGATGGCTACCACTCGAACTCGGTCGAGCAGACCGGCAGCAGCGTCGACTGCTCGAGTGGCTCCCCGGTCTACTACGCCTGGTACGAGATGTTCCCGAAGTTCCCGAAGAAGCTCAAGCTGACGATCAGCCCTGGTGACCACATCACCGCGAGCGTGACGACCGACAGCCACGGGAGCTTCACGATGAAGCTCACCGACACCACCACCGGCCACGGCCAGACCGTCGTCAAGATGCTGGCGAGCGCGAAGCTGAAGTCGGCCGAGGTGATCGCCGAGGCGCCCTCGTCCGGCACAGGAGTCCTCCCGCTGACCAACTTCGGCAAGGTCAACTTTTCCAACGCCAGCATGAACGGCGGCTCACTGACCGCTGCCAACTCCGACAAGATCACGATGGTGCTGAGCAACGGCCACCCGAAGGCCACGCCATCGGCGATCACCGGTGGCAACGCGTTCTCGGTGACCTGGAACCATCAGTAGGCCGCAGCTTCGAGCAGCTACATATCGGTGATGCGTGGGTCGAGGTACGCGTAGGCCACGTCGACCACTGCGTTGACGACCACGACGAAGAACGCCCCGTACAGCGTGAGCGCCATCAGGGGCGGAAGGTCGAGGTGGGCGACTGACTCCTGCGCGTACTGACCCACCCCCTCGAGTCCGAAGATCGGCTCGATCAGGATCACCGTGCCGCCGACCGCGGCCGCGAAGTCGAGCCCGAACAGCGTCACGACCGGGATCAGGCAGTTGCGCAGCGTGTGCCGGGTCAGCACCCGCCACTCCGACAGCCCCTTGGCGCGGGCGGTGCGGACGTAGTCCAGTGAGCGGGTGTCGATCAGCGAGCTGCGAACGACGCGCGCGTAGAACCCGATCGAGACCACCGCAAGGACGATCCAGGGAAGGAACAGGTGGGTCGCCCACCCGGCTGGGTCGCTCGACAGCGGAACGTATCCGCCGGGCGGGATCCAGCTGAACAGCGGCACCGTCCGGTACTTGTAGGTGAGCAGGTACAGCAGCACTGCGCCCAGCCAGAAGATGGGTATCGAGACGCCCACCAACGCCAGCACCGTCAGCACCCGGTCGAGGAACCGGCCCTGGTGGATCGCACTCATCACCCCGATGGTCACCCCGAAGACGAGCCACAGGATCGCCGCGCCGATCGCCAGCGACAGCGTCCTCGGCGCCCCGGCGATGATTGTCGGGATCACCTGCGTCTGATCCTGATAGGAGATCAGGTCGCGCTTGACGAACAGCCGGTCCATCATCTTCACGTACTGGACATAGAGCGGCTGGTTGAAGCCCCAGTCCTTGTTGATCTGCTCGATGTTCTCCTGGGTGGGATGGCGGCCCGCCATGCGCAGCGCCGGGTTGCCGCCGGGGATGACATTGAAGATGAAGAACACGATCACCGAGATCGCAAACATGACCACGACCAGGCCGACCAGCCGGCGGAGGATGAAGCGGCCCATCAGCGCAGCCTCGCGTGCGGGTCGAGAGCGTCGCGGAGGGCGTCGCCGAGCACGTTCAGCGACACGACGGTGAGGATGATGGCGATGCCCGGCGCGATCGTCAGGGCGGGCGCCGTGTAGATCTGCGCGCTGCCCTGTTCGATGATGTTGCCCCAGGAGGGGGTCAGGATCGGGACGCCGACACCCAGGAACGACAGCGCCGCCTCGGTCAGGATGTTGTTGGCCACGATCAGCGTCAGCAACACCAGTGCCATCGTTGCTACGTTGGGCAACAGATCGGAGACCATGATCCGCAGGGAGCTCGCTCCCATTGCCTCGGCCGCCTCGACGAACTCGCTCTGGCGCAGCGTCAGCACCTGGCCGCGGATCGGCCGCGCCACGTAGGGGATGTAGACGACGGCGATCACCAGGATCGGGATCGCCAGCGACTGTGACGAGACGTGGATCGGGCCCATGGCGATGCCTCCGACCGCGAACGACGTCGCCAGGGCCACCGCCAGCAGATAGACCGGGAAGGCCCAGATCAGGTCGAGGCCGCGGGAGATCACGGCGTCGGCAGCACCCCGCCGGTAGCCGGCGATCAACGCCAGGATGAGGGCGACGCCGACGCACAGCACGGCGGAGGCGAACCCCACGAACAGCGAGATCCGGCCGCCGTAGAGGAGACGGACGAACAGGTCACGCCCGTTGGCGTCGGCCCCCAGCAGGTACGGGCCGCGCAGCCCCGGCCCGATCGGCGTGCCGTCGAGGGCGACGACCGGGATCTTCTTGCCGCCCTCGTGGACATAGCCGTTGATATTCTGGTCGTTGGGCCCGTGGTGGGCGACGTAGTTCGCCCACAGCGTGGCGCCCGGGAAGCAGGCGAACACCAACAGCGCCAGGCCGATGGCCGACACCATGGCGGCGCGGTTCCGGCGCAGTCTGCGCCAGGCCAGCGACCAGCCTCCACGTTGCTCCATGGGCTACTTCGTGAGGTACATCGAGGGGAACAGCTCGAAGTAGTTGCCGTTGAAGACCAGGCCCTGCAGGTGGGGCGACACGAACTTCGGCCACTGCCGGTTCATGAACGGCGCCCACGGGGCGACGTTCTTCATGTAGTCGGCGTCCAGCTTCGCCCAGATGGCATCCCGTTTCGGCCCCAGCGGCATCTCCCGCGCCTGGTCGATCATCTTGTTGTAGGCGGGGATGTCCGTGTTGGAGGTGTTGTTGTTGCCGACGCTGGTGATCTTCTCGCCGTTGAGCAGAACGTCGATGAAGTCCTGGCCTTCGGGGAAGTCCTGGTTCCAGTCGTTGAACGCGATCTGCGGGTCGCCCTTCTGGGTGGCGATCGTGTCCCAGTAGACCGACTCGTCCTCGGTCTTCACACTGGCGTGGAGGCCGATCGAGTTGAGCACGCCCGCCATGTACTGCACCGCCTGCGGGGTGGGGTCGGTGTTGTGGCCCCAGACCGTCACGTTGGCCCCCTCGACTCCGGCCTGCTGGATCATCTGCTTCGCCTTGGCCAGGTTGTACGGGTAGAAGTTGTGCGCCACGTAGGCCGGCGCGAAGCCGGGCGGCAGGATGTTCTCCGACGGGGTGCCCTGGCCGCCGAAGATCTTCACCAGCGCGCGGCGGTCGATCGCGTAGTTGACCGCCTGGCGCACCGCCAGCTTGTTGAACGGGTACTTCTTCGAGTTCATCGTGAAGTACGTGATGTTGTTGCGGGTGAACAGGTGCACCTGGCTCGGGTACTGCGCCTTGAGCTGGGTCAGGCGGTCCGGCGGCACCGACTCGAAGTACCAGTCCAGCTGGCCGTCGGCGATCTCGGTCACCGACTGGTCGGGCGTCACGCCGATGGAGACGTCGATCTCGTTCAGGTGCCCGTTCGGTGTGTCCGTTGTCCACGACTTGAAGTTCGGGTTGCGGGTGATCACGATCTGCTGCTTGGGCGTGTACTTGGAGATCATGTAGGGGCCGGTCGCGACCCTCCACTGTGAGATCGTCGAGACGTCCTTCTCTGGCGTGCCCTTGGGCATCACGAAGGCAAACGGGATCGCCATGTAGTCGAGGAACGTGCCGTCGGGCTGCGTCAGGTGGAACGTCAGCGTCATCGTCTTGTCGTCGGCGACGATGCCGGAGATGTCGCCCTTGCGGGTCTGCGCGTACTGCTGAGCGCCGGCGATGCCGGTGTAGAAGCCCACGCCGCCCGAGTCGACCTGGAACAGGCGCTCGATCGAGTACTTGAAGTCGGACGGCTTGACCTCGCGGCTGACCGGCGGCGAGAACATCACGCCGGAGCGGAGGTGGAAGGTGTAGGTACGCCCGTCGCTGCTGACCGTGGGCATCGCCTTGGCGATGTCGGGAACGACCTGGGCGCCGGCTCCACCGGCCGCCTTCTTGTAGGTCAGCAGGCCGTTGTTGGTCGCCTCGAGAATCTCCCAGCCCTCGTTGGTGTAGGAGAGGGCGGGGTCGAGATGGTCGGGGTTGTCCGGGATACCCGCGCGCAGCGTCCCGCCGTTGACCGGCGTGCCACCGCCCGAGCCGCCGCCCGAGGTCGAGCTTGAGCTACCGCAGCCGGCAGCGAACGCCAGGGCGGCGAGCAGCAGGAGCATCTGCCAGATCCGGGTCATCGGAGCCCTCCTCTCGGGCCGACGTCGCCCCGACGGACGGCGTCTGCGACGGCCGGCATCGCGTCCGCAGCAGCCTCGAGCGTGCGGTCGATGTCGTCGTCGGTGTGGGCGAAGGAGGGCAGGAAGAGGCCCTCCTGGGGTGGTTGCAGGAGGACGCCGCGCGTGCGCAGCTCCCGCTGGAGAACGGGGAACGGGCTGGTGGCCGAGATCGCGTGCGCGGCCCGGTAGTCGATCGGCGGCTGCTCGGCGAACCAGAGTTGGAACAGCGCGCCCGACCCGCTGATGCAGGCGGGCAGGCCGTAGTCGGTGGCGATGCCGACCAGCCCGTTGCCCAGCCTGGCGCAGCGGCCGGCGAGGGCGTCGTACGACGCCGGGTCGGAGGTGGCGTCCATCGCGGCGATCACCGCCGCGCATACCAGGGGGTTGGAGTTGTAGGTGCCGCCGTGCATCGTCTCTCCCTCGGAGACCAGAGACATCACCTGCGAGCTTCCGCCGACGGCGGCGACCGGGAACCCGGCCCCGAGGGCCTTCGCCAGGACGGTCAGGTCGGGCCTGACGCCGAGCAGTTCCTGCGCACCTCCCGGGCCGACTCGGAATCCGGTCAGCACCTCGTCGAAGATCAGCACGGCGCCGGCCTGACGGGTCAGTTCGCGCAGCAGCTCGAGGTATCCCGGCTCGGGCATGATCCCGCCGCAGTTGCCGAGGATCGGCTCCGTGATCACGGCCGCGAGCTCATCGCCGTGACGCTCGAAGGCGGTGCGTGCGGCCTCGAGGTCGTTCCAGGGTGCGACCACCAGCGCGTCGCCGCCGGCCCTGGGCATGCCGGTCGAACCGGGCATCACCGTCGGGTTGGCGCGATCGCCCCAGGTGGCCGGCTCTGGATGCGCCGACCAGTGGATCGCATCCGACCAGCCGTGGTAGTGGCCCTCGAACCGCAGCACCTTCTCGCGGCCGGTGAAGGCGCGGGCGAACCGGAGGGCGTACTGGACGCACTCCGTGCCCGACTGGCCGAACCGGAGCAGGTCGATCGACGGCATCCGCGCGCACACAGCATCGGCGGCAAGGCCCTCGAGGTCGTGCGCCAGCGAGAACAGCGAGCCGCGGTTCTGCAGGACGTCGGTGACCGCCTCGATCACGGGCGCCGGGCGGTGGCCGAGGATCAGCGGTCCCTGCCCCATCACCCAGTCGACATAGGTCACCCCGTCGGCATCCGTGAGCCGCCCGCCGCTGCCCTCCTGCACGAACACCGGCGCGGGCTGCCAGCCCGAGCGCGGCGCGCGCGTCCCCGAGCCGACCCCGCCGGCAAGGTGATGGGCAGCCTGGGCGAACAGCTCCTCGGTACGTAGGCCGGTCATTGCTCCTCCTCCCGCCAGGCACCCAGGAAGGTGCACGTCTCGGCGGCCGCCGTTGCGCCCGCCGCCAACATCGCCTCGTGGCCCGCGCCGTCGAGCCGGGCCGATATGGCCGCGGCGATGAACGCGTCTCCGGCGCCCAGCGTGTCGACCACCTCGACCGCGTCGGCGCCCCGCTCGGTCAGCGTCCCGTCGTAGGCCAGGCTGCCTTCGGTGCCGCGGGTGACGACGGCCATCCCGGCGCCGGCCTCGACCGCCGACTGCGCTCGGGCGATGGCCTCATCGCGGCTGATCCGCGCTCCGGACAGGAACGCCACGTCGAGCCGGGGGGCGATCGCCAGCATCAGCTCCTGGTCGTGCGGGTGCGAGAAGTCGTGCGACACGCGCGGCCCGTGCAGGTCGAGCAGCCAGTGCGACCGCTCCCGCATCCCTGCCGCGTGCACCCACGCGCACGTCTCCAGGATCCGCAGGTCTTCGGGGCCCGGCACGTAATGGTTGTTGGCGCCGTGGCGCTCCTCCAGGAAGACGCGCTCGCCGTCGGTCGTCAGCTCGACCAGCGTGATCCCGGTCGGCTCGCCGCCCGCGACCCGCACCCGCTCCGTATCGACGCCGGTGTGCCGCAGCGCTTCGACCACGGAGCGGCCGTCCTGATCGTCGCCGACGACGCCCATGTAGTGCACGTGGTGCCCGTGCCGGCGCAGGCCGACGGCGACGTTCAGGGCGTTGCCGCCGATCCGCTGAGCCTCGGTGGGCGCGACGTAGCGGTCGACGCAGTTGTCGCCGATCGACGCCAGCGGCGCACCATTGCTCAGGGCCACCTGGCGCCGTCCTGCGAGAGCACCTGCCGTCCCATGTAGACGCGAGCGTCGAGATCGTCGATGCCGCGGGCGAGGGCCGCGTGGACGATGAACCACTGCAGCGCGACCTTGAGGACGAACGGGGTCAGCAGCGGGTGGACGCCGGGGTGGTGGGCAGCGTCGAAGACGAAGGTGCGGGCGCCGTTGGCCTGCATGAACTCGAGCGTGCGCAGCGTCATCGCGCGCGACTCGTCGGTGCCGAGCACGACGGCGACGTCGGGCCGCTGCCGCTCCAGCGCCTCGGCGGGCCCGTGGCGGAACTCGCCGCTCTCGATCACCGAGCCGTTGATCCGCATGTTCTCCATGAACACGGTCAGCCCGAACTTGTAGGCGAGGCCGTAGAGCGGCCCTGCGCCGACGCAATAGAGGAGGTCGGAGTCGCCCAGTTGCTCGGCCAGCTCGCGCCCCGGCTCGCGTGTCGACCGGAACGCCTCGCCCACCTGTGCCGGAACCTCGGCCAGTCGCTCCATCAGCTCGGCTGCTTCCCGGTTGCCGTCCAGCCGGCCCCACTCCAGCGCGAGCAGGCTGACCGCCATCAGCGGCAGGCTGTAGAGCCCCGGCGAGTCGTAGGCGAACGTGTCGTCGGCCTCGCTGCCGATCGGCGAGTCGGCGTCGCGGACCAGCGCCACCGTGCGCGCGCCGCGCTCGCGCGCGAAGCGGAGCGCCGCCAGTGTGTCCTCGGTTGCGCCCGAGTAGGACGCGAGCACGACCAGCGACTCGGGGCCGAGCCGCCTGGGCGCACGCCAGATCAGGTCGTAGGAGAGGGCGACGTCGCTGGCCACCGGCGCGAACCTGTCGCACAGGTACTTGCCCGAGTACATGCTTGCCCATGACCCCCCGCTGCCGACGAAGTAGACCGACTGGGTGCCCCGGCCGCGGGCGTCGGCCGCCAGTGCACGGACGGCGCCTGCCTGCTCCTGGAGGAAGCGTCCCAGGTCAGCCTCGAGGTGGGGCGAGCTGAAGAGCTCGGAGGTCTGCGCCTGGGCGATCAGCTGCTCGAGGTCCGGCATGTGATAACGCTATCATACTGCCTCATGACCTTCACGCTCAAGGACGTCGCTCGGGTCGCCGGCCTGTCGCAGGCCACCGCGGCGCGTGCGCTCGGCGGCTACGGGTACGCGAGCCCTGATGCGGTCGAGCGCGCTTCTGACGCCGCGCGCCGCCTTGGATACACGCCCAACGGCGTCGCCCGGGCACTGGTCTCACGCACCACCCGGACGGTGGGGCTGGTGGTCGGCGACATCGAGAACCCCTTCTTCGCCGCGGCCGCCCGCGGCCTGGCCGACGCGCTCGAGGGCGAGGGCCATACCGTGCTGTTGGCCAACTCCGACGAGCACCCGGCCGCGGAGCAGCGGGCGATCGAGGCCCTTCGCTCCCACCGGGTGGACGGGCTGGTGCTCGCCTCGGTCGGCCGCGCCGACGACCTGAACACGATCGCCGCCT
>Ga0265338_10010100_pt1 | contig 11152 bp, 7 predicted proteins | sample 42126metaG_FD_193579 | JGI IMG/M metagenome (GOLD analysis project Ga0265338, IMG submission 193579) | Rhizosphere microbial communities from Carex aquatilis grown in University of Washington, Seatle, WA, United States - 4-21-26 metaG | ecosystem: Host-associated > Plants > Roots > Rhizosphere >... | reverse complement strand
TTCGCAATTCGTCGCCTTGCCGACAGAAGAGGTCGCGGCGAGTTTTCACGAACAGCTTGAGCCGATTCAATCCACGATTGAGACGTTAAAAGCCCAAATTCAAAATCTCCGCCAGACGCGCGACCTGCTGCTGCCGCGTCTGCTGTCGGGGCAAATCAATCTTGCGGAGAATTGAGCCTATGAATTTTACGCATTACGATTTGGGTTATTATTCCGGCGGCGAAACCGTTGTCGTCACGCTTTCGGGAAGCGCGGCAAACGTGAGATTGATGGATAGTTCAGACTTTAATAGTTATAAATCTGGTCGCAGTCATAGATATATTGGAGGTCTGGCGGAAAAATCGCCTGTCAGGTTGCGGATTCCGCATTCTGGTAACTGGCATGTGACAATTGATATGCGGGGATTGCGGGGAACAACTAGCACATCGGTTCGCGTCGAACCCATTCCGCCTGGGCCTTTGCCGACAATTCGAGAGCAGCCGCTATCAACAATCCCATCATTGGTGCGTCGGCCAGAAAGCCCGCCGGGTTTGCCGACTGAACCGGCAGCCCGCGATTTTGACGTTTTCATTTCCCATGCTTCAGAAGACAAAGACGAAGTGGTTCGTCCCCTCGCCGAAGCCCTGCGCCATGGTGGTTTGGATGTCTGGTATGACGAGTTTGAATTACGAATTGGAGACAGCCTTCGTCGTAAGATTGATTCCGGCCTCGCACGCAGCAGATTCGGTGTGGTTGTTTTCTCGCAGGACTTCTTTCGGAAGGGCTGGACAAATTATGAATTGGACGGGCTTGTCACGCGCGCGGTGACTGGCGAACAAGTTTTGCTGCCGATTTGGCACAACATCACAAAGAAGGAAGTCATCCAATACAGTCCATCACTCGCCGACAAATTGGCGCGCAGCACCGCCACGCACACCGTTGAGGAAATTGCGGCTGAAATCATCGAGGTTATCAAGGGTGCCGCAGCATGAAGATTTCACGAAATACACTGGCGGAAGTCGTGAAAATCGTAACGGGCGACACGAATATGTCTCCGTATCGAAGCGGCCCGATGCTCGTGCGGTTATTCAATGAGTTCGGGTCGAATGATTTTTATGCTCAGGGATTTCCGTCACGCTGGAAATATGCCGAGGAAAAATTATTGCCACTCAATGGGACACCCACGTTGCGAAGGCTGGTGAATACAATCTTTGATGCGACGGAATGGATCGGAAAAGACGTGAAGCCGGAGGTCGCAGCAGAACATCTAAACAAATATCTCAAATTTGATGGCTTTGAACTTACCCGCGACGGCGAGCATTTTAAGGTGCTTGAAACCGGCGCGGTTGCCGTCCAATTCGACACGCCATTCCCGCAGTCGCAAGAGGTGAACCACGTCTTCATTGAGGAGCAAGTGCGTAAGTGCGACAAAAAGATTGATGACGGTGATTTTGACGGCGCGATTACAAATGCCCGTTCGCTGATCGAAGCGGTGCTAATCGAAATTGAAAAACAGTTGTCGCCAAGCTCGCCACAATACGACGGCGACTTGATTAAACTCAACAAGCGCGTTCAAACGCTCCTCCATCTTGACCCGGCGCGTAAAGACATCGGCGATATGCTCCGTCAAGTGCTGTCAGGGCTGACCAGCGTTGTAACCGGCCTTGCCGGTATGCGAAATAAAATGAGCGATGCCCACGCTTCCAGCTACAAAGCATCGAAGCACCACGCCAAGCTCGCGGTCAACTGTGCAAAAACTTTCGCCGATTTTATTTTTGATACATACTCCTATCAGAAAGGGACAGGAAAACTGAAATGAAAATGCAAACCAATCTGTCGGGTCGGCTTCGCAATACGTCGCTGCCAATTACAAGCGGCCTGCTTCCTCTTTTTGAAGCCGTGGTCAATTCCATACATGGGATCGAGGAATCAGGAATTGCCGCAGGAGACGGGAAAATCACCATTGAGCTAATTCGCAAACAAAAACAAAGCCTGCTCAATTTTGATGAATCAAAAAAGAAATTTGGGCCGGTTGCCCATGAAGACCTCATCGGTTTTAAGATTTCTGATAATGGCGTTGGCTTTACAGATGAAAACATGGAGTCATTTCAAACGCTGGATTCGGAACATAAAGTCACCAAGGGCTGCCGGGGCGTCGGGCGGCTGTTATGGCTGAAGGCGTTCACCAAAGTTCATGTCGAAAGCACGTTCAAGATGGAGGACGGCAAATTCAAAACCAGAAAATTTGATTTTGACCCGTCGGGCGTTGGAAACGAATTTTTTGCGGATGCTGCGGACGCAAGCGCCAACCACACCACTGTTTATCTTGATGGTTTCATGGCGCGCTACCGCGACCATTCTCTTAAAACGCTAAACGCAATTGCGGAGAGCATCTTTGAACATTGCCTTTGGTATTTTGTGCGGCAAGGCGGAGCGCCGACGATTGAAATTTTCGATGAAGGTGAAAGCATTTCACTTGATGACCTTTACGAGGAGCAAATGCACACATCGGCAGTGGCGGACACGCTTACGATCAATGGTGTTCAGTTTGATTTGCTCCATGTAAAACTCCGCACCAATTCATTGTCAACGCACGCCATAGCATTTTGCGCCGACAATCGCCTTGTCACCGAGGAAAAACTTGCCGGGAAAATTCCCGGCCTGCACGGAAGAATCGCGGATTCATCCGGCGAGTTCATTTATGAATGTTACGTCAGCTCCTCGTATCTTGACGAGTGCGCGCGTCCCGAACGAACCGGCTTCGACATTTCCGAAAATGTGGATGCCATATTTGAAAACACCGAACTATCACTTCCGCAAATTCGCGCCGCAGTAATCGAGAAAGCCGCCGCGCACTTGCATCAATATGTGGCCGAGAACTTGCGCCGATCAAAAGACCGCGTTGAAAAATTTGTATCGCAACGCGCTCCGCGTTATCGGCCAATCATGGCAAGAATTCCCGACGAGAGTTTGAATGTTGACCCGGACATTTCAGACAAGGAACTTGACCTTACGCTACATAAATACCTTGCTGAAATTGAAAGCCAGCTTTTGGCGGAAGGGCATGACATCATGGTGCCGAGCGAAGTTGAGAATAACGACGAATACCGCACTCGGTTAAAAAATTATCTCAGTAAGGCGGAGGACATAAAAATGTCCGATCTCGCGAACTATGTTTCTCACCGCAAAGTAATTCTCGATTTGCTGGAAATGGCAATTCAACGCAAGCCAGATGGTAAATATGCGCGCGAAGATTTAATCCACAGTTTGATCATGCCGATGCAAAAAACCTCTAGCGAGGTATTGTTCGATAGTTGCAATCTTTGGCTCGTTGATGAACGTCTCGCTTTTCATAACTATCTCGCATCCGATAAAACATTGTTGTCAATGCCGATAACTAAATCCGAGGACACGAAGGAACCCGACCTTTGCGCGTTGAATGTCTATGATAATCCCATCCTCGTTTCCGAAGGGTCTAAACTTCCGCTGGCTTCAATTACCATCGTTGAAATAAAAAGGCCGATGAGAAACGACGCAGCCGCAGGCGAGGAAGATGATCCTGTTGAACAAGCGATTGGCTATCTGAATAGAATTCGCAAGGGTCAAGTTCAGACTCCACAGGGCAGACCAATTCCAGAGTCCGAAAACATACCTGGGTTTTGTTATGTCCTTGCAGACATTACGCCGAAACTGCAAGAACGCTGCCTACTCCACCATGACCTAAAATGGAAACATGACCGGCTCGGATTTTTCGGCTACAAGCAAAACTGCAACGCGTATGTCGAAGTTATTTCATTTGATCAACTGGTCAATGCGGCTAAGGAGCGTAACCGGGCATTTTTTGACAAACTTGGCCTTCCGGCCACATAATTTCATGCGCGTCTATTTACAAACCGCATTTTTTGTCGAGGCAAATCAATCTTGCGGAGAATTGAGCTATGAAAACCGCATACTATAAATACCGCCCTCTTCATCTGGTTGGAACTAATGGCAGCCAGCAACCACATCCGTTCACAAAATCAATTTTTGAGAAAGCTGAAATTTTCTATTCTGCACCAAAAGATTTCAATGACCCCTTTGATTGCAATTTGCGACTGCATACTAATGGTTCCACAGACGCGCAGTGGGAGGCTTACTTTGATATGCTGATTCCGTCGGCTTTAGACGAGTCCGAGATTGCCAAGATCAAACAAGCAAAATCAGAAAAATGGTGGATTAAAAAGCCGGAGATCAAAGCAAATCTTGGTTTGAATCAGCATCGAAACCATTACGAAGAATCGAGTGTGTTTTGCCTTTCAAAGAAAGCCAATTCGATTCCTATGTTTTCCTATTACGCAGACAGCCATCGGGGTATCGCAATCGAGTTTAGTTTTTCAGATACAGAAATTCCTTGTGGGATTTCGTTCGGCGATCCAACACGTCCAGACACTTGGTATGATAGAAAAATTGTTTTTAGGGATGTTGAATACCCCCCGACATACCCAGAGCTAAACTACCACAAGGTTTATGGAACCGATCAACTACTCCGTAGTCTTTTGTTCACAAAACACCACGAATGGGCACATGAGGAGGAATTTAGGATATTTAGACGCAATATTTCCGCTTCGGCTGTTCAATTTGATAGGAAACTCGTCACGAGGGTAATCTTTGGATGCAGGACAACGCCAGCAGACGTGGCGTTGGTTAAACGTTGGCTCGTCAGATGGCCATCTGACGTTATTCTTTCCAAAACAGAGACCTCTGCTAACCAATTCAATTTGCACATTAAGGACTTTGACATCGTGAAGGCAATTTAACTTGTAATATGAGTTGGAACACAAATCTCACCGGATCGCATCTACAAATCGCCGCCTCCATCGCGCCTAGAATCCGCGTGATGGCAGGGCCTGGGACAGGGAAAAGTTTTGCAATGAAGCGCCGTATTGCTCGGCTGATTGAGGTTGATGGCGTTGACCCCGAACGAATACTCGCGGTGACATTCACGCGCACAGCAGCCCGCGACCTCGAACGGGAGCTTCAAAACATGGGAGTTCCCGGTTGCGATGACATCTCTGCGGGCACAGTGCATTCGTTTTGCTTCAAACTCCTGTATAGAAACGACGTTTTTGGTTTTCTTGGGCGTGTTCCACGGGCGCTAATAACTTTCAACAACAAAGGTGTTAGCGGTTATGAAGTTGAGCCGTTGTTGGCCGACCTTCAACCGCTCGGAAATTTCGGCGCGCGAAGGTCAATGACACGTCGAATCCGCGCCTTTGAAGCCGATTGGGCGCGGATGCAACATCAGCAACCGGGCTGGCCTATTGACCCGTTGGATCAACAATTTCATATAGCACTCACGGCTTGGCTCCGATTTCATAAAGGTATGTTGATCGGCGAGCTTGTGCCGGAGGCTTTACGGTATCTGCGAAATAATCCCGCCAGTCCCGCTTTGTTAGAATACGACCACATCGTGGTTGATGAGTATCAGGATTTGAATCGAGCGGAGCAGGAGCTAATTGACGTTTTGGCTGCGGGCAAGAATCTGTCCATCGTCGGTGATGTTGACCAATCAATCTACCGTTTTCGGTATGCCCACCCGGAAGGCATCACAGATTTCAGCAATCGCCACCTAAACGTCGAAGATCACGAACTAGACGAATGCCGACGGTGTCGCGAACTTATCGTGACCGTGTCTGACAATGTTATTCTAGGTAATTATCCACCGGGAGCGGATCATCGCCTCGTCCCGCTCCAGCCGCAGCCTGGCCAACCGCAACTTGGCCCGGCAACGGTTCGTGTTGTCCAGTGGCCGACATTAAACGCCGAAGCCGACGGCATTGCTGCTTTCATTCAACACTTGGTAACCCAGCGCGGTTTCACTGCGGGCGATATTCTTGTCCTGTCGCCAAGACGGCTAATCGCGAATGAAATTAAACGTCGTCTTGCTGCTCCGGGTTTCGGAATCACAGCCCACAGCTTCTACAACGACAAGCTACTTGAGCCAGATGAAGCTCAAATTGCCATGACTAAACTCCAGCTTTTGCATGAGCCACAGGATCGCGTCGCCTTGAGATACTGGCTTGGAATCGGAAGCACTTCTTGGCGTCAGGGGCAGTATTCAAGGTTGCGTGACTATTGCGAACAAAACGACCGCTCACCAGCCGATGTTTTGGGTCAAGTGGTTGTCGGACAATTTCAGTTGGCCGGAATCAACCAACTCGTTATACGTTACCAAGAGTTGCAGACTGAAGTAACTCGTCTCACACAATTGAGCGTTGTGGATTTATTCAACGACCTATTCCCCGCTGGCAGTGCATGGGCTGACCCGATTCGTGATTTAGTAACCGGCAAAGTTGATGAAGTTGAGGATGTCGAAGGCTTGCTCGATTTGCTGCGAACAGAAATCACCCAGCCAGAAATGCCGGCCGAAGGCGACTTTGTAAGGATAATGAGTTTGCACAAATCGAAGGGTTTGACCAGCCGAGTGACCATCATCGTTGGTTGTATTCACGGCCTAATTCCTTTTGTGGATAACGACCTTCCGGCAGCCGAGCAGCCCGCGCACCTTCAGGAACAGCGACGGGTCTTTTATGTTGCACTTACACGAGCCAAAGAAGTCTTGGTTGTTTCATCTGTCGCGAGTATTCCACGCGCTATGTCCCATCAAATTGGAGCCGTTCTTCGCGGCGGTAATGCGCAGCACGGCAATACAATCGCCTGTCAGTTCCTCCACGAACTCGGCCCACAAGCACCGGTTGCACTTCACGGAGTGAACTGGACAGCCGCCGGCTACCAATAATCAATGACGCCATGCCACACGCTTACACCGAACACAAACTTGTCGAGCAACCAGCCATGGGGTTGCTTGTGGGTGGTTTCAAAAATCAGGATGTTGTGGAATAACATATGTTTAAGGATTTCAATTGGTCGCTTCTTGACTCGAAGTTGTTCAAAGAAGACGCAGTGCGCGAGGAGTTAATCGCGCCGCTGCTGTGCCGATTAGGATACAGTGCTTCCGGCAAAAATCGGATTTGTCGCAGCGTTCCATTAACCCATCCATTCGTTATGCTTGGCACCACAAAACATAAAATCAACATCGTCCCGGATTATACCTTTGAGGTCGGTGGTCGGAAGTGTTGGATACTAGAAGCCAAGTCCCCATGGGAATCTACTTATGGTAAGAGCGCCCAACAGGCTTACAGTTATGGTGTCCATCCAGATGTGGCAGCACCGTATTACGCGGTTTGTAATGGTAAACGTTTTACAGTGTATGCGATTTTTAGAGCTAAAAAGATTTTGGACTTTAAGCTCCCTGCCATTGAATCAAATTGGGAGCAATTAATGGCGTTACTTGGCCCAGAAGCTTTCCTCGACGAACCAAGATTTACAATCGAAGCCATGATAAAAATGACTCGACAAATTAATGCGATAGTCGACGGCCTTGGTGGGCTACGGTTTCCAATTTCGATTGAAAGCATCAGAGATGCAATCTCAATTTTACAGGCGACAAAAGAAAGTCGCTACAGAATTGATCTCACTGGAAAAGATTATCGCTTTAAAAGTATTTTTGGCACGACCCTGCGTTACAAAAGACGCATTGAAATCTCCTACTCTTTACATTTGAATCTGTGCTATAAACGATTCGCAGTATGTAATGAATTATGTAGTATCGTTTTTCCCTCTAATCGCCATTCCCAGCTAGATGACGTTTCAAGACCAATGGAAGCGCTCGGCGCTCTTGCGCCGAGTCTTTCGGCTGACGTTGAGACTGAAGTTTCAACGCTACGGCTTTTGGCTATGGTTGAGATTTTAATTCCTTGGCGACTTCGTAACGAGATTGCAAAATGGCAGACGAAAGGGATGTCAACATTTGAAATCACGACAAAGCTTCGTGTTCCAAGCCAAGTTTTTGATTTTTTCCTGAAAAGTTACAAGCAACAATCTGGCGTAATTCATGAAAGGTTAGATGCCGAGAACGAAAGGTTTGAATAAGTGTTATGTCCCACGCCTACACCGAAGACCAGCTTGTAGAGCTGCCCGCCATTGGGTTATTCGCGGAGCTTGGCTGGCGAAATATTTGACGAACCGTGAAAGACACTGAGAAAAAGCCTATCGACCACCTGCTAAAGCTTGCCGCTGATATGCACAAGGTTCTTACATATAATTATCTTGATCGGGTGACAGATAAGCAGCTCCTCGTTGACTTGATAGCAATCTCCGATGGCTTGACCGTCAGAGAATACAACCTCGTCAATCAAACTCTGTTTCGTGCGCGAATTGGTAGCTTCGATGATTTGCCGGATGTGCTTTACCCGCCTTGCCATCTGGTCACCCGACACGGTCGCCTGAATGGCATAGGCGAAACCACGTTCTATTGTTCCAACCGTAAAGATACAGCAGTTCTCGAATTGCGCCCATCTGTAGGCGACTTGATTACCATTCTGGAACTGTCATTTGATTCCATTGACGTGTTTGGCGTCGGCATGGACATGTCCGCTTTGATTGGTTCACACCCAGAAGATTTCCGCCACGCCATCCAAGGTCGCATAGATTTTCTCTCTCAGCCTCCCACGCTTTTCGGTTTGTTGAGAACTGATATGGTCAATGCATTCTTTCACAGACTCATCACTTCACCAGGAAGTTCGATAGGTCACAGAATCACTGGCGTATTCTCAAAGCATCTGTTCAAGAATTGCACCGGGTTAATGTTTCCATGTAGCGTTTCGACGGACCTTGCCATGCGCTTTGGCGCTGGCAATTTTGCGCTCAAACCCGAGTTCGTTGACAAAAATGCGAAATTCAAAACTATGACGGTGTGTGAAGTGATTGAGAGAAATGCTAATTTCTCTATATTAAGGCCCAGAAAAACCCTAAAACTCAATTAGCTCATGCCCCACGCCTACACCGAAGACCAGCTTGTCGAGCAGCCCGCCATCGGGTTGTTTGCGGAGCTTGGCTGGCAGACGGTGGTTGCGATGGATGAATTTTTTGGCCCGAGCGGCACGCTAGGTCGCGAAGCGAGCGGCGAAGTGGTTTTGGTTTCCCGATTGCGCGCGGCGCTGACGCGATTGAATCCGGTGTTGCCGCAGGAGGCCATCACCGCCGCCGTGGATGAATTGACCCGCGACCGTTCGGCCATGAGTTTGGAAGCGGCCAATCGCGAGGTATATTTGCAGCTAAAGGAAGGCATCAAGGTTTCCGTGCCGGACAAGGAACGCGGTGGGCAGAAAACAGAGCGGTTGCGCGTGATTGATTGGGAAAACCCGGAGAACAATGATTTCCTGCTGGTCAGCCAGTTCAGCGTCACCGGCGCGCTTTATACCTGCCGCCCGGATTTAGTCGGTTTCGTCAACGGTTTTCCGCTGGTGGTGATTGAATTCAAAAAGCCCGGCGTGCCCGCGCGCGTGGCGTTCGATGAAAACCTGACGCACTACAAACAGCAAATCCCGTCGCTATTTTGGTTTAATGCGCTGCTCATCGCCTCGAATGGCACGGACAGCCGCGTCGGATCGCTGACGGCGGATTGGGAACGGTTTTTTGAATGGAAACGCATTGAGCGCGAGGACGAGCCGCGCCGGGTGTCCCTGGAAGTGATGCTGCGCGGGACGTGCGACCGGACGCGGTTGCTAGACTTGGTGGAAAATTTCACGCTGTTTTCGGAACACAAGGCCGGTCTGGTAAAAATCATTGGCCAGAATCACCAGTTTCTCGGCGTGAACAACGCCATCGTCTCGATGCTCGCCGCGCGCAAGCTGGGACATGGGCGTGGCGGCGTGTTCTGGCAGACGCAGGGCAGCGGCAAAAGTTTTTCAATGGTGTTTTTCGCGCAGAAAGTGCTGCGCAAAGTGGCGGGCAACTGGACTTTCGTAGTCGTGACCGACCGCGTGGAATTGGACGACCAGATTGCGAAGACGTTCAAAGCCGCTGGCGCGGTAAGCGAAGCGGAGGGCGATCAATGTCATGCCGAAAGTGGCGTGCATCTGCGGGAATTGTTGCGCGGAAATCATCGCTACGTTTTCACGCTGATCCACAAATTCCAGACGCCCGAAATGCTTTGCGACCGGCCGGATGTGATTGTGCTGACGGATGAAGCACACCGCAGCCAGTATGACACGCTTGCGCTGAATATGCGCGCGGCGCTGCCGAAGGCGATGTTTCTCGCGTTCACCGGCACGCCGCTCATCGCGGGCGAGGAACGGACGAAGGACGTTTTTGGCGATTACGTTTCCATTTACGATTTCCAGCAGTCTGTCGAAGACGGCGCGACCGTTCCGCTGTTTTACGAAAATCGCACGCCGGAATTGCAACTTGTGAACCCGGACTTGAATGAGGACATCTATGACCTCATTGAGACGGCGGAACTTGATCCCGAACAGGAAGCCAAGCTCGAACGGGAATTAGGCCGACAGTATCACATCCTCACGCGCGACGACCGGCTCGAAACGGTCGCGAAGGACATCGTGCGGCATTTTCTTGGACGCGGATTTGTCGGCAAGGCAATGGTGGTATCCATTGACAAAGCCACCGCGCTAAAGATGCACGACAAGGTGCGGAAGCATTGGACGGCGGAGATTGAGCGGGTGCAGACGGAACTTGGTCATTACGATTTGGCAGCGGATAGAAAGGCCGAGTTGTTGAAACGTCTGGATGTTCTGAAGACGACCGACATGGCGTTGATCGTGTCGCCCGGCCAAAACGAGATTGAGCAGATGAAAAAGCTCGGCCTCGACATTCTGCCGCATCGCAAGCGCATGGTGGAATCGCAGCCGCCTCTGGATGAAAAATTCAAGGATACCGACGACAACCTGCGAATCGTTTTCGTCTGTGCCATGTGGCTCACCGGCTTTGACGCGCCGAGTTGTTCCACGGTGTATCTCGACAAGCCGATGCGGAATCACTCGCTTATGCAGACCATCGCGCGAGCGAACCGCGTTTTTCCCGGAAAGCACAGTGGCATGATTGTGGATTACGCGAACGTGTTTGCCTCGCTGGAAAAGGCACTGGCCATCTATGGGCCGGGCGGTGGTGGTGGCGGGCCGGTCAAGGACAAGGCGAAACTCGTCGAAGATTTGCGCCGGGCGGTGGACGCCGCGACAACCTTCTGCGCCACACGTCAGGTAATTTTGCCAGCCATCGAACAGCTCGTAGCTGGCAGCTTGGAACGATTGCAGCGCATTGACGATGCGGTCAACGC
>Ga0265338_10010099_pt1 | contig 11152 bp, 11 predicted proteins | sample 42126metaG_FD_193579 | JGI IMG/M metagenome (GOLD analysis project Ga0265338, IMG submission 193579) | Rhizosphere microbial communities from Carex aquatilis grown in University of Washington, Seatle, WA, United States - 4-21-26 metaG | ecosystem: Host-associated > Plants > Roots > Rhizosphere... | reverse complement strand
TATCACGTGCTGATCAGTCCCGTGATCACGCTGCCGCCAGTCCATATTGACGTGCCGGCGACTGCCGGTCTTGCGCTGACGGATCCCAACTTGTTCGAGGCGGCCTACGGTTTCAGTTACTGCGCACCGATGCTGCTGATCGACATCAATTGGTTCGATTCCTATCTGAATGGAACCGTGACACCGCAACTGCAGCAGCAAGGGGCCATTGCGCCCAAGGCTTTCCCGATCTTTCTCAGCTACAACTCCGCGTATTCAATCGGCGATGTCACCTTCATCGGCAATTGCTGCGCCATCGGCTACCACAGCGTGACCGGCGTACCGATCCTCGACCAGACCTATGGGGTGGTCGATTTCGACACCACCGGCTGGTTTCTCGGGCCGCCGCCGCCCATCGGACTGGGCACTTCGGTCATGTCGCACGAAGTAGCGGAATGGATGAACGATCCGTTCGGTACCAACCAGACCGCACCCTGGGGAGGTACCGGCCAGGTGTCGGGCTGCCAGGCAAATCTGGAGGTCGGCGATCCGCTCTCGGGCAGCGACATGCCCACCGTCACGATGTCGAATGGCTATACCTATAGCCTGCAGGAAATGGCGTTCTTCTCGTGGTTCTACGGATCGCCATCGATCGGCGTCAATGGCTGGTTCTCGAACAACGATACCTTCACCACCGATGCCGGGCCGAATTGTCCGACAGGCTGACAGCGGCACTTGAATGGCCGCCCGCCGGCTCTTGCGCGCCCAGTGGCGCGCAAGAGCCGGCGGGAGACCGAATTCGCCCTTGAATGCCCTGTTAAACGCCGCCTCGGTTTCATAGCCGCTGTCCTCGGCCACGGACCCAATCGTTTCGTTCCCGGCACGCAAGGCTTGCGCGGCCAGCGCCAGACGCCAGCGCTTGAGGTATTTCATCGGTGGCTCGCCGACCCGGCAACGCCACCCTGGCAGCCGGTCGCGCGCGCGCACTGGCGGAAGGCCTGACGCCCAGGTTCCAGGAAGCCGACGCGGAGGCACTTCCTTTCCCAGACGCGTCCTTCGATGCGGTGCTGTCCATTTTTGGTGTCATGTTCACACCCCATCAGGAGCAGGCCGCGCGGGAACTCGCCCGCGTGTGCAAGCCCGGCGGCCGCATCGGATTGGCGAACTGGACGCCCGAGAGCTTCATCGGCCATGTGTTCAAGACGATTGGAAAGTACGTCCCGCCCGCGCCGGGCATCAAGTCTCCGGCCCTCTGGGGCACGCAGTCGCGACTGCAGGAACTGTTCGGCAGCAGCATAAGGTCACTGCGCGCAGTCAGCCGTGAGTTCAATTTCCGCTACCGCTCGGCGCAACACTTCATAGACGTGTTCCGTAGCTACTACGGTCCGATGAACAAGACCTTTGCGGCGCTGGATTCGCAGGGGCAAGCCAGTCTGACCGGCGACCTGCTGGCGCTGATCACGCGTTTCAACCGATCAGGCGACAAGACCGTGGTGCTGCCGAGCGAGTACCTCGAAGTGGTGATCGAGCGTTGATCAAGCAGCGCGTCCTGCGCATCACAATTGGCTAAACTGGATCCATGGCATCGGTATTGAGACACTACGAAACGCACCTGGCGCCGATCTATTCGTGGATGGCAGGCGGCATCGAGCATGCGCTCTCGCTCGGTGCCGCCGACGTCTCGGAGTTCCTCGGTGCTCCAGGCTACGCGATCGACCTCGGTGCCGGATTCGGCATGCACAGCATCCCGCTGGCACGCGCAGGCTTCCAGGTGCTGGCAATCGACACCTCCGGGTACCTGCTTGAGGAGTTGCGCGGGCACAGCGGCGATCTGCCCGTGCGGACGGCACAGGCCAATCTGCGGGACTTTGCCCAGTACGCCTCGGCTCCAGCCGACCTGATCCTGTGCATGGGTGACACGCTCACGCACCTGCAGAGCATGGATGAGATCGAACAGTTGCTGCGCGACGTCGCTGCATCACTTCGACCCGGCGGTCGATTCGTGGCCACTTTTCGTGACTACGGCCAGTTGCCGCTCGCAGAGCAGCGATTCATTCTGGTCCGAAGCGACGCCCGGCGGATTCACACCTGTTTTTTGGAGGAAATGCCCGAGCGGGTTATCGTGCATGACATTGTCCACCAAAGCGGGGCTGACGGCTGGACCATGAAGGTGAGCAGCTACCCGAAGCTTCGGGTGTCAGCGAACGCCCTGAGTGCCGCACTGGAGGGCGTGGGCTTGCGCTGTCGCACCGCACCGGGACCACGTGGCATGCTGAAGTTTCAGGCGTGGAAATGATAGCCGGCTTCCTTGAGAGGACAGGATGACAAGGAAACTCATCAGTTCGGGTTCTACCTTCGAGGAGAAAATCGGATACTCGCGTGCCGTCGTGGCGGGCGACTGGGTGTTTGTCTCGGGGACGACGGGCTTTGACTACGCGGCGATGTCGATCTCCGATGATCTGGTCGAGCAGACTGAACAGTGCCTCAGGAACATCGAAGCCGCCCTGCATCAGGCGGATTCGAGCCTGAAAGATGTTGTCCGGGTGACGTATGTACTGCCTCCGGGCAATGAATTCGAGCGATGCTGGCCAGTGCTGCGAAGATACTTCGGAGAGGTACGTCCCGCCGCAATGATGATCTGCGCGGGACTGGCGGATGCGCGCATGAAGATTGAAATCGAGGTGACGGCACTGAAAGGCGTGTGATTGCCGCCTCGGTACACTGCGCCGCAATAGCGGGGTTGGATGCTCACCGCGAGGGTGCTATCTTCCGTTCCCAGCGGGTTATATTTCACTTATCCAGCAACCCGTGAGCGCGCGGACAGCACGCTGCCAGCGCGAATTCGATTGGTCTCGCAATGGTTTGACCTGGTATCTGGCGTTGATGAACGACAACACTGCGTCGGAAGTCCTGCGCTCCTTTCACCGTGCATGCGTGCTCGTCCTCGGCGATGTGATGCTCGACCGCTTCATTTACGGAACCGTCGAGCGCATATCCCCGGAAGCGCCTATCCCTGTCATGTCCATCGAGCGCTCGCTGGACATGCTTGGAGGAGCGGCCAATGTCGCGCGGAATGTTGCGACTCTGGGCGGTAATGCGATCCTGATCGGAGTCATCGGCGAGGACGATCCGGCAGGCGGCCTGATGGCCCAATTCAAACTCGTGCCCAGCATCCGCGCCCGTTTGATTCGCGATGCGTCCCGACGAACCACCGTGAAGACACGCCATGTCGCGGATCGGCAGCAGATACTGCGGACCGATGTAGAGGACACCACGCCACTGAGCGAGGCGATCGCACGCGAGGTATTGGCCCAATACCTTGCCGAGCTGGAGAAGGCGGACGTCGTCGTCCTATCCGACTACGCCAAGGGCGTCCTGTCCGAGTCGGTCGTCACCACGGCGATCTCCGCAGCGCGCAAGGCGGGCAAGCTCGTGCTGGTCGATCCCAAGGCGAGCTCCTACCGGAAATACCGGGGCGCCACGATACTGACCCCAAACCGCCAGGAATTACAGGCGGCCTGTGGCCGCGAATGCGCGTCCGATGGGCAGGTGGTTGCCGGTGCCGAGGAGCTGCTGGGCCAGGACATTTGCGAGGCGTTCGTGGTCACGCGCGGCAAGGCGGGCATCTCAATCATCCCCCGAAAAGGCGAACCGACGCATCTGCGCGCCGCAGCGCGGGAAGTCTTCGATGTCTCCGGCGCCGGCGACACCGCCGTGGCCACATTGGCCCTGGGGCTGGCCAGCGGTGCTGACCTCGTCACGGCGGCCGGCATCGCCAACCTGGCCGCAGGCGTCGTGGTTGGAAAGCCCGGAACGGCCAGTGTCACTGCGGGTGAGGTGCATGCACGTCTGGCCCAGGCCGAGGAGGAACACCCCACGCGCAAGTACTTCACGCTGGAAGACGTGCAGCAGCTGGTGAGCCGATGGCGTGAGCTCAAGCTTCGAATCGCTTTTACCAACGGCTGCTTCGATCTGCTCCACCCCGGCCATCTCTCGCTTTTGAAGCAGGCGCGGGCGTCCGCCGACCGACTCGTGGTCGGCCTGAATTCCGATCTGTCCGTGCGGCGTCTGAAGGGACCCGGCAGGCCGGCACAGGGGGAGGTCGCGCGCGCGACCGTACTGGCCTCCCTCAAGCCCGTCGATGCAGTCATCATCTTCGAGGAGGATACGCCGCTCGAGCTCATCAAGGCCCTGCGGCCCGACGTGCTGGTCAAAGGCGCGGATTACGCGCTGCAAGACGTCGTCGGCGCCGACCGGGTCGAGGGCTGGGGCGGAAAGGTGGTGCTCGCCGAGCTGGTTCCAGCTCAGAGCACCACCAGTACGATACAGCGCATCGCCGCCATCGACCGCTCGTGAATCGATTTGCAATGGACCGGGTAGTGATCCTGGACCGCGATGGCACCATCGTGCGCAACCGTCACTACCTGTCCGATCCGGGGGGGCTTGAGTTCCTGCCGGGAGCCGCCGAGGGCCTGCGCGCGTTGCATGATCAATCATTCGGCCTCGTTGTCATCACCAATCAGTCGGGAGTGGGCCGCGGTCTGTTTTCGCTGGAGCAACTGCAGGCGATGAACGTCAGGCTGATGCGAATGGTGGAGGACATTGGAGCGAGGATCGAGCGGATCTATTGCTGTCCGCATCGCCCCGAGGAGAACTGCGCCTGCAGGAAGCCCGGGACACTGCTGCTGCAGCAGGCGGCCGCGGAGCTCAATTTCCATCCGGCGAGGGCCGTCGTCATCGGCGACAATCCCAGTGACATCGAATTCGGACATCGGGTCGGTGCACTGACGATGCTTGTCGCCGCGCAGGAACGGCTGGATGCGAACCCCTCGATTCGTCCCGATCATGTAGTGCGGGATCTGCGCGATGCTGCGAGCGTCCTGCTGGCCCTGCGCCCCACAGCTCAACCTGCGCGAGTCGAGCGATGTACCTGATCACGGGAGGTGCCGGATTCATCGGCTCCAATCTCGTGGCCGCGCTGGCGCAACGCCAGGAAACCCTTGCGATCTGTGACTGGATGGCGCAGGACGAGCGCTGGCGTAACCTCGCAAGGCACGAAATCGCAGACCTGGTCGCGCCGGAGGAACTGCCGCGTTGGCTGGCCGACAAGGCCGGACGCATTCGCGCCGTCCTGCACCTCGGCGCAATCAGCAGCACCACGGAAACAAACGTCGATCTGATCGTACAGCGCAACATACGCGCATCGCTGGATCTGCTGCAGTGGTGCAGCAGCGCCGGAGTACCCTTTATCTATGCCTCCTCCGCAGCCACCTACGGTGACGGCAGCGCCGGCTTTGATGATGATTTCAGTGTTCAGGCGCTGGCGCGATTGCGGCCTCTGAATGCCTACGGTTGGAGCAAGCACGTGGTCGATCGGAGAATTGCGCGCCTCTACGAGCGCGGCGAGGCCCTGCCACCGCAATGGGCGGGCCTGAAGTTCTTCAACGTCTACGGTCCCAACGAATACCACAAGGGCAGCATGCAAAGCCTGGTGGCCCGCTGTTATCCGGCGGTGTGCCGCGGAGAGCCGATACGGTTATTCCGCAGCCATGACGCGCGCTATGCGGACGGCGGACAGCTGCGCGACTTCGTCTACGTGGACGACTGCATTGCCGTGATCCTGTGGCTGCTGGAAAATCCCCAGGTGTGTGGCCTGTTCAATGTGGGCACCGGCGTCGCGCGCAGCTGGCTCGACCTGGCGACGGCCATGTTTGCCGCCTGCCGACGTGACAGAGCTATCGAGTTCATCGATATGCCACCGGCGTTGGTGGATAAGTATCAATATTTCACCCAGGCACGAGTCGAGCGCCTGCGCAGCGCCGGCTACACGCGCTCTTTCGTGTCGCTGGAAGCGGGCGTTTCGGAGTACATTCAGAAATACCTGGCGACAGAGGATCGCCATCGGTAGGCGAGTGCTGCACCCGGAAGATTGATGAAAATTAATTCTCCGGTACAGGCAGCGCGCGCGATGATGCGAATACACGCGTTCGCTGCGTCATAGCGCGAGCGCAGGATTTTGTTATAGGGAGGTCTTTTTATTCCGGACGCGGAAGAATCCGAGCTGCCCGTGCGGGCGCAGTTTGCGTCCGACGATCCGCCGGCGCCGAAAGTCGAGCGGTGGCTGAGGCTGCGCGTGGGCATCAGGCATGCGATGCGCTTCGTTCGTCATCGACTGCGACGGCTATCAGGTGCTGCATTAACGCGACTCATGGGTCCGCGGGGCGATGGCGTACTGTTGCAGCCTCGCGACATCCAGTCGGTGCTGATTTGTCGCATCAATGCGCGCATCGGCAACACGCTGTTCCTGACGCCGCTCATCCGGCGCATTCACGAGTTGATGCCCCACGCCGCCATCGATCTGGTGCTGGCCTACCCACAGGCCGAAGAGCTGCTGGCGGAATTCCCCGGGTTGCGCAATATCATCCTGGTCCCGCTCGGCAACTGGCGGAAGTCTTGGCGCTACCTGGTGGCTCTACGCCGTCTGCGGGCCTGCCGATACGACCTCGCCATCGATCCGGTCCGCGAATCCATGAGCGGACGGATTGCGATCTCGATCTGCCGCGCACAGTACCGCCTCGGATACGCCTCGGAATCCCAGTGGGCGCCGTTGACGCATGCCGTGATCCCATGGCCCGGCGTGCAGCATCACGCCATCGAGCCGGTGTTCCTGCTGAGCCGTGTGTTCGGAGTGCCGTGCGAGACTCGCAGCCTGCGCATCTGCCTGCCCCTGCGGGACGACGAGCTGGCCACCGGGCGCAGGATCGTCTCCGAGGCGATCGCGCTCGTGCATCCGCAGGGCACGGCTGCACAGGCTTTCGGTTTCTTCTCGCACGCTGCTGGTCTCAAGCCCCAGGGTCGCGACTGGTGGCTCGCATTCTGGGACGCGTTTCTGGCGCTCGCGCCTGAAGCGTTGCCGGTGGAATGCCTGCCCTCCTACCGGCACGCCCCGGTGGATGCGCGATTTGCCAGCTTTCACGCGCCCTCGGCACGCCTGGTGTCGGCCGCCATTGCCGCGACTCGGATGTTCGTATCCAGCGATACCGGTCCCATGCACCTGGCAAGCGCCACCGGCGTGCCGACTGTGGCGCTGTTTCGCGCTTCCTCGCCCGAGCTGTACGGTCCGCTCAAGCCCACCGACCTTGCAATCGATACGACGCTCTACTCGCCGGCCGCCGTGGCACGGCGCTGTCAGCAGATCTGGCGCCAGCGCACCGCCGATACTCGATAATCGCCTCCGAATGCCGGTGCGCGATGCTCACTTCGCGTGGCTATTGCTTGAAATTCAACCGATTACGGGAACCACCCAGGTTCCGCGCAGACTAATGACTGGACGCCCGGTCGGCGTCGATACCCTCATCTGCCGATCGCAAATATCATCAACAAGGATCTGGGCTAAATGAATCAAGAAACGCGTGCGTCACGCGAAATGGTCATCGAAAATTCCACTTGGATAAGCCCGCTGCGGGAAGAGATGGGGCGCGTCATCGTCGGGCAGAAGCATCTTCTCGACCGACTGCTGATCGCACTGCTCACCAATGGTCATGTGCTGCTGGAAGGCGTGCCCGGCCTGGCGAAGACCCTGGCCCTGAAGTCTCTGGCAAGTTGCCTTTCGGTGCGCTTCAAGCGGCTGCAGTTTACGCCCGACATGCTGCCCGCCGACATCGTCGGAACCATGATCTACAACCCACAGGACGGTGCCTTCCGCACCAAACATGGTCCGATATTCAGCAATCTTATCCTCGCGGATGAGATCAATCGTGCACCCGCCAAGGTCCAAAGTGCACTTCTCGAGGCCATGCAGGAGCGCCAGGTCACCATCGGCGATGAAACCTATCCATTGCCGGCGCCGTTCCTGGTGCTCGCGACGCAGAATCCTCTGGAGCAGGAGGGCACCTATCCCCTGCCGGAGGCCCAGATCGATCGGTTCATGATGAAGGTCATCGTCGACTATCCAACGCGAGCCGAGGAGCGGGAGATTCTCGATTCCATGGCGACCACCGAACCGATGATCGTGCCGCGCACCGTAGTTAGCGCAGCGCAAATCCGCGATGCCCGGCACGTGGTCAATACTCTGTTCGTCGACGAGAAGGTTCGCGAGTACATCGTCGATATCGTACTCGCCACGCGACCACCCATCGCTGCGGGGCTGGACTTGAATGGTTATGTTCAGGTTGGCGCTTCCCCCAGGGCGACCATCGCGCTCACTCTGGCGGCACGTGCCATGGCATTTCTCAATGGTCGGTACTTCGTCACGCCGCAGGACGTCAAGACAGTGGCAATGGATGTACTACGACATCGGGTGTCCGTGACTTACGAGGCCGAAGCCGAGAACGTCACGTCCAAGGATGTCGTCGAGAAAATCCTGAACACGCTGCCGGTACCCTGATCAGGCGTTTCCGGATGGCGGATCTGAAGCAGTCGACCGAGGCGAAGCGCAGCAGCATGCGGCAGCTGGAGATACGCACTCGCCGCATGGTTGACGACAGCATGGCGGGTGCCTACCACTCGGTGTTCAAGGGCCGCGGAATGGACTTCGACGAGGTCCGCGAATACACCCCGGGAGACGAGGTCCGGACCATCGATTGGAATGTTACGGCTCGTGCCGGTCGAGCCTTCGTCAAAAAATTCACCGAGGAGCGTGAGCTCACTCTATTTTTGCTGGTTGACATCAGTGCTTCGGGAAACTTCGGATCCGGCGCGCTCTCCAAGCGCGACCTGGCCGCGGAGGTCGCCAGCGTGCTGGCCTTCTCCGCGATTCGCAACAGCGACAAAGTGGGTTTGATTCTGTACACGGACCGCATCGAACGGTATCTGCCGCCGAAGAAAGGTCGTCGACACGTTCTGCGCGTCGTGCGGGACATTCTCTTCCACGAGCCGCAGGGTATAGGCACCGACACCGTAAAGACGCTCGACGCCCTCAACCACGTGCTCCATCGGCGCGCCGTGGTGTTCCTGATTTCGGATTTCGAGACCAGCGGCGATCCCGGCGCCGCCCGCGTGGCTCTACGCAGAGCGGTCCGCCAGACGAATCGTCGCCACGACCTGATTGCAGTCCACGTCGAGGATCCGCGCGAGAAAGAGCTCCCCAACGTGGGAATCGTCGCACTGGAAGATGCGGAGACCGGCGAGGTCATTGAACTCGATACGGCGCGTACTTCGGTACGGAGGCGGTTTAACGAGCTTTCCGTGGAGCGCTCTGTGCGCCTGCGGAACGATCTGCGCGCCGAGGGGGTGGACACCGTGCAGTTGCGCACGGATGCACCCTACCTTCCCACGCTGCAGCGCTTCTTCAAGTCGCGCGGCCGCCCACGGGTATGACTGCGCGCGCCCGCGCCCGCCGCATCGCCAAGAGTTGCGCGTCAGTCGCGTTGCTTCCGGAAGATATCCGCGACATTCGAGGACCCAAGGAAGTGTCAGGATCCTGGGTGCTGGCCGCCGCCCTTGCGGCCGCGATCATTGTGGGACTCTGCGCCTATATCGTTTGGCGTCGGCGCCATCGTGGAATTCAGCGCCGGACGCTGAGCCTATCGGAACTGACCCTGGAGAGACTGGAAAGCATCCGGCCGCTGATGCTGCCTGAGACGGCTCGGGCATTTGGGATCGCCGCGTCTGAACTGATACGGGAGTACATCGAGAAGCGGTTCGAGGTCATCGCCACACAGCGCACGACCGAAGAATTCCTGCAGACCCTGCTGCAGAACTCCAATGAAACGCTGGTGCGTCACCGCCCGCTGCTGGCGGTGTTTCTCCAGCAATGCGACTTCGTCAAATTCGCCGGAAACTCGCTGGCGGTCACGGATATGGAATCGCTTTTCCGAAGCGCCCGCCGTTTCGTGCTGGAGACCGGCGAGGCGCTGGTCGCATGATTCGCTTTCTTCAGCCCGACTGGTTCTGGGCATTGACTCTGCTGCCACTGATCATGCTGTGGAGAGGGCGGCAGGGACCCGTCGCCGCCGTCGAATATTCCGACGTCAGTCTGGCGCGAGACATCGCCCGCCGCACTCGGAGCCGGATCGCGGGCTGGGTCTGGCTGCTGCCGATCGTCGCGGCGGCTTGCATGATCGTCGGTTTGGCGCGGCCGCAACGCACTCAAAGTCGGACTACGGTAACGGCGAACGGAATCGACATAGTGCTCGCGCTGGATATTTCCGGTTCAATGCAGGCACTCGATTTCAAGGTCGACAATACCCGCGTCAACCGTATCGCGGTCGTCAAGTCGGTGGTCTCTAAGTTCATAGATGAGCGTCCTAACGACCGTATCGGGCTCATCGCCTTTGCGGGTGCCCCCTATCTGGTGAGCCCGCTGACTCTGGATCACGATTGGCTGCAACAGAATCTGGAGCGTATCAACGTTGGCGTGAGCGATGATGGAACGGCGATCGGTCTGGCCATTGCCGCCGCTGTCAATCATCTGCGTGCCACCACGACAAAATCCAAGGTAGTCATCCTGTTGACAGATGGGGTCAACAACACCGGGAAAATACCGCCGCTCGCCGCGGCGGAAGCCGCCAGGGCCCTGGGTGTGAAGGTGTACACCATCGGCGTCGGTGTGCGCGGCAAGGCCCCGATTCCCGTCACGGACGAGGCAGGCAAGACTCACGTGGTCATGGCATATGTGGATGTCGATGAGTCCACCCTGCAGACCGTCGCCAATGACACCGGCGGCCAGTTCTATCGAGCGACCGACACCGATTCGCTGAAGAAAATCTATGAACAGATCAATCGATACGAGACTTCGGCACAGAGCGTCGAGAACTTCGAGCAGGTAGAAGAGCTCTACAGGTGGGCTTTGTTCCCCTCGCTGGCGCTGCTGGGGTTTTGGGTGCTGTTGCAGCATACGAGGTATCGCAGATTACCGTGAGGTTCAGCGATCCCCATTGGCTGCTCGTGGGCCTGCTGACAGGCCTGGCCCTCATCGGCATATGGCGTGCGTACGATATCCGGCAGCATGCAGCGCTGGCGAGATTCGTCGCGCCGCATCTGCGACTCAGGCTTACCGGGTCGGTGTCCCGGGTGCGCCGCTGGTTCCAGCGGGGCCTCTTCGTGGGCTCTGTGCTCTGTCTTTGCGCATCGCTCGCGGGTCCGTTGTTCGGCTATCACTGGCAGAAGATCAGTCGTCGCGGCAATGAGGTCGTATTCGCGATCGACACATCGCGAAGTATGTTGACGCCCA